>Ga0154575_1058_pt3 | contig 24416 bp, 22 predicted proteins | sample RifGroF2_FD_116004 | JGI IMG/M metagenome (GOLD analysis project Ga0154575, IMG submission 116004) | Planctomycetes bacterium GWF2_50_10
ATAAACGCGATATTTCAAACCGCGGGGTCGACAGCATTTACGGTGCTGATGGTTGGGCTTATCATCAACGGTTTATTGCCGGTGATCGAAAAGGTATTCAAGGTGGCGACGAGCATGACCCTGCTGGACTACAGCGACGCAAGCCAGCCTTTGCTCAAGCGTCTTGCACTTGAGGCGCCGGGGACATACAGTCACAGCCTGCTCATCGGTTCACTTGCCGAGGCGGCGGCAGAATCGATCGGAGCAAACGGGCTGCTTTGCAGGGTTGGATCTTATTATCATGATATCGGCAAGATCCATAAGCCGGGATATTTTGTTGAAAACCAGATGGGGGCGGTGAGCAGGCATAAGGAACTTTCTCCTGCGATGAGCCAATTGGTAATCGTGGGGCATGTTAAAGACGGTATCGAGATGGCACGGGAATACAACCTGCCGGCGGTGCTGCGGCAGTTCGTGGAGACGCATCACGGCACGACGCTGATAGAATATTTTTACAATGAGGCCAAGAAGCGCGAACATGAGGAAACGACAGGGCTGGTTAGCGAATCTGATTTCCGCTATGGCGGGCCAAGGCCCAAATCGAAGGAAGCGGCAATCGTAATGCTTGCAGACAGCGTTGAGGGCGCGGTGAGATCGCTTTCGGAAATTTCTCCGGCGCGTATTGATGCGGTTGTGCACAATATGGCAATGAAACGGCTCCAGGACGGGCAATTTGATGAATGCGATCTGACGCTTCGCGAGCTTAGCAGGATAGAGGCGAGTTTGAGCAAGTCTCTGGCGGCGCATTATCACGGCAGGATCGCATATCCGAAGGCACCGCCGGAAAGGCCACATAATGGCGGGCAGGGTGAGTCGTTTGAGAAGATAAGCTGAAATTGGAAATAAAAAATAAAAAGTAAAAGATGAAAACCCCCAGGACGAGCCTGGGGGCTAAACGAAGAACATGAGTTTTTTTTGAGGTTTTCTACGGAGCAAGATGATTTCTAAGAATTTGAAAAATATTAAGATCACGATCCGCGACGAGGCGAAAGCTGTGAAGTTCAATAAGGCCAGGCTTGGGCGGATGATAGAATCGCTTTGCGGCAGATTCAAAATCAAATCGGCTGCGATAAATATTCTCATCACGGACAGCGCGGGGATAAAGAAGGTAAATCGCGAATTCCTTAAAAGCGCAAAGAACACTGACGTGATAAGCTTTGATCTGAGCGATGAACTTGACAGCAGACGGGTGTTCGATATGGTCGTTAACAGTGAGATGGCATGGGCGAAAGCGAAAAAACTCGGCCACAGCAGCGAGGCAGAGCTTGCGTTGTATGTAGTGCACGGTTTTTTGCACAACGCAGGATTCGACGATCTCGCGGCGGCAAAGGCGAAGAAGATGCACCGGATGGAAGATTTGCTGCTTACGGAATTCGGGTATGGGCAGGTTTACACAGGGGTTGCGAAGCGAGCATAAATATGGGGATGTGGATCACATTAATAATAATTCTTTGCGGGACGAGTCTGTTCTTATCTATAGGGGCGACTTCGCTGCGAATATTCAACAGGGTCAAGCTCCAGCAGGCTTGTGAAAAGCTGGGACAAGAAGAACGCCTGGGCAAGATATTGGAGTCGTCGCATGAGGTAGCCACTGTGTGTTCGTTCTGGCGGCTTGCGATAAATTTCGCAATTCTTCTTTTGCTCCTTGCAATGCTTACGGTCGGCGATGATCGTGTGGCTGCGATGGATTTTGTGATCTCATTCGCGATAGCGATGGGGATACTACTGATATTTTCACTTGCGATACCGCACGCGGTAGCGAGATATGTCGGAGAGCGGTTTCTTGCGCGGACATGGGGGTTGCTCAAATTGGTGGTGATGCTGTCGTGGCCGGTTCTGATGGTTGTGCGGGCATATGACCTGCTGGTGCGGAGGCTTGCCGGGGTGGCGATGGTAAGCGGCGAAGAAGCACAGGAACAAAGAGAGGAACAGTTTCTAAACGTCGTCGAGCAGGGCAAAATGGAAGGCGTTGTCGATGAGGAAGAGCAGGAGATGATCGAAAACGTGCTCGAGCTTAGCGATATCACGGCCCAGCAGATAATGACGCCGCGAACGGACGTAGTGGCGATAGAAGCGAAACTCGATTTTGAAGGGGTTTTAAAGGCTATCGCTACGGGACATTCCAGGATACCGGTTTTTGAGAACACTATAGATAATATCATCGGTTTCATTTACGCAAAAGATATGCTTAACCTTTTCGGGCAGGATACATCAAGCTTTGATATGAGAAAATATCTGCGGCCGGCGTATTTTGTACCCGAGACAAAGCTGCTGCGTGTGCTGCTTCACGAATTTCAGGCGCAGAAGCTGCATATAGCGGTGGTGCTGGATGAATATGGCGGGACGGCGGGACTTGTTACGATAGAGGACATATTGGAAGAGCTGGTCGGGGAGATCGCGGACGAATACGAGGAGCTGCCCGCGGAAAACATCAACAAGATCGACGAGAACGCAATCGAAGTTGATGCTCGCATACGGATCGATGAGGTAAATTCTGAATTTGAGATCGAGCTGCCCGAAGATCAGGATTATGACACGCTGGGCGGATTTATTTTTTCGCACCTGGGCTACATACCAAAAACCGGCGAATCGTTTGAATGGGATTCGCTGAAATTTACGATCACGTCAGCAGAAGCACGCAAGATAAACCGGGTGAAAATGCGCAAGATCGCCAGGCAAGAATGATATGCTCAAAAAAGGCCAGGCAATCTGCATTCGCTCGCTTGATTATTCCGATACTAGCCAGATACTCACATTTTTTTCCCGCGAACACGGAAAATTCGACGCCATAGCAAAAGGGTCTAAACGGGCCAAATCCGCTTTCGGCGGGCCGATAGAAATTTTCGCCTGCGGCGAAGTGGTATTCACGGAGGCTGGGCACGGTAAGTTGAGCGGGATTTCGGAATTTGCCAATGCGCCACGTTTTTTTTCACTGCGGCGAAACCTTGAGTCGCTCAATGCTGCGTTGTTCGGGGCGGAACTGATGGAACTTTTGATGCAGGATTTTGATCCGCATGAGGAGCTTTACGATTTTTTCCTGCAGTATCTTGAACGGCTAACGGAGACGAATGACACAATCGGTTCGCTTGCGCTTTTGATAGGATTCCAGGTGGAAGTGCTTAAGCAGGTGGGGCACGGGCCGGTACTTGAGCAATGTGTGAATTGCAAGACGAAGATAACCGCGAGGTGGCCGGTGGTTTATTTCAGTAACAGCGGGCCGGGGGTTATATGCAGGGATTGCGAGATGGCCTTTGCCGATAAGATGAACATCGACAGGGAGGCGGCGATGGCTCTTGCGGGGCAAAAGAGCCTGGCTCAACTGCCGCTGGACGTTCTTCAACAGGTTGAACGCATACTGATCGGCTATCTTACAGACCTGCTCAATAAGCCGCCGAAGATGGCCAGAGTGTTTTTGCCCAAATCCTAGAACATGTCTTCCTGCTCGTCAGAAGATGCCGTCTTTGAACCCTTGTATTTTACGCCGATGTGTTTGCAGGCGGCTTCGGTTATTTCGCGGCCTTTCTTTGTGCGGCGAAGGAAACCGATCTGGAGCATGTACGGTTCGACGACATCTTCAAGCGTATCGCGTTCTTCGCCGAGCGTGGCGGCGATGGCCTCTATACCTGCTGGGCCGCCGTCGTAAACGGTCGCTATAGAGCGGAGTACTGCGCGATCAAGTTCATCAAGGCCGAGTTCATCGATCTGTTCCATTTTCAGCGCCTTATCAACGATATCCTTGTTTAACTGGCCCGAGCCTTTGACCTGTGCGTAATCGCGGACTCGTTTGAGAAGGCGATTGGCAATACGTGGCGTGCCGCGGGAGCGTGAGGCTATCATTTCAAGTGCGCTATCAGCTGAAGGCAGATTGAGCAGCCGGGCGGATCTTTCGAGGATAAGTGCGAGATCATCGGGGCTGTAGAATTCAAGGTGATACATCATTCCGAATCGGCCGCGCAATGGTGCACTTAGCAGGCCCGCGCGGGTTGTAGCGCCGATAAGCGTGAAACGCTTAAGAGGAAAATTGATCGTTTTAGCATGGAGGCCGGAGTCGACGGTGAAATCAACTTTGAAATCTTCCATGGCGGGGTAGATGAATTCTTCAACAGAAGTTGAGAGGCGGTGTATCTCGTCGATGAAAAGAATATCGCCGGAGCCGACGTTTGTGAGAAGTCCCATTACATCGCCCTGCTTAACAAGGGCCGGACCGGATGAGACACGGATGGCAGAACCCATTTCGGCGGCAATGACGTTTGCGAGAGTTGTCTTACCCAGGCCGGGCGGGCCGTAGAAAAGGATATGTTCGAGCGGTTCATTCCTTTGCTTGGCGGCCTGAATAGCAATGGAGAGCTTGTCCTTTACCGAATTCTGGCCGACGACTTCGTCGAGCGTTTTCGGGCGCAGAGCAGAATTGAAATGCTCCTCCTGCTCGCTCATTGATTCATTACTTAATACTCTATCGATTGCCATAGCTGTCCTATGTTAACAAAACAAATTTTTTAAACCGCGACGCCCTGCTTGAGCTTGTAAACAAACGGCACGAGTTCTTCGGCGGTTTTGATATCTGGATTCTTTTTGCATGCCAGGGCGATAAGCTCCATCGCTTCGTTGCGTTTTTCGCCCCAGGCGATGAGGATTTCGAGTGCCTCGATTTGATAGTTGTCAAATTTACCGCCTGCTGGAGCGGAGACACCGCTGTGGACGGCGGCGAAATCCTTGAGTTTGCCTTTGAGTTCCGCGATTATCTGCTGGGCGAGGCGCTTGCCGATCTCCGGAAGTGACTGGAGCGTCTTTTCGTCACCATCTTCGACGGCAGCGGCAATGGTTTCTATCGGGATCGCAAGGGAGCGCAGGGCCTTTCGCACGCCGATACCTTTAACAGTTGTATACTTGTTGAAAAATTCTCGCTCAGATTCAGTGCCGAAACCTATCATGCGCGGGATGAGGTTGCCCCCGGCGGGGTTGCCTTCAAAATACTGCATCGTGCATAGCGATATATCCTTGCCGATCCTGCCTGCCAGGACGCTGACGAGATATCCTGGCACCATTACTTCATAGGCAATCTGGCCCGTCTTGATGATGGCCCTGTCGGTGCCAAGTTTTAGAAGATTGCCTTCAAGCTGTACTATCATAAATTCCTCACGTTAATACTTTGGACTCAGCATGGCGTTTGCGCCGCAAAGCGCGGCGGCGATGGCGTCGGCGACATCGGCAGGTTCGGGCATGCTTTTCAAATTCAGCAGCGACTGGATCGAAAGCTGCATCTGGTTCTTGGTTGCACGGCCGTTGCCGGTCAGCGATTTTTTGATGCGCGTCGCGGCGAAACTCTCGACGGGAATTTTAAAGCTTGCGGCCTTTTGGAGTATAACGCCGCGAGCGTGGCCCATGAGAACGGCTGTCTGCGGGTGCTGGTAATGCGAATACAATTGTTCGACCGCCATCAACTCGGGATGGAAATTTTCCAAAATGGTTGTTATATCCGAAGCGATCTGCTGGAGCCGGACTTCCAGCCTGGTATCGGCCTTCGTTCGCAGCACGCCTGCTTCGCGCAGTTTAAAAGTGCGGCCGCTTGATTCGATCACTGCGTAGCCGCAGAGGTTAAGGCCGGGGTCAATGCCCAGTATCCTCATTTACGTCTCCACGTGGTTGAGCCGGGCTTGTCTTCAAGAATGATCCCGAACCCGTCAAGGCGCTTTCGAATCGCATCGGCGGCGGCGAAATCTTTTTTGTTCCTGGCATCGGCGCGCATTTCGATAAGGACATTGACCAGATAATCAATCAGTTTTTCATCGGCGCCGCCGGCCTGGACGTACTGGTCTTTTACAATGCCGAGCACATCGCCGCCAAGCCTTGTGAGCATGGAATCGATCTGGGCAAGTGTCTGGCTGGAAACGCCCTGCTTTTGGGACTGCTCGCGGGCAAGCTTTGCCAGTTCAAAGATCACCGAAACTGCTACTGAGGTATTGAGGTCATCGTTCATGGCCTGTTCGAATTTATTTTTTATTTCGGCAAGCTGGGCAGCGACTTGGATATCGAGTGTGCCCTGTGGGGCCTTTTCGATCTGCCTGCGGAGAGCGATAACCGCATCGCTTATCCTGTCATAACCGCTCTGGGCAGCGGAAAGAGCGGCGTCGGAAAAGTCAAGCGTCATGCGGTAATGACTGTTCAAGATGAGCTGACGCGCGGCGAGTGGATCGTAAGCGCGGGAAAGTCTAGGATGATTGCCGGCGAAAACCTGCTTGAGGGTGATAAAGTTGCCCAGGCTTTTGCCCATTTTCTGGCCATCTACGGTTACCATGTTGTTGTGTATCCAGCAGCGAACGAATTCTTTGCCATTGGCGGCTTCGCTTTGAGCAATCTCACATTCATGGTGAGGAAATTGGTTTTCAAGACCGCCGCCGTGAATGTCTATTGTCTCGCCGAGATATTTCATGCTCATTACGGAACATTCAAGATGCCAGCCGGGGTAGCCGCGGCCCCAGGGGCTGTCCCACTGCATGATGTGATTCGGCTCGGCTTTTTTCCAAATGGCGAAGTCGGCGGGGTGGCGCTTTTCTTCGGAGATATCAACACGGGCACCGGCCTGGAGTTCTTCTACTTTTCTGCCGGAGAGTTTGCCGTAGCCATGAAATTTGTTTACGTCGAAGTAGACCGAGCCGTTGACTTGGTAAGCGAAGCCTTTTTCGATAAGCTTGGCGACGAGCGCAATCTGCTCTGGTATGTGGCCGGTGGCGCGGGGGCTAATATCGGGACGGAGGACATTGAGCTTATCCATATCCTCGAAATAACTGGCGGTGTAATATTCGGCGACGGCCATGGGATGCTTGTGTTCTTTTTTTGCGGCGACGGCAAGCTTGTCTTCGCCGGCATCGGCGTCATCCGTGAGGTGGCCGACGTCGGTAATATTTTGAACGTAAGTAACATCATAGCCAAGATAGCGGAGATAGCGAACGAGGATGTCGAAACTCACATAGCTCTTTGCGTGGCCCAGGTGGGCGTGGCCGTAGACGGTTGGGCCGCAAACATAGATGCTGACGTGGTTGTCGTTGAGCGGTTTGAAATCTTCCGTTTTGCGGGTGAGCGTATTGTAAAATCTAAGTGCCATGACGTTAGAGACTCCTCTTCATCTTTCGCTGTAATAATACCGTAGCTGTCGACGACATCGCGAGGCCGGTGCCGATCTCGCCGAGGCCTTCGTTTGTTTTTGCCTTCACATTAACCGCTGCGAAATCCATCTGGAGTATCGCAGAGATGGCACGCTTCATCTGGCCTTTATACGGCCCAAGCTTAGGCTGCTCGGCGTGGATAATGACATCGACATTGACAACCTGCCAGCCTTTGTCTTTGAGCTGGTCGCGGATAACCGCAAGGAGTTCGCGGCTATCGGCGTCGCGCCACTGTTCCTCGGTATCGGGAAAATGCGAGCCTATATCGCCCAGACCGGCGGCGCCGATCATTGCGTCGATGACGGCATGGATCGCGACATCACCGTCGCTGTGGCCAAGCAGGCCGGAAGGGTATGGAATTTGTATGCCGCCCAGGATCAGCCGACGTCCTTCCACGATGCGATGGATATCGGTACCGATGCCTACTCGAAATTCAAAATCCTGTCCTATCACAAAATGCCCTTTGTGCTTGGCACATCGGTGCCGATGATCTCTGTTGCCATCGCCATAGCCTGACCAAGGGCCTTGAATATCGCCTCTGCCATGTGGTGGCTGTTCATGCCGTAAGGCACGTTTACATGCACATTGAACTTGCCGAAATTCGCGAGGCTGCGGAGCATTTCCTCGATGCACTGGACATCGAAATCGCCGATCTTATCTGTGCGGAAGTTCACGTTGAAGACGCAGAAGGGCCTGCCGGATATATCTATCGCGACATTGGCAAGGGCGTCTTCCATGGGAACCGAACTGTGGCCGTAACGGCGTATGCCCTTTTTATCGCCAAGCGCATCGTTGAGTGCTGTGCCCAGACATATCGCGACATCTTCGACTGTGTGATGATTATCGACCTCAAGATCGCCCTTGGCTTTTATGATAAGATCCATCTTGCTGTGTTTGCTGAGGTGCGAGAGCATGTGGTCAAAAAAGCCGATGCCGGTGTCGATATCGTATTGGCCGGCGGAATCGAGCGTAAGTTCAAGCTTGATATCCGTCTCTTTTGTTTTGCGTGTTAATTTTGCTGTACGCTTTTTCATATTCACCTCGCAAGTATTTCTTTTAGAGCACTAAGGAACCTGGCATTCTGATCCGGTGTGCCTACAGTTATTCTCAACTTATTTTCAAGCCCGGGCAGTTTAAAGTACCGCACGAAAATGTGTTTTGCTACGAGCTGGTCATAAATATGCTGGGCAGTTGGGCCATTGAATTCGGCAAGCACAAAATTCGCATTGCTGGGGGGTACTTTAAAACCCAATGCGATAAGTGCTTCTGTGAGCACCTTACGCTGGGCTATTACTTTTTCTACATTTGCCTTAACATAGTCCTGGTCGGAAATTGCTGCGCTTGCTGCGGCAATGGCGATGGCATCGGTGTTGTAAGAATCCTTTACCTTCCACATGCCTTCTATCAGCGAGGGCTGGGCGATAGCGTACCCGAATCGCAGGCCCGCAAGCGAATATCCTTTTGACATGGAACGGAGAATTATCACGTTATCAAATTGCCTGACGAGGTCGATACAAGTACAGGGTGAAAAATCTACATACGCCTCGTCTATCAGGAGCACCGATTTAAGACTGGCGGCAAGAGAGGCGAGGTCGCCGACATTGATGAGCGAACCGCTTGGCGCGTTTGGATTACATACAATCGTCAGTGCCGCGGGGGTATTGAACAATTCCTTCGGCAGCGAATAATCCTGACCGAATGGTATTTCTATTACCGGCACTTCGTCCAGCTGGGCAAGCACCGGGTAAAGTGAATAAGTCGGTGTCGGGTAAGCAAGCGGCCGGGTTTTGTCGCAGAACGAACGGACTGCAATGCTCAGCAGTTCGTCGCCTCCGTTGGTGCACATGATATGATCGGCCGGGATATCGTTTACCCGCCCTGCCGCCTGGCGAAATTCGGTTCCGGCGGGATCAGGGTATCTACGCAGCCGCTCAAGATCAAGGTTTCGGAGCACATTAAGCACATGCGGGCTTGGCGGATAGGGATTTTCATTGGTGTTGAGCTTGATAATATCAAGCTCTTTGGGCTGAAAGCCGGGCACATAACCGGCCATGGCGGCGATATTGGGTCTAAAGTAGTTCATTTTGGCAAATCCATCAAAACCGTGATATTATACCATCCATTCGCGGCAAGTAAATCGTTGATATAAACAGTCGTTTTGGGGATATAAACAAAAAACCCCGACACATGATCGGGGTTTTGGAGTTCATCGTGCTTTATAATCTAATTCTTTTCCTTGCCGCAGTAGTCGATCAGGCGGGCGATCTCGCTTCTGAGGTCTTTGCGATGGACAATGGTATCCACAAAGCCGTGATCAAGAAGGAATTCTGACCGCTGGAAACCTTCGGGCAATTCGATCTTGATGGTCTGGTAAATCGTCCTAGGCCCGGCAAAGCCGATAAGCGCCTTGGGTTCGGCTATTATGACGTCTCCGAGCATCGCGAAACTGGCGGTAACACCGCCTGTGGTCGGGTCTGCAAGGACGGAGATGAACATCCCGCCTGCCTTATCGAGCCTGGCGATGGCGGCACTTGTTTTGGCCATCTGGCCAAGCGAAACAACGCCTTCGTGCATTCTCGCTCCGCCCGAACACGAAACCACTACCAACGGAAGGGATTGGGCAATCGCTATCTCGGCGGCAAGGCAGAACTTTTCGCCTACCACCGACCCCATGGATCCCATTAAAAATTCAGGTTCCATTACGGCAAGAGCAATGCCGCGACCTTTGACAAACGCCTTGCCCACGCGCATAGCTTCATTGAAGCCTGTTTTTGCGGCATCGGCATCGATCCTGTCCTTGTATTGCGTGCCGCGGAAAGTAAATTTTAGCGGATCGCTTGAACTTAATTCTTCAGCGACTTCCTGGAACGTGCCTTCGTCTACAAGCTGGGCAATCCTTGTGTTGGAATCGACACGAAAATGGTGCTGGCAATCGGGACAGACGTTAAGATTATCCACGACGCTGTTTTTATAGAGCATGTGCTCGCAAGTCGGGCACCGCATCCATAGCCCCTGGGGCATTTCACGACGCGGCTTGAGCGAGAATCCATCCCAGGTTGCTTTTGATTTTGCCATATTGTCTCGCAGAGTTAATTCAAATTAAAGTCACAGCGGCTTATTGACACCGCGAGCAGCTGCCATAATTGCTTCCACAGCCGCTTTTCGATCCTTTTGGCCGAATACCGCGTTGCCGGCCACCAGCGTATCGGCACCGTATGATACAACTATCGGGGCTGTGGATGGGTCGATACCGCCATCAACCTCGACGCGTTTGGAAGGCCCGACGATCTCGCGAACACGGATACATTTTTTTGCGACATCATACATAAAGCTTTGTCCGCCAAAGCCCGGATTTACTGTCATTATAAGTACCATGTCGCAAAGCGGCGCAAATTTTTCTATCGCCTCAACCGGAGTTGCCGGGTTGAGCGTTATCGAGGCAGTGACCCCGGCGTCATGTATTCTGTTAATCAGGCCGACGGGGTCTTTTGTAGTTTCTATATGGAACGTGATATTGTCGGCACCAGCCTTGATGAACTCAGGCGTGTACTTATCCGGGTCGGTTATCATCAAGTGAACATCGAAAAAAAGCCCGCTGCATTTTCGCAGTTTGGCGACTACCACCGGGCCGATGGTGATATTGGGCACAAAATGACCATCCATAACGTCAATATGCACCATCTTAACGCCAGCCTCTTCAACCTGTTTGATCTCACTGGCCAAACTGGCAAAATCCGCACTCAAAATCGAGGGCGCAATTTCTATCGACGGCGTTTTTGGTATCGGTACTGACATAATTATGAACTATTCCTGAAATTATTTCTCGTCAAGGACGTCGATGGCTTTGAACTTCTTGCCTTCGAGGAATTCGAGGCTTGCACCGCCGCCGGTGGAGACGTGCGTAACTTTGTCTGAAAGCTTCATCTTCTTTATTGCGCTTGCGCTGTCGCCGCCGCCGATGATGGTCTTTGCGCCTTTGCCGGTTGCATCGGCAACAGCCTGTGCGACAGCCTTGGTGCCTTCATCAAAGGGTTTCATTTCAAATACGCCCATTGGGCCGTTCCAGACGACGGTTTTGGCATCTGAAAGCTTTTCGACAAATAGTTTCCTGCTTGCCGGGCCGATATCCATGCCCTGCCAGCCATCCGGTATGTTGCCGGCGACGACCTGGTTCTCGGCGTTTTCTTTGAATTCTTTTGCAACAACAGTATCTACAGGCAGGATGATCTCACACCCGGCAGCTTTTGCTTTTTCAAGCAGTTCGTTGGCCTGGCCGACGAAATCAGTTTCGCAAAGGCTCGTGCCGATGGTCTTGCCCTGTGCTTTGAAGAACGTATAAGCCATCGCGCCGCCGATAATGATGCGGTCAACTTTCGAGAGCAGGTTTTCAATAACGCGAATTTTGTCGCTGACTTTTGCGCCGCCGAGTATCGCAACGAAAGGCTTTACCGGATTATTGATGGTATCGCCGAGGAATTTGAGTTCCTTTTCGACCAAAAAGCCGACTACCTTTGGCTTTGCACCCATCTGCTGGGGAACGGTCAGCATCGAGGCGTTATCGCGGTGAGCGGTGCCGAAGGCGTCATCAGCGTAGATATCAGCCAGGTCCGCCAGTTCTTTGGCGAAATTTACCTTTTCGGCCTTGAGCGCCGCATCATCCTTGGCCACCTTATCTTTTATAACCTCGGCCTTGTGGAAGCGGACGTTTTCGAGCAGCAGTACATCGCCGTCCTTGAGTGAAGCGGCTTTTGCTTTTACATCTGCCCCGATGCAGTCATTTGCAAAAACGACAGGTTTGTTGATGATCTCGCCAAGCTTTTTGGCCACGGGCGCAAGCGTGTATTTGTCGTCGCGCGCGCCTTCGGGCCTGCCCAGGTGGCTCATGAGGATGAGCCGGCCGCCGCGGTCGATAACGCTCTTTATCGACGGCAAAGCCATTACAATGCGTGTATCAGATGTAATATTGCCCTTGTCATCCTGCGGCACGTTGAAATCAACCCGCATGAGAACCTTCTTGCCCTTGACATCCACGTCAGCAACTGTCTTCTTGGCCATCTTAGCCTCCCTTTGTTTCAAATGCCTTTTATTCGAGCCTGTGCAATTATATCGTAAATCGCACATTTTAAATCAAAAAACGGGCGGCCCTTTCGAACCGCCCATTTCACTTCTGAATGTTTACCTAAGGGTAAACCTATTTGGCCATCTTCTTGAGCAGGTCGATGGTGCGGTTTGAATAACCCCACTCATTATCATACCAGCTTACAAGTTTGAAGAAATTCTTGTTGAGTTCGATCGAAGAGCCGCCGTCGAAGATCGACGAATGGGCGTCATGGATGAAATCGCTGGAAACGACTTCTTCCTCTGTGTATGCCAGGATACCTTTGAGGTATGTTTCGCTGGCTTTTTTCATCGCAGCCTTGATCTCGGCAAGCGAGGTGTCTTTTACTGTCTTGACTGTCAAGTCGACAACCGAGACTGTGGGAACCGGTACGCGGAAGGCCATGCCGGTGAGCTTACCCTTAACTTCAGGAATCACAAGGCCGACAGCCTTTGCGGCGCCTGTCGAAGAGGGAATAACGTTCTGAGCTGCTGTGCGGCCGCCCTTCCAATCCTTCTTTGAAGGTCCGTCCACTGTCTTCTGTGTGGCGGTGTAGGCGTGTACGGTGGTCATGAGACCCTCGGCCATGCCGAAACCTTCCTTAAGAAGAACATGAACAACCGGTGCCAGGCAGTTCGTCGTGCAGCTTGCGTTGGAAACTATATTATGCTTTGCGCCGTCGTACTTATCATCGTTTACGCCCATTACGACCGTGATATCTTCGCCCTTGGCTGGTGCGGAAATGATCACCTTTTTTGCACCGGCTGCGAGGTGGCCCTTGGCCTTTTCCGCATCGGTGAACAAGCCAGTCGATTCGATAACGATCTGAACGCCCAGCTTTGCCCAGGGGAGTTCCGCAGGTGTCTTGGCGCTTACGACGAGGATGTCCTTGCCGTTGACCACCAGAACATCATCATCCGCTTTATCGGGAGCAGACTTTTTCGAGCTGACCGTACCGTTGAACTTGCCCTGTATTGAATCATACTTGAGGAGGTATGCCAGGTTATCTGCCGGAACGATATCGCCGACAGCGACAACATCGAATTCCTTGCCCAGAAGTCCCTGCTCAACCAGTGCGCGGAACACAAGACGGCCGATACGGCCGAAACCATTAATTGCAACCTTCGTGGCCATTTACTATATTCCTTTCAAAATGAATCTAAATTCCTGCTTTTAAAAAAGGCAGCCGTAAAACTGTGACCGCTTCACCTTTTACGTTCTATGTGCGTACCGTGACCGCAAATCAAAAATTAAACTTCGCTAAATTAGGGATATACCCCTAAAAAGTCAAGCAAAATCAGGCTCTACTGTTGAGTTGGGGACTTGGGTATTACGAGTTTTGAAGTTTTGGATTTAAAATTTCCTGTAAACTGGGTATAGTCTGGGGAAAATAGTCGGGGAGTTTTGAATGTATTTTTTAGCAGAACATAACATTCTTCTGTTCCTTGTGCAGGTGTTTGTCATCTTGGCGCTGGCACGCGGGCTGGGGGAGGTTTTTCGGTATTTTCGGCAGGTCCCGCTCACGGCCGAGCTGCTGGTCGGGTTTATGCTCGGGCCGGCAGTACTGGGGTATTTCGCTCCAGAATTATATCAGAACCTCTTTCCCGCAGACCCAAAACAGCAGAATATGCTTGAGACGGTCGCCTGGCTGGGAGTACTGCTTTTGCTTCTCCAAACCGGGCTGGAGATCGACTTCATCGCCGCATGGAGCTATCGAGCCGATGCCGTCAAAATAGCGGTCATGGGCACGGCCATACCGATGGTGATCGCTTTTGCTGTCGCGATGATGCTGCCCGACTGGCTGCTCATCAACCCTGATAAGCGAATCGCTTTTGCTTTATTCATCTCGATCGTTCTTGCTATAAGCGCAGTGCCAGTCGCAGCAAGAGCACTCCATGACCTGCGGCTTATAAAAACCGATCTTGGCTTTCTAATCATGAGCGCCCTGTCCGTAAACGACCTCATAGGCTGGCTTGTATTTACCATGATAATGGCCTTCTTCTCACAGGCCAGGGTAGATGTGATGCACGACCTGGCAGTGATGGGTATGGTCATTCTTTTTACCATTATATGTCTCACTGTGGGCAGATGGTCAAGTTCGCACCTTATAGGCCAGATCAGAAAGTATAATCTGCCCGAACCGTCTTCGAGTCTGACGCTCATATGCCTGCTTGGGTTTTTATGCGGCGCTATAACCATGAAGATCGGTATCCACGCCCTGTACGGCTTTTTTATCGCCGGCATCATGGCGGGCCAATCATCGGCCTTGAGCGAGCGAACAAGACAGGTCTTCTCACATATGGTCGGGGCGATATTTGTGCCGCTGTTTTTTGCCAATATCGGTCTAAAAATAAATTTCGTGGATAATTTCCACTTATGGCTCGTGCTTTTGTTCTGCATCCTGGGTCTTGCGGGCAAATTTTTGGGTGCCTGGGTAGGAACGCTGCTTACCAGGATAACCAAAAGCGACAGGCTCTCGATAGCAATCGCAAATACGCCCGGCGGCTCAATGGAGATCATTGTCGCTTTGCTGGCATTACAATATGGATTGATAAGCGAGCCGGTATTTACTGCGATTGTGATAGCGGCAGTTTCATCATCTATAGTCGTCGGGCCTTGGCTGGCATACTCAATTCGCAAACGTGAAAAGATAAGCGTTTTGGAATTCTTTGCCCGCAGCGGGATAATCGCTGACCTGCGAAAGGCCGACCGCGACGGAGCTATTGAAAAGCTTTGTACCGTGGCCGCTGAGCAGGAGGGGATCGCCGACGAGGAAAAAATCTTGGAGGCCGTCCTGGAAAGAGAACGCGCATCCGGCACAGCTATGGAAGAGGAAATAGCCGTACCTCACGCAAGGACCGAACTGGTGCGAAAGCCCGTGGTCGTCTTCGGCAGAAGCCCCATCGGCATCGATTGGAACAGCCCGGACGGTAAGCCCACGCATTTCGTTTTCCTGATACTCACGCCTAAAAACGACCTGGGCGCGCAGGTACAGATACTTGGCTCTATCGCACAGGCGATAAGCAATGAGAAGATACGCTCACAGATACTCGATGCGGGCGACACAAGCGATATTTGGCAAAGCCTCAGGCTCGCCCTTAGAGCCATGCGAATAAAAAGAAGATAACCAATAAACAAGGAGAGAGATGTGCGGAATGTATTTCTTGTTCTGTTTTTAAGCCTGCTTACGGCACCGGCTGCACAGAGCGCAATAAATCGCGGTCAGCTGATCGATGATGTGCGAGAGATCGCCGTAATCATCGACAAAACCCAGAAGTGCCCCGCCCAGGTGAATTGGGATAAAATCGAAAACGATATACAGGTCAAGCTTACTGAAGCAGGGTTTGCAAGGCCCCTGGCAGAGGATTACGCAAAAAGCCCATCGCTGCGGGCGATAGTACTCGTCCTGGAAACCGAGCCGAACAAGACGTGTGTTATAAGCTGCCAGCTCGATCTTGAGAGGCTGGTTTGTATTCCCGACAGTCCCGATGTGTTGACAATGGCCCCGGTGTGGCAATCCGCAACGAGCATGGAGGCACTGGCTATATCAGATGTAAACGCCAGCCTTGCTGCAACGCTGAATAAGCAGGTCGATAGCTTCATAAAAGCTCATCACGCTGCTATGATAAAGGCTCGCAATGCCGAAAAAAAAGCTGTTGATACTATGCCCAGGGCGCAAACCGCACAGGTTAGCGCCGATGATATAGACCGTTTCAAATCGGTAAAAGCCTCCGCCGAAGTTGACGGAATATACATTTGCTCGAAGTCTTCGAAAGTGTATCATAAAGAAGGATGTCCGGGGGCAGCAAGGATTACCCAGCAGAATAAGATCGTGCTCAAGGGCAAAGCAGCGGCAGGCCAAAGCGGCAGAAGGCCTTGCAAGATATGCAACCCTTAATTTTCAGATCCCCCGGCAAAATATTTGAGAGGGGATACCATGAACGCCAAACTGCTTTCAATTGCAATCGCCTGCATGCTTTTTTCCGGTGCGGTATTCGGGCAAACCGATATTAATCAGAGCCTTTCCGGCCTGGCCTCGATCGAGCTTGTGATAGATAAGATCGACCTCGACGCAAGGCTTCACGGCCTTGGCGAAACGGATGTTCGCAATACTGTCGAAAATGTACTCCGGACAGCGGGCATCAGTCTTGCCGAGCCAGGCACCGGCCAAGCCGTGCTGGAAATAAAAGTCAATACATTCTGGGACGAGCGGGCAATGCTCTACGCCTTCAGCGTGCGGGCACAGGTAAAGAGATGGCTCAGGCTCCCTCAAAGCCAGGAATTGATAGAGGCGGCGACCTGGCAAAGCGGTGAGCCGACCGGGCTAATCGGCATAAACAGGACGCACCTTATAAACCGCGCCGTCGAAAAAGTAGCCACTGAATTTGTGGTAGCGTATCTCAAAGCCAACCAGAAAGATTAACCGGCCCAGATTTTTGCAGTGAATTCTTTCTCCCTGCCATTATAATATCCTTTCCGCTTAAATTTTTCGAGGTACCGCTATGCAGTTAGACATATTTGATCAGGTAATAGGCCCATATAGACCGCTTGAGTGGGCGGTCAAATTCTGGCCCGTCCTGGTAATATCCTTTGGAGTTGCCCTTGTCGCAACGGCCATGTGCAAAAAAATCGCCATCGCGTTCAATATAGTCGATAGACCCGACGCTCTGATAAAGACTCACAAACAGCCAGTGGCATACCTCGGCGGCGTAGGCATACTCTTTGGAATGATCGTAGGCATGCTTGCGGCAATATATTACCTCCGCCAGGAGGCACATCTTAGCGAAATTCTCATAATGCTTTTTGGCATCATGGCCGGAGGAGCCATTGCCTGTGCGATAGGCGTATTGGACGACATCCTCAATATTAAGCCCTGGCAAAAGCTTTTGGGCCAGTCGGCAGCCGCCGTTGCTCTTCTACTCGCCGGTATCAAGCCGGGCATAAATTATTACACTAATCTTATGGGCTTTTCTATTTCACCAGAACTCGATTGGGCAATAGGATCTGTTGTCGTACTGGTTTTTGTACTCGGCGCGACAAATTCGCTTAACCTCCTCGACGGCCTCGACGGCCTTTGCGCAGGCGTTACCGGCATCATAGCTATGGGCATGCTGTTACTGGCTATACATCTGGCCACATGGAAAACAAGCGAAACGCGCGACGCCGTGCGAGTTATCACATGCCTGGCACTTATCGGCGGAGTTGCCGGGTTTTTGCCTTTCAACCGCCATCCGGCCAAAATTTTCATGGGCGATGCTGGTTCGCTGCTGCTTGGATTTGTCGTCGCGGCCATGATGATGCTTTTTGCCGCCAGGAATCCGCGATGGCTCCTGGCTTCGATTGTTGTTTTCGGCCTGCCCATTCTTGACACAGCAGTCGCAATCGTCCGCAGATTAATAAACAACCGTCCAATATTCGTAAGTGACCGCGGACACATTTACGATCAGATGATGGACCGCGGCTTTGGACTGCGAAAAACCGTCATTTCATGCTATCTTCTCGCTGCGATGTACGCCCTTATCGGCCTTGCAATGAGCCAGATCAGGACACGCTATGCACTTGTGATATACATATTTGTCGCAATCGTTTCAGCCCTTGTGGTATGGAAAAAAGGTTACCTCAAAATGGAAGGTGTGCGCGGAGCGATCAAAAAACCTGGCCAGACCAAAGAAAAATAAACTCCTTGCGACATTTGCACTTTTTTACACTGGACAGAGCCATCACAATTTAAATAGAATCAGATCATCTGGGGGACCAGCCTGCTAACCTGGTTCAAGTTTTACACCAAAACTTTTATCGACAACTTGATGCGCAACGGGGGGAAATATGTGCGATTTTCTCATCAGCATTGGCGCCCGCGCCGCCGGGCCCGACCTTCTCAAACTTTTAAAACGTCTATATATTCCAAACCCGCCCCAAGGCAGGTACTTTGATTTTGACTGGGGATCAATGGCCGTTCTCGACGGCATCGGGCATAACCGCAATAATCATCTGGTTTTGGGTTCTTCGGTCATCGCATGGCTTGGGGACCTGGTTACAACTCCGACCGCGATCGGCTCATTGGCTTTCAAAATGCAAACCATCCTGCGGTCGCCATCCAGCCGTCAGTTCGATCTTTATGCAGATAGTGATTTCCAAAAACTCAACGGTGCCTTTGCTATCGTCTTCCTGGATAATTCAGGCCTAGCCGCCATAACAGACCCGCTGGCGCTTACGCAGGTATTCGCCGGATATGACAAGTTCCACAACATCACCGCCCTGGGCTCACATAGCGATCTCACCGCCGCAGTCGCCGATGATACTTACAGCATAGACATGGTTTCGGTAGCGGAATTCTTAAATCGCGGTACTGCCTGCTTCCCGTACACCATGCACCAGAATGTCCGCAAGCTTTGTCCCGGCAGCGCCTATTGCGTGCGGATTTCACATGGCGGAATTAGTATTGAAAGCCTGCAATACTGGAAGCCTCCCGAAGAAAATACCGCCGCTTCAGTTTCAGATCTTACTCAGGAGTTCGTCACTTGCTTCAAAGCCGCCGTAGAAGACCGCTGCGGAAACAGCAAAACTGGTATAACCCTCAGCGGAGGCCTCGACAGCAGGCTCGTGCTTGCCACCATGCCGCCGCAATCGCCTTGCGTCGCCTTCACCTTCTGCGACAAGCTCAATCGTGAAGCTCGCACCGCCTACCGAGTCGCCAAAGCGTATCAAAGGCCCTGGCTGCCGCTTTATCGTGATAAAGAATATCTCGCGCGTACCGTCGTACAAAATGTTAGATTTGCCAGCTGCGAATGCGACTGGATACACGGCCATGCCGTCGGCCTCAGCGATTCGATTCTCAGGCACGGCGTAGATACGGTTTTAAGCGGCTATCTTATGGATACTTTTTTCAGAGGCTATTTCGCCGCTGATATAGAGGTAAAACAAAGATTTTTTGGACTTCTCGACCCTGTCTGCGTAAGCAAGCCTTACGACTGGGCAAACCGCTCCAGTAATTTTGCCGATCAGTTCATCAACCCCGAACTGCTCGAACAGGCATTTGTACGCAGAAGAAGCTACTACCAGACACATACAAATTCCCAAAGGGGCAGTATCGTTGAATGGCTGGATACTTATCCGTTTTCCCAGCGCCCGGAGATCGGAACATGGGCCACAGAGCGGCGCACATTGCCCCTTAGGATAGTCGCAATGGATAGACGTCTGCTTGACTTCAGTTTTGCATGCCCAGCCCAGCTCCGTGCCAGCGGAAAAATCTTCTCCCTTGCCGCCGCCCAGCTTTTTGGACCGGGCGCATATATCCCAAACGCAAACAACGGCACACGCCCGGCCAGTTCCAGGCTGGGAATGCTCATTGACCGAAAACTGCGGCGAATGTGCGACAGGGTCGAAGGCCTGGTTTGTTTGCTTGGATTTGGTCAATGCATCCAGCATTCGTGGCACGATTACCAGCAAATCTGGCACGAAAGCGACATGATGAAAAAGCTAGTAATAGAGTACAAGCCGCACCTTAGCCAGTTTGAGGGGCTGCTTTTTGACGAAAAGCTTTCGCCGCTGCATAACCCCGAATCTCTCGATTGGCGTAATGGCTTCAGGCTCCTTGCCTTGGGTATCTGGAAATCTGCCTTGAGTGAATACAGGATGGAACTGGCTATGTCTCAACTCCCCAAACCCAAGGATATCAAAACCGCCGGCCCTATCACAAACACCACAAGGCCCCAGCAAGACAGCAGTTCTACAAAGCAAACCGCAATAATTAGCGATACCTAAAGTCTCCTAATTTGCGGCGCAATAAAAAAGGCTCAGGGTAACCAAGAGAACCTGAGCCTTCTCGTTAAGTCAACTTGCTTTTGAAAAAAATATAGAGAGCAAAGTTATTTAACTAAATAGCTGACTTAACTAAACCAAGTTATATAAGAAGAAAAGAGCTATTAATATAACAGCATTATATCCAAACAGCCCTTCCATGCAAACATTTTTTCGACCATAAGAGGTATTTGTCTTCAGTTTTTTTTCAAATTACATTAAATTATTCTGGAAAGTATATACAAAGGGTGCACAACAATCTAAATTTTGCAGGTGCGTATGTTAGCAAGGTTAAACTCAGTTGCCCTGGTTGGAATTGACGGGATTATCTGTGAGGTAGAGGTCGATATCGTTAAAAGCGGGCTGGATAAGCCGCTGATCGTAGGCCTTCCCGATGCCGCAGTCAAAGAAAGCCTCGAACGTATGAGAAGCGCAGTGGTGAATTCTGGATACAAATACCCGCTTTATAAACCACTCATCAATCTCGCCCCTGCAGATATAAAAAAGGCCGGCCCCGCATTTGACCTGCCCATAGCCCTTGGAATCCTGTCCGCCTCCGGCGTAATACCAGCCCAGGCACTCAAACATTATGTCATTGCCGGAGAACTCGCACTGGATGGCCGGATTCGCCCCATCAACGGCGTTTTGAGCATGGCTATGACCGCCCAGGCCGCCGGCTATTCCGGAGTGATCGTACCCATGGAAAATGCCGCCGAAGCCGCCGTCGTTGGGGATCTGGATGTCTTTGGCGTGGGCACTCTCACCCAGGCCGTTGGTTTTCTCACAAATCAGCTGCCCATTGAAAGCACCTCAATGAATATGGCCGATATTTTCAACGTCTCCTCGCATTACGATATCGATTTCTCCGATGTCCGCGGCCAGGAGAGCGTAAAACGTGCCCTCACCGTAGCCGCAGCAGGCGGCCATAACGTTCTCATGTTCGGCCCGCCCGGCTCGGGCAAAACCATGCTCGCCCAGAGACTCGCAACCATCCTGCCCCCGCTCAATGTCGATGAATCCCTCGAAACGACCCGCATTTATTCCTCCGTGGGCCTCTTGCCAAAAGGCAACGCTCTCATGGCCACCCGACCCTTCCGCTCACCCCACCACACCGCCAGCGGCCCAGCCCTCATCGGCGGCGGCACAAACCCAAGGCCCGGCGAACTCAGCCTTGCCCATTACGGAATACTGTTCCTCGACGAATTCGCCGAATTCGGCCGCAACGTCCTTGAAACCATTCGTCAGCCCCTCGAAGACGGCGTCGTTACTATCGCAAGAGCCAAAGGAACCCTCACCTTCCCCGCCCAGTTCATGCTAATTGCCGCCATGAACCCCTGCCCCTGCGGCTACTTCGGCTGTGACTCGAAAAAATGCAAATGTTCGCCTCTGCAAGTCGATAAATATATCTCCAAGATCTCCGGCCCGCTTGTGGACAGGATAGACATTCACGCTGACGTCCCCGCCGTAGGATTCAACAAGCTCTATTCGCCATCAGCTTCAACCACCTCCAGCTCATTGCGCGAGCAGGTAACGCTCGCTCGCCAAAAACAATCGCACCGCTTCGGCGACGGCAAAACCATGACCAACTCCCGCATGAGCCACAAGCTAATTGAAAAGCATTGCAAGATCGATTCTCACTGCAAAGAAATGCTCAAACACGCCATGAACGAACTTGGCCTAAGCGCCCGCGCCCACGACAAAATATGCAAGATCGCCCGCACCATCGCAGACCTCGCCGGCTCCGAAGATATCTCCTCCGAACACCTTGCCGAAGCCATCAGCTACCGCAAGCTTGACAGGAAGCTTTAGTGCGTTTGTGGCACGGTTTCCGTGGCACGGTCTAGCGCAGCTAGGCCGTGTTTCCTAACCCACGACTTGCCACCTAAACTACGCTGGACTTTTAAGACTTCAAAATGTATACTTCCCCCACGGAAACAGGCGAACATCCATCGCCGCCGCGAGTATTTTTTACGAATCGGACTTTTTGGAAAGTTTAGAGGTACAATGGAAAAACACGATCACAAACCATGCTGCCCCGGAAAGGCTAAGTATCTGGCCGGCAAGAGAATTTTGCCCGCACCCATAACAAAGGATACCACCGTCGTCGCACTAATTGACAACATGGACGCCTACAACGGCGGACGCCTCCGCGCTGCCTGCCACCTGCTTCGCGACAGGTACTCACAGGAAGATGTCACCATCGGCCTGAGCCTCGCAGGCGCCCTCACCCCCGCCGGCCTGGGACCGTCAACTATCATCCCGCTGATGAACCATGGCTTTGTCGACTGGATCACCGCCACCGGCGCAAACATGTATCATGACATGCACTTCGCGCTAAACCTGCCCATGTTCCGCGGCAGCCACAACGTCAACGACGCCAATCTCCGCGACAAAGGCGTCACCCGAATCTATTACATCCTCTTCGATTACGAAGACGTGCTCATGGAAACAGATCGCAAGCTTCGTGAAATGCTCATCCGCCCCGAATTCCAGAAGGAAATGGGCACCCGTGAATGCTATTACCACCTCGGCAAGCTGCTTGACCAGTTTGAAAAAGAAAACAATACTGGCCAGGTAAGCATCCTCGCCGCCGCCTATCGTAACGGCATACCCGTCTTCACCTCGTCCCCCGGCGATTCGACAATCGGAATGAACGTCGCCGGCATCGAACTGCTCGCGGAAGCAAAAGGCCTCGGCGATAAATTCAAGCTCAAGATCAACCCCAGCTTGGATGTGCACGATTCCACCGCGATAGTGCTCAACGCCAAGCAATATGAAAAAGGCAAGACCGGCGTCATCCTTATCGGCGGCGGCTCACCAAAGAACTTCATGCTCCAGACCGAGCCGCAGATCCAGGAAGTGCTCATGATCCCCGAAGTCGGCCAGGATTATGACATCAACGTCACCGACGCAAGGCCCGATACCGGCGGCCTCTCCGGCGCACCGCCGTCAGAAGCCGCAAGCTGGGGCAAGATAGACCCCACAAAACTCGAAGAGACTGTAACAGCTTATCTCGACGTAACGCTGGCTCTGCCTCTCATGGCCGCTTACGCAATACAGACCGCGCCAGCCAAAAAATTCAAGAGGCTCTATGACCGCGGCGAAGAACTGCGGGCCAAACTCATTAAGTCGTACCTCGACAACAACAAAGAGATCGAAAAGCTCACAAGCCTTATCAACAAACTAGGCGCGTAAATTTAATCACCACGGATCGTCGCATACTTTGGCGATCCGTGGTTTTATTTTGTCTTCAAACGGAACTCAGATGAAAGAAAAACTCCTCAAACTCGTTGCCAAAAACGGCAGTCCGCTGCTTGTTATCGAACATGACAAAATTCGCAAGAATTATCGCATGTTCAAAAAGCACCTGCCCCGCGTCCAGGCATATTACGCCGTAAAAGCCAACTCCAACCAGGAGATCATCAAAACGCTTTTCGATGAAGGCGCCAGCTTCGACGTCGCATCCTACAACGAGTTCATGCAGGTCTATGAGTACATCAAGCACTTCGAGGAAAAAGACCAGGACCATTACATCTGGGACAAGATCATCTTCTCAAACACGATAAAAGACTGCGAAACCCTTCGCCGCATCCGCCGCTATAAGCCGCTGATGACGTACGACAACACCGATGAACTTTACAAGATCAAGGAGCATTGCGACACCGCCGGCCTCGTCCTCCGCCTCAAAGTCCCCGATACCGGCTCACAGGTCGAAATGAGTTCCAAATTCGGCATCGAACCCGCCGACGCAAACAAGCTCATTCAGAAATCCTTCGACGCGGGCCTCGTCGTCGAAGGCCTCAGCTTCCACGTCGGCAGCCAGTGCACAAATTTCGACAACTACATCGCCGCCCTTACTATCACTGCCGACATCTTCAACACGTCACGCAAAAAAGGCTATCCCCTCAAAATAGTCGATATCGGCGGCGGCTTCCCCGTACCTTATGATGCCCAGGTGCCCCAGTTCGCAAAACTCGCCAGCGTGATTAATTCCGAATGCACCCGCCTCTTCCCCTATGATGTCGAACTCATCGCCGAACCAGGCCGATTCATGGTCGCCACCGCCGCGACCCTCGTTTCCGAGATCATCGGCAAAGCCCGCCGCGACGGCAAAATATTCTACCACATCAACGACGGCGTCTATCACACCTTCTCCGGCGTCGTCTACGACCACTGGATCCCAAATTTCGCCGCATTTAAGAGAGGCAAAACCGAACTCTGCGCCGTCGTCGGCCCAACCTGCGACAGCTTCGACAAAATTTCCCTAGCCGAGCAGCTCCCCGCCAGCCTCAAAATTGGCGACTACCTCTACACCA
>Ga0154575_1063_pt2 | contig 23635 bp, 15 predicted proteins | sample RifGroF2_FD_116004 | JGI IMG/M metagenome (GOLD analysis project Ga0154575, IMG submission 116004) | Planctomycetes bacterium GWF2_50_10
CATCTGGTTTAGCTGTTTTATGAATGGGCCGACGTGGTTTGCAAGGTTTTCGAATTGGGGTTTGCTTATGCCGTGCTCAGGGCCGAGGACATCGGCAAAGACGTTTTTGTAGTAGAACTTGATTTGTGTGGTCATAAACACTCCTTTTTCAAATTGTTACGGGTTGCGGGTTGCGCGTTACGAGTTTAAAGGCAACCCTGCCGGCATCGGGCAGCGTTAAAGCCATTTGCCACCCTCAAGAGAAACACAAGCGAGACGCTTGTGCTACTTTATACCGGATCAAACTTTTTTCAGGTTGGCGTATTTTACCATCAGGGTTTTGGTTTGTCCTGAATTAAATCTTACGGCGACGATGCTGTTTTCACCCATATCGGTGTAGCTCTTTATGCGGCCGAGGCCGAAGACTTTGTGTTCGACAAGCTCATCCGTGGTAAAGGGGGCCTTTTTGGAGGCGGAGGACGGGGCGGGCGTTTGCATAGTCCTTGAAGGTAGATCGGCGATGTAGTCGTCGCGGAAATCGTTGAAATCGCGGCTTGATTCGGCCAGGAAAGAATCGCGGCTGGGCAGGTCTGATGCGCCGAGTTCGTAGAGGAACTGGCTGGGTATCGATCGCATGAGCAGGCCGCGGATGGTGCGGTGGCGCGTGTAGGCGATGTGGAGGCCTTTTTTTGCGCGGGTTATGCCGACGAAGAGAAGGCGGCGTTCCTCTTCAAGCTCGTCAGGATTGTCTTTGCTGCGTTCGTGCGGGAGGATGCCCTGCTGGAGGCCTATGATGTATACGTGTTTGAATTCGAGGCCCTTGGCGGCGTGGAGGCTCATGAGAGCGATCTTGCCGGATGCGGGGTCGAATTTATCTGTATCGGAAAAGAGCGCGATCTGCTGGAGGTAATCGTAGAGGGCGGGGTTATCGATCTGCTGATCGTAAATGGCTGCGGCGTTTATCAGTTCCTCGACGTTGTCGAGGGCGGCGGAGCCTTCAAGGCCCCCTGCTTCCAAAGATTTCTGCATGCCGGAATCTTCAAATACTTTTTTCATGAGCGGTGCGACGGGGCCGGCGGCGAGGGGCTTAAATTGTTCTATCATTGCCACGAACGCAGCTATCTTGGTGCGGACGGCCTGCGAGAGGCTCGTTACAGCAAAGGTCTGCTTGAGGGCTTCATAAAGCGGAAGGTTGTGCATGCGGGCGTGAGCCGCGACCTTTTCGAGGGTGGTATCGCCTATGCCGCGGGTGGGCGAATTTATGATACGCGTAAGAGCGACGTCATCGGGCGGATTTACGATGAGCTTGCAATACGCGAGCATGTCCTTGATCTCTTTGCGGCCGTAAAATTCGACGCCTCGGACGACCTGGTATGGCAGGCGGCTTCGCACGAGGGCTTCTTCGATGGGTCGGCTCATGGAGTTGACCCGGTAAAAGACGGCGATGTCGCTATATGGGACGCCGTTTTTGGCGAGGCGAGCGATATCGGAGATTATCGAATCGGCTTCGTAGGCCTCATCTTCGTACTGGCGGATTATCACTTCGCCGGGATGCGGAATCACCGGGATGAGCCGTTTGGCCTTGCGGCTGGTATTGGCGGCTATAAGCTTATCGGCGAGCGCGAGGATATTTGGTGCGCTGCGGAAATTTTCTTCCAGCTTGACGACTTTTGCTGAGGGCCAGTCCTTTTCAAAAGCGAGGATGTTGGCGATATCGGCGCCGCGCCAGCGGTAGATGGATTGATCAGGATCGCCTGTTACGCAGATGTTGCCGTGGCCCAGGGCTATGCAACGGGCGATGGCATATTGCGCATGGTTTGTGTCCTGGTATTCGTCGACGAGCAGGAATTTATAGCGATTGGAGAGTTCCTCGCGGACGGCGGGAAAATCCCGCAGCAGGACGGCGGTTTTCATTAGCAGGTCGTCGAAATCGACGGCGTTGTTTTGGGTGAGGAGATGCTGGTAGGCCTTATAGGCCTTGGCGACGATCTTGGAAAAATAATCGCTTGCGCGAGCGGCAAAGGCATCCGGATATTCAAGCTTATTCTTTAAAAGCGAGATGGCTTCGAGGAGCTTGCCGGGTGTGAAATTTGTCGTATCGAGATTGAGGGTTTTGAGTGCCTCTTTCATGCACTTGGTCTGCTCGGAATCATCGTAGATGCTGAAATTCGAGCCTACGCCCACATGCGAACCATGGTAGCGAAGAACACGGACGCAAAGCGAATGAAAAGTACTTACATGCGTGCCGGCGGGCGTATTCATGGCGACTACGCGGTTTCTCATTTCCTCGGCGGCTTTGTTCGTGAAGGTGATGGCGCAGATGTTCCAGGGCGAAACACCCTGGGCAATGAGGGCGGCAATGCGGTTTATGATCACGCGGGTTTTGCCTGAACCGGGTCCGGCAATGACAAGCAGCGGGCCTTCAAAGTGACTGACGGCCTCTTTTTGGGAGGCGGTAAGATCATTAAATTTAGCGGATATGGGCACAGCAACGATCCTTCGTTAAACAACTGGAAATGATACGAATTACGGCACAGGTGTGTTTTGATTATCAGGGATATTGCCCTGATTTTGGGCCTTTTCTCTTTCCTGCTGCTCTTTTTCCTTTTGCATCAGCTGGTTAGCCTTGATCTCGAGTTGCTTGAACATTTCTGGTTTTTCAAGCTTTATACGCCCGATGAGATTGAGCCGCAGATTAGGCGGATACATATCGTCATTAAGAAATGCTTCGATCGCAAGATAGCGCATCATCGAAAATTCGGGCAGGTCGACGCGTTTCACCTTTTCAGTTACCCATTCCTTCTGGTAAACATCGTATATTTCCCTAGCCATCTGTTCCCGACCTGATGCCTCATCATCATTTCCCAAGGCGTAATTCATATAGCTGTCAACCAGCATGCCCTGTATCTGCTCGACAGCATCGTGAATGGTTACGCTTTGAAGCTCTTCTTTGATCTGGCTGCGGATAAATGTAACCATGTCGCTCCTGAACTCCGGTCTTTGCGGGAACAACCGGCGGAGCTTGTTATAAATTTTAAGAGCGTAATCCCTGTGGCCGCCCTGGTAAAAAGAAACCAGTGCGTTTGTGAGCATGTTACGCTGGCCGTTGGTTATGGAGACTGGGTCGTCCTTAAGTTTGATATATTTATCAACTACGGCGTCCATGGCCCTGTCATAAGAATCGAACATCCGCAGGTCGGGGAAGAGGTAGATCGATTTTACCAGTTGTGTAGTGGGCATGTCGGGGGTTCGCTGGTCGAGCGGGATCGCATTGATGTCAATGGGCATCTCGGTGTCGTAGATGACCATCTTGCCGGTGCGGAAAAGCTCCTGGAGAGAATGGAAGACGATACGGTCGGTATTGACTTCGTCGCCCCTGTATTCGCCGGGCTTTCCGGCCACTTTCAAACCAAGTGCGCCCCAGTACATGGAATGAACGCAGGCGTGCTCCCAGTTGAGGGGCAGGCGGCGGGTGAGATTTGGGTCGGTAAAATCGATAGGTCCATAGGTGCGGTTAAGCTCAAGCATCAATTCGGGATCAAGTTTCCAGGCGGCCCTAAGCTGATGGGCCTTGGCGAAATAATCAAAAGTCTCAAGTTCGGTTGTTTCGCGGTATCGGTTTACGACCTCGAAGGCTTTGGGCCATTGATTTGGGGCGGCGCGGACGGCGAGGTAGTTGGCCGCTATGGCTTCGCCTTTGCCCATATTCGGGTCTGCCTGGGCCAGGGCATTTACCAGTTTTACTACGGCTGGATCGCTTATAACCTGGTTCCAGGTTTTGGGAGCCTTGGCCAGTTTTTCATAGGATTCGTTGGTCTGAGGATCGATGAGCGGTTTTATAGCTAGTGCCAGCTGGAGGCGGTAATACTTGTGAACGTCATCGGAGACGCCGCCGATCTTGTGAAAATATATCCAGCCAAGCGAGCGATAAAGGCTTATGCTTTTGGGATTTTTTACAATAGCCTGGTCTCGCAGGAGTTCTATGCCGTTTTTGACCCAGCGCCAGCGTTCCTGCGGCTGAGTGGCGGGCATTGCCACTGAGATGTTATAAGCCATGTTCCAGGCCTGGAAATCCCAGACTTCCGCAAATCTCGGCTGGAGAATGGTGATCCATTCGGCAAGCTGCTTGGCGTCGAAAAACTGTCCCTGCATTTTGAGATTATCGGCTCGCATCCAGAGGACGTCGACAAGAATGCCGCGGAAAGCACCAAGAGCGACGGACGCAAAAGCTATTGAAGGCGGCGCGTTTTCAAGCGTCTCGGCTGAGCTTATGAGCTTCATATCCTTGCGATGGCTGACGATCGAGCCAAGCTGGGAATTTGCGACTACCAGCATCGATGCCGCAAAGACTATGCACAGGAATATGATTAAATAATCGCGAGATTTCATTTATTATACCGTAACTTTGGCCATTTCTTTGAATCTGAAGATCACGATGCCGACAATGAGCACTATCGCGCCCTGAATCCCTATCATCACGCCGGCCTGGCCCAGCACCGATGCAAGAGAGAGATACTGGCCTTTGATCAGGAAATCGGCGGGGGCGAATTTATCGAACTGGGGAAGCAGGTTCAGCGCCGGTTTGAGAATAAGCGTATATGCAACAGAGCCTGAGCCTTCCAAGGCGTCAAACGATTCGAATATGAAGGTACTCATAGAACCCATCGCGAAAATAACAAGGCATACCAGGATCGCGACTGGGAAAGATAACCATGCCGCAAGTGAAACGCCAAGCATGGCCAGGAAGACAAGCCTTATGAATATGACAGCTACGGCGCGGATAAAGTTTCCCTGGAACGAGCCGGCCTTATAGAGGACTTCAAGGCCGTCCTCGGTGGGGAATATCACGACCGTGTTGTTTGCGGGGAGATTCTGAAAGGCAAGGCCCAGGTAGCCGTCGACGACAGCGTCGGCGGGAACGGCAAGTTCGTGAACGGTGCGGATGGAGTCGCTTTGCGGGGGCGGGGCGTAGATTGGAGTTTTGAGGGAACTGCCGGAAGCGGCAAGCTGGCGGTCGTCGCCGATGATCCATCTGCCGTAAACGGACATATTTGGGGGATTGACAGAAACATCATATTTGAAACGAATGAAAATATACTGGTTGGGGTCGAAGACGGCGACATCCTGGAACTGCCATGCTATCGCCTGGCCTGGCGGGACTGCCTGTTTCTCGAGCATCTTCTGCTGGTACAATTGCTGGCGAACCTGCAGCGGCGTCATGCCTTGGGGCAGGTTGCCCTGATCCTGCATTTTGCTAAAGGCTTCTTCGACCTCATTGCGGACATCCGGAATAAGCGGCTTGACGGATGCGCGGGCAGTGAAGAATTCATTTTCAAGCTGCACCATTTCGTCGGGGCCGGCATGTGAAAGGCGAGGCATAAGCATCGTAAGGCCGTAGATGATCGAGGCGAAACCAGCAAGGAGGACAAAATCCAATATGATAATACCAAGCAATTTGCCGAGCATTACCTGCCATCGCCGCACCGGCTTTGTGACAACGGTCCATATCTGCTTGTACTTGATGTCGCTGGATAGCGAATAAGTTGAAATTATTATCGTCAGCAGGCAAAGCAACAGGCTTGTAAGAGAAAGCCCGTATCCCACAAACGTCTGGAGCTTGCCTTTAACGGAACCGTCACCCGTAACGATGACGCTCATCAGCGGCAGCAGGATCAGCAGCAGCACGATAAAAATCGCCGCCACTTTCATTCGTACAGCCTGCGCTATTGTATTTTTAGCGATAGCCCACAATGCAGGCATAGATCACTTATCTCCCGCATTTGAAGGATCCACGAGGTCGTCGAGAACATTTCTGTTTACGGCAGGCTTGGGGATTTCGACCTTGACCTTTTCCTGCGGCTTGATAGCCTCGGTTTTGGGCGGCTGGGCGTTTGAGATCAACTCCTTGAGCACAACCCGGTCAGGCTCGATCTTTGCCGTTTCAACTTTCTCAGTGACGATCGGCTCGCGATTTACAACAGGAGCTTCGTTATTTTCAACAAGCTTATCGAGAATGCTCGATGGCTTACTGGTTAAATTGAGATATTGTTCCACCTGGCCGGTGTTCATTGCTCCGCTTGTGGACTGGTTTTGTGCCTGTGCCTGCTCGACGATACGCATGAAGAAAGTTTCAAGCCTGTCAAGCGGCGGGCTTACCTGGAATTGACCGCCCTGCTTTTCGATTATATCTTTTATCTGGCTTACGACGCCGGCGGGCATTTCTTTTGTTGTGATCTGTATTTTTCCGTGCTGTTCGAGCAATTCTTTTACTTTACCCTGTGTCTGCATTTTACCGCCGTAAAGGATCGCGATTCGGTCACAGACATCTTCAACATCGGCGAGTAAGTGACTGCACAGCAGGATCGTTTTGCCGCGTTTGGCAAGTGCGATTATGAGGTCTTTGATCTGCCGAGTGCCTATGGGGTCAAGCCCGCTTGTGGGTTCATCGAGGATCAACAGATCCGGGTCGTTTATAAGCGCCTGGGCAAGCCCGATACGCCTTGCCATACCTTTTGAAAATGTTCCAACAGGCCTGTTAGCGACAGCCCCAAGACCGACCATATCCAGCAGCGCCTCTACTCGCATTTTGCGAACATCGCCGGCAAGGCCAAAGAGGTTGGCATAAAAATTAAGCGTCTCGCGGGCGCTTAAATATTTGTACAAATATGATTCTTCGGGGAGATAGCCGATGCGGCTGGCAATTTTGGGGTCTGTGCTTTCGCCGCCGAGAACTAGGCTCCTACCCTTGGTGGCCTTGAGCAAACCGAGAAGCATCTTGATGGTGGTCGTCTTGCCCGAACCGTTTGGGCCCAGGAAACCGAAAACTTCGTTGTGCCTGACCTGCAGGCTCAGGTCGCTGACGGCCATCACCTTGCTTCTGCCCCACCAGTCGGTGAAGATCTTTGTAAGGGCTAATGTCTCTATTGCTATTTGTCCGGCCATTTGCTTGCGACCTATTAATTTTTATTTATACTAATATTTTCAACATGCTCAAGTTCCTCGCCATACCGCACGAGCCTTGCGCTGTTAAAGACCACGATAAGCGAACCGCCGAAATGGGCCATAGCCGCGAAAATTGGCGGAAGCCAGTTTACAGCCGCTGCTCCAACACCGATAACTATGAACAAAATTCCAAAGCAAAGATTCTGCAGGATCACCGTCCTGGTTTTGCGGGAAAGCTTTATCAGGAAAGGCAGTCGCCTGAGATCGTTGCTCATAAGAGCTATCGATGCCGAATTGATCGCCACATCTGAACCAGCAGCTCCCATGGCGATACCGAGATCACCCGCCGCCAGTGCCGGGGCGTCGTTAATGCCGTCGCCGACAACTATTACGTTATGGCCTTCGGCCTTGATCTGCTCAACTATAGCAAGCTTGTCGTGGGGGAGGCAATGGGCTTTTACATCCGTGCAGCCCAGTTCCGCGGCAACACGGTGGGCAACTTCGTTGCGGTCGCCGGTGAGCATTGTGACGCGTTTGATTCCACTGTCGAGCAATTCGGTTACGGCTGCGCGGGCTTCGGGCCTGGTCTTATCCTGCATGCCTATCCAGCCTATGCAGACATCATCCTTGCCGACGTACAGGGTGCTAAAGCCCTGCTCTTCGTGCATGGCAGGGTCTGTTATATTGCCCATCATTATTTTGTTTTCTTTGAGGAACATTTCGCGTCCAACAGTTATCTGCGAACCGTTGACCAGCGCCCGAACTCCCCTGCCCGGAACTTCCTGGAAGTTTTCGACAGGTGCAAGCGAGACGTTTGCTTCCTTGGCAAGATTGAGCAACGCCCTTGCCGCGGGGTGCTTACTCATCTGCTCAGCGGCGGCGCCTGCGGCGAGAAGTTCAGCGGCATCGACCCCGGCTGCGGGAGTGAGTTTTGTAACATACAATCTGCCCGTCGTCAGGGTGCCGGTCTTATCGAAGACCACCGCCGTCATTCGTCCGGCTATTTCGAGGTTAGCCACATTCTTTATAAGTATGCCAAGTCTAGCGGCAGCCGAAAGTGCCGCAACCATCGCCGTTGGCGTGGCAAGTATTATTGCGCACGGGCAAGATACCACCAGTGCGGCAATTGCGCGGTTGATGTCGTTCGTAAAGAAGATGATCATGAAAGCGATCATCAGGATCGTAGGCGTGTACCACTTTACATACCTGTCTATAATTCGCATTATCGGAATGCGAGTCTTTTCCGCTTCGATAATGAGCGACTGCACCTTGCCCAGTGTCGTATCACCGCCGGCCTTTGTGACTTGCACTTCAAGAACACCGTTGAGGTTAGTCGTGCCCGCAAAAACGCCCATGCCGGGCACCTTATCCACCGGCAGCGATTCGCCCGTGATGGATGCCTCGTTTACGCTGGATAGCCCCGCGACAACCTGTCCATCGGCGGCGATATTATCACCAGGCCGAACGCGAATAACATTGCCGGGGCGAAGAGAACTGACAAGCACTTCCTGCTCGGAGCCATCTTTGAGGAGTTGAGCTTTTGTCGGCGTAAGTTTGATCAGTGATTCGATAGAGGCCCTTGCACCAAGTGCGGTACGCGTTTCTACGAGTTCGCTGCATAACATGAAAAACGCCACTACGCCTGCGGTTTGGTACTGCTCGGTGGCGAAGGCGGCAACTATGGCAAGAGCCACAAGTTCATCCATGTGCATTTCGCCGCGGAGAATGCTCTTAAGAGCATGAATTACTACCGGAAGTCCAAGCAGGATAGCTCCGGCCATCGCAAGCAGTTGCGGCAGCTGACTTTCTTTGCCGTAAAACCATGGCGCTATCACGCTGTTTAGCAGCAGCATGCCGCCTGCCAGTGTTGCCAGCAGCGCCCAGCTTACCCGCGTTTCTTTTCCGTGCACATGGCTGTGTGCGGCCTCGTCGCCGGCATAATCAGAGATGCCTGTTTCTATTGCAAGCTCATTTTTTTTGATCTGTAAATGTGTATGGGCCATATTGCGATACTCGCCTTTAAAACTTAATTACCAGTCTGGGTTTGGGCGGCCTTTGGCTTGGCCTTGGGATCCCGGTTTACCTGAATTCGGAGTTCCCTGTTCTTGCCGTTTGACGGTTCGACAACTATCTTTTCATCAGCGCCTTCAAGCACCGTCTCGACCGTATCCTGATATATCTTCTGCAATACCAACGTGGGACGCTTTACATATTCGGGCAGAATCGCCTGGAGATACCTGGCACTTGCCTTTGCGTTTTCAACAACGCTTGTGCGATAAGCACCGGCATTTGCTATCTCTTGCTGAGCGGAACCGGCAAGCTGATCCCACAACAATTCCGTCTGCTGGGCATCGAGAGCGGGCTTTAGCAGTTCATCTACTATCTGCTGTGCAACCGGGCCGCCGGCCTCGTTAAGAATATTCTCGGCGTACCCGCGCGACTGTGTAACTATCCGCTCGCTCTCCTGGCTTGCCTTGATCGACGCGACAAATGCGTCATCGACCTGCCTGGGCCAGGTGCTTTGGGTAAGCTGAAATCCTTCGATCTTTATGCCGCTTGAGATCGAGTCAAGCTTGTCCTGAAGCCTGCTTTGCACTTTCTTGCTTATATCCGCGTTGCTTAGGATCGCCTCGTCGATACTGAAAGTTACCATCGTGGAAACGACCGCGTCGGATGTAAGGTTCTGCAGCAGCGGCGAAACGCTTTCATTGAGCACATCGCCATAGGTCTGGCCCCGCGGGGGCGTGCTGACCCAGACGTTCTTAAAGAACCGCTCGGCGTCCGCTATCTTATAAGTGAGGCGATACTTGGCGTGAATGATGTTGTAATCGGTATTACTCTGGCCGGTAGTGCCGTCATTGCGAGTGAGGCAGTAACCGTCGCGGATGGGATTAAGCGTAGGGCCTGCCATCCCTTTCTGGCCCATCTTCTCTTCATCCGTCTGGTAATACCAGAACGAATCGATGTTCATGGCCTGGACTTTTCCGACGGGCATCTTGATAACCTGGTCAAAAGGCACCAAAGCCAGGTGCCAGCCGGGGCCAAGTATCCGCTGTTCGCCGACGCCGCGTATCTTGCCGAGCCTAAGCACAATGGCCTGCTCGTCGGCATTGACGGTGAAAAACGCCGAGGCGATGAATACCACCACCAGTACAGCGATTATTAGTTTAAGCAAATTAAAACTTACCCGCAGAGCATCAGCAAGAGACTTTGAACCCGGATCGAGTTCGCCGCTCTTTATCTCTGATGTATCGGGCTTGTGATGTACATGATGACAGGTACATGTTTTTTCATCATGCTCGTGCATATCGATTTACCTTCCGGTGCAAAATCCTGTTAATAATTACTTGCTCGCCGCCGCCGCGCTGGCCGGTTCAATTTTAGGCATTTCCTTGAGCAGCTTGAACGGCTCGGAATCGGCGCTGATGACGATGGTCGAACGATCCTTGAGTATCTTTTTGAGGGCTTCTGTCTGCCTCAGGAATATCGCAAGTGCGGGATCCTGTTCAAGATCCTTATAATACTGGGCAGCTTCGGCATCACCCTGTCCGCGTATGGCTTTTGCCCTGTTCTGGGCGGCGGCCATGAGCACGGTGCGTTTGGATTCGGCCTCGGTGCGTATTTTCATCGCCTCTGCATTGCCTGCTGCTATGATGGATTCGGTCTTGCGCCTGCGGTCTGCGCTCATGCGTTCAAACACATCCTGTGTGACCTTTTCGCTGACGCCAAGCTGCTTGATGCCGACATCAACTACTTCTATACCATAGTTGGCCTTAACCGCGTCGCCAAGCTGATCCTTGAGTTCCTTTTCAATGCTCGCGAATTTGATCTTGGTGGGATCGGAATTGACGAACTCACTGAAATAGTGCTGCCCGATGATCGAATTGCGCTTGTCGCGAAGCTGGTTTGAAAGGTGCTCCTGCGCCCTGGCATCCGTACCGACAGCCTCAAAATATTTGAGCGGCTCAGCTATCTTCCACACCACATAGGCCGTGACTACGATCGGCTCGCCGCCGCGTGTGGTAGTCTCTTCGATCACACCTTCATACACACGCAGGCGAGAATCGAACTTATACACGAACTGTATTGGCGCCGGCAGTTTGGGATACCAGCCCGGCTCTGTAATGGCCTTTGTGGCTTTTCCAAACGTTGTCACAAGCGCCGATTCCGTCTCGCGTACCTGGAAAGATACCCAGAAGAGCATCAGCACCGTAACTATCACGGCAACTAGAACTATAACTGCGATGTTTTTCATTTTTTGGGTTCCTCAAGACCACTTATGTCATACAAACTGGGTGTAAGTTTTTCCTGCAGATCGATTATCAGCACCTCGCTGTCCTTCGAATCCGCGGCAACTATGTATTTTCGTATCGGCTCAAGAGCCTCTTCAAGCATCGAAAGCAGGTACTCATTCTTGAATATGCTATTCGATGCCCTGTAAGCCTGAAGCTGGCCGACAAATCTTTCACTATCTGCTTTTGCCAGTGCCGATTTCTCATAGGCATAGCTCTTGGCCTGGCTAAGGGTGGCGTAAATATCGCCCTGTGCGTTGCCAAACGCCTCATCCACCTTTTCCGGCGTCATGGCAGGATCTTTCTGCGCCTGGTACCTGCTGGACACCTGGTAAAGCTCATCCGCCTTTTCGACCGAGCCGGCAAGATTTGTAAGCAGCCTGTTGCGCTGCGCCATCGCTCCAAGTATCAGCGACTGTTTCTTCTGCACGGCGCCTATTACCTTTTCATAATCCTCAGCTACCTTTGGCGGCGGATGGAATCCCTGGAGACCAAGGAACACCACTTCGATGCCAAGTCCCATGTCGTCGGCATGTTTCTGGATACGCTGTTTTAGCTCATGTGCCGCCTGGCCGCGACCAGCGCCGAGCAGATCAACATTACCTTTTGTCGCACTGATTTCCGGATCTATTACGGCACTTGCTACGAATTGCACAACCTCGCGGTAGCAGATATCTTCCAGCAGCTGCTGCGAATCCTTGTGCTTATAAAGGAAGCTGTAAAGATCCTTAACCTTGTACTGCACGGGTATTGCCGCGCGAATTATGCTAACCGGCACAGCTCCTTCGTCAATTGAACTGGTCGTATAAGTAGCGGTAAGTAAATTGTATTCCTGTTCGAAATGCTCGACATCCCACAGCAACGGCTGCCGCTTGGTCACGCCATCTTTATCGGTTTCGGGTTTAAAGCCCACATTCACCTGCTGTACCCTGTACACCGGATAAACATAAGCGATATCGATCGGCCAGGGCATCTTCCAGTGCAGGCCCGACCCGATGACAGCCTTGTTCGCCATGGGCTTTCCGAACCGCTCGATGATACCCTGCTCCTGGGGTCCGATAACTACTATCGTACTGAGCAGGTACACCACTACGGCGGAAAATAATATCAAAGGCACCACAGCCCTGCCAAGGAGTTGAAAAAACCATGTATTTGATACTTTGAAACCGAACTGGTAATCAAGTGCGCTTGCTGCGGTTGCGATAATTCCGCCCGGCTCGCTGATAAGACCCAGTATCCTGCTTTCAAATGCCGCCCTGCTGTACTGGCCGCGAAGCCTGGGGCGGTATATATCCATAATAAAATTAAACAGAGTTTCAAACCCAAGCACCACCAGCAGCACCGGGACGACCCAGACCATCATCTTTATCATGATGACGCTCTTGAACTGCACCAGCGCCAGCGCTATCGCGGCTGCCAGGCACAGAATCGCCGTTGCCAGCATGTAGCCGCCTCCCGAACGCAACGGCCGCCATTCAGGTTCGACCGACATGCCTATGGCGTAGCGGGCAAGAAGAAAACTTAAAAAAGCCATCGCCAGCATGAAACCCGCACCCACCAGCGGCTGTGAAACTGTGAATTCCGAGTAAACGGCGATGCCTTTATAAAGGTAAAGCCCAATGCCGATCTGATAGAGCGAAATGAACACCGCAAAGCCGGGCAGGAACCATTTTTCAAATAACGCAAGGCGTTTCTGGGATGTAGCCAGCATCTGGCCGTCGGGGGCGTTGAAGATCGTTGTTGTCTCGCCGAGCCTCGAAAGCTGGGCGATCTCAAGCTTTTCCTGGGCGGCCATGGATTGCAGTTTGAACTGCACCGTGAGTACCAGCCAGACCATCGCGCCGGCCAGTATCTGCCAGGCTATGGTTTTTACCGCGAAAGAGGTTGACCAGTTACCCAGCAACAAAACAATAAGAAAGAACACCACGCTCAATATGCCAGCTGTCAGCGATGCCAGCTGTGCTCGATGCGACGATAACTTCATCTTATAAATCCCGTCAAATCACTAAGCCTATACTCGTTCCATCCGGTTCCCCCCGAAACATTAACTATTATTGTCCATTCACCTGCATTTTGTTCGAACAATTCTATACTAAATGAGGTAACAAAATATAACAACTCTTTACAAAAATTAAAGGTTGAAATATAACAAAGCCTTATATTTTCTCAAGATAAGGATTATTTTATGCCCGGCAAAATCATTGCCATCGCCAAAAACACGTTCCTCGAGATACTCAGGCAGCCCATTTACACCGTAATTATTGTCGCTGCCCTGCTGATGCTCATGCTGAGTCCTTCCATTACCATGTACACCATGAGCGACGACAACAAACTGCTGCGCGAGTTAGCCCTATCTACGCTGTTCTTGTCGGGATTGTTCATAGCTATTTTTTCTGCTTCCGGAGCTATTACAGAGGAAATTGAGTCAAAAACCATCACCACCGTTCTTACAAAGCCCATCGCCCGCCCCACTTTTATTGTGGGTAAATTTCTCGGCATTACCGCCGCCGTCGCCCTGGCGCATTATATCCTGACCATTGCCATGCTCTTTGCCGTTCGTCATGGGGTGCTGGAATCGGCTTCGGATGAGCCGGATATGGTCGTAATTACCGCCGCCGCCATCGTGGTCGGGGCAACAATGCTTTTCACCTTCTTTGTAAATTATTTTTACGACTGGAATTTTCCCGCTACCGCCATAACTGTCGGCTCAATACTTGCGACTGCCGCTTTTGGCATGCTTTTCTTTATTAATAAGGAATGGCATTTCGACCCCGCCAACAACGGTTTTAAAATATTCGATGTTTATGCGTCGATCCTGCTTCTTCTGGCGGTTATCGTTATGATCTCACTTGCCGTGGCCTTCTCCACCCGCTTCAACATCGTAATCACCCTCACAGCCTGCATTTGTGTCTTTATGCTTGGCTTAATCAGCGATTACATCTTCGGCCGCTTTGCCGCCCATAGCTACCTGGCAAACATTGCATGGACGGTACTGCCCAACCTTCAAACATTCTGGATCTCGGATGCCATCTATGAAGGCTCAGCCATACCCTTGAAATACATAACTCTTGCCGCCGGCTACTGCGGCGCATATACTGCTGCCATACTTGCGGCTGCTATCGCGATTTTCCAGAGACGTCAGGTTGGTTAAGTAGTTATGATCAAAAAAATCCGGTTTACCTATGCAGTCCCAGTTGCATGTTTCATCTTTTTTGCTGTTCTTCTGGGCAGTTGCTCAAAAACCTTCATAACAGTCGGCCCGGACATGTCACCCATATGGACCGACCGCGCCGATATAAAAACCGTCGGCTATTCCACCACGGGCCTTCCGATCCCAATGTACACCTTCGGAACTGGCTCAAAACGCATCCTCATCTTCGCTGCTATACACGGCAATGAATGGACGTCCTATTCCGTCGCTCGAAACCTCATTGAACTCCTGAACACCGACTGCGAGCTTTATTACGGCACAACCGTCGCCATTATACCTACCGCAAATCCCGATGGACTTAAAAAGAACTGCCGCACCAATCCCGCAGGCGTAGATGTTAACAGAAATTTCCCCGCCTCAAACTGGCAGGAAACCGACCGCACCGACAGCTACTCCGGCCCAGCCCCCGCTAGTGAATCGGAAACCAAGGCGATTATAAACGCCGTCGAAACATTTAAACCCGACGTGATTATTTCCCTCCATTCGATCTCCTCCCCCAAACACGGCAACAATTTCGACGGCCCGGCCCAGCACATCGCCCAGCTCCTCGCTTCAAAGAACGGCTACAACGTCCTGCCAAGCATGGGCTACCCCACCCCCGGCTCCTTCGGCACTTGGGCTGGCATAGACCGAAAGATCCCAACAATAACCCTCGAACTCCCCCGCCAGTCATCTCCCGAAGAGGCCTGGCAGCAAAACCGCGATGCCCTCCTGGCAGTCATCCAGCTCTAAGACGACGAAATGAAATTAGAATACTGAATTTTAAAAACACACTATAATGTGGGACCCAATTTTGTTTTAATGGGCTTCTTAAGCTTATGTCAAACTTGCCACTGGTTCATAGCTTTCTTTACGCAACTGCTCTAAAAGACCTTTGCTGACTCTATACTTGGCAATTAATGGCAATGCCGTGATCGATATGAGCGGACCAACAATAATTTTACCGCGGTCTGTCATAGTTCGGAAAGATGCGCGTCCTTGAACCCAAATGGAGCAATCAACGGCTCGCGTTCAAAATTGAAACAGCATTGGTAATATGCATTTTACTTTTCTTCAAAAAATTTCCTGGCAACATCAAAATTGAGAGGCAATTTGATTTCGCTGCCCAGGCAGGCTGACATTTGTGCAGCCCAGCCGATCTGTGCAATAACAGATGAATTCATAAAACTGAGCGGGGACATGGTTGCAGACTTTATGCATTCAATGAAATGCCCGACGCACGCACCCGTCTGATGTTCGACGACATTGCCGCTGTCCGGCGTGGTAGTATCATCCGGCCAGGCAAGTTTGTAAAGCCCATCCTGCCTGCATTTTTCCTTATTCAGGGGCCAAATCCATTTGCTATCCGTAGACTTTTTTGACCAATATTTGACTTTCCATTGATGCTCGATCTGCGAATCGAATGTAAATGCCCCCTCAGTTCCGTAAATATTGTGGTAGGCATCATAGCCGTTGCCGTTATCGATATTCCCGAAGCAGAAGCCGGTTGCACCATTATCGAAGCCAATCATAATATTCCAGATCGGGTCAGCTTCAAAACCGCGCACCTTCGCAGCCAGGCTTTTGGCAAATACTGAAATTGGCTTGGCCTGGCTTTCCATAGCATAGACCATTACCGAAATTGAATGATTTATTCCCATCCCTATGGCATCGCCCATAATTGATTTGTTCAACTTCCAGGCCTTGTCGCCGGCAATGTTGACCGGATGGCGATAATTGATTTGTATCTGGGTAATGTCCCCGAATTCACGGGCAGCGATCATTTCGCGAAGATGCTGCTCCATGGAATCGAAATAAAGAATGTAATCGACAAACGTGATCAGATTCGGGTTGGCCTTTTCAAGCTCGATCTGCTGAAGAAAATCGTCGAATGTCGTCGCACAGGGTTTTTCGCTGAAAACATGCTTTCCTGCTTTCATCGCGGCAATTGACTGCGGGCCATGGAAACTGTTCGGGCTTACCAGCCAGACTGCGTCAATTTGCGGATTGTTTACGATCTGGTCATATTCAGAGACCAGCAGCGATTCAGAAAGGCCAAGGTTCTTAAGTACTTCGGCTCCTCGTTGCTTATTCGGCTCAAGCAGTGCCAGTATTTGAATATCATTACGTTCGGTTAGCCGTTTAAGCTGAACGGAACCCATCCAGCCAGCACCGACAAAACCGATTCCTATCTTATCCTTTTTCATGCTGCACTAAACCTCATTTCATTTTTACAATTCCGTGCTCTGCGGCGGATTTTATCGAAGCAAACGCAACAGCGTTGCCAATATCTTCAGGGCACATGCAAGCACCCTAGGTGTCTTAAACCTTGCACTGTATTGCTCTGCCAAAACCTTGACTTAGTATCAGTTACGATCCAAAGTCATTTGAAAGAGCTCTGTACCTTTATTTTAGATAAGCCGCTTCAACTTTGTTTAGAGCAGTAAGAATATTATTAATCTCTGATTCGCTCCAACTTTCAAATAAATGCATAATAAAATGAGCCTCAACTACGTCACAAGTATTTTTCATTTTAAAAGAAGGATTCCTTGGGCCTTTATAATCTGAGCAGTTCCATGGGAATCCGCTCTTACCGAAAACGGCCTTATTTTGGAACCACGGGAACGTACAAGGTACATGGTTATAGTGCGGATCAACCATGACGCCTTCTGCCTGCAGTGCCTTGCAAAAAGTCTGTTTATCAACACGAATTGCATTTGAATCCAATTTCAATCGAATAAACCAGTATGAACTTTCAGTATCCGGCACCTGCCAGCCCATTGAAACAGCCTTGGATCTCTTGAGGCCTTCCTTAATAACACCGGCCAATTTCCGCCTTTTCTCAATAATCCAGGGAAGTTTCTTAATTTGCACGCTGCCGATGCAGGCTGAAAGATCGTTCAAATTGCAATTCAGGCCGGCGACAACATTGTTTTCAGCAGACAAATTAAACGGTTTGCCACGATCAGCAAAGCGCTTGCCCTGCCAATAAAGCTGTTCATTGCGGGTGTAAACAACACCGCCCTGCCCACCGGTACAATGGTGCTTGCCGAACATTGTTGAAAAAGCGGCAACGTCTCCGAAAGTCCCGACCATTTTACCTTTGTATTTTGCGGCGTGTGACTGGGAGCAATCCTCAACCAAATATAAATTATGCTCCCGGGCCAGAGAGACTATCGGGTCCATGTCAACGGGCTCTCCGCCTATGTGGGCAACCAGAATGGCTCGTGTACGTTCATTTATTAAAGGTCTGATTTCATCAGCACAAACATTGTAACTGCGTGGATCACTATCAGCCATAACCGGCACACAGCCGACAAATACAACCGGCGTTACGCCCCCATTATCGGTAATCGGCGGCACTATGACTTCCGACAATGCATCCAGTTGCAGAGATCCCAAAGCACAAAACACGGCATTGGTGCCCGAATTGACGCCGTCGGCAAAGCCCCCCTGCATGAAATCAACAAAATCCTTTTCATATTGCTTTTCTGCAGGCCCGTTATATCCAAACGCCTCCCCAGATTTAATAGCATCATCAAACAGATGCATAACAGCAAGCTTTTCATCTTCGCCTATAAGATTGCGAGCAGGCAAAGGCCTTTCGAAAACTGGTTTACCGCCGTCTATTGCCAACCGTTCCATAATTATTTTCCTGTTAAAAATAGATTTTAATAAAAGAAACTCAATTTGAAAACAAGTTTAAAATTCTGGATGCATTTCCAGATGTGATTTTGTTATACGCCGAAGGTGTTATTTTGCCCCGATTATGGGCATCCGTTAACCACTCGATGTGCTGCATGTCATTATCAATTGCACAATAATCCATGCCTAAAAGCAAGCGGTCCTGGAACTCATCAATAAATGACCAAGCATGCTCTGGATCTCGTGAGAGGGCATTAAGGCCGCTGCCCGCTGAAATATCAGCGTACAGATTTGGATAATCGCGCAATAACCTGATTATAGCACCGCCAGGCATGACTTTGCCTAGGGGATATGAATTTTTATCTTCCCATTTTAAGTCGCCGCTTATTTCGCTCCAGAAAGCCTGGCTGTGGCCTATCAACTTTAAATTTGGAAATTTTTTCAGCACAAATTCCAAATATGGTAAATTCATGAAATCCAGAACACCATAGGAGTTATTATCCGGAGTTGTCGTGTGAAAAAGAACAGGGAATCCGACAATGCTGCAGGCTTCCAATAAGGCCAATAAACTGGGATCATTCCAAAAAACACGGCATGCCATTTCGCCAAGCCCCTTACAGCCCAAATTTTTGTACTGTTGAAGTAATTTCAAAAACATATCGGCACAAATCAAGTCCGGCCTTGCCGGTAATCGTGGATCGATGTTACAGAACGGGATGAATCTGCCTGGATACTTTTCACAAATTGACAATACCTCACCTATGCTTTGATGTTCCGCAGGTGCTTCAGCATTATTGAGCGGCAGAATTACAGCCTTATCGACCCCTTTAGAATCCATTATGCTGATTTGCTGTTGTGCCGACAGAAATGGTTTCGTTCCGAAAAGCGAACAAATTTTCGGATCAGAATACACATGTGCATGAACATCGATTATCATTTTAACCAACTCTTTCCGCTTTATGGCTCTTTAATGAGCGTGCCAATGCTTCGAGAATTTTTACGGGGACCAGAAGCTCTTCATGGATTTGGGGTTCTTGCCTCGTCTTAAACATTCGCGTGAAAGTTTCGATGCCTTTCAAATATGGATTGGAATCAAAAGTTATGTTCCCACATATAGAACCTTTCTCACCGACGGCACCAATCGAGAAGCAGGAGCAACCCTCTTTTATGAAGTTTAGCGTTATTATTTTGTTATCTGAGTAAATCAGTTGCCCTGTTGCTCCATTTGGATTCCTGGAAACGAAAACCCGGTCAACATTAAAGCCAAATGCCTGGAGAGCCATTTCAACTTGATGAAGCCCATAGAAAAAAATACCTCCATATGGACTGTCAACATCGCATTGTCCATATGTTGCTCCCGCTAAAACTCGTCCAATCCTGTTCTTCTTTAAAATAAATTGCCTGAATGTTTTTTGTTTAGGAACAATACTAAAGCTGGTAACAGGTGATCCGGTCTCTTTCGCTAATCGAAGAAACTTTTCACCTTTATCAGAATTAAAGCACAAGGGCTTATCGACAAAAACAGGAATGCCCTTTTTAATAAAAGGAAGTGCCGCCTCAAGATGGTACTTCGGGTGGCGGTGATCCACGATCAAGGCGTCGACCTTACCCACCATTTCGGAAGTATCTTTGACAATATTCGGTATTTTCCCAGCTTTTGCAACAGTCTGTGCCAGTTTTTTTGTTTCACCCCACAAAAACTCCACACTGCAGTTTTTTATCTTTTTTTCAATGTTGATGGTTTTAGCGATAGCAAGTGAATGTGAATTCTCGCTTCCAATAATTCCTATTTTCATATGTTCTCCTGAATCATTCAAAGTTAAGCACGCCGAAAAACGCCGGCAGATTTCATATCTCGGGTCCCTGATGGATCTTTTGTTCAGCACAGTTGGAATCAGCGGTTGCAAACAGTTGTTCGCTGTTTAGATTGAACATAAGCGGAATCAGACCTCGACTCTGACGATAGAAATTAACGCCATCCATAACCATATTCGCCTCGCTGACACGTCCGACATCTTGAAGCGCCATCGCCTGGTAGAACCTGATCTTATTTACATCTTCGCGCCACGACTCGAAATACCACACCGTGTAATTCGTGCTGACAATATTTTGTAAAATCTGGGATGCTTCGGCTGTATTTCCAAGCTCTTTGAGACATTTTGCTTTCAAATACTCGTTACGAACTAATATGGGTTCAACATACCAGACTGACGTACCAAAATTTTTGGGAAACTCTGTTGCACTCTTAAATTCATTGTAAGCCTCTAGATATTTGCCCTTGTCAAAGAGAGTTTTTCCCAATTTAACTTTTGTAGCGGTGTAAATTCCCTTACCTAAGCCTTCCCATTCACAAAGAGAAACCTGGCTTGCAAATTCGTTATATTTTTGCGGGTCGCCTGTTTCGGCCAGCAGATCCAGGACGGGTCCGACAACATCCATCATCGGCGAGGTCCGTTTAAATTCCTCCGGAATGGACATGATGGTCTTCCGGCGTTTTGCAGCTTCTTTCGTAACTTCGTATAGGGATACCAGCTCCAGGTAAAGATTGGGGTCGTTATCCAAAGCGATTGCTTTTTTATAATACATTTCGGCTGCGTTGGTATTGTTGCAATGTTTCCAATTCAATGCAGCGAGATTTCTGAACAGTACGCTGAATTTGAGGCCCTTCTGCTGAGCTTTCTCAAACATCATAACAGATTCATCATATCGTTTTTTGCTCATCAGGTACGTGCCGAGATAATATTCAAACGCGCCACTTCCCTTGATCGAAGCGATAGAATCCCACAGAATGCGCTCCAGTTCCGGCCTGTTGGCAAATACATAATACTGGGCCGTATCTGCTTTCTTGTAATCAGAAACAGCTTCATCGACTTTATTCTGCAGTTTACGAGCATATCCCCGGACCAAAAAGAGGAATGGGCTTACATATTGTCTTTGATATTTCCTGGGGCACTTCTCCAAATTATAATGAATCGGCAGCCGGCAAAGTTTCAGTCCTGACTTGATTGCGATCGAAGTCAGCTCTTCAGCTTCTGCATACAAGCCAATAGCAATATAATCCAGAGCGGCTTCTATAAACCTGAATGAGTCATAATATAATTCTGAGACAAGAGCGTTTACATTTTTCAAGCTTTGTGAATTGCCAAGGAAGAATTGTTCAGTATGGATTAATATATCATCCACACCGGCAATCTTCAGAGCCTGGATTTCTTTAACTGAATCTGCTTTTCGACCAAGTTTCCTGAGAACTGCCGATTTTAGAGCACGGAGTTTAGGGTTAAGTTGGGCGTGCTCGATTGCGGAATCGAGGTGTTTTAAAGCCTTGTTGTACAATCCCAGCCGACCAAACGACTCGGCAGCGAGCACATTGCCATTTAGCACCTGGCCGTACATACCCGCAGAAGTTGACGCCAAATCATTGCTGTCGTTTATTTTGCCATCCAGAAAATATGCGTACCCCAGCAGATACCTTGCGAAACCATCCCATTTGTTATAATCGAGTGCTTTCTGCAAAAGCTTTGTCGCTTCAGAAGTGTTTCCATTATTAAGATAGATTGTTGCTAAATTCCGCAAAGGTTCAGGATTTAAGGCGTCACGTTCTATGGACTTCTTGTAAAACGACGCGGCTTTTTCGACATTACCACACATATCCTGAAAAGCGCCATTGAGGTACAGAGAATAACTACTTCGAATATCGTGAACAGGTTCTTCACGGATTTCAGAACGCATTTTATATTCACCACGTCCTTTTAGTGACGCCTCTTCGAGGACAGCACCTGTTTCGGTAATGAATTGAATCAGTAATTCATCCGCTGACGTCTTTTGTAATTCGATTTTTTTTGAAAACAATTCCCGAGTTGCAAGCCTGATTGGAAATTCCGCAAGTTGGCGATTGCCCGACAGCACTCTTGCCTTAAGCTTATTAACCGGGGCACAAGCGCATATGTTTAACGATACTTTATTATTACGCAATTCTTCCAAAGCCACTGCGAAGTTGTCGGTTGCCTGTATGAAATTGCCAATATTGCTGACAGGATACCATACCTCGTCCCAATGTATCAATTCCTGGGGCATCAAAAATTCAAAATGCTCCTGATTCACAGGCCTGCCACTTTGAGTTTCACCATATTTGCCCAGGCCCTCACTGAGAAAAGCTACACGCTGTTGCTGAGCTTTTGTTTGACCCCAGGTCCACAATTTTTTGCCAGGTACCTGATGCCGGTCGGCATGATGTACAATTCCGAAATCGCGAGAGCGGTCATAGTAGCCGAAGAAATCGTCTTTTGCTTCGAGATAGTACAGACCTAATATTTCATGATCGTTTTTATATTGAGACCAATCGTTTCCCAGGTAATTTGGCCAGGTGAAAACATTGCTTCCGCCGTGCTCTGAAGCCATTTTTTCAGGGTAAATAAATTTAAAATCATCTGAAAGCGGGGCTGATGCATTGCACCAGTAACGATATCTTCCAGGCAGGTGGCTGCGGTTATAAAACATCACATGCTGCAGCAGGCGTGCTTCGTTGGGACGTAAAGTAAATGATATCTGCCACTGCGTCCTGTAAACCATCTCAAGTTCGCTGATTCTGACAGTCGCGCTACCGTCTTCATGCTCAAATGTGGTAACCTTGCGCGGCATGCAGTTGGTTATAGAATGAGCATTTGGATAATTCAGTTCCATTCCTGCTGCAATGTATGCGCCGCCACAACCTGCCATGTAAGATTTGAACGAATTATTGTGAAGGAACATTTCCTGTTGCGCTGTTTTGTCATAAGCCGACCAGATTCGTCCGCCAAGTTCGGGGGCAAACGCCACCCGCAGAAACTCATTTTCTATTACAATAAGGTCAACTTGACACAATCGCTTGTCTCTGAGATGGTAATTATGTAACGGATAAGGATAGATTGATTTTGTTTCATTATTGCTGCCCAGGAGTTCGGTTATTGGATTAGGATTATCATAACCAAATCCACACATTGTAATCGGTTCAGATTCCTTGTAGATTCGAACTTTGCTGGACATACGACCCTTTAATGAATGTATACATTATATCCCATATTGAGTTTTAATTAAAATTAAATTTACGGCCAGAAAACCTCGCGCCTCGATCGTCAACAACACGACTTACCGCCATATCCATTGCTGGCTGTTTTAAATTCAGCATTTTTCTTTGTGCGGCGGAAGTAATCTATTACACGGCTGAAAAATATGTCGCTACACCCATTTCACCCATTGTTTTGAGGCCCGGAGTGGCGGACAGTATCGATTTTACTGCATTGAGTGTTATTGCACAGGTTGCAATGTCACCATTTACGCCTCCGGCAATGGTAGAATCAATATTTGGAATTCCATTGACCATGATACGATCATAGGATTGCGGCTCACCGACGGCAGCCCTGAATTCGAGCGTAATTACTTCCCTGCTGCCTACAAAGCCTCGCCCTGACTGATACACTCCGCGTGCCATGCCTTTTAGAATGGGTTTGTAGCCGCTGTGAATATCAGTATCTGCGATAATCGGCTCAAGGCTTTCTTCATTTCGATCCAAATTCCAGCCCATTCTGGCGGCAATAAAATCAACAGATTC
>Ga0154575_1056_pt5 | contig 23593 bp, 22 predicted proteins | sample RifGroF2_FD_116004 | JGI IMG/M metagenome (GOLD analysis project Ga0154575, IMG submission 116004) | Planctomycetes bacterium GWF2_50_10
ACGAACGCTGAACATTCAGCATCGAACGTTCAACGTCGAAGTAAATGCGAAATAAGAAGACAAAGATTTAAACACTGATTACGCTGCGCCAAATAGGGCAAATCCTTCATAAAAAATCCAGCTAACGGATTTCAAATTTTGCTTACCGAGCCAACCCTCAAACTGTTACTTAAGTCAGTATTAGACCTTTGGTTATAGTTTTATATTGACAAGATGGCCAGCGTCGCTAAACTACCCCAGTTTATTAAATTGTTCGATGTGTTTGCATTCTAGTGTAAGGAGGCAGCGAAGGTGTCTTATAACTGTGTAGTGCTTATAAAGCAAGTGCCTGATACGAAGCGAATTACGGGCCAGGCGATGAACGAGGACGGGACTGTGAATCGCGCGGCTCTTCCGGCAATTTTCAATCCTGAAGACCTCAACGCCCTTGAGATGGCGATACAAATAAAAGATAAATTCGGCGGCAAAGTTACGGTGGTAACGATGGGTCTGCCGGCGGCGGGAAGGGTTTTGCGTGAGTCGCTTTTCCGCGGGGCGGATGACGGGGTCCTGGTTACGGACAGGCGGGCGGCGGCATCGGATACGCTGGCGACAAGCTATATATTAAGCTGCGCGGTGAAGAAGTTCAATCCGGATATTGTTCTTTGCGGCAGGCAGGCTATCGACGGTGATACGGCCCAGGTGGGACCGCAGTGCGCGGAGAAACTTGGGATGGGGCAGGTTACATGCGTTGAAGAGCTAATTGATCTTAAGGGTAAATCTGTTACCGCGCGTCGTGCGACAGGGCACGGGTGGCAGGAAGTTCGGTGCAAGTTGCCGGCGCTGCTGACGGTGGTAGATACAGCCAATGAGCCGAGGGTTTCGGGAGGCAAGCGGCTGATGAAATATAAGAATGCTCGGACGCCGGCGGAAGTGGCTGTGGAAACGAAAGCCGCTAACGCTGGGGCGGACGAAACGACGCTAAAGAAACTCACAGAAGAAGCATGCAATAAGCTTAAGGCAAAGGGTCTGCTGATCAAACAGTGGGACCTTGATATGATCGAGGCTGATCTTAAGTGGTGCGGCAGAGACGGCTCGCCGACAAAGGTGCACCGGATACAGAGCGTTGTGTTGACGGCTAAGGAAAGCAAGTCGGTTGATCCGGGCGAAGATGGAATTCGCAGCATGATACGCGAGTTGATTGTTGATAAGACGATTGCATAAGTTCAAAATTTAAAATTAAAAATGCAAAGTTGAGGAATCGCCTGAAGCGATGCTGATTATAAAGGTGAGAAAATGATAGGAGTGAACAGGAACGGGCAGGTCTGGGTATTTGCCGAGCAGCACCATGGTAAACTTGAGGATACCGGGCTTGAATTGATGTCGAAAGCCAAGGAACTGGCGAAAACGCTCAATGTGCAGCTTGGTGTTGTGCTTGTTGGTTCAAATATCAAGACGCTGGGACAAACGCTTGTTCGGTACGGGGCGGATGTGGTTTATCTTGCCGATCATCCCCTGCTTGAACATTACCAGACGAACAGCTATACGAAGGTCATTTTTGATCTTATACATAAATACGAGCCGCAGATATGCCTATTCGGAGCGACGGTTACAGGGCGCGATCTTGCACCGCGTATCGCAAGCGCGACAAAGGCTGGGCTGACGGCGGACTGCACCGATCTTCAGATCGGCGAGCACCAGGCGGGTAAGGATGGGCCGGTGCACAAGAACCTTTTATTCCAGGTTCGGCCTGCGTTTGGCGGCAACATTATCGCGACGATCATTAATTACGACCGTTGGCCGCAGATGGCGACGGTGCGTGAGGGCGTTATGGCCATGCCGGTGCCGGATACGAGTCGTAAGGGAGAGATAATCGAAATACAGGTGCATCTCAAGGCGGATGAACTGCCGCTGGAAATAATTAAAGAGCACAGGCAGGACAAGAAAGTAAATCTCAAGGCATCGAGAATAATCGTTGCCGGCGGGGCAGGAGTCGGCTCAAAAGAGAATTTCAGGCTTGTGTGGGATCTCGCTAACGCATTGGGCGGGGCGCCTGGAGCAACAAGAGCGGCGATCGATCTTGGCTTTATCGACCGCGACCACCAGGTTGGGCAGACTGGTACTACGGTTCGGCCGAGCCTTTATATCGCAGTGGGCATAAGCGGCGCCATCCAGCACCAGGCTGGTATGCAGGACAGCGCAAAAATCATCGCCATAAACAACGATCCGGAGGCGCCGATACTTTCACTGGCGCATTACAAGATAATCGGCGATCTTAATGATGTGGTGCCACGCATGATCAAGGCTGTGAAGGAAAGAGCCTAGATAGGGTTGAGGGTTTAGCGTTCAGGGTTCAGAAAAACAGATAGAGATGAGAGTAAGATAGTATGACAAACTTTTACAAAGATAATGATGATATAGTGTTTCTGTTCAAGCATCTTGATCTGGGGAGGGTGGCGAATCTGCAGGAAGAGGGATTTAGGTTCGCATCGGAATTTGAGCATGCACCGGCTAATGAGGCTGAGGCTGTGCAGAACTACGATCTTGTGCTTGAGGCACTTGGGCAGTTGAGCGGTGAATTTATCGCGCCGCGTGCTGAAGCTGTAGACAGACAGGGCAATACGCTTAACGAGGACGGGACGGTATCTTACGCAGACGGCATACGCGAGGCTCTTGATGCGCTTTCTAAGGCGGATGTGATGGGCTTTACGCTGCCGCACCGTTTTGGCGGGCTGAATTTCCCGAACCTTGTATATTCAATGGCCAATGAAATGGTATCGCGGGCTGATGCTTCGCTGATGAATATTTTCGGGCTCCAGGGGATAGCTGAGACTATCAACGCATTCGCGGATGAGAATATCAAGCAGCACTATCTGCATGATTTTTCGGCGGGCAAGGTGACAGGCGCGATGGTGCTTACTGAACCTGACGCGGGATCGGATCTGCAGGCTGTAAAACTGCGGGCCTATCAGGATGCGGATGGCAACTGGTTCCTGCATGGCGTTAAGAGATTTATCACAAACGGCTGCGGCGAGGTGCTGCTGGTTCTGGCCCGGTCGGAGCCGGACAGGGCGGGCGGGCTTGGACTTAGCTTGTTCGTATGCGACAGGGGGCCGACGGTGCATATCCGCAGGCTTGAAGATAAGTTGGGCATTCACGGATCACCGACGTGCGAGATATTCTTTGACAACACGCCTTGCCAGATCATAGGCGAGAGGCAGAGAGGGCTGGTAACTTATGTTATGAGCCTGATGAACGGCGCGCGTATCGGGATCGCGGCGCAATCGATGGGTATAGCAGAGGCTGCGTACCGTATCGCACGCGATTATGCTTCGAGCCGAAAGCAGTTCGGTGTGGCTATTGAAAAGCTGCCGGCTGTGCGCGAACTTGTGACGGATATGAAGATCGCTCTTGAGGCGGGCAGGGCACTGCTGTATGAAACGAGCAGGGTTGTCGATCATGAGATCTACCTGACTAAGATGACGGAGCTTTATCCGTCGACAGACAAAGAGCAGATGAAGGCTTACAAGACCGAGCTTCGCAAGATCGGACGTTTCGCGGCGATGCTTACGCCGATGAGCAAATATTACTGTTCGGAAATGTGCAATACCGTATCGTATGATTCGATACAGGTGCTTGGTGGTTCGGGATATATGAGGGATTACGCATCAGAGCGTCATGCACGCGATGCACGAATCACGACTATTTACGAAGGTACAAGCCAGCTGCAGGTTGTAGCTGCGGTACGCGGGGTTTCGAGCGGTTCGGCGGAAAAATATATTGCTGAACTGGCGGCCAAGAGCTACGACCCGGCGGTTGCGGACCTGTTGGTGCACCTGCAAAAGGGTACCGAACTTATGGTTAAGGCAGCGGCGTTCGTGAAGGAAAAGGGCGTAGAGTATATGGATCTTTACGGTCGGCCGCTGGTAGATATTGCAATGGACCTGATTATCGGGTATCTTTTCCTTGATCAGGCGAGCACGAAGGTGGAAATGGAAGTTTCTGTTTCGGGCGATAACGGCAGGGCCAATGGTCAGAGCGTTTCGATGAAGCAGCGTAAGGCGATGGTGGCGAGGCGGTTTATCACGAGATCGGCTCCTAAGAACGTCGCCAGAGCGGAACTGATCATGAGCGGCGACAGGTCGATATTCGCCGATTACCCGGTGCTGGTCGGGCCTGTTGTAACTGAATAGGGAAAAAGATGCTCAAAGCGGTCATTTTTGATTTCGACGGCGTAATTGCGGACACAGAGCCTTTACATTATCGTTCGACTAATGAAGTTCTTGGACGCTACGACCTGGATATTTCCAAGGAAGATTTTTATGGGAATTACCTGGGCTACAGCGATCATGATTTTTTTGAGATATTCAAAAACAGGTACCCGGATTCCTTTGCCTCGGTTGAGGTAGAGGACTTGATGGAGCAGAAGTCCAAATCTCACCTGGCGATCATCAAGGGGCAGGACTGGGTGATCAAGGGAATACCGGAATTCATACAATCGCTGCTTTCAAATAATCTGCCGATAGCGATATGCTCGGGCGGGCGAAGGCATGAGATCGAACAAATACTGCTTAAGGGTTCGCTGCTGAAATTTTTCGATATGATCGTATCGGCAGATGAGGTAGCGGTGGGCAAGCCTGATCCACAGGGATTTTTGCTTACCCTTCAGACGCTCATGCTTAATCACCCGGGGCGATCTATCGAGGCGGACGACTGCGTTGTGATAGAAGATTCACGGTGGGGCATTGAGGCAGCGAAAAAAGCGGGGATGCACACGATAGCGGTTACCACTTCATATTCGGCAGATGAGCTTTCGATGGCGGAGATGGTGGTGGACAGCGTTTCGGAGCTTGAGATCAAGGATTTAGAAAAGCTCTGCCTGAAGAAGTGATTATTGATAAGTGCCAAGAGAGCTTTCGGTTTACTAAGTGGTACGATGTTTAAGCTTCAAAAGCGTGCGTTTCTGGTTATCCAGCAACGAGTACCTAGCAACCAGCAACACTTTCGAGCGTAGCACAATCTATTGACTGCTTAGTATTTCAGTAGTTTGAGTACCTGGTCGGCGAAGTCATTTGGGGAGTGAGTCATGGCGTCCATCTGGTTTAGGAGGGTGGATCCCATCATTATTGCCATTACGGAATCAAGCTGTAAAGTTATATTTGTGCGGGTTGAGACAGAAGAATCTTTTCTGCACTGTTCTATGATTTCCCCAAAAGAGCCGCGATACCAGTTCCTAAATTCTGCGAGCTGGGCGGCCAGGCTGGGGGATTCGTCATGGGGTTCTGTCATCAATTTTATCATGAGGCGGCAATTAACCCATTGGCCTGAGAAATTCAGCTTGGCAAGGGCGAAGACTATGTGGCGGAGTTTTTCGATGGCTGGAAGTTTTTGGGGGATATCTGCCATGAGCTGCTTGAATTCTGTGTCGACCTGTTCGACGACGGCCTGGCAGAGGGCTTCTTTGGATTTGAAATAATGATAGAACGCGCCCTTTGTTATTCCAGAAGCGGTGATAACATCATCAATGGTTGTGGCCTGATAGCCGTAAAGGCTTAGGAGCGTTTTGGCGGCCTGAGTTATCTTCTCTTTAGTTTGCGTCTGTGTGCGTGCCATGATCATCCATTCAGAAGAGCATCGAGTTTTTCGCGGTGTTTTTCGATCCACCTGCATTTGTTATAGATCATCTTGAGAAATTCAAAGCCGCTTACAGAGCCGAAGGTGCCGGTCGCGGCGATAGGTGCGATGGCTTCGCAAATAAGGGCTTCGATCATGAGGTCGCAAACGGGGGCGGGATCAAAACGCGGCGATTGCTCATAAGAGCGGCAGCCGGTGAGAAAGCTTGTGAATTTTTCCTCGTCCAGATATGCGGGCCAATCCGCGGGATTTGGTCTTGAGCCGACGATCGAGAACTGGAGAAGGGCGTTTGCCATGTCAATTTCGAAAGGCGCGATCTTGAGGGAATCAAAATCTACTACCGCTACTACTTTATCTTCGCTGAAGAGCATGTTGCCGGGATGCCAGTCTCCGTGAATTATGCGAGGGGCACTGTGAGACAGGCCGACGGCGTTTGCGTGTTCTACATGTGCGGTGTAGATGGCGGCAAGCTTGTGCAGAAGCCGGGTAATATCCTGGTTGGGCTTGGGTTTTACGAGTTTGGCGGCCATTTTGAAATGAGCGGCAACGACAGGGTTGTCGTGGTAGTTGGAGTCAAGGGGTTTGAAATGGGGCGTAAACGACAGGAGGAGCGCGTGGAACCTGGCAAGCTGGAGTCCGGCATCCTGGGCGGCGTGGACTGATCCGTTATATCGCGAGCCGGAGATAAATTCGAAAAGCTCGTAGACGTGGCGATCGAGGCAGAGCATCGTGCTTTGTTCGTCTGTTGTAGAGACAAGAGCGGCGACGGCAAATCCTGCTTTGGCCAGGAATTTCTGGACATCGTGGGCAAAGGCTACTCGACGGATATCCTCTTTGCCGTGGGGTCGGCGTTTGAGCAGGAATGTGCCCCGCTGGGAATGAAGCACCAGTTTTGGCGCACGAGCGTTGCCGGCCAAGACGGGAGCGGCGCTGGTTATTACGCCGATGTCGTAATGGCTTAAGACCTTTGCAAGTTCCTGTGATGAAAAATGTGCCGCCTTCAATGCATACCGCTCAAGTTAATAATCGCAAATAGTAAATCGTAAGCGTGAAATAGTAAACGGAAATAATGGTGAGTGGAAAAACTTGCATTGTGCTCTTTTTAGGGTTATAAGAAGGTTTTAAGACAGCATTGTCGGTTATTTGATCAAAAAAGGATTTTACAATGGGTTTATACGGCGCAGTTGAGGCGGGGGGTACCAAGTTTGTTTGCGCGGTCGCTTCGGGGCCAGAGGAGATATTGTCGCAGGTGAGCCTGCCGACTGAGACGCCGGCAAAGACGCTGGGGGCTGTAATGGCGTATTTTAGGGATCTGCAGCAAAAAACAGGTAAGCGGCTCGACGCACTAGGGATTGGGACGTTCGGGCCGATAGACCTTGATAAGAAAAGCAGCATGTATGGGTATATCACTGCGACGCCAAAGCCGGGATGGGTCAATACGGAATTCGCGACAATTTTTGAGAAGCGATTTAAGGTGCCGGTAGGATTTGATACGGATGTAAACGGGGCCGCTTACGGCGAATACCTTTGGGGAGCGGGGCGCGGGCTTGATGTAGTTTTGTATTTAACGGTAGGGACGGGGATTGGCGGCGGACTTTATGTTAACGGAAAGCCTTTGCATGGGCTGATGCATCCAGAAATGGGGCATGTGCTTATGCAGCAGGATAAGAGCGTCGATGCGTTTGAGGGGACTTGTCCATTTCATAAGGGCTGCATGGAAGGGTTGGCTTCGGGCAAGGCGGTGGATCTGCGATGGAAATGCCATGCGTCCGAGCTTGCGGACGATCATGCGGCATGGGATATGGAGGCGGGTTATTTGGCCCAGGGGCTTATGAATTACATACTGACGGTTTCGCCGCAAAAGATAATCATAGGCGGGGGGCTAATGCATAAGAAGCAGCTTTATCCGCTAATACGGGCCAAGGTGAAAACGCTGCTCAATGGGTATGTGCAGGCGAGGGCAATACTGGATGACATCGACAATTACATTGTAAGCCCGGGGCTTGGGACAAATTCGGGAATAATTGGAGCTATTGGACTGGCGATGGCGGCGGCTGAAAGAAAAACTTAAGCACTAAGCTCGAAATTCGAAACAAATATCAATTCAAAAATTCAAAAGAAGACACGGCCTAGCCTGCGCTAGACCGTGCCACAATACATGTTTCATCATTTCATGAATACGTTGGTTATGTCGTTCCAGGTTACATAGAGGAAGAAGGTGATGATAAGCACCAGGCCGATGTAGCTTATTATGCCCTGTGTTTTGGGACTGATTGGCGAGCCTTTTATTTTTTCAATTATCATCATCATTATCACGCCGCCGTCGAGGATCGGGAAGGGAAGGAAATTCATGACTGCGATTGATGCGCTGATGAGGCCTATGAAGTAAATGTAAAAAGTCCACATGCGTTCGGAGACGATCATATAGGAAACTTTTAGTATGCCTGCGGGGCCCATTAGGGCCTTGGGGCTGATGAGGCCGACGAAGAGGCCTTTGAGCGTTACATAGGTCTGGGCGATGAACATGACGGTTTTATCGCAGCCCATCTTGACGGCGACGAACGGATTTTGCGCCTTGTAAACTTCGCGGAGGTCCTTTAGGGGCATGATGGGGGCGAAGGTGCTTTGGGCTAATGCGAAATTTGGATCGGCGGGGACCATCAAAGCTGCCTGGCCGGTTTTGCCGTCCGCGGTTGAGTAGCCGATCTGCATTTCTTTGCCGGCATTTGTTTTTAGGTCTTTGATAATATCACGCCAGTTTTGGACTTGAGTCTGGCCCAGCGTTGTTATAGCAGCGCCTCTGGGGATTTCCAGGGCTTTGACGTCGGGTGTATCGACAGTCGCGGCGATGTAGGGGTAATCAATAACAGGCATGAGTTCAATGCCGATTACGGTTGTGTTGGGATCACGCGGGTCGGCTGCTTTGGGATATGTTTTAACAGTGAGTATTTCATCAGTGGCAGCGGACTTGCGAAGCACGCGAACGGCGAGTTCCTTACCATTGTGTTTTTTGACCTGCTGACGCAGCTCGGTAAATGTGGGGTAATTGACATCGGCGACGCCAATTATAATATCATCGACCTTGAGCGACGCAGCTTTTTCGGGTGAGCCGAGGAATTTACTGACTAATTTTTCTATCTTGCCCTGTTTGGGAAGTGAAGCCACTTTCATCAGGGGCACCATTGTGGCGATGTTGGCGAGATTTTTCTGTGAGTTGTCCATCGTGAGTGCAAAATGCATTTCGAGTGGCACTTTGGCATCAACGCGTTTATCGCCGCGTTCGACCGTGAGGACGACCGAGTCGGAAAGATCGTCTGCAACGGCCTGGGTGAGCTGATACGAAGTCTGGACAGGTTTGCCATTGACGGCAACGATGGTATCGCCGGATTCGAGACCGTATTTTTTGAATTCCTTTATTTCGTTGCTGTCGGAATCCTTGACTTTGCCCAGTGTGAGCGATTGTCCCTGCATGATGCCGAAACTGCGGGGTATCTGCGGCGGGGAATTGGGCAGCTTTGCGGCCCAGACGCCGATTGTTTCTTCTGAGCCGTCGAGGTGGCGGACTTTTAGCGGGACTTTTTCGTTTACATCTGATAATGCTGCGGCCAAAGCGATATTGCTGAAATCGATATCGGTATCACGGCCGACGGCGAGTATGCGGTCACCAGGCTTGATGCCGGCTTTTGCTGCGGGGGAATCCGGGAACACATCGCCGACAATCGGGGCCGGCAGTTTGACGCCGATCATAAAGGCGATCATGAAAAACAGAACGGCCGAGATCGCGTTGAATACGACACCAGCGGCGACAACGGCGCAGCGCGTGAGAATGGGCTTATTCACGAATGAGCGTGGGTCGACGGTTGCTTCGGCTGTTCCGACATCTTCCTGGCCGAGCATTTTGACGTAACCGCCAAACGGGATAAGGCCGATGCGGTACTCGGTTTCAGATGGGTCTTTGCCGGAGCCGATTGTGTAGCTTATGGCGCCTTCGCCGGTTGGGTCATTTTCCTTGGGGAAAAATTTCGGGAGCACGCGTATCTTCCAGCCATCGGCAGTTTTGCGAAGACCAAGGAGCACGGGCGGGAAGCCTATGGCGAATTGTTCGATCTTTATGCCGGAGGTGCGGGCGACAATGAAATGGCCGAATTCGTGGATCATGATAACCGCGCCGAAGCCGAGGCCGACAACGATGATGTTGCCGAATATATCAAGATTTGTGAATATCAGGAATAGCGCGACAATTGTGATTATCAGAAGGATGATGCCGCGTGTGTAAATGCCTACAGGCTTTTTTGTTTGAGCCATCTGGTTACCTCATTTCGTGCCCAGCTGTCAGCTTCGAGTAACTGCTCAAGCGAGATGCTGGACGATGCATTGTGTTTATCGAGACAGTATTCAATTATTTCGACTATATTACCAAATTTTATTTTTCCCGCCAGAAAAGCTTCTACGGCGATTTCGTTGGCGGCGTTAAAGACGACCGGTGCGGAGAGGCCGGCTTTGGCGGCTTGGTAGCCAAGTGCCAGTGCCCGGAAGGTCTGCATGTCGGGGCTGGCGAAAGTGAGAGTGCCAAGCTGGGCGAGGTTGAGGTGGGGCGATATACCTTTTTGCCTGGCGGGGTATGTGAGTGCGTACTGGATGGGGAGGCACATATCGGGGGTGCCTAATTGGGCGATGACGGAGCCGTCGATGAATTCCACCATGGAGTGCACGATGGATTCGGGGTGGATGAGTACCTCGATTTTTTCTACCGGCACGTTGAAGAGCCATTTGGCTTCGATGACTTCAAGGGCCTTGTTCATCATAGTGGCGGAGTCGATGGTTATCTTTGGGCCCATGTTCCAGGTTGGGTGGGCGAGGGCATCGGAGACTGTGGCGTTATAGATTTCCTCTCGGCTTGCGCAACGGAACGGGCCGCCGGAGGCTGTAAGGATGATCTTTTGTACCTCTCCAGCAGAGCCGGCCTGAAGGGACTGGAAAATCGCGCTGTGCTCGCTGTCGACTGGCAGGATCTTTGCGCCGCTTTTGGCGGCAGCGGTTGTGAGGAGCTGGCCGGCAATGACGAGCGGTTCCTTATTTGCAATTGCGAGGGTTTTTCCGGCGTTTGCGGCAGCAAGTACTGCTGGGAGGCCAGCTGCGCCTACGACGGCCGTGAGGACAGTGTCTACTTCGGCCATTAACGCGATTTCAACAAGACCGTCGGGGCCGGTGAGCAATTTTGTACCAGTTTGTTCGTATTTGCGGGTAAACTCGGCCGCGGAGGCGGGGTTGGTTATAGCCACATACGCGGGCTTGAAAATACGGCACTGTTCTATGAGCAAATCGACACTATTATGTGCGGTGAGGGCAAGGACGCGGTAATTATCTGGCCCAAGGCTTTCGATAACGCGCAGGGCGTTTTTGCCGATTGATCCGGTCGATCCAAGTATCGCTATGTTTCTGGGCATAAACTCCAGCCGTAAATCCTGTTCTTAAAGACCGTTAACTTTAAGTGCAAACGCGTAAAAACACAACCGAAATCGCACGATTTTATGTTTCCAGCGGTCTATAGAACTGGGCGGGGCGTGTGCCAAGCGTGTTTCGCAGGGTGCCGATGGCGTCAATTGTGCATTCTATTACGTCGCCGGGCTCGAGCCATTGGCCGGTGGCCATAGCGACGCCTTTGGGGGTGCCGGTGGCGATAATGTCGCCGGGTTCGAGGGTCATGATATGTGAAACAAAGGATACGGTATCGGCGGGGGAGTAAATCATCTGACCTGCGGATGCCTGCTGGCGAATTTTGCCGTTGACTGTAAGGTGCATATTTAAAGCTGCGGGGTCTGGGATCTGGTCTTTGGTAACTATGGCGGGACCAATCGGACAAAAGCCATCGGCCCACTTGCCGTTGAGCCAGTCGTAGAATTCATCCCATGGCCTGGCGGCTCGGTTAGCTTTATAGGTAACTGAGCGGGCGGAAACGTCATTTGCAATGGTATAGCCGGCGATATAATTAATTGCCTGGGCGGGGCTGACGCATTTTGCTGTTTTGCCGATCACAATGGCTAATTCGAGTTCGTAATCTATCTGCTCGCTGTAAACAGGCCAGGGGATCACGTCATTGGGCCCGATGATGCAGGTGGAGGGCATGAGGAACGGGCGGGGAGTGGTAGTCTGGCGGGGGGCATCGGAAAGGCCCAGTGCCCGGCCGGATTCCTTTATGTGGTCGGCGTAGTTGCCGGCCAGGGCGATTATTTTGCCGGGCCTGGCGATTGGGGCAAGGAGCCTGACCTGCTGTAGTGGTATAAATGTATCGGCTTTTAGGGCGAGGTCCCTGGTTTTCTCCAGGTTCTCATCAGCCCAGAGCAGTTCGAGAAGATTTCTGGGGTTGTTTGGGCCAGGCCACAGCGTGGGAATATCGATTATCTGGTCAGATTTCAGTATGCCAAAAGAAGTGTATCCGTTGCGAGTATATGAGATTAATTTCATAATATTTCTCTTTAAGGTTGCCGGAGCGGCAAATCTATACCTAATCATGTCAGCTGTCAACAGGGGCAAAGAAAAAAGCCTTGAATTTCCGCTGTCAAGCAAGTCTAATTGTGTATTCATTTTGTGAAATTTATTTACGGTAGAATATGACATTTTTTCAGAAGATATTCAGGGCGGTGCGCCAGGTTCCAGATAACGTCAGTGGTAATTTCGAGTCGCTGAGGGAGTTTGTGCGGCGCCTGAGATACCGCGGAGTCGATATAAAGAGCGAAGTCGATGATGGCGGATTGATCAAGGAGTATTCGGACGAAGATGCGCAAACTGATTCGGTGGATGTTGTTGTTCGCAAGAGCGACAGGGCAGGGTCGGTCGAGCGTATGCAGGAAGGTCTGAACAGGCTTGTAGATGAACTTGCGATAATAAATTCCACGCTCAACGAGCATGTTATCCAGCAGCGGCAGCTAATGGAGAGGATGGAGCAGCTGCCAAGGCTTGTCGAGAATTTTCCCAATGCTATCCAGAACCAGCAGCACATGATGGAACTGCTCAATGAACAGTTCAGGTCTTCAACTGATAAGATGCACCAGTTCGTTGAGAATATAAAAAAGCTTCCTGATGAGGCGGTGCGGCAGACGGATACACTCATCAGTATAAACCGCCAGCTATCGGCGTCGGCTGATGCTGATATGGTCATGAGTGCTAATTTCGCGAAGTTCAACAGCACGTTAGATAAGCTCAACCAATCCACTCTGAGCCAGACGGACAGCGTTGTGCAGATGAGCAAGACGTTTGCCGCGTCGGATCGTTACCTTAAATACATGGTAGCCAAGCAAAACAAGCGTTTCATGCTGGTGTTTTTGATCGCTATGGGCGTGTGCGTCCTTGCGATTGTTTCGTTGGTAACAATTATAGCCTTTATTAAATAACTCGTTGTTGTTTGGCCAAACTGGTGAAATACAGCTATGGGTGAACTTGGAAGGCTTTTGATCATAATAGGATTTGCTGTGATCACCATAGGGGTGCTGGTCATGGCGCTTGGGCGGATCGGGTTCTTTAAGTTGCCCGGCGATTTCGCGTGGGGGTCTGGGAATTGGCGGATTTATTTTCCGCTGGCAAGCTCTATAATAATTTCGATCATTTTGACGCTGGTGCTTTGGCTTATCAACTATCTGCGAAAGTAAGCTTATGGCGGACAAACGCCAGAACAGGGGGGCAGACCCCAGGGATGAGGATTTCTTCGGCCCAGGTAGCGAAGAGGTTCTGCGGGCGGCAATGGATGATTACTGCTGGCTGTTGAGCAGAGGCTATGCACAGAGCAGTTCACTAAAGATCGTCGGCGATCATTTTTCACTTCACGGCAGGCAGAGGCTTGCGATCATGCGGGGCGGCTGTTCGATCCAACAGGCATTGGCACGAAAGAAAAAACGGTTCACGCTTGAGCAGTGCCGTGGCAGAGCGATAGCGATCGACGGGTATAACACGCTTATAACGATCGAAGCGGCTCTGGCGGGTGCTTTCATATTCTCCGGCAGGGATGGATGCTATCGTGATCTTGCCGGTCTTCACGGGACATATAGAATAGTTGCGCAGACCGAGCCGGCAGCGAAGCTTATTGGAAATTATCTTTGCGAATACGGGGCAGGGCCTGTGACGTGGTATATAGACAGGCCGATCTCAAACAGCGGCAGGCTTAAAGTGCTGCTGGCGAACATTTCCGATCAAAATGGCTGGGGGTGGAATTTTGTGGTTGAAAACAATCCCGACAAGGCGCTTATGGTTACAAATGAAATTGTCGCCAGCAGCGATAGCGGTATTTTGGATGCATGCGGCAATTGGGTCAACTTGGCGAGACTGATCGTAAGTTCGTATGTTCCTGATGCAAGAGTGATCGATATGGGATTTTTCAGCAGCACAGAACCACGGTGAAGGTTGAGCCGTTACCTGGCTCGGAACGAACGGTTATGGAGCCGTTATAGACCTGGGTGATCTTTCGGACTATCGCCAGGCCTAGGCCGGTGCCTTCGATAGCGACGGTCTTATCGTTCTTAATGCGAGAAAACTCTGTGAATATCTGGTCCATGTCTTCGGCGGCGATGCCAATGCCTGTATCGGTTACCTCGATAATAACCGATCCATTCATAGTGCGAACCGAGACGGTTACTTTGCCGGAAGACTTATTATATTTGATAGCGTTTGAAACAAGATTATTGAGGATGATCTCGATCTCAGGTATTGAGGCATTGATATAAGCGTGTCCGGAGGTCTTAAGCTCAATATGAATATCATCAGCGCGGGCGATATCGCCGAAATCGGAAATAACCTTTGCCGCGAGCATCGCTACATCGACGCGTTTGAAATCGGGCCGACGGCCTGCCTCGATCCGTGCCAGTTCGATTATATCGAGAATGAGCTGACGCATTGTTTCAAGGCGTATGAGGCTTCTGCCCAGTATATGATCGTAGGCAGCAATATCGTCACCGGCGGCGCGGGTTTTCATTAGTTCCAGGTATACCTGAACAGCAGAAAGCGGGGCTTTGAGTTCATGCGCAGCGACAGCCAATATGCCAAAGGGCGTTTGGCCGTTTTGCCGCGTGCGATCCTGCTGTGTTGTCAAGCCGGTAGTCATTTATGCGATCTCTATTAGCCTATTGGAGCAGCTGTTCGATTTCCCACAGGAGCTGCTCAAAGCGGACGGGCTTAATAAGCATGGCGTTGGCTTTCACCCATGAGCGCTCTTCCTGGGTGGCCGCATCGAATTCCAGGCCTGTATCTGAAGTAACGCCGGTTACAAGTATGACGGGGATAGTTGGGTCTTTTTTCTTTATATGATGGCACAGTGCGAAACCGGAATCCTTGTATTCAAGCATCAGATCCACTATCGCCAGATCAGGTCGCATGGTCATGAGAGTTTCTTCGGCCTTTTTCTGGCTTTCCGCCATTATGACTTTGAAACCGGCCCTTTCAAGCTGAAGTTTCTGGGCGGTGATAAAATCTATATCATCGTCGACAAGGAGAATCGTTTTGTTGTCGTTGGTCATATCAATCCATCTCTATATAAATATTTTGCAAAATAAATTAAATCACAGCTTCACGTTTGGCATAGTGCGTATGGAGCAGTTCGTGGCTCTTGTGCCCCAGCGGCTCGCCGAGGAATTCCTTATACAGCCTTTCGATCCATTTATTCGTGTGCGAGGTGCGAACCGGCTCTTCGCGGTCGATCTTATACAATGCCTGCATGCGTGATCGTACAGCGTCAAGATTGGTGCCAAGCGGCTGGCCTCCGCCGGCGATGCAGCCGCCGGGGCAGGTCATCACTTCGATAAAGTGAATATCTTTTCTGCCCGCGCGGATATCGTCAAGAAGCTTGCGCGCGTTTAAAAGTCCGCTTACCACCGCAACTCCCAGTTCGAGCGGGCCCACTTTGACATGGCTGATCTTTGTGCCGCCCAGGCCTCGCAGGGCCTGTATCTTCATGGAGTCCATTTCCTGCCCTGTGATCATGAAGTGTGCCGTGCGAAGGGCTGCTTCCATAACGCCGCCAGTTGCGCCGAAAAGCTTGCCCGCGGTGGAACGCTCGCCGAAAGGCGTATCCGCACCTTCCGGGGCTAATGCCCCAAGCTCGATACCTCGCATCCGCAGGATACGGGCCAGTTCACGCGTGGTAAGCACAGCGTCGACATCGGGTATTCCGTTGTCGAGCATTTCGGGCCGCTGGCACTCGAATTTTTTCGCAGTGCAGGGCATGATAGATACGGAGAATATTTTACCAGGCTCAATGCCTTCTTTCTGTGCGAAATAGGATTTTATAATAGCACCCATCATCTGTTGAGGACTCTTGCAGGACGAAACGTGTTCGAGCATGTCGGGATAGAATTCCTCTACGAACTTGACCCAGCCCGGTGAGCAGCTTGTAAACATGGGCAGTTTGCCGCCGTTCTTTATGCGGTGTACAAGCTCGGATGCTTCTTCCATGATCGTAAGGTCGGCTGTAAAGGATGTGTCAAACACCCGTTTAAAGCCCAGTGAACGCAGGGCGGCAGTCATTGTGCCGCAAACGTCTGTTCCGGGCTTTAGACCGAATTCCTCGGCCAGCGTTACTGAAACAGCCGGTGCATGCTGTACGACGACATATTTGTTTGGATCTTTAAGTGCGTTGATAACTTCCTTAAGATAGCTCTGCTCTCTTAATGCGCCGGTGGGGCAAACCATCACGCACTGGCCGCAGTTGATACAGCTCGATACATTGAGTCCTTCGTTGAAAGCCGGCCCCACAACCGTCTTCGACCCGCGTTTGGTAAAGTCGATAGCGGAAACACCCTGCACCTCTTCGCAAACACGAACGCATCGGCCGCACAGAATGCACTTGGCCGGGTCGCGCACGATGGAAGGGCTTGAGCTGTCTATCTTGTGCTCAGATTTTTCGCCGGTGTACCTGCGCTCGCGAACGCCGAGAGATTCGGCAAGCTTCTGCAATTCGCAGTTGCGGTTGCGGACGCAGTACAGGCAGTCATCCGGGTGATTGGCAAGGAGCAGTTCGACGACTGTCTTACGCGCGCGGATGACTCGCGGCGAATGCGTTTTTATTTTCATGCCGTCTGCCACTGGGTATGCGCACGAAGGTATCAGGTTTCGCTGGCCCTCGACTTCCACAACGCACATGCGGCAAGCTCCCGTGGGCAGGAGGTCTTCCATGTAGCACAGCGTGGGCACCTGTATGGCCGCACGTCGAAGAGCTGTAAGAACAGTCTCGCCCGACTTGGCCTGGATCGTTTTACCGTTTACTTCAATATTCAAATTCATAGTCATATCAACCTTTATTAATCTCTTTCAACCGCCTTGAACGGGCAAACATCAAAGCACGCGCCGCAGCTTACGCACTTATCCGGAATGATATAGTGCGGGCTTTTTGGTTTACCCATGATCGCCGAAACGGGACACTTTTTGGAGCAAAGCGTACAACCTTTGCATTTTTCCGCGTCTATATGGTAGTGCAGAAGCTCGGTACACACACCGGCAGGGCACTGACGCTCGTAAACGTGTGCCTCGTATTCATCGCGGAACCACCGCAGTGTGCTCAGTACCGGGTTTGGAGCCGTCTGGCCCAGGCCGCACAAGCTGGTATCGCGTATTACCTCCGCTAATCTTGTAAGATACATCACGCCCTTGAAGCGTTCGAGGGCATCGACGCCTGTTTCGGTCTTTCGGCCGCTGGTGATGCGTTTTAAAATTTCCAGTAGTCTGCGTGTGCCTTCTCGGCAAGGGATGCATTTGCCGCAGCTTTCTCGCTGGATGAAATCCATAAAGAATTTGGCAAGGTCAACCATGCAGGTGCCTTCATCCATTACCACCAGACCGCCCGAACCCATCATCGCGCCGACATTCTTGAGCGACTCGTAATCGATCTCGATATCCAGGTGCGGTGTGGGTATGCAGCCGCCCGATGGGCCGCCGATCTGCACAGCTTTGAACTCCTTGGAATTAGGTACGCCGCCGCCAATATCGAATATGATTTGCCGCATGCGTGTGCCCATTGCCACTTCCACAAGGCCGGTTCGCGTCACTTTGCCTGACAGGGCAAATACCTTTGTTCCCTTACTTGAAGCCGTACCTACTGCGCTGAACCACTTGGCCCCGTTGCCGATGAGAATGGGCAAATTCGCGAGCGTTTCGACGTTGTTGATAACCGTTGGTTTTCCGAATAAACCGCTTATAGCCGGGAATGGTGGGCGAGGTCTTGGCATACCGCGACGGCCTTCGATGGAGGCGATCAGTGCCGTCTCCTCACCGCAAACGAATGCGCCGGCACCCTGTTTGATTATGATGTCGAGGTTGAAGCCGCTGTCTAATATGTTATGGCCCAGAAGCCCGTATGCCTTTGCCTGCGAGATGGCTTCTTTAAGCCTTCTGATCGCCAGCGGGTACTCAGCCCTGATATAAACGTAAGCCTTTGTCGCGCCGATTCCATAGGCGGCGATGCCCATTCCTTCTAAAAGTCTGTGCGGGTCGCCTTCGATCACAGCACGATCCATGAAAGCACCCGGATCACCTTCATCGGCGTTGCAGATAAGATATTTCTGCTCTGCCGCGGTCTTAAGGGCGAATTTCCATTTTGTGCCCGTTACAAATCCGCCGCCGCCGCGACCGCGAAGCCCGCTTAGCTCAACCTCGTCGCACACCTGGGCAGGGGTCTTTGTACGGATTGTTTTTGACAGCGCATTATAGCCGCCGCCGGCAATATACTCTTCAATGCTGTTAGGATCTATTATCCCGCAATTTGCCAATACCCAGCGGGTCTGTGGAGCAAAGAACGGATGCTCGTCAATATACGCAACGTCCGGCCATGCACTTGCCGATTTGCTTCTGTATTGACCCAGCAGAAGTTCCGCCGGAACTGTCCCGCCAAGCACTCTGTCAAGCAGCATCGGAACCTGCTCTTCAGTTACCGACTGGAATGAAAGGCGGTTTTTGCCGGGCAGCTGAATATCCATGATAGGCTCTGCCGAGCAAAGACCTACGCAGCCCACTTCGACTATGTCAACGTCGGTACCGCGATCCGTAAGACACCGCTTTAAAGCTTCAAGTGTCTTTGCCGCTCCCGCTCCGAGGCCGCATGTTCCCATGCCTACGAAAAATACAGGCTTGGTCACAACCTCTCGCTTGAGTATTGAAATCTGCGACGTGCGTGAAGTGGTGCATGGCTGGCTTTCATGGCAGTTAGGCCCTGAAACGATGCATTCTACTAATTCAGGGCACGGCTTGGACCATTCGTGCCGGCATTTGTCGCAACATTTGTGTTCAAGTAGTTTGGCAGTCATCTGGATTAACTCTTCACTTCCTGCTTTTTATAGTTATTGATTATATCTTTGGCCGAATCTGAGCTGAGTTGTGCGTGAAATTCGCCGTTTACGCACATCACCGGTGCAAGTCCGCATGCGCCGATACAAGCCACTACTTCCAGGCTGAAAAGCCCATCTCGAGTGGTCTGGCCCGCCTCGACATTGAGTGTGCGTTTGATCGATTCAAGCACTGCTGCCGAACCTTTAACATGGCATGCTGTGCCGCGGCAAACCTGTATGTGAAATTTGCCTTGAGGCTGAAAACGGAACTGGTTATAGAAGGTTGCTACTCCGTAAACCTTGCCCGCCGGGAGCCCAAGATGCTTGGCGACCTTTAAAACGGCTTCTCTGCTCAAGAAACCGCAGCTCTCCTGTACTTCCTGCAGTATCGGTATCAACGAATCCCGCTTTGCATCGCGATGCTGTGAAAGGATCGCATCGATATTGTCATTCATACTCACCACTTGTGAAATTCCTTTCAAAATTGCCCTGTCGGGCGAAAAACGCTACTTTTTCAAGCGACATAGTCATATCAATATCTTCAACGTAAACATTATTTCCTACCCTCAGAGGCGTGGGAGCGAAATTTAGAATGCCTTTAATACCTGCGGCTACCATCTTTTCGGCCGCTTTCTGCGCCTCTGAAGCCGGAACGGCAACAATGCCGACATCGATACCGGTTTCATCGCTTACCGTTTTCAATTGATCAATGTGATAGCACTTGCATCCATGAATTACACGGTTGACTTTATATGGGTCATTATCGAAAGCCGCCACGATGTTAAGCTTCGGGCGACGGCCGGCAAAGAAGATCAGTATGGCCCGGCCCAGGTTGCCGATTCCGACCAATGCCACCTTTTGCTCCTTTGGTGAATCGAGAAATTTGCCGATGGCGTCGATTAATTCTGCCACTTCATAGCCCTTTGTCGGGCTTCCGCTATACCCAATTGCCATCCAGTCACGCCGCACCTGGGCAGCCGTAGCCGAAGCAATGACGGCGATCTGGTGGGAGTAGATGTACTTAACTCCTTTGTTTGCCAAAGCTTGGAGCAATCGCCTATAAAGACTTAATCGTCCAATAGTCTTTTGCGAAACAGTATTTGGCATCTATTTTCCTATCAATTGTGAACTATATAACAGTGTGATAAGATTCACACGCATTATGCTTACATATTTTTACGCAGTCAAGTGATTATTTGTGCTAAATCGGGTGATTTTGAATGTGAGTTGTGAAATAATACTCAATCGAACCGACCACGCAGATAATCAATCAAGTATGAATCGAATCAATTCTGTATATAACAGTCTCAGTATAGTATTTATTTGCCTGCATACATCTAAAAACCTGCTTGAACAAAACATGGTCGTTTTGCCGATGTATATAATGCTTGATTTCATTGCTTGACCGTATATAATTGCGAATTTCATATTTGCTGTGAGTGCTGGTTTCGTAAGAAAGTGATGGCGCGAATTAAGACCGGACAGATGTCATTGTATGAGGCGGTCGACCAAGCCAGATTTAAGGCCGCGCAAGGCCGTGAGCTTGATCGGGCTGTTAACGGCGAGGTGCCCCATCAGCCTGGCCAGGTTTTTGGCGAAAAGCTTAAAATTGAGCCAAAACCAGCTCCAGCAGCGGTAAAACCGCAGGCGCCGGTTCCTGTATCATTACCGGTACCGTTAAGATCAGTGCCGGCAGCGGCCCCGAGCAGTCCGGCATCGCCCAAAACGAATATTTGGGCTAAAAAGCCGGCGATGCTACAGGTTAATAACGGCCGTATCGAAGCCTTTTTGCCGTACCCGGTAGCGGGTATTGTGGTTTTAGTCGTGTTGGTATTGCTTTTGGCTTTCTATCATATTGGCAGTACGGTAGGGCGAAATCGCGCCGCCAAAGTTGCACAGGCCGATGCTCAAAGCGGTGAAAACGTGGTAGCCAAGACGAAGGAAGTGGCCAGAAAGATGGCCCGTATATCGACTACCCCGGTAGAAACACCGGCTATCCAGGTTGTTCAGGTTCCGCCGGCGGATAATTCGGCTTCGGCTAATCCTGCTGTCTCGATGGGCGCGTATGTGATAGTGCTCAAGGAAATGGCCGATTCCAGGAATTTAGCTCCGGTAAAGGAGTATTTTGATAAGAACGGCATCCCGACAGAAATACGCCGGGGCGGTTCGTCATTTTTTCTTGTAACAAAGGAAAGATTCGAATCTGCCGGCAAAGGGACGCCGCTTGATGAGTTGAAGCAGAAAATAGCCCAGGTTGGGAAAAATTACAAAGCCCCGCCTGGTTATGGTAATTTCGGTCCGAAGATGTTTAACGATGCCTATGGCAGAAAATTGAATTAGGAGAGGTCCAGATGTCCGTAGACAGGTCACTTAAGTTGAAAAGCGCTCTTAGCAGACACCGCAATGTTCTCAGCAGAGCAGAACGTCTTTCTGCATTGCAGGATCAGGATCGCTGGAGCGATGAAATGTCGGTTCTTGGTTTGCCCAAGGTAGCCCATCGCAAGGCTGCCGCCGGCAAGAAGGAAAAGGCTGAAAAGGCTCCTGAGGGCGCAGAGGCCGCTGCAGCAGCAGCACCAGGCGCAAAGGGCGCAGCCGGAGCAAAAGCTGCTCCTGGCGCAAAAGCCCCCGCAGCTAAAGCTGCCGCTGGCGCTAAGGCCGCCCCCGCTGCAAAAGCACCGGCCGCAAAAGCCAAAAAGTAAGTCTTTAGTCGGTTTTGATCTTTAATGCCGTGCCCGGTACGCGCGTATCTGGCGCGGCATATCTTTTACATATTTTTACGCAGGTGATTTATGGCACTTAAAGCCCCGTATCTTGCCCAGAGTACCACATGCATTGATGCAAGCGGCATAAGGAAGGTCTTTGCGCTGGCGGCGACGATGAAAGACCCGGTGAATTTCTCTATCGGCCAGCCCGATTTCGATGTGCCTGATGAGATCAAACAGGTCGCGATACAGGCTATCGAGAAGGGTTTTAACGGCTACTCACAGACTGCCGGCGTGGACGATTTGCTTGCAAAGATCAACGGGCAGGTAAAATCTGAGTACGGCTGGGCAAATCCCGCGTCCATAGTGACATCAGGTGTAAGCGGTTCACTTTTGCTTGCTTTTATGAGCCTCATTGATCCGGGCGATGAAGTTATTATACCCGATCCTTATTTTGTCATGTATAAGCACCTTATAAACATGCTTGGCGGCAAGTGCGTTTTTATTGATACTTATCCGGATTTTCTGCTCGACCCCAATAAACTTGAGGCGGCCATTACCCCCAAGACCAAGCTCATAATCGCCAATTCCCCGGCTAACCCAACGGGTGTTGTCTACAGTGAGGCGCAACTCAAGGCTGTGGCGGATATTGCGGCAAGACATAATATTATCGTGCTCAGTGATGAGATATACGAGAAGTTCTGCTATGACGGCCCGTGCCCGTCGTTTGCGAAGTATCATTCCAAAACGCTTTTGATGCGAGGCTTTTCTAAGAGTTATGGAATGCCAGGCTGGCGTTTGGGGTATGTCTCGGCGAATGAGGAATTAAAGCCGCTAGTTGAGCAGATGACGATGCTGCAGCAGTACACGTTTGTTTGTGCACCAACGCCGTTCCAGAAGGCGGCAGTGGCGGCAATGGACTATGATGTTTCGCACTTGGTTAATGCGTATCGCAAGAAACGCGATATGATCTATAACGGCCTAAAGGGCAAATTCGAACTGACCAAACCCGGTGGGGCGTTTTATGCCTTTGTCAAGGTTCCCAGCGGCACGGCTACGGATTTCGTCAACAAGGCAATCGCTAATAACGTGCTAGTCATCCCGGGCAACGTTTTCAGCCAGCAGGACACGCATTTTCGCATCTCCTATGCGACTAAAGACGAAAAAATCGCACAGGGTGTCGAAATCCTGAATAGAATCGCGTAAGTTTTCAGGTTAAAGCCAGCTTTACAGAAGCCCCGTTGAAATACGGGGCTTTTTTTGGCGCAAGTTTGGGTTTTAGGGGTAGAGGAAGGGGTGAGTTTTGAGTTTTTAGGTTTGAGTTTTGGTTAAATGTGGGTTTTTGCGGGCTTGGATGCGGCTTTTGGGGGGCTTGCGCAAGTTGTTGTACATGAAAAAAAGTGTGTCAAGTGGATTTTTGGGGGGTGTTTGGGGGGGCATTTCATTGATTATTGATTAGGGATTATTGATTATTTGAAGAAAAGATGGGCGCTTGGGGGGAGTTGGGGGGCTAGTATTTACGATTTACTATTTAAAATTTACTATTTAAAGACCGGGGGGGCAGGAGGTCACAAGTGAAAAAGTGGAAGAATTAGCTTGAAAGGTAATTAAAAGTACTTATTATCGTAATTGGCTGAGAGAAATCGGCTAATTAAATTTGGAATCACTGGGATTTCAGACGCTTCATAACGAACCGGAAGTTTGTAGAACAAGCGTGTGAAAGGCCGGTGTCCTTTGTTTTATGTGCTGCGTTAGCTCTTTGTCTTTTGTGCGTTTATTAACCTTGCGGGTTCAGGCACAAGAGGCAGGAGGTTGCGTAATGTATGTCTGCAGAGGGCACCGTTTGCTTTTGCGTTGTTCGAGGCTCTTCCGGGCCTGTTATGAGCGTAATTGCGGCGGTGCTCTTTTCCTATGTAGCCAGAGACGTCAAGCCTAAATTTTTAATTTTCAATTTTTTGTATTATTTTCATGTCAGTG
>Ga0154575_1061_pt2 | contig 23535 bp, 16 predicted proteins | sample RifGroF2_FD_116004 | JGI IMG/M metagenome (GOLD analysis project Ga0154575, IMG submission 116004) | Planctomycetes bacterium GWF2_50_10
GATGAGTATCTCCGAAAAAGCTGCGGAAGATGGATAGGCCAGTTCGGCATGACCATCGCGGCGGATACTGAGAGCGCCTTCTGAACTGAGATACAGTTCGACGCGGCCGGCGCGGGCGCCGCGGTCATCAAGAATATTGCTTGCCCAGACCCACTGACTTAAATCCTCGTCGGCCTGGAATAGGCTTTCCTCACCGCCGAAATCACGGACAAAATAGGCATTGACGGCGTGGAGGTTATATCGAGACTGGTCTTTTTTGAAGGCATATAATTCGGCAAGAAAGCCGGAATCGGGGATGCTGTTGTAAGTTAGGAAATAGTAGCTTTCGCGCGGCTGGGTTTTGAGCCACTGGGTGACGGAACTTTTTTTAACGGCGGCAACGATTTCAGCACCGGTTTTGAGTTCCTGGGGCTGTTTGTAATCAAGGCGTGCGGCGATATTCTGCATGAGCAAGCGGCTCCACTGGCCTGCTCCGCCTGTGTCGAATATCTCGATCTGGACGGTTCGCGACATGCCCAGATCGGCGATTCCGCAGAAGACGGTGGCCTGGCGCGATCTTACGAAAATTTCGGCTGCGCGGGTTTTTACGCCGCCGGCTGAAATAGTGAAAATGCTCCCGAGGCGGCCGCGAAGCGAGGCGGCACGTTCAAGGAGACGCCGGTCAATATCGTTGTTTTCGGCGATGGAAAATTCGATCAGCACCTGCGAAGTGGGCGATTCTTCATCCTGGCCTACCCAGCTTGAAATATAGAAGGCGCGGTTCTTAAATTTCCATTCGCTGTCGGCTTTCCAGCCGGCACTGTCGGGGAGGCATACGCCAAAGCCGAGGCCATCGATGACTATGGGCTTTGTGAAAACAATATCGGACTTTGATCTGACGCTGAGCCAGGCCAATCCCACGCCGAGGAGCAGTATGAAAAAGAGGACTACCTCGGCCAGCGAATACTTTTTTAAGTCTGTTTCTGTCATAACAGGCCTAATAATAAGGGCGCGGGGGCCGGTTTGCAATCTTTAGATGCTCAATCTTTTTGCAGCCATTTTTCGGGAGTGGCAGGCGTTTGAGGCAATACTAACGGCCAGGGCTTTTTGTGCCGAAAATAAAATCGGCAGATTAGATTTTTTGTACATTTTTTGAGGCAATTTATGCGTGAACACGATGCGATAACAGGAAGCGGAACAAGCGATCTGATGGTAATGGCCGCGGGCAAGTGTACGCCGGCAGTGATGACGCATATATCACGGGGCAAATGGCACATGACCAAGGTGAATCTGGTATATGCCGACAGCAATGCCATTCACCTGGAGATACCCCAGAAGGATCACCATCACCCTGTGAACATCCGGGTCGATCAACCGGTGGGGCTTTCGTTCAAGCATGATTACTGCAAGTACATATGCGACAGCGTTGTGACTGGATTTGAGCCTTCGACAAATATGGATTCGGGCGGAGTGATAGTGATAGCGTCACCCCAGCGGGTTGATAGGCTCCAGCGACGAAATTTTTACCGAGTAACCGTGCCGCTGAATTTGAATGTGCGGGCACTGTTCTGGCATCGGGGTTACAAAGATGAGACTAACAGCATGCCGGAGGAAAATTACTGGCAGGGAAGGCTTATTGACCTTTCGGCCGGCGGCATGCAGATCGGAATTGACCCTATGATAAGAAGCAATTTCAGCCAGGGCCAGATCGTGGGGTTGCAATTTACGCCGATGCCTTATGAAAAGCCGATATTGCTGGAGTGCCAGATAAGGCATATCGCGCCAACAGTGGACGGTGCTATGATATGTCTTGGATTGCAAATAGTGGGGCTTGAGGCAACTGCAGAGGGCAGAGAGACACTGATGGGTCTGTGCGAGGTTGTCAAGACGTACTATAACATGAACCACGATGCCGGTATAGCTCAAGCGGCAGATGCGCTTTGCGAATTAGAATGATGGACCCGCTTTGGGCAATCGCTTTTTAGGTAATTTCAGATTTTCCGAGTACAGCAAGCGCGATGCCAACGTTTCCAAACGGCGCACTTACAGCAAAACCGGCGACCTTGTCGCCTACGGAATCTATCATTTCCTTTGCGATATCTATGCCGGTCTTTACGGCATCGTTGCGGTCGCTGGCACCTCTCATTCGTTCAAGGATATTTGAGGGCACCACAACTCCAGGCACTTCATTGGCCATAAACTCGGCATTTTTGAAACTGGCAAAGGGCCATATTCCCGCTATGACCGGGATCTTGCAGTCAGATGTAATTTCAAGAAACCGCTCCAGGCAATCACGGTCGAAAACCGGCTGCGTGATAGCGTACTCTGCTCCGGCATCTATCTTTGCGCGATATCTTTCGACTTCTCGCTTTAAATCCACCGCGGCCGGATTTACTCCTACGCCGATCGTCAGTTCCACTTGTGGTGAAAACCGATTCGCGCCCAGGTCTATCCCGGCATTAAGATTGCGTATGAGCCTTACCATGCCAATCGAATCAAGATCAAAAACGGCAGTCGCATCGGGATATTCGCCGAGTTTCGGCGGATCGCCAGTAATAGCCAGTACATTGCGCAGACCTATCGCGTAAGCGCCGAGCATATCGGCCTGAATACCTATTAAATTTCTGTCCCGGCCGCAGACATGGACGATAGTTTCTATCCCGCAAGTCTGCTCTATTTTGATCGCGGCAACCATCGGAGAAAGCCTTGAACTTGCCCGCGGGCCGTCAGGTATATTTATTGCATCCACGCCGGCTTTAGCACAGAGCTGGGCCTTTTGATAAATCGCCGTAAGGTCGACTCCGCGTGGCGGAACTATTTCCACAGTGGTTACTTTCTGGCGGCTGGCGAGCTTATGGCCGAATTTCGATTTCTGGCCCAGTGATTTCGTCGGCGGTAAGGATGTCTCGCGTCCGACAGAAAGAACGGATGGAGATTTAGGTTTTGCCGTTACGGCTTTATCAAGGGCACGGACGGCTTTGACCATTTGTTTTATATGCTGGGGCTCCGTACCGCAGCAGCCGGCAATTATTCTTGCGCCTTTCTCAAAAAATCGCTTCGCGTATTCGGCCATATATTCGGGGGTACACATGTAGACCATGCGTCCATCCACCTGCCTGGGCATGCCGGCGTTTGGCTGGAGTGAGACAGGCTTATCGGTGGCCTCAAGAAGAAGTTCCAACCCGGCAAGCATTGCCGATGGGCCTACGGAACAGTTTAGCCCCACAGCGGTAACATGCTCAAGGGGCAGCGTCAATATAGCCTCATCAACTCGCTGGCCGTATTTTGTTTCCTGCTGACTGTCTACCGTTAACTGTGCAATAATTTCAAGATCACAAACCGATCTTGCCGCTTCTATAGCTATGCAAAGTTCTTCTGGTAAGACAAATGTTTCAAGGATCAGAAAATCAACGCCAGCTTTGGCAAGCGATGATATTTGCCTTTTAAAGGCATCTTTTACTTTTTGTAGTGCAAAACTGCCGTATGGCTCGATCTCCATATCGAGTGGACCTGCGGCACCTGCAATGAGTACTGTGCTGGGGGCGGCTTCTCTGGCGATCTGGACAGCCTTGGTATTGATAAGTTCGACTTTATCGGCCAGGCCAAAACGCGCTAATTTGCATTCGTTAGCTCCAAAGGTATTGGTCTCGATGAAATCAGCGCCGGCTTCAACATATTGCTGATGAATTTTTTTTATCAAAACGGGATTTGAGAGATTCAGTTCGTCAAAACACGAATTTACGAACACTCCCTGCGAGTACAACATAGTGCCCATGGCACCATCGCCGATAATTACACGCTGAGATAGCAATTTTTGCAGAGGTCCTTGTTGCATTTTATCCAATAACCTTATTTGACTTATTTTGCTTCAAAGTTGCATAATATAGCTGATTTGGGGCCACAATCATAGTCTTTTTTGTTTTTCAGGCAATTGCTAGTTCACCAAAGCTACTGTTTCAGCTTGTGAAACACCCGCTTGAACCTTATTATACTATTATGCGAACGATACTTTTTGAAGACATCGTACTGGCGGTCGAAAAACTGTGCATACAGGCGGCTCACGAATTGCCGGTGGATGTGCTTGGTGCGATGACAAACGCTTTAAAGTATGAATCAAATCCGCGGGCCAGGGATATACTTTCCAAACTCATCGAGAACGCGACGATAGCACGCGACGAATTTATCCCGATTTGCCAGGACACAGGGGTGGCGGTGGCGTTTGTGGAAATCGGCCAAAGCTTGACGATGGCTGCGCCGGCTAATTTTGCCGATGCGACGATAACTGATGCTATAAACGCGGGTATAACGCTTGGGTATGAAAAAGGTTATCTGCGAAAGAGCATCGTCAACGAGCCGCTGGATAAAAGGCAAAATACGCAGACTAATACGCCTGCGGTAATACATTATGATTTCGTTGCGGGCGAGAAAATAAAGATAACGCTCATGCCCAAAGGCGGCGGATGCGAAAACAAAAGCCAGTTCAAAATGTTCAAACCCACCGCGGATAAGGCTGAAGTTATGGGCTGGATCACAGAGGTGGTTAAAAACGCAGGCGCGGATGCTTGCCCGCCGTTTGTGGTGGGAGTTGGGCTGGGGGGCAATTTTGAGAGGTCTTGCCTGCTTGCAAAAAAGGCTCTGCTTAGAGAGATGGGTACTATAAACTCCGAACCGTTTTACGTGAGGATGGAAGAGGAGCTTTTAAAACAAATAAATTCGCTTGGAATCGGACCCCAGGGACTCGGCGGCGATACCACCGCGATTGGGGTGCTTATCGAAACGGCTCCGTGCCATATCGCGTCTTTGCCGGCGGCGGTGAATATTGAATGCCACGCGCACCGGCACAAATCGGTTACGATCTGATCATCTGCCCAGGGTTATGACGGTAAGAGGCGGGAATTGACCCTTGGTTCTCTCGGCATAAGCGCCGGTCTTGAGATCCATATTTATTATGCCATCCTGCTCTGACAAATACATTCTGCCCTTGTAAAAGCTTTTGAGTTCGAACTGTAGACCCTGTGGTCTTGAGAGTTCTACTGCGCGGGCGGGCGATTCCTTGAGTATCAAAAGAACCGTGCCGATGGCTTCATTGGCGACATCTTTCGAGATACCGATCATTTTGTTATCGGGCCGGACTTTCAATTCATCCGATGTGAATTTGTCAAGAATGAACTGGAGCATGGCTATCTGGCGGGCGTTTTCATTGGCGTAGGGTTTTTCCAGGACGGCTTGGTCTGCGGTTACATTGACATCCACCATCGCGGCCCATTTGGGGTGCATCAGCCAGCCCCATCTGGCGTGTTCATCGACATAGAAGAAGTACTTGCGGTCTACAAAGGTAGTATCCTCGTTGAAGGCAAAGAGGTTGAGCCACATTTTGACCTCATCCTTATGGCCCCATGCAGCGATTACGGTCTGATCCTGGCTGATGAGGTCGCCGCGAAGTTCGGTCTCGGGAGTCTGTACGAGGGCAAGGACCTGGGCTGAATCGGTCATGCCCAGATTTACCTCATTAAAAGCCGATTTGACATCGGTCTTCATATGTCTTACGCAGCCGGTCATTGTGCAAACGGCAATCAAAAGTGCGGCAATTGAAACTGTCCTCACGATCGAACCCCTTTCAAACATTAAACGAAGATAAGCAAAGGGCGGCTTTTTGGGCCGCCCGCGTGATTTGAACTTATACTTCCTTGGCCTTGATCCACTTCATCATTTTGCGAAGGCTTCTGCCGACTGTCTCGAGCTGGCAGTTATAATCCTTCTCATAGAGGGCCTTGAAATTGGGCAGGCCGTTCTTGTACTCGCCGACCCATTCCTTTGCGAACTGGCCGGAGGTGATCTCGTCGAGGATCTTTTTCATCTCGGCCTTTGTCTGATCGTTTACGATGCGTGGGCCGCGTGTGAGGTCGCCGTATTCGGCTGTGTTCGATATGCTGTAACGCATATAGCTGAGGCCGCCCTGGTACATAAGGTCGACAATGAGCTTTACTTCGTGCATACATTCAAAGTACGCTATCTCGGGCTGATAACCGGCGTTGACCAGCGTTTCAAAGCCCGCCTTGATGAGCGAGGCCAAACCGCCGCAGAGGACGACTTGTTCGCCGAAGAGGTCTGTTTCGGTCTCTTCCTTGAAGGTTGTCTCGATGATGCCGGCGCGTGCTCCGCCGATACCGTTTGCCCATGCAAGAGCGATCTGCTTGGCGTTGCCGCTGGCATCCTGGTAAACTGCAATGATATTGGGTACGCCGCCGCCCTTTTCATATTCACTGCGAACGAGGTGGCCGGGGCCCTTGGGGGCGATCATGACCACGTTGGTGTCCTTTGGCGGGACGATATACTTGAAATGGATGTTGAAACCATGGCAGAACCCAATGGTCTGGCCGGCTTTCAAATTGGGAGCTATCTGGGTCTCATAAACCTTTGCCTGAACTTCATCGGGCAGGGTTATGACAATCAGTGCGGCCCCGTCCATTGCCCCTTTAATATCGGTGGGCTTGAAGCCATGTTCCTGGGCCAGCTTGAAATTATCAGTGCCGGCTAGTTCTGCTATCTTGACAGTGATGCCGCTGTCGCGAAGGTTTTGTGAATGAGCGTGGCCCTGGCTGCCGTACCCGATGACGGCGACCGTTTTGCCCTTAAGGGCGTCAATGGGCGCATCCTGCTCGTAATAGATCTTGGCCATAAAACTATCTCCTTAATTGACTTATAAACTTATTTCTCATCGGCTTTATTATACCGCGGCATGGCTATCGAACCCGTTCTGGCGAGTGTTTTAATGCCATAAGGCCTGCAGGCGTCTATAAAAGCCTCGACTTTGCTTTCAGGACCGCAAACCTCTACCATAACGAATTTTGGCCCGATGTCCACAACTTTTCCGTGGAACATTTCGATCAATGCCAGCATTTCGGGGCGTTTTTCCGGGGTGCACGCGACGCTTATGAGCATCATGTCACGCTGGACGACATCCTGATTTGCGAAATCCTGAACCTTAACAACAGTCACAATTTTGGCAAGCTGCTTTCGGACCTGCTCGACGACACGGTCATCGCCGAGGACTACTATCGTCATGCGGCTAAGTTCCGGGTCTTCGGTGCGGCCCACGACAAGCGAATCTATATTAAAGGCCCTTGCGGCGAACATACCTGCGACATGGGCAAGAACGCCGGGTTTATTTTGAACCAATGCACTTAGTATATGTTTCATATCGATCTCTTTTCGACTATGGGTTATGGTTTTCGGTTACGCCATGCTTTCGAGAATATCCAGGCCCGACATTTCGTGGAGGCTCTTGCCGGCTGGAACCATCGGCCAGACGTTTTCCTCGGCCTCGACATGGAAATCAACGACGCACGGGCCTTTTTCGGCGAGCATCTTTTCCAAAGTCGGCTTTACGTCGGATTTTTTCTCGACCAGGTAACCCGCAGCGCCAAAGGCCTTTGCTACATTGGCGAAATTGGGACTTATTAACGAACTCTTCGAATAGCGTTTCCCGTAAAACAGTTCCTGCCACTGGCGAACCATTCCCATGTGGCCATTGTTGAGGATGCAGACCTTGACGGGCAAATTGTACTGCACGGCTGTGGCAAGTTCCTGGAGCGTCATGCTGAAGGAGCTGTCGCCGTCGATATCTATAACCGTCTCGCTAGGCATTGCGACCTGCGCCCCTATCGCCGACGGCAGGCCAAAGCCCATCGTGCCAAGGCCGCCTGACGAAATAAAAGTCCTCGGCTTAGTGAACTTATAGAACTGGGCCGTCCACATCTGATGCTGACCCACGCCGGTGCAGATGATGGCGTTGCCCTTTGTCATATCTGAGATCATTTTAATAACGTACTGTGGCTTGATGATCTCGCTGTTATTATCGAAGCCCATGGGGTACTTCTTTTTCCAGTTCTCGATCTTATCAAACCATTCTTTACGAGGCTGGTATTCAACCTCAGCAGATAGTTCCTGCAATATCAGCTTGGCATCGCCGACGACTGGTATGTCGACGTGGATGTTCTTTGAAATGCTGGCAGGATCGATATCTATATGAATGATCTTGGCATTTGCCGCAAACGTTTTGACTTTGCCGGTAACGCGGTCGTCAAATCGAGCGCCAATCGAAATAAGACAGTCGCTTTCCTGGACGGCGAAATTGGCATACGCACTGCCATGCATGCCGAGCATGTCAAGAGAGCCGGGTTCGGTCTGATCATAGCTGCCCAGACCCATGAAAGTCATGGTAACGGGCAGGTTGGCTTTTTTGGCAAATTGCCTCAGCTCCTGTGCGGCATTGGCGATGATAACACCGCCGCCGACGTAAAGTACCGGCCTCTGCGATTTGTTTATCGCCTGTGCCGCAAGCTGTATCTGCCTGGAATGGCCGTGAACACGGACCTTGTAGCCGGGCAGATCGATCTGGCTGGCGATCGATTCGGGCTGGCACTGCGCAACAAAAACATCGACGGGAATATCGACAAGTACCGGGCCTGGCCTGCCGGTCGAGGCTATGTGGAACGCCTCGCGAATGGTCCTGGCTAGGTCGTTGACGTCCTTGACTATGACATTGTGTTTTGTTATCGGCCTGGTTATGCCGGTGGTATCAGCTTCCTGGAAAGCGTCGTTGCCGATAAGATCGGTGCGTACCTGGCCTGTGATCGCAACCATCGGAACCGAATCCATCATGGCAGTTGCGATGCCTGTGGTCAGGTTGCATGCGCCAGGGCCGGACGTGGCGATCACGACACCGACTTTGCCGGTGGCGCGGGCATAGGCATCGGCCATGTGCGCTCCGCCCTGCTCATGGCGAGGAATTATAAAATTTAGCGGCGCATCATAAAGTTTGTCGAATAATGGCAGTACAACGCCGCCTGGGTATCCGAAAACAGTGTCAACGCCTTGTTCGATAAGTGTGTCTACGGTGATTTGGGCGCCGTTTTTAGCCGGCGCAGAGGCATAGGTGGCATCTGGTGCCATAGAGGCTCCTTTCCTGATAACGAGTTTCGTAATTCCGTCCGGTTTCGGCTTACATTTGGCCTGCCAGGTAGGCACCATGCTTCCATCACAGAAACACGACACCAAGCCTCGCTTAATTGGCACTTGCCGAAATCGTCGTAACCACAGCTATGTGTGTCTCAGGCACATATCCGTATGAGTTACATACAGACTGTCAGGATACCTTATTTGACCCCTGCTTGTCAAGGGCATGCGCGTGGGCGGATTGTTTAAGCGGCAGGGAAATGACGAAGGTGCTGCCCTGATCAGGTGCGGATTCCACCGAAAGATTGCCTCCGTGTAGTTCGATAAATCGCCTTGCCAGGGTAAGTCCAAGGCCGGTTCCATGTTCGCCGGGACCCACAAGCTTTTGGACCTGGACGAACCTATCGAAAATATATGGCAGGTCCTCCTGAGGAATGCCGGGGCCTTTGTCTGAAACGGCTATTTCAAGAAGATCGTCTTTGTATCGGGCGATGATTCGCACATAGGAATCGTGCGGTGCGAATTTTACTGCATTATCGATAAGACACTTTAGGCTTTGTCGCAGGCGAATGATATCGCCAAATCCACTGAGACCCGGCTCAATGTCGGTTCGTAGATTCAATCTTTTGTCCTGGACAGCTTTTTGGAATTTTCCAACCACCTGCTCGACAACATGGCAGACCTGGAAACGGGCGAAGTTAAGTTTCAACGTCCCCGCGTCAAGCTGCGACAGATCGAGGAAATCGCTTATAATTTTTGAGAGCCTTTCGATGCTCGCGTCCGCCATTTCGAGATTCGTTCGCGTCCTCTGCTCAAGTTGGCCGCCTTGATGAAGCGTGTTTGAAATTGCATTGCGGAAGATCGTAAGGGGTGTTCTAATTTCGTGCGAAACGGTGTCGAGAAAATCGCTCTTGAGTTTTTCGACCTGCTGGATAGCTGATTTCACCTGTATTTGATTTTCCTCAAGTAGCTGCGACTGGATCAGGAACTGCTTGCGTTCATTTATCCATCGCTGGCACAGGCTTTGGGCCATGCAGCGAATTTCCTGGGTTGTGAACGGTTTGCGCAAATACAGCAGCCGTTCACCGGGGCCGGCCTCTTCGATGATAGCTTCAGGTTCGTAGTCGCTGTGGGCTGTGACGATCACGATCAGGACAGCCGGGTCGAGAAGACGTATGTTTTTTGCCGTCCATAGGCCATCGTGGCCTGGCGGCATGCGCATATCAATAAAAACAGCGGCAAAAGGAGTGTCGGTCTCGATTGATTTTCTAACCTCCTCGACAGCTTCATCTCCCTGCGAGCAAATGGTAAGGTTATAAATATATTGACAGGCAGGCACGGCCGCGACTCCGAAGAGCTTTTGTCCTAACGTGCCAAGCTCGTTTTTTTCCGGGCCGGGATCAGATAGTATTCTGCTGTATTCATTTCTTATATCCGCTTCATCGTCAACAACCAGTATCCTTGGATGCAAATCTTTAGACATTGACAGCCTCCATTTGCTTGCAAACTATGACCGGCAGCACGACATGCGCTCGCGCGCCTTTGCCGAGGCCTTCACTTTCAAGCCAGATACGTCCGCCAAGTTCGTTTATCGCGTTTGCGCACCAGTGAAGTCCAAGTCCGCTCAATTCGGAATGGTGCTTTGTGGTGAAACCCCTATCAAATATATTTTTGAGTGCATTGGGCTCAAGGCCGGAGCCGTTGTCGGCAAATACAAGATGGAGCACCTGAGTTGAATCCTTTAACTCGATATTGGCCCTTATCGAAATCATGCCATTATCCGATTTGGAGGCCTTTATTGATTCCGCCGCGTTGATGAGGATATTGGCGAATATGTTCGACAGCGTGACACCATCGACCTTTATGGAAGGCAACCATTCCAGGTGCGACTGATCCAGTGTAAATACTTGGGAAAGTTCATCGGGCACCATGTTTGAAGCATTTAAAATAATTTGCCTGAGGGTGAGCACTTCACTGCAGCGATGGGTGCGCATGTGCGTTGCGGCAGCGTTAAAGAAGCTTTCGATATTATGCATGCGCCCGCAGATGTCATCAAGCTGCCGGCGCGAGTTTTCAAAAGTTTCAAGCAGCTGCTCGTAAGCAAGATCGAAATATTTCTGCAAGTCGGCCCTGCGTTCTTCATCCACATTCTGATCTTTGATCTGCCCCCGGGCAAGCCTGATATTTCCGACTGGGCAGGCGTTTAACTGTTCGGAAAGTGTGCTTAGCCTGGTAAATACCGGCGTAAGGGCATTGCGAACATTGTGAAGCATACCTGCAGCTTGTTCGCTTTTACCGTGATGATACGATTCTTCGAGCAGCTTTATGCGGGCACCCTGGAGCTGGTCGGTCATGTAATTGAATTTTTCAGCTAAGGTGCCTATCTCATTTTTGCTCGATACTGTGATACGCGTAGTCAGGTCATCGGTCTGGGCGACGCGTACGACGTGCTCAGTAAGGCAGCGTATTGGCTTTACAACTATCTTGCGCAGGCCTATTGAAAGCACCAGCATAGACAGCAGCGAAACCAGGCATAGTGAAGCAACAGACCAGTTAAACGCGGCTGTTCCCTGCTTAGTTATATCCCGCTTTGTAGTGGCGTTGATGAGCAGGCCGCCTTTGTTTGAAATATCGGCCATGACAGTCGAGGTCTCAATACTGTCATCAGATCTTTTCAGAGTGACAGCACCTTTTTCTTGCTTTTTGGCAAAGCTAGCAAACTGAGCTATCGTAAACGGAACGTTGACCTGTGCCGAAAGGTGCTCGACGAGATCATCGCTGAGGAATTTGCCCATTATCAGCACGCCAGCCTGGATGCCCTGCTTGTTTGTGGTCAGTATTGGAACGGCGGCGACAAGCAGCGGCTTGTAATCAGTCATGTAAATGCCGGATCTGATCGAATTTTCACAATCCTTGCCGTCAAGCATGGCAAGAAGTATGTGCTTGCTGGAGAGTCTTTCGGATGGGAGTTGGGGAAGTTCTATTTGCTTGCCTTGGGCATCGGCGCAGTAACGCCATGCTACGGCTCCGTCATTTCGGCAAAAATAGATAACATTAAGACCACTGTCTTCAATCGTTGAACCTGAAACATTGGCGGTTATATATTCCTGAGAACCGGTAGACATAAAAGCAACGGTATCATCCCACCAGCCCCAGTCTCGGGTAAAGCTCACCAAATGAAAAATTTCTCTTTCGATCGCCTCTGAGCATCGCTGGAGGTTTTTCTGTGCCTCGTCTGTTTCAAGTTTTTCAAAACGAGAATAAACAGCCATGTGCTGGATCATGCAGCTTAGGCCTACATAAACAAGCACCACCATAATAAGTACAACAAATAAATGCCTGCCAAGTTTCATTTGCTCTCCTTACTGGTTATTTCGGCAATTACGGCGTGCTAAATCGAAAATAGGGCTATTTGCGGCAGATCAGGCCGATATACGTCCTATAAAACGCGCAACTTCGACAAGTTCAGCTGCCGATGAGATCAATACAATTCGTAAGGCGACACCTGCTGGGGCATCTGGTCCTTTGGCTGCGTTTTCGTCGCGGGAGCGGTTTTTACCGGGACCAGGAAGCAGAAATTACTGCCCCTGCCTCCGGCGCTTTCGACCCATATCTTGCCGCCGTGGAGTTCCACTATGCGTTTTGCGATCGATAGCCCAAGGCCCGTGCCGTGCCAGCCTGGGCCGACATCTCGCTGTATCTGCACGAATTTACAGAATATTCGTTCTATATCATTAGGCTCTATTCCGGGGCCGCTGTCTTCTATGCGTATTTCTACTGCGCCATCGACCTGGCATGTACGCAAAGAAATACTGCCGCCGGTGCCTGCAAATCGCACAGCATTTTCAAGTAAATTGTTCACGACACGCTTGAACATGTTCGAGTCAAACGATATGCACAGGTCCTCGCTTGATATACGCAGATCAATATTCTTTTCACTGCACTGGGTTATATATTTTCTCGACACTTCATCCAGATATTTTTGTATGCTGATATCGGTCTTGATAGGTTTGAGTTCACCTGTCTCAAGCATGCTTATCTCAAGGAAATCGGCAAACATTCGTGAGAGCCTTTTGAGGCCGTCGTCGGCCATCTGGAGGTTTGCCTTGAGTTTCTGGCTCAACTCGCCGAAGACGCCGCTTATAGCATTCGAGATCACGTTCTTGAATATCGTAAGCGGGGTTCGAAGCTCATGGGACATGGCCTTGAGAAATTCTGTCTTTAGCTGGTCGGCCTCATTGAGAGCCTTATTTGCGGCTATAAGATTTTTGATAACCCTGGCAAGCTGGGCATTTTTGGCATTAAGCTCCTGCTCTGATTGCCATTTTGAGCATAGTGCGGCGGCAAAATGCCTTATTTCCTGCGGGAAGAATGGTTTTTGGACATACAGCAGTTTTTCAATCGGCCCAACTCTTCTTGCGATCTCGCCGGGATCGACATCCGCAAAAGCTGTAAGCATAACTATGTTGATATCGGAGTCTATTGCGCGCATCTGCTCAGCGGAGGTTACGCCGTCAGGCCCGGGCGGCATTCTCACATCCACAAACGCCAGCGAGAAAGGCCGCTTTTGCGCGATAGCATCGGATACTGCCTTTACCGCCTCATCGCCTTGACGGCAAAAAGTTACATCGTAGCTCAATTCATGGGGTTGACTTTGTTCGCTTCCGAATAGCTCGGATTCGAGCCTGTCTTTCTGAGACAGCGACTCATCACACTGGTCTGGATCAAGCACGCTGCGGAATTGATCGAGGATCTCGATCTCGTCATCAACAACAAGGATCCTGCATTGGCTCATAGAGCACCTGCTTTCAACTTAGGTTGCTTTTTTACGCCGATAGTCAGCGGTAGCAATATGTGCACCGATGCGCCCTGTCCAGGACCCGGACTTTCAAGCCAGATCCGCCCGTCAAGTGCGTTGATAGTATTTGCGCACCAATGCAGGCCCAGGCCGCACAATTTTATGCTTCGTTTACTCTTGGTCGTGTAGCCCCTCTCGAATACCTTTTCGAGCCTTGCTTTATCGGCACCGGCGCCGTCGTCGGTAAATATCAAATGCAGGCTCGTATTGCTGTCGCTTGTTTCTGTAGCTGCCGCTATCCGAACAACTCCCGATGTTTTGCCCGCCGAACGGATAGACTCTGCGGCGTTGGTGAATATGTTGGCTACTACCTGCGCCATCGCAAGCGGATCGGTTTTTACCGTACCGGCTTTGCGGACAGAATCCGTGATTTGCACATCCAGCATCCTGGCGAATTCGTCTGGAATGAGTTTTTCGCTGCGTTCAATAAGATCGCACAGCACGACTTTTTCGCGAACCTGCACCGGAATACCGTCGGCGTCGGCACTGGAAAATATTTTTTCGATCTCCGCCGCCCGTATCGCGATCTCATCGACCTCGGTTTGGACATTTGTATAAAGCCCGATAAGCGACTGATAAGTGAGTTCGATATAGCTGGCTATATCTTGTTTTCTGGACAGAGATGTTTTTTCATCGACCAATTGTGCTTTGGCTGTCTCAAGCTTATCAAGCGATATTTTTGAGACATTTTCTTTTAACAGGCATACCCTGCTTATCACCGGGCTGAACATATTGCGAAGATTGTGAAGCAGTCCGGCAGCCATTTCGCTTTTGCCGCTATTGTATGATCTTTCGCCATGAATTGACCTTGCCATCGCAAGCTGATCGACGAGGGTATTGAATTGCTGTGCCAATATACCAATCTCATCACGGCGATTGACGTGTATCTTTGCCGTCAAATCATAACTGTCGGCCATGGAAGTAAAATGTTTACTTAAGTTCGCCATCGGCCCTAGAACACTTTTCTGAAGAAGCACAAAAATAACCGCTATTGCCGCCACAAATGCGCCGCATACGGAAATGATCGCGAATTTCATCGCCGCTGCGCCCTGGCTTGTAATATCAGTTTTTTGATTGATGATCAGCCTTATGCCGCCTTTGCCGCTTACATCAGCAATGACTGAGGATGCATGGAGCATATCCGGCGAAACCTGACGCAGAACGCTTTTTTGAAAAGGCCCAGTATATTTTTCATCCAGCGGCTCGATCACCAAATCCACCCCGGTCTGGCGGGCAAGATCGGTTACAAGCCTTTCGTCGAGAAATCTGCCCAGTATCAGCGTGCCAAGGCAAGGTCCCTGGCCCCCCGCCGAAAGGATCGGTTCCGACGCTGTGATCATCGGGCCATGCTTGCTCATATAAATGCCCCATTTGGCGCCTTTTCGGGGCAAGGCCGGATTGTAGAACACCAAAAGCGGATGATTAGCCCCCGCGAGATCAGCCGGAAATTCCGGCATCTGAATTGTTGAAAGATCGGGTTCAACTGTCTTTGACCACACCAGTTTGCCCCAGCTGTTGCAAAACAGCACCATGTTTAAATCTGTGTTCCTGAATGTCGCAAGCGATATGTTCTTTTTTACAAAATCCCTGTCGCCGGTTAGAAGGAAGTTACGCGTATCCTCCCAGCATGCCCAGTCGACGGCCATCGAATCAAGGTGCCATGCCTGGCGTTCGATCGCGTCTATGCAGCGAAGAAGGTTCTTCTGGGCCTGCTGAACTTCAAGGTCTTTGAACTTGCCCAGCACAATGGTTCGCTGCACTGCTAAATCGAAAACGCAGTAACAAATCGCGATCAGCAGCAGTATTACGATAATCTTAAGCCTTAATGACATCTTATTCCTTATTCAATCAATGCTTTTATCGGCTCAAAAGGCTTGCGCGTTTTGTTTGTTCCGTGTCTATTTGCCGGCTGAAACTGGCCCAGCGATGTACCGATAAAAAACGCGTAACTTCTTCATATACAAAAGGATTGAAGCGTTTCAGAACCACCGGGCCAAATACCCGTAAATTTAAATAGAGAGTACTAGCCAAAAATGTTATAATGTACCGATAAAAATCAGGGGTCGATGTAATCTTATACCCCTTAGAAGGAGATTTAGATGGCTGAAGAAAAGAATTTCGAGACACAGGTTAAGGAAGTGATCGAATCCATACGCCCCATGCTTCAAAACGATGGCGGAGACATTGAATTGGTGGGCGTAGACGAGGATAAGACCGTACGAGTCCGTCTCCAAGGCGCATGCAGGGGTTGCCCTGGCGCACAGATGACCCTCAAAATGGGCGTAGAAAGACTACTCAAAGAACGCGTTCCCGACGTGAAGGAAGTCGTAGCGGTAAAGTAAATCAAATGGCTAAAAAGCGGGCACAGAAAATTCTCTGGCCCGCTTTATTTTAATACCACCTACCAATGAAAATCATTTCTTCTCATAAACGGGCAATGGCTTCAATTTAAAAACATTTACAAATCGCCGATCATCATTTGATTTAATCGTCGTAATAAATTCATAAGGGCCTATGCTCCTGGGTTTCGCGAGCATGGCGATATTTTCCATACCCCACATTTTATAGTACCTGTTTCCGGCAAAATTACCTGTGCGGGTATCCCATACAATGTATGTAAAATTCGCGTCATAGCATTTTTGAGCAAATTCCTGCGGATTTGAAGCTTTGATTCCGCTTACATGAACGAATTTATCTGCGTGGCGAGGGGCAAACACTGCCATGTTGCCGGCCATGCTGCAAAGCAACTTTTCCCCTGGCTTTGCGTTTTGGATGTACCAGTCGGTGAGATATTTGAATTCGATATCCAGGTCACCGTTACCTATTCTGCCGGCCAGCGGGAACTGATTTGAAACCACAATCATACCAAGCATGACAATGATCAGGCTGTCCGCTAGCGCAAAACGATAGCGATTAAAATACGCGCTGATGGCCGCAAACACCGCCGCTATACCAAGCACAACATACGGTAAAGGTACAGAATTCCTGGCGGCAGGAGCTATTTCTTTTAGATAAGGATATATGTCAATAAACCACAAACAAAACATGACGGCCGCGATGATCTGCACACCAACAATGATCGGCGCAGGAATGCGGTTGTTCTTGTTCGCGATATGGAAAAGATTCTGAAAACCATATAGCGACATAAGCAGTATTAGCCAGTTGACAGGCACACCGAATCTTGGCACAAGAAAGCTGTGCGCGGCGTGAATACAAATATAAGGCAGCAGAAAGATCACCAGCATGAGCACTTTCCAGTCCCGCTTTATGATCCCATACACAAGGCCGAAACCGAAACTGCAAAACAGTAGAAATTTATTTAGCCCAAGCAAGGCATCTGCTGTATCAGACTGGGCTGAAGGCGAAGGGATGAACAGCATGGAAAAGCCCGATTGCCAGAGCATTTCGATAAAACCAAAAAACACGAATTTTCCGCCGCTTGCCTCTCCCATTTCCTTGATATAATGCGAATCTCCGGCATTTTTCCAGGTAAGTATTGTTCCGATAGCCCAGAGCATCAGAGGCACTGTCGCAATCGCAGCAAACGCAAAAGCTTTTATACGCTCACGCGTATTCCGCGATTCAATCATATCCCATATAAAAGCCGCAAGAATCAGAGCTGCGCCTTCGTATCGAACCATAGTAGTTATCGACGCGAAAAGATAAGTCCACCGCGAACGCCTCAGCAGGAAAAAAAACGTCACAAGAACAAAGAACAGCAGCGTCATCTCGGCAACCGGATCGACAAGACTTTGAATTACCCAAGGATGAATAGCGCTGATAAGCGCGGGCCAGATCGCCCATCTCCCTATGAATTTACGTCCCACCAGATACATCAGAACTATGGTAAACGGGTATAAAGTTGCGCACAGTATACGTCCGGCGGTCAAATCGGGGTGCTGACTTGACTGCGTGAAAAGAGAAAACAGCAGCACAAGGCTGCCGTGAACTGGCGCACGCTTATATTCTGTGGGAAATTGAAATGACCACAACTGGTGAGCAAGCTGCGTAAAACATGGAAAATCCGGGCACGGTGAAGCCAGAAAACCAAAATAATGAACAGACATCCAGATACCAAAACCCATCAGCAAGGCGATCGCCGCGTAATGAGTCATTCTTTCCCTTGTGAGTTCATTAGGATCGATTACAGTCACTGTCGGATTTATTTTTTTTCTAGGCCTTGCTTTTATGCTTTTGTTCATGGTATTGCGCTTCAGTATTTACTGCCCATATATTTTCTTTAGATTTGACGCCGTTAACTATATTCTCAACCGCGATCATGGCCGTAAGCATGCTGTGATCGGCGTTATTATATTTATGCATACCATTCCTGCCAACAAGAAAAAGATTTTCATAATTGTCGGTAAATGATTTTACCACATCGAACCTGTCGTAATTGCCGAAGTACGCCGGGTATGTCTTGGGCATTCTTATCACGGTGCTGTCAATTACATCAGCTTTGTTAATAATATCGATGGACGCAAGTTCATCTATCGCGAATTTCGCGAAATCGTCATCGTCTTTTTTCCAGAGATCGTCCCCTTCGTTACAAAAATATTCCAGACCTATCCACGCATGGCCCTTGGTTTGTACCATGTAAGGGCTCCAATTGTTGAATATCTGGATTCGTCCCAGCTTGACTTCGCGTTCCTGCACATAAACCCAGCAATCAGGGATAATGCCGTCGATTGTCGCGATACTGGTTTCATTTTTGATCGACAGCTTTTTAAGGAGCAATCCCACGGTTATAAAATCGCGATACATCAATCCCGATGCGACATCCGCGACATCTCGCGGCACAGGCGATTTGAAACCGGCGATAAGTTCCTTAACAGGCATTGCGGAGAAAAAATAATCCCCAGAAGCTCTGAAAGTACCGCCGCCAACATCTTCAATATCCACCGCCGCTATCTTGTTGTCTTGCGAATGAATAGCGACGACCTTGTGATTCTTGTGTATTTCACCGCCCATACGGCAAATTTCTTCCGCTGCTCGCTCCCAAAGCTGGCCGGGACCATACTTAGGATACAGGAACTGCTCGATCAGGCTCGTTTCAACATCCTTTTGGCCAATTTCTGTTTTCTTCGGCAAAAGCTTTTTAAATGCGTGTACAAGGGCTTTGGTTATCGAAAGCCCTTTTATACGCTGAGCGCCCCACTCGGCACTGATCTTATCACATGATATCCCCCATACTTTTTCAGTATAGTCCTTGAAAAATGTCAGGTACAATTCGGTGCCAAAACGATTTATCAGAAAATCTTCGAGCGACCTTTCCTGCTTAATTGGGAAAAGCCGAGCCTTAAGGTAACTCGATCCTATCTTCAGGATTCGTACAAACCCAAGATTGCCGACTGTTTTCAAATTTAAGCTGACTGGGTAATCGAAGAATTTTCGCAGAAAAAATATTCGCGACAACCTGTTTCGCACAAGCATAACAAGATCAGCCTGCTCTGGGTCGGGTGCGCACGGCTCTTTGGACACCTCTATTTCGCGACCAAGTACTATGTCATCTTTGGCTGGCTTACCCTGCAACGGCAGCATATTGAGCCACCAATTCAAAACGCGGTCGGACTTTGAAAAGAACCGGTGGCCGCCGATATCTATCCTGTTACCTTTGTAATTTACTGTTTTTGATATGCCCCCGATATCATCGCTCATTTCATATATGACAGGCTTAATGTCTGTATTTTTAAGCAGCTCATAAGCCGCTGTCAAACCCGCCGGCCCCGCACCGATTATGATCGCGATTTTTTGTGACACTATTAAACCTCTTGATTTTGATTCTTTATTCCCAACATTGCCTCTATCCTGCACGGAGCAAACATGCCGCATTCCGTGATTATCGCCGTAATATTTTCCGCTGGCGTGACGTCAAAAGCCGGATTATACACCTTCGCCTCCGCTGGCACAACTGTGCTCGACCCGCATGTTCTGATCTCGCCCTCGCCGCGCTGCTCGATTGGTATATGGCTTCCGTCCGGGATAGACAGGTCAAACGTGCTCGTCGGCGCCGCTATGTAAAACGGTATCCCGTGATGTTTTGCCAGCACCGAAAGGCTGTAAGTTCCGATTTTGTTTGCGGAATCGCCGTTGGCAGCGATCCTGTCTGCCCCGGTCATGACCGCATCAACCTTGCCCTGCCGCATCAGCCACCCTGCCATGTTGTCGCATATAACTGTAACATCCACGCCAGCCTGTGAAAGCTCCCATGCAGTGAGTCTGGCCCCCTGAAGCAGCGGCCGAGTCTCATCAGCATACACTTTGAATTTAACACCCCTGTTTTTGGCTTCATAAAAAACCGCAAGTGCCGTCCCGCTACCCGCCGTAGCAAGTGCCCCCGCGTTACAATGCGTAAGCACATTCATCCCGTCTTTTATAATTCCCGCCCCGTTTTCGCCGATGCGTCTGCACATCTCGACATCCTCATCGAATATCGCCCGCGCCTCGCAAAGCACTGCCGATTTTATGCTCTCACCCCTTGTTCCTTGCGCAGCCTTAAAAACCCGCTCAAGCGCCCAGAAAAGATTCACCGCTGTCGGCCGCGATGCCGCAAGCTTATCCTTAGCGGCCTCAAGAACCGCCATCACTTCACCCGTCGAAGCATCATCTTTAACATTTTGAATTGCAAGCACAAGTCCGAATCCTGCCGCCGCTCCTATCGCCGGCGCACCCCGCACCGCAAGCGTCTTTATCGCCTCAACCAGCGTATCAACATCGCGACACTCAATATACGCAACTTCCCCTGGCAGCCTGCGCTGATCTATAAGCCTCAAAAACCCATCCACCCCACCAACCCATTTGAGTGTCTTAACCTGCACCTGTTCCTTCTTTCCTTGCCTTTGTTTCGAATTTTCCTTATTTATTTCGATTTTGAATTTGTTTCGGATTTCGAGCTTCGTGCTTCGGATTTTCTTCAAATAGATGCATGTTCCATCAGTTTCTCCTTCAGATACTTAGCCGTATAGCTCTTTTCATTTTCGATAAGCTCTTCCGGCGAGCCGCAACCAACCACCTTGCCGCCGTCAGTGCCTCCCTCTGGACCAAGGTCAACAATGTAATCAGCCATCTTAATAACGTCAAGATTGTGCTCGATCACCAGCACAGTATTGCCCAGATCGCAAAGACGCCTGAGCACATTAAGCAAATTGTGTATATCAGCAAAATGCAGACCCGTCGTCGGCTCATCCAGCACATAGAAAGTATGGCCGGTACTGGGCTTTCCAAGTTCCGAAGCGAGTTTCACTCTCTGCGCCTCGCCGCCGGACATAGTTGTCGACGATTGCCCAAGTTGCATATAGCCAAGCCCGACCTCATTAAGCGCTTTGAGCAGCCGTTGGATCTTAGGAAAATTCGAAAAGAATTCCAGTGATTCCTCCAGCCGCATGTCGAGTACATCCGAGATATTCTTACCTTTGTATGTGATCTGCAGCGTCTCCGGGTTATACCTCGTGCCCTTGCACTGCTCGCATACCACATAAACATCCGGCAGAAAATGCATCTCGATCTTCTTAGTTCCCTGGCCCTGGCAGTATTCGCACCTGCCGCCCTTGACGTTGAAGCTGAACCGCCCCGGCTTATACCCCCGGATCTTCGCCTCTCGAGTCAGCGCGAAAAGCTGCCGTATCAGATCGAACACACCAGTGTAAGTCGCCGGATTGCTCCGAGGTGTCCTGCCTATAGGCGATTGATCTATCTCGATCACCTTGTCTATCTTGCCCACCCCAAGCACATTCCTGTGCGCACCAGGTTTTTCACGCGAACTGTAAAGCCGCCGCTTTAACGCCTTTAAAAGTATATCGCTCACCAGAGTGCTCTTGCCCGAACCCGACACTCCGGTAACACATGTAAAAACACCAAGCGGGAATTTCACATCAATGTTCTTGAGATTATTTTCACTTGCGCCTTTTACCTCGAGCGCATTTTTCATGTTATAGGGACGCCGTTTGTGAGGCAATTCGATCCTGGCAGTGCCGCCCATGTACCTGCCTGTAAGGCTCCGCTCACAGTTGATGATGTCCTGCAATGTGCCCTGCGCCACAAGCTCTCCGCCGTGCGCCCCAGCCATAGGCCCGATATCTATGAGATGATCTGCTTCCTTTATAACATCCTCATCATGCTCGACCACAATAACCGTATTGCCGATGTCCGTCAACCGCCGCAAGATTTTTATAAGTCTATCGTTATCCCTGCGATGAAGTCCTATCGTCGGCTCATCGAGCACATAGCAGCATCCGACAAGCCCGCTTCCCACCTGCGTGGCGAGCCTTATCCGCTGCGCCTCGCCGCCCGAAAGCGTCGCGCTCTTTCTGTCGAGCGTCAAATACCCCAGCCCGGTATCCAGCATGAACCGCAGCCGCTCGCGTATCTCCTTGAGTGGCTGCACCGCTATAATTGTCTTTTCCGCATCAAGCTTTAGCTTGGCGAAAAACTCACCCGCCTCAGCGATACTCATCGCCGCTATATCGCTCATATTCCTGCCGCCCACGGTAACCGCCCGCGCCTCCGGCCTGAGCCTGGCCCCTTTGCAACCTCTGCAAGGCTGCTCGGACAAATACCCATGCAGCCGTTCTTTCACAAATTCGCTCGTCGTATTCTGCCAGCGTCTAAGCAGATTCGGAATTATACCCTCGAAAGAACTATCGTACTTGGCTTCATCCGCCTCTCCGGTACCGTAAAGCAGTACACGTTTGACATCCTGCGGTATGTCATCGTAAGGCATCGATTTATCAATACCGAACTCACGGCAGAACTTCTTGATCATCCTGTTATAAAAAATGTTCATCCGCTTGCCGCCCTTGCGCCACGCGTCCACCGCCCCGTTCTCCAGCGAAATAGTTCTATCCGGCACTATCAGGTCCGGGTCAAATTCCAGTATCGTCCCCAGCCCGTCGCAGCTCTTGCACGCCCCATAAGGACTGTTAAAGCTGAAAAGCCGCGGACTAAGTTCCTCAAGCGACGCCTCCGGGTGTTCGTTGCACGCGAATTTCTCGCTGTATATCACATCCGTCCATCGCCCATCGCCGCCGCTATCCTTGCTCTGGCTCGGCTCCTGCACCATCACCACCACAAGCCCTTCGCCCATCTTCAGAGCCGTCTCTACCGAATCAGCCAGCCTTATCCGCAGCCCCTCTTTAATAATGAGCCTGTCCACCACCGCCGCGATATCATGCTTCTTGTTCTTGTCTAGATCGGGAACATTCTTGAGATCGTAAATACTCCCATCCACCCTGGCCCGCACAAACCCCTCGCGCGCGATCTTTACAAATACATCCTTATGCTCGCCCTTCTGCCCCCGTATCATCGGCGCGCACACCTGTATCTTCGTTCCCTCAGGCCTTAGCAGTATCGAATCCACTATCTGCGTCGCGTGCTGGCTCGCTATCTCCTTGCCGCAAACCCAGCAGTGCGGCTGCCCCGCCCGCGCAAAAAGCACCCTGAAATAATCGTATATCTCCGTCGTCGTCGCTACCGTGGAACGCGGGTTTGAACTTGAACTCCTCTGCTCGATCGCTATCGTCGGCGGCAACCCCTCGATACTCTCTACCTGGGGCTTTTGCATCTGCTCCAAGAACTGCCTGGCATACGCCGACAGACTCTCGACGTACTTACGCTGCCCCTCCGCATAAATGGTATCGAACGCCAACGAACTCTTACCCGACCCACTCATCCCTGTTATCACGATAAGCTTGTCGCGTGGAACTGTTACATCTATACCTTTGAGGTTGTGCTCAGCCGCACCC
>Ga0154575_1071_pt4 | contig 21876 bp, 16 predicted proteins | sample RifGroF2_FD_116004 | JGI IMG/M metagenome (GOLD analysis project Ga0154575, IMG submission 116004) | Planctomycetes bacterium GWF2_50_10
ATCCGGCACTGTTCCGTGGTGCGCTGGATGTCAAGGCCAAGGACATCACCTTTGAGATGCAACTTGCGGCGGCCAAGACGCTCGCGGGGCTGGCGGCCCAAGGGGATTTGCTGCCGGATGTGCTCGACCGCAACGTGCACAAGCTAACGGCGCAGGCCGTTGGTCAAGCCTGGCTGGAACCAAGCAACGGTTAAAAGTAGTAAAGGGTGCGTAACAAAATAACATGATCAATTCTATGAATCGAAAGCACTAATTCCGAAGCACGAAACAAATAAGAATCTTGAAATTCAAATGTTTTAAACATTAAGAAATTGAGCTTTTGAATTTGTTTCGGAATTCGTGCTTAGTGCTTTCCTTAAACAAAAATGATCAATTTATTTTGTTACAATTCCAAAGGTGACAGCGTTTTCAAAAGTTCTTTGGCTGGACAGCTCTTAGCGGTTCAGGTAAAATTAATTTACGTTCTCTGGACTGGGCATGAATGATCGCAATGTGGCAGTGCGCGTACTGTTACATTCTGCTTCACTTCCATAGGTATTTTCAATTTGAAGCAAGTAACGCCGCGTGCTTTACCCACCTGGTGCTTAGGTAAATAAATGTTATCCGTCCTGGCCTGTTTGAGTAAATTGCCTTGCTCATCGAAAACAGATACATCCACATGAGTTGTCAGACTGTGATGAGATGGCACATTGTGTCTTTTAAGTGCACCATACACTATCACCGAATCACCTTCATGTGTGACATCAACGTAAGGTATTCGTACGGATTGTGTGTCAGTTTTGGCCATTACTATCTTATGATCATGCAAGCACGAAACCTTGTTCGAGGCACAACCTGTCACAAAAAGAGCTGATACGACTGCGAGAAGTAACACCTTCGACATAAAAACCTCCTTTACTTTACTGTTTCAAATTCAATTTCTTCTGCTGTTTGGGCAGATTTGCGTCTGTCAAACCAACTGTAAATCGTTGGCAGCACCAACAAGGTGGCCAGCGTGGAAGTAATAAGGCCGCCGACAACGATAACGGCCAAAGGTTTCTGCACTTCTGAACCCGGTCCTGTCGCCAGAATCATCGGGATCAGGCTGAAAATCGTAATTGACGCTGTCATGAGGATTGGGCGGAGTCTGTATTTACAAGCGGTAAATACGGCCTCATTGGTATCCATTCCAGACGCACGCAATTGCAGAATACACGAAACCAGGACAACGCCGTTCAAAACCGCAACGCCGAAAAGCACTATGAAACCAACCGATGCCGGTACTGACAGATACAACCCGGTCAGATGCAGAGCGGCAATGCCTCCAATTAAAGCAAACGGCAAGGTGATAATTACCAGTGCAGCAAGCCCCAGAGAGTTAAATGCAATAAACAGGAGCAGCAGAATCACAGAAATGATTATTGGCGTGATGATCGACAGTCGCCGCATTGCTTGTTTCTGGTTTTCAAACTGGCCACCCCATTCAATGTAATAGCCGCTTGGTAACTGCACTTTTTCTTTGATCTGTTTCTGGGCATCGGTAACAAAACTGCCAATATCCCTGCCTTGAACATTGAGTTCAATAGCCATCCGGCGTTGGGCGTTATCACGGCTGATCTGTACAGGGCCTTGCTCTACTGTAACATCAGCAAGCTGGCTCAGAGGAACATTATAACCCTGCTTTGAATCTATCATAAGTTCGGATAAGGACTGTGCTGAATTCCGCGATTCATTGGGCAATCGCAGAACAAGGTCAAAAACCTTGCTGTCCTGATAAATTTCTGAAGCTGGTTTGCCGCCCATAGCTATTTCGATTACATTGAGCACATCACTGGTGTTCATGCCATGCCGTGCAATTTTGCTCCTATCTACCCTGACCGACACATACGGTTGTCCCGCAACAACTTCTGTTACGAGATCTGTGTTACCCTTGACGCTCGACAGAACGGCTGCGATTTCACCGGCCTTTTGTTTGAGGATTTCGGAATCGTCACCAAAAAGCTTGGCTATCACCTGTGCGCGTGTACCAGCGACAAGTTCATCGATGCGGCACTGGATCGGCTGGCTGAAACCATATGCAAGTCCGGGGATGTCTTCTATGGCTCTGCGCATCTTCTCGAAGAGTTCTTCACGAGTTTTTGCGTTTTTCCATTGAGATCTGGGTTTAAGTGAGCCGACAAAGCCGGTTTTTTCGACACCACGGGCCTCGATCGCAATGCCCGTCTGGCCGGTTTTGCCGATAACAGTTTCGAGTTCTTCAAACTGCATCAGCCGCTTCTGTACCAGTTGTGCAATCATTGCAGAACGTTCAAGTGATGTTCCAGGCGCAAGTTGAATATCCATATCGAAAGCGCCCTCATCCATTACCGGCATGAACTCTCTTCCAAGTAGAGATACACTCGCCACGGCAGCGATGATGAGAACAGCGGAAATACTTACCACCAACGCTCGCCTGTTTAATGCCCAACTGAGGACGGGCAAGTACAGCTTATGCGCACACTGCATTACCTGGCTTTCCTTGTGCTGACCAGATTTCAGGAAAATCGAACACAGAACAGGTATGACAAAGATAGAAAGAAACATTGAACTGAACAATGCTATTGCAACTGTATAGGCAAGCGGCGCGAACATTTTCCCTTCCATGCCCTGCAGCATGATTATAGGTATGAATGTCAACGCAATAATGAATTCGCCGAAAATGCTGGGTTTACGTACTTCAAGGACCGCCTTGAAAACTGTTGCGAGTTTATGGGTTTTATCTTTAAGCTGCCCCAGATGACGCTGAACATTTTCAACCTGGATAATTGTCGCATCTATTATCATGCCGATCGAGATAGCCAAACCGCCCAAAGACATTAAATTCGCATTAAGGCCTGTATATTTCATTACGATAAACGTAAGCAGCAGGGAAAGAGGTAAGGCCAAGAGAATGATCAACGCGCCTCGAAAGCTCCTCAGCAGAAAATAGAGCACAATCACAACCAGTATTGCACCTTCAGCAAGGGTCGTTGTTACGGTACTTATGCTTTTTCCGACAATTTCAGAACGATCATAGAAAGGTTTAAGTTTGATGCCATCCGGCAGCACTGTTGACGCATTGATTTCGTCAACCTTGGCTTTTACACGCTTTACTACCTCACGGCTGTTTTCGCCTTTGAGCATTAACACGACACCGCCGACAGCCTCACCTTTGCCATCCTTGATCGCCAAACCCTGCCTGATCGCATGGCCCGCACCGACCCGGGCGACATCCTTAATAAAGATTGGCACTCCATCATGGGATTTAAGCACTATATTGCTGATATCCGCTTCATCCTTGATCAGGCCGATTCCGCGGATCACATACTGCTCAGTAGGTGTTTCGATGACATTACCGCCGACATTCTGGTTATTGTGCCCAATTGCATCGAACACATCCTGTACCGATACTTTATATGTCAGCAGCTTTTCAGGACTCAGCAGTACCTCGAACTGCTTTAAATACCCGCCGAACGAGTTGATTTCATTTACGCCTGATAAGCTCTTGAGAATGGGAGTGACCACCCAATCCTGAATAGTCCGCAACTGGGTGAAGTATTTTACCTTTTCATCAGGATCGGCTGGCTCTTTGCCTTCCAGTGTGTATTGATAAATTTCACCCATTGCCGTTGCTATTGGTCCCATTTCGGTTTCGACACCGGCAGGCAGGTCTTCTTTTGCAGACGCGAGCCTCTCGAATACAAGCTGGCGGGCAAAGTAAATATTAACGCTGTCCTTGAATACAAGCGTAACAACAGACAATCCGTACTTGGTAGTAGAACGCATTGTTTCAAGTCCGGGTATGCCTCTCATGGTCATTTCCACCGGATAAGTAACGAACTTCTCAATTTCTAAAGGCGAAAGCCCTGGTGCATTACTGACAACTTCAACTTGGACATTCGTCACGTCCGGGAACGCATCTATGGGCATTGTCTTAAACGCAATTGCCCCAACCCCGATTATCGCAAGTATGAGAATCAGGACCATAAGCCTGTTACTCATCGCTAAACGCATTAGTCTTTCTATCATATATTACCTCAAAGAGTTTGCATGTGGTTTGAGCGATCAATGTCCGCCGCAGGGATCTTCATTTGACTTGGTCAATTCAGACTTAAGCGTAAATGCTCCCTTGGCTACATACTTTTGACCAGGTTCAAGGCCAGAGACGATCTGGACGTATTCACCATTTATGTGCCCGAGCTGAATTTCCTTCGGCGTAAAGCCATCATCTTCAGGTACAAAGATAAATGATTTTCCTTCCATGGTAATTATCGCATCCTTAGGTGCTACAATTTCGCAATCGATCTGATCAACATTAATGCTTGCGGTAGCAAACGTGCCAGGCCGCCAAGCGCCATCAGTGTTGGGCACTACGATTCGGGCAAGGGCGGTTCTTGTATTTTCATCGAGCACGCTGCTGATATAACTTACGACTCCTTCGGCTTGGCTGTGGTCAGTTTTAACTATTGCTTTCTGGCCGCATTTGACTTTCGGCAGGTCCTTCTGGTGTACATTGACTTTAACCCACACATTGTCCATGTCAGCAACAACAAACGGCTCAGAATCATCTTTGAGCATTTCACCCAGAGTTACATGCTTTTCAATGATTGTGCCGGAAATGGGAGACTTAATCTCGTATATGATAAAAGATTCATCGGGCTGATTCGGCAGATTTATAAGGTAATCTTCCACAAATCCCAAGGCATGGAGCTTCTGCTGGGCAGAACGCATTTCAATCCTGGCATCTGCCAAATCACGTTTGGAATTGAGATATTCCTGCTCGGCAGTAATCTTCTTTTCCCAGAGACTCTTTTCCCGATCGAACATGGTCTGTGCAAGGGTGAGCTTTTCTTTGGCTCCAAGATAGCTCGCCTTGTAATCGGCCAACTCGCGGCTGTTTATAACAGCAAGCACCTCACCAGCCTGGACCTTATCGCCAAGGTTCTTGGACACGGAATGAACAACTCCGCCAAGCCTGGGAACGATATGGGCAACAGCGTCTGAATTCAATGAGATTTCGGCGGGTAAGGTCGTGTGCATGCCGATTTTGCCGCCCTGGGCTTGTGCAATTTCAATTCCAAATTCCCTAATGGCAGACTCTTTAAGTTTGATTATGATTTCATGCCCATGCTCATCTGCACCGCTTTCGGCGGCATGACCGTGTGTATCCGAACTGGCATTCTCACCCGCATCGGCATGCGTATCGCTGCACTGAGCAGCCTGGTTGTCGGCAGCGCTTGCAGGATAGATGCCGAGAGCATAAATTAAAAGACCTGCTGCAACAACGCCTGTTAAAACAAAACTGCCCATTATGACTTTGCGTTTCATTCTAAATCTCCTGTTATTTCTGATTTGTTTCAAATTCTATTCTTGTGCCGACCAGCCGTTCCAGGTTGGCGTGAGTCCGGTGATATATGACAAGTATATCCAGGTACTGCTGTTTTGCCTGAAAAAGTGTTCGCTGTGCATCGAGCAAATCGAGATACCCGAATTTGCCCTGAGTGTATCCTTCGCGGGCCGCGTCAAACGCCTTTTCTGAATCAGGGATAATTTTGTCCTTCAAATTGAGGGTTTGTTCGTAAGCTGAGATCATGGATTGGTAAACATCAACCAGTTGCGTCTCAGTTGAGACATTGGCATGGCGGGCTAAGTCGCGGGTTTTATTTAGCCGCGCCCTTGCGGTACTGATATTTCCCTGGTTCCGGTCAAAAATTGGCAGCGGTATTGATAATCCAACGACAAAGGCCGTATCACCCGGTTCAGCGAGATACTTTGCCCCGGCTGATATGGTGACATCAGGAACAGACTTGGATCTCTCAAGAGCAACAGCAGCCCGTTTCTGATTCATTTCCGATTTCCAGCGGACCAAGTCAGGGTTATTGGCGATCTGTCCTGAAAAATCCTCAAAAGAACCGTGCGGCTTTGTCTCATAGATATTGCCTGCTAACCCGGTATAAGCTGGCTTGGAACTGCCCCAATATGATGCGAGTTTAGTGCGGGCAATGATGAGGCTTCGACTGAAGTTATCAAGCTCAATCTGGCTTGCTACCAGACTCACATCTGCTTTTGTTTCTTCTAGCGGGGATTCCTTGCCCGCACCGACCCGCTGACTGACCGCGTATTTAACTTCGGCTGCAAGCTTATTTAACTGCTGGGCAAGATCCATTCGTTCCTGTGCGGCCAATACTTCAGCAAATGCCTTGGCTGCTTCTGTAAAAAGGTCCAACCGCTTGGCCTTATAATCCCAATCCGCAAGCTCTTTTTCGAATTTGGCCGCATGGGTACGCTTAGCTCTTTTATCAGCAAGTTCAATTAACTGGCTTACCTCAAGGGTCGTTTCGGCTCCATCAAAGCCCCTAGTTGCGCCAGTGCCGCCGAATTCTTCAACTCGCGCCCCCAGTTCGGGATTCGGTAAGAGGCTGTTTTGCAAGACTTGTGCTTCCTGTGCGCGCACCTCATAGGAAAATGCTGATAGCTCCGGGTTGTGTACTAATACCATCGCCAGCACATCGCCTAGGCTCAATATTCCATTTGGTTCAGTTTGAGAAACGCTGGATTTGACATGGTTACAGTCTGGTGGTAATGAAACGCTTTGCGCCTGTGCCAAAAATATTGACAGTGAAATTAACAATAAAAATGATTTTGGGTCCATACCTGCTCCGAAAAGTAATTAGATTTACGCGCAGAAATTGCGCATTGATGGAAACCAATGAGGTTTTTAGATGATCAGAATGCTTGAACCAATTAGATTATTGCCTGAGGCGTTTGGCTCAAAATGAGTTGCGTTAGGTAGTATATGCTGTTCTTGTACAACAGAAACGAATGCAGTTTGGCTTTGAATCAGGTCACAATTGCCTAAAGCGACCCGGTGTGTCTCGCCAAACTTGATTTTCGAATCGGTACAATCCCCGCAGTCATTTGCTGGGACGGATGTTTCGGCGGGTCCAGAAACACAGACATCCACGCCAAATTCAAGCTGCATTTTACCCACTTCAGTCATGCAAATAGTAGCATGAGTATTCCCCAGCACCAGAACAGGCGAATAAATAAGTAAAATTGCTAATATCTTTATGTCTTTGAAGTTCACTCACTGAATTTATAACATAATTGCAGGTTTTGTTCAATGTTTATATCAAAATGGAATAGAATGGTTATACGATGCACCATTTGCGCAAAAACCTGACTTTCACCGCGAGTGTTGGCGTATTTTGCAGTAGAAATAGGCCGGAGAGTCAACTGGTGTCATTTGCTGTCCATGCCTGATGAAATGAGACCGAGAAGAAGATGCTGCAAGTCTTGAAATAGCGTAAGATAGGCCGTTAATGGCAGTAGCAGTCACATGCAGTTAATAATTGGTTTGGATGTTAAGCGTGGATAGATATTCTCATTATGATAGAATATGCTTTAACCAAAATTTAACTCGTTTTTAATATGGGGCAAATACCCATGTTTATAATAATGCCGGAAAAGCAAAAGTAAGGCATTTTTGGGACGGTGATATGTCAAAAGAGAGTATTCTGATTGTGGATGACGAGGAGGATATACTTGAACTGGTGCGATACAATCTCGAAAAAGAGGGTTATGCCATTACCTGTTCAGTAAATGGCGAAGACGCACTATCGAAAGCTAAAAATTACCTTCCAAATGTTATTATCCTTGATTTAATGCTTCCGGGAATCGATGGCCTGGAAGTCTGCAAACTGCTCAAGTTAAATCCCAAGACGTCGCGAATTCCAATTATTATGCTCACGGCCAAGGGCGAAGAATCTGATATTATTACTGGGTTGGAGCTTGGCGCAGACGATTACATAACCAAGCCATTCAGTCCAAAAGTTCTCATAGCTCGGATCAGAACGATTTTTCGCCGCAAAACAATTACTTTGGATGAGAATGCTGTAATCCAGCTACACGAAATACAAATAGACCCCAGCCGACATGAGGTGAAAGTAAAACATAAGCCAGTCGAACTAACTTTTTCCGAATTTGGAATTTTGAAACTGCTGGCAAGCCGACCAGGCATTGTTTTTACCCGTTACCAGATTGTTGATTCAGTTAAAGGAGCAGATACTTCGGTCACTGACCGCTCTGTTGATGTGCAGATTGTATCACTTCGAAAAAAGCTTGGACCCGCAGGCAAACTGGTTGAAACTGTCAGAGGTATTGGATACAAATTCCGAGATCAAGAATGATTAAAAAGAGCCTTGTATGGCAATTATATCCCTGGTTTGGGCTCATCATCGTATTTTCAGTTCTATTTATGGGATGGTATGCATCAGGGTGGATTCGTGACCTTTATATTCAAACTACCACCTCAAAAATTGAGCTTAATGCAAAGCTTGCTGCGCAGCAGATACAGCCAGTTATTATCCAATCTCCGGCAGATATTGATTCAGTAGTAAAACAGATTGCATCTAGCAGCTCTAACCGTATCACTGTAATGCTGCCGGACGGACAAGTTGTTGCTGACAGCGATGAAGATCCGGTGGGAATGGAAAACCATGCAAACCGGCCGGAAATGCAACTGGCTCTTAAAGGACAGGTTGGCACAGCTATACGCTATAGTTCTACATTAGGCAAAGATCTCGTATATGCGGCTTTTCCTATAAGACAGGACAGCAACATAATAGCTGTTGTCCGGGTAGCAACGCCGCTTGCGGACATAAGGTCGACTCTGCGGGGAATATTTTTTCACATTGCATTGTTCGGGGTCATAATGATGATTGTTACAGTCGTTTTGAGCTACATTGTTGTGAGAAGAATAAGCAAGCCCTTGGCCAGAATGGAAAAAGCCGCTAAACTTTTGGCTGACGGCAAGTTTGATACCCAAATACCTGTGCCCGCGACATCGGAGTTAAAAGCTCTTGCCCATACGCTTAATGCCATGTCACGTAACCTCAGCAGCAGGGTGGATGCTATTACGTCGCAACGCAACGAGCTTGAGGCGGTGCTTTCAAGTATGATCGAAGGCGTGCTGGTTGTCGACGGAGAGGAGAAAGTTGTAAGCATAAACAAGGCGGCCGCGGATATGTTCGGCATTGAAGCGGATAAAGCGGCAGGCCAGGTTGTTCAGGCAACAATTTGGAATTCTGAACTGCAGCAACTGATAAAAAGTGTGCTTGCCGAACAAAAGTCCATGGAGCGTGAAATCGTCATTTATCCCGGCACGAAGCGTTATATAGTTGCGCACGGCACACCGCTTTCCAGAAATGATGGTGTTGGCGCGGTAATTGTATTAAATGACATTACCCGTCTCAAGCAGCTTGAAGATCTTCGCAAAGATTTTGTAGCTAATGTGTCCCATGAGCTTAAAACTCCGATCACGTCAATAAAAGGCTTTGTGGAAACGCTTAAAGAGGGGGCGGTAAATGACCCGGAAACAGCGAGCCGTTTTCTTGAGATTATTAGCCGCCAGGCTAACCGGCTGACTGCCATAATAGATGATTTGCTGAGTCTTTCAAAAATAGAGCAGGAGGCTGAAAACAGGCAAATCATCCTGGAAACCATCAATGTAGCTGATATTGTAAAGAATGTAATCGCTGCCTGTTCTCCAAAAGCCCAGGAAAAGAACATGACAATCCGTGTTTGGGGCGGTGAAAATACAAGTGCCCATATTAATGCCCAGTTACTTGAACAGGCTCTGATCAATCTGGTTGACAATGCCATAAAATACAGTGATCCTGGTCGTGAAATTGAAATACGGTTCGAAAGCATGCCTGACCAGGTCAAGATACAAGTTGTCGATCACGGGTACGGAATAGCATCGGAGCACCTGGATCGCATATTTGAACGGTTCTATGTGGCTGATAAAGCACGCAGCCGGAAATTAGGGGGCACCGGCCTGGGACTTGCGATAGTCAAACACATCGTTAATGCGCACGGCGGAAAAATTAATTTAAAAAGTGATTTAGGCAAAGGAAGTACATTTACCATAACATTGCCAAATTCGAAATAGTTATTACAGCAAGTCGTAAGCGAGTGCGTTGCTTACAAAAATTTCATATAAATGTAAAAATTACCAGTTTTTAACGTTCTCTTCATACGAATTTAACAAACGTCAGCTAACTTATCTCAGAGTTTGGCGCAACTCAAGGATGTACCTGAAGGCGCCCTAATATCAATTTAGATGGAGGTAAGAATGACGTACCGGATTTTCCTGATTTTGTTTTTTATCTGTTGCACGACGCTTGTCAGGGCAGAAGCAACAGATCCAAATGCTTTGCAGCAGCTATTAATGCAGCAACAGCAAATGCTTGAATCGCAGCAGAAGATGCTTACGCAAATGCAGGCCAAAATTGCCGAACTGGAAGCAAAGCAGGTCGCAATGTCCGCCGAACCGAACATGACAGGGATTGAAAGCAAGGTGGCCGCCTTGCAGGACCAGCAGCTTCAGAATTCCAGGCAGCAGGAGGCCATGAGCCAGAAGATGGAATACATCCAGAACGGCGAGATCACTTGGCCCAAGGGTATGGAATGGGTTAAGAATGTCAAATTCAAGGGCGATTTGAGAACCCGCTATGAGTATATTGATGAGGAAAACTCGGATAATCGCAATCGCGCCCGCATTCGTGCCCGCTTCGGTTTCGATGCCAAGGTGCACGATGATGTGGATATGGGCATGAGATTTGCCACTTCGGAAGTATGGGGCGATGATGAAACCAGCGGCGACCCTGTTTCTACCAACCAGACGCTGGATGATGCGTTCAGCAAGAAATCGATCTGGCTTGATCTTGCGTATTTCAACTGGCATCCCAAGGACATATCTGGCCTGAATGTCATAGGCGGCAAAATGGAAAATCCATTCTACCGCGTCGGCCAGAACCAGCTGATCTTTGATTCTGATTTAACCCCCGAAGGTCTGGCAGTGCAGTATGTAAGGCCGCTGACCGATTCAGGTCTTGAGCTTTTCATAAATGTCGGCGGATTCTATGTTGATGAGGTCAAAAGCGGTGCCGATACGTCGCTGTTCGCCGGTCAGCTTGGCTTGAAGCAGACATTCGAGGATAAATCTTACCTCGCAGGCGGCGCAAGTCTTTACGGCTACAGCAATCTAGAAGGCCATGATGCACTCGTTACGGTTGACGGTACTGAGAAGTTCTTCGGCAACAGTAACAGCGATGGAGTATACACCAATGATTATGACCTGGTTGAATTCTTTGGCGAATACGGCTTCAATATATGTAAGACACCGGCCGCTATTTTTGCCAGCTATGTTCAGAACACAGTAGCTGTAAGCGACCAGGACACAGGCTGGTTGGTTGGAGCTTCGCTCAACAAACTGAAAGACGCCGGATCATGGACCATTACTTATGATTATCGTGACCTCGAAAAAGATGCTGTCCTCGGCGTTTTCAGTGACTCAGATTTTATCGGCGGCGGCACCAACGGCAAGGGCCACAGGATCGGGGCAGGTTATCAACTCACCAAGAACATCCAAACAAACGTGACTTACTTTATGGATGAAAAAGGCAATGATGAACACGATTACGACCGATTCCAGGCCGATGTGATTTTCAAATTCTAAAAAGTTAATATAATGTCTGTTTTTAACCGGAAATTGACCAAAAACTAATGCGAATCTAATACAATGTTAACAATTTATAGTAGTATAAATTTAAGGAAGGAATAGAAATGAGATTTTTACTTTATTCAGCACTGTTTACGACATTGGTTGTACTCACGTCCGGTACCAGGGCCGCCGAGAACTCAGGCATATTGCAGATTGACGGATCAACTACTGTGGGGCCTATCGCGGATGCATTTGCTGAAGTATTCAAAAAGAAATATCCCGATGCAACATTTACCGTAAAAAAGACGGGAAGCGGCGATGGCGCGGCTGCCCTGATAGACGGCAGGTGTGATATCGCGACGATGAGTCGGTTTATGAAAGCTGAGGAAATCAAAAAATCTGTAGATAAAGGCGTGTTCCCGACCGCAACAGCAATCGCAATGGACGGTGTTTGCGTTATAGTTCACCCGTCCAATCCTGTAACCGATCTTAAACTCGAACAGATACACGATATCTATACCGGCACGATCACAAACTGGAAAGAGCTTGGCGGGCCCGATCTGAAGATCGTTGTGATAACCCGTGATTCATCATCGGGCACTTTTGAAGTGTTCAATGAAAAAGTGATGAAGAAGGACAAGATGGCCGGGCTGGTCGAAACTGTCAATGCCAACCCGCAGGCACAGGCACGCGTAAAAACGACCCAAGGGGCTATAGGTTATGTCGGCCTGGCATTCCAGGAAGGTGTCAAGGCTCTGCGAGTCAATGGCACCGTCTGCACCAAAGGCACCGTTCAGCAGGGTATATACCCGATCAGCAGGCCTTTGTTCTTGTTTACCAACGGTTATCCGGAACCTGGTACGATTAAATATGACTTTGTAACGTTCTATCTAACTGAACAGGGTCAGGAGATCGTGGAAGCAAAAGGATTTGTGCCGTTTACTCACTATTGATGGAATAGCGATTGGCAGATAATAAGAACAACTCGTTGCTTGAGCAGGCGGCCGATTTCAGTCGGCCGCTTTTACTTAGTCCGGCGCAGGATATGAAAGGTTATATTCTATCCCATTTGGGCCGTGCGTTTTTATTTCTTATTACCTGCACATCTGTGCTTTCAGTACTGCTGATATTTGTATTCATAATAAAGGAATCATTACCGTTTATATTTCAGGGCACCTGGTCAGCTTCAATCAACAGGATGTGGGAATTCTTCACTTCGGTCCGATGGTATCCGGAAGCGGGCCAGCCCGAATTCGGGGCACTGACGCTCTTTGCAGGTTCAATTTATGTCACTTTCGGAGCTTTGCTCTTTGCAGTACCCACAAGCTTAATCGCAGCCATGTTCCTCAGTGACATTGCCCCATTCCAGGTTAAACAGATTTGCAAGCCCATAATCGAGGTTTTGGCTGCGATCCCGTCTGTTGCATACGGTTTTTTCGCTGTACTGGTTGTCGCGCCATGGATGCAAACACACTTGGGACTAAGTACCGGAACCAACGCGCTCAATGCCTCGATCATACTTGCCATAATGGCAATTCCAACAATAGTTTCGGTGGCCGACGATGCCATGTCGAGTACCGGCAGAGCCATTCGCGAAGCTTCATATGCGCTTGGAGCAACCAGGGCCGAAACTCTGGTCAAGGTTGTCATGCCGGCGGCACACAGCGGGATTATAGCGGCAATCATACTTGGAATGATGCGGGCTATAGGTGAGACAATGGTGGTCTGGATGGCTGCGGGAAACGCCAGCCAAATTCCAACTCCATGGTGGAACCTGGGTTCTGCAGTCCGCACAATGACTGCTACAATCGCAGGAGAGATGGGGGAAACGGTCCAGGGATCGCAGCATTATCACTCGTTGTTCATGGTTGGCTTGATTTTGCTTGCATTTACTTTCATGCTGAATTTATGCAGTGAATATTTCCTTGCCCAGGCTAAAAAAATCGGCAAAGGAGGCAAGCGAAAATGAGGCTTGGCGTGAGATTACTAATAAATAACATTTTTACATACTTTTCTGCTATCAGCATAGTTTTGATGGCTGGCTCTCTGCTGATAATCATAGGACCCATGATATGCAAAGGTTCCGGGGCTATTTTCTTCAGGAGCACTGTGGAATTCCGCGAGCTCCAGTTCAATATGCACAACAGGGGCTCCAAGCAGGCATTAGATGAGCAAAAGGCGCTGGCAGAGAGCGCCAGGACGCCTGTATATGAAATACTGAATCATTTCAAGCAGGGAATTGATACCTCGTCTTTGCAAACCAAAGTGCGTGAAAATTACAGGCAATATGGCCAGCAGCTTCGATTCCAAAATATTGACAGAAACAAGTTCACTGAATACAGGAATCAGGCTAAGGAACTGCGGGACGAGCTTGTTGCCGCTTATGAATCAGTGGATGTTAATGAAATTAGGCCTCATCTGCAGAAAGTTCTCGATCAGGCCAATAATGCTCTATTTCAGAATACTCCGATTGCCGAGTATTTTCAGTTTGCACGTGATTATCAGCAGATAATATCCACCGTTGACCTGCGAAAACGTGACCAGTATGCCCAAGAGTTGACCAAAGTCCAGGAGCAAATCCGCTTGCTTTTAGGGCCCCAGCCGGGTCGGGGCAAACCGGCTTTGGCAATGGACCAGTACGGGGCAACCAGAATGGATCGTGCTAAAGTAGTTCTCGATGAACTCATGTGGACGACCCAGTGGGTTGAGATTGAAAAAGGCAAACCTCTTCAAAAAAAACGCACGCCCCGAGCGGAAATTTTTGCCGGAACAGAAATGGAAAAGCTTTTTTCATATATTGAGCAGAACCTGAATGCAATGCTTCTGCCGAAACCAGCCGTTTACTGGCAGTATTTGATTGATGATTCAACACCAGGACACTTTTTCGGCGGCATAGGCCCTGAAATTATAGGCACACTGTTGTTGACACTGCTGGCGATTGCCTTCGCGGTGCCGCTAGGAATAATTTCCGCGGCATATCTTGTAGAATGCGCAGGAGATACGATCACGGTCAGGATAATTCGCATTTGCATCAATACACTTGCCGGAGTGCCCAGTATCGTTTTCGGCCTTTTTGGGCTGGCATTCTTTGTGCTCTATCTATTTCCGCTTGCCGGAATGCAATCCAAGCCGTGCATCCTGGCTGCGTCGCTAACTTTGGCTTTGCTCATATTACCGGTTATTATTCGGGCAAGCGAAGAAGCCATCAAATCCGTACCCCAGACGTACAAGGAAGCGTCACTTGCCCTTGGTGCAAGCAATTTCAAAACATTTATATCCGTCACCTTTCCTGCAGCTCTGCCCGGCATACTAACTGGCATTATTTTGAGCCTGAGCCGTGCGGCCGGCGAGACAGCGCCAATCCTATTTACTGGTGCAGTTGCACTTGGTCCGATTCCGCGTAGTATTTTTGAGCCGACCCGAGCACTGTCATACGGCAGTTATGATATAGCCGTTGGTGACCGAATCGCAGCCTTAGTTCCTCATCAGCAGTTTGGAATCGTAACTGCATTAATCCTGCTGGTACTTGGGCTGAATATATGTGCTATCGCGATCAGATGGAAATTAGCTAAACGATTTAGAGGAACTTAAGTACACCGCCAGAACTGAAAAGAGATACAATGGTTACAAAGGTACTATCAATGCCGTCCAATGAGCGACATGTAATTAAAATAAATCGGCCGAAAATGGAAGCAAAACAAGGAAATCCTGGGCTATCAGGTTCTCCGGAGGTAAACACGATTATCGAATCCAGGAATTTCTGGCTTTATTACGGCTCAAAGCCGGGTGTGCGTGATATAACTATGAAGGTATATTCTTCTTCGGTTACCGCAATTATAGGCCCGAGCGGATGCGGTAAGAGCACGTTTTTGCGATCCATAAACCGCATGAATGATCTTGTTCCAGGCACTCATGCCAAGGGTTACCTGGGCGTAAATGGGACCAACGTCTACGATCCTAAAATCAACCTGGTGAACCTCAGGCAGCAGATCGGAATGGTTTTTCAAAAGCCAAATCCCTTTTCAAAATCGATTTATGACAACATCGTTTATGGCCCCAAGCTTCAGGGCGTATCCAAAGCTGACCTTGACGATCTGGTTGAAAAGTGCCTTCATTCAGCTGCATTGTGGGATGAAGTTAAAGATGATCTGCACAAGTCTGCACTGGCACTTTCTGGCGGCCAGCAGCAGCGTTTGTGCATTGCCCGCGCACTTGCCACAAAACCCAACGTGCTCTTGATGGATGAACCGTGTTCAGCTCTTGATCCGATTGCCACAGGCCGCATCGAAGACCTTATAATCCAGCTGAAAAAAGCATACACAATCGTAATTGTTACCCACAATATGCAGCAGGCCGCACGTGTGTCAGACAGGACAGCCTTTTTCTGCTTAGGCGAATTGATTGAATATGATACAACAGACCACATGTTTACAAATCCGTCTAATAAGCAGACCGAAGACTATATAACCGGCAGATTTGGATAATCAGCATGACTCCAAAAGCTAAAGATACTTTTCCTGTGCACCGGCAATTCGTGCCGAAGCCAGATGGCGGAGGGTTTTGCTAAAAGCCTCAAGAGCGATGTTATTGAAGCGCATTCAGCAGGTGTGGCACCAAAAGGGCTTGACCCCAAAGCTGTGAAAGTAATGGCCCCAAGCTGGCATCGATATTTCCAATCACAAATCCAAGCATTTGGATGACCTGAAAGGTGTACAGTTCGATTACGTTATAACGGTTTGCGATTAAGCACATGAAAGCTGCCCGGTTTTCCCAGGCAAAACAAAGGTCGTCCATGTCGGTTTTGATGATCCACCGCAACTGGCCAAAAACGCACAAACAGAAAATGAAGCTCTGAATATTTAGAGAAGGGTACGGGATGAAATTAAGTCTTTTATTCTGGAAATGCCTGAAAATCTGAAATAGAGCACCAGAGTGTATGCATTTTTATATCTCTACTGGCCACTGTTCCACTTCTCGCTGATGGCAAACAATTTTGAGCCCTTACATTTAATTAGGTTTCGGGGTATTATCCTCAAATCGTGTTCGTAATAAAATACGCGTATTGATTATGATACAAAAATTTTTTAAACTCTCATAACATCTTTAATTTAAAGGGTTTGTATTTAGAATTGTGCATGGCGGTACTGTGTAATTTAATAGCTAAGTCAATGTTTATTATAAATTTCTTGACTTGCAACAGTACTTTGTTGTAAATTGTAGCAGAGGTAATCAATTGTGTGCAAAGCTTATATTTAGCTATAATGAACTGAACACATTGAGGTTTGGACTGGCGAGCAGTCAATAGATGGAGATGTATTATGAGTAAAATCAAAACTGGGGAGCGGAACGCTTTTACGCTGGTTGAGTTGCTGGTAGTGATATCAATAATTGCATTGTTATTAGCCGTGTTGATGCCAGCATTACAGAAAGCAAGAGAGCAAGCAAGAACAGTTCTGTGTGGTGCTGGGCTACACCAATGGGGTATGGTGATTCCCATGTATGCGAATGATAATAAAGGCCAAATTCCTCAATCGCCAGTTGTGGGCAATTTCGCTTGGCTTAATCTTGTGGGGGATGTGGATGTAGTTACAGGTACGAAGTATTATTTCACAGGTAAGGAGTTTTCGGTTGTCCTATTGGAGCGTTATATACCTGGCGTGGACAGACGGAATCACAATTTAGGCAAAGGTATTTGGTTTTGTCCCAGTTTTCCCCAACAAAAAGATTACTACATGCATGATCCCATCGAGTCATACAAAGCCAAGGGCTATTTCCATAGTGCCTATTCGTATTTCGGTCGTGTAAAAAGTTGGGTAGATATCGATCCTGGCGCTGCAACAAACGGGCAAATTGCCGAAATCAAGAAAATGATCATACGTGATTTGACTGATACTCTAGCTAATAGTGGAAGAAAACTATTGATGGCAGACCAGTTGATAAATGAAACAACTCTGGGGAGGGGTTGGGCTTACAATCATGGCAAGACAGGGCCTTCCTGGCCCATACGCGGAACTATCAAAGTCCCTTGCAATATGGGTCCACCACCGGTTGCAGGTACAAACAATCTCTATTCAGATGGTTCGGTTGTATGGAAAGCAAAATTTAATCCTAAGCAAATGCAAGACATGAGAAAAACTGTTATGCCGCGTACTCAACTGTATACGTGGTGATTGATTTACACCCCAGGCAATATCAGCGTACTTGCATGACTTTAAGTATATTTGCGGATCATATATTCAAAAGCTTTCGGTTACTGAGGCCAGAATGAGAAAGCCTGTCGTGGAAAACGTCATTAGTACCTTGGCGGATAGTACACAGAGATCAGCTGAATGGGCTCCTCAGAGAGGTTTACAAGACGATGACGCACCTCGGCGACTATGTAGAAGGCATCACCTTGTGAGAGCAACCACTCCCCCTGATCCTTTATCTCGAGTTTGGCCTTCTTGCCCGAAATCATAACTCCTCCTACATCGCAATGGTGGACTTCCCATTCGCTCTTTTTTTTCTCCAAGGGGGAGATTGATTCCGCTACCATTTCAAACTGAACATCGTCTCTTTGTGGGAAAAGGAATGTATATTTTCGGAAAGCGTCTTCTGCAATTTGCATATTTGCAAGTGGAAAAACAGGAGTTTCGTCAATGGCCTGCTGCGAGGAAAAAAACTGGGAAAAGTCCATATTCAAGGCTTGCAGTATTCTTTGCATGGTTGCCAATGTCGGGCTGCTTTGCTGCCTTTCAATAGATGAAATTGCCCCTGCAGACATTCCAGCCTTACTTGCCAACTCACGTAAGGGCAACCCCGCTTTTTTTCTCAGGCGTCTTATGTGTTTGCCAAACTGTGTTGTTTCCAAGTACGAGCTCCAAGAACAAATACATCAAAAAACTGAACAACTTTTAAAGTATACTGGTAAAAACGTTAACTTGCAAGATGTTATAGGTATGGGGAACATTGGAGATAAAAGGATGGTGAAAGAACAGAGGTCCGCGTTGAGACTTAATGGAGTATGAATAATATCAACCGCGTCAGAATAGCCAAAAATTATGTTTTAATGAACAGTATAATAAAAACCGCTTTAAAAACATTAGTGTTTTTAAGTGCTTTTAAAGCAAGTACTTATAGTTGATACGAAAAAGCAGGGTCATATTTAATATCATAGATTTCTGAAATTTTTTTCATTATAATCAATATTTAGTTTGTTTTTGCAAAAGGAAAATGTTACAATTGGCTCGTCCACATGACAGTTTTATAAAGGAGGAAGAGGTAATTCAAAAAGTAACCTGTGGCTGTGATATGAATCTAAGTATTTGATCCATTAAAAAAAACTGAAGGAGGAGCAAAATGAAGTCATTATGTTTGTTGCTTTTAATTTGTTTATTTGGCACTGTCTCAAAAGCTGTTGATGTTCATCATTATTATGATTTTACAAACACGCATGCCGATTGGCTGTGGACGACCGCAGGGAATTGGCACATAGCTACATCAGATGTAATTAATTTCCCTGTGACTGACCCGAACGCAGTGCCGGCTATTGATGAAGATGTGGTTGTAATGAATAATCCAGCAGATCAGAATTACAGCTGCGTAATACCTGCTGGTGCTTCGGCAACAGCTCACATGGTATGGGTAGGCGGCCCAGCGGCATTTGGTAATATGACGATTAATGGTCATCTGACGACAGGAGAACACGGTTTAAGGTTTGGTTTGCGAGCACCAACAGAAGGCTGCAACTTGGTTGTTAATGCAGGCGCTGTTGCAGATATAAATGAAAACGCGAGCACTGAACTCACGATAGGCGGGCTTGCTCCAAGTATCATGATAATGAAGGGCGGCGTTGTGAATGCCGGTTCATTTTATGTTGATCGAATGGGAAACAATACTGGGAAAGTGTGCGTTGCACAGTTAGAAGGCGGTACACTTACTTGCGGTCCTATGGCGGTAGGTCCGACCGGACAAATTGATTTAAATGGTGGCACGCTGGTATCGACCGACTCAGTAAGTATTTACAGGGAGTTAGGTGTCCCTTATCTGGCGGATGATGGAACTACCATGATTTATCCTCCTGTACGGATTAAGGCCAATAATGGAACTGGCTTTTATGATGTGAACAACCCAAGTAATGGCGCCATAGAATTAGTCGATGATTTTTTTGCCGGCACAATTACTGTGCGAGCAAAATCGGTTGTCAAAAAGGCAGGCAGCCCGAGTCCGGCCAATGGAGCAACTGGCGTAAGCGCGAATTCTAATCTTCGCTGGCTTTACCATAGCAGCGCTACCAGTCACAATGTTTATTTTGGTACGAGTGCTTCTGAAGTTGCCGATGCAACTGTTCCAACCGTGACCATATCTTCTCCGAATTTCGGACTCGCCCAGTACATTCCCGGTGGTCTTCCGCTGGAACGCACTTATTACTGGCGTGTTGACGAGGTTGTTCCCGGAGATTTAAACAGTCCTTATAAAGGAGATGTGTGGAGCTTTACAACTCCTGACGCGGTCTATGACCTTACTGGTAATGGCGTAGTCAATTATGACGATCTTGCAAAATTTCTAAGTCATTGGCTTCAGAGCAACTGATTTGTTTAATCTCAAAAAAGATCTTCGAGTAAGAAAAAAAATAAAGGTTAAATTTGCTTGTAGGAGGAAAGATGTATAAAGCGAGTAAGTTACTAACAGCTCTTTTTGTTGTGGCACTGGCCGGCAATGCGTTTGCCTTAAACCCGAATGCTTTTATGGGCACAATTGATAGTGATTGGGCTACGGGCGGCAACTGGACAAGCGGCGTAACGCCGACCACGGAAGATGTAAGCATTAGAGCCGCCGCTGTTATTGCACAAAGCACCGCAGCTTTCGCTAATATCCTTCGCGTTGGCAACGGAGCTTATGGGCCAACGGAGGTGGGAAGCATAGTAATAGATGGTTCGCTAACCATCCGTTATGACGTGAGAATCGCCGAAGGGACTGGCGTTAATGGTACAATTACTGTAAATGCCGGTGCGATTCTTGATAATAGGACAAGCGCCGCTGTCGGCGAATTTGCTGTCGGCTATGGCGGCACCGGCACGCTGAACGTGTATGGCACTGTTTACACCAAATCGATGGATATCACCAACTGGGGATGGCCGAGTACCAGTACTGGTACAGTAAATGTGTTTGCAGGCGGTGTTGTGGTGGATGCAGGGAGGCTAACAGTCGGCGGCTCAGAGTCGTGGGGTGGCAATGGATCTCTTGTTATTTATCCGGGCGGCTCGTTTTCGTGCGGCGATAACTGGAGCGGTAAACTGCAGTCCTGGATTGATGATAGTTCAATACGTGCGGCCACTGGCTACACTCTTACAGTAACAAATCACACTACAGATGCTGGTAAAACGTTTACAGTTGCCACACCAAACGCTACTGTTCCGAATCCTGGTAATGGGGCAACTAGCGTAAGCATGACCCCGACTCTTAGTTGGGTATCGAATCCAAATGTTACTCAGCACCAGGTCTTTTTTGGCACGAGTTATGCTGCGGTTAACGCTGCAACAGTTCCGAATGCAACCATATCTTCTACGGATCCTACACAGTTTGTTCCCGGCACACTCGGTTGCGAGAATACGTACTTCTGGCGAGTTGATGAATTTGTGTCCGGTGATGCAGGCAGCCCTTATAAAGGTACCGTTTGGAGTTTCACGACGAGCAATTGTGTTCGCGACTTCAATAGTGATGGCATCGTCAATATGGATGATTTTGCGATGCTTGCACGTCATTGGCTGTTAAATGAATAAATGAGTGCGTTATGAACTGTATCAACTTTTGACTTAATGCTTGCAGACAGGCTATACGTAAAAAGTATAGCCTTTTTTATTTTTTAGCAAAGTCAATCGGGAACGAATGCAATTTGATTGCTGCTATGCCACAAATGAAAAGGAGCATCGTGAGAAGAGGATTATTATTTGTTGCGACATGTGTTTTGACACTGGCCGGCAGTGTGTTTGCCTTAACCCCGAATGCTTTTATGGGCACCATTAACAGTGATTGGGCTACGGGCGGCAACTGGACAAACGGCGTAGCGCCGACCACGGAAGATGTAAGTATTAGAGCTGCTGCTGTTATCTCGTCAAGCACCGCAGCTTTCGCTAATATCCTTCGCGTTGGTAACGGAGCTTATGGGCCAACAGAGGTGGGAAGCATAGTAATAAACGGTTCGCTGACCATCCGTTATGACGTAAGAATCGCTGAGCAGCCTGGCGTGAATGGCACAATTACTGTAAATGCAGGTGCGATTCTTGATAATCGGACAATCGCTACAGTCGGCGAATTTGCTGTCGGCTATGGCGGCACCGGCACGCTGAACGTGTATGGCACTGTTTACACCAAATCGATGGATATCACCAACT
>Ga0154575_1068_pt2 | contig 21754 bp, 22 predicted proteins | sample RifGroF2_FD_116004 | JGI IMG/M metagenome (GOLD analysis project Ga0154575, IMG submission 116004) | Planctomycetes bacterium GWF2_50_10
GGCTGGACGGGCGATGGGGCCTAGGTATTTTACGTTTACGGGCAATGTGATACAGTTTCAGTCGCTGGTGATACGGTTCGAGGATAAGTTCGTCAAGTATGGTGACGCGATGCGGGGCAAGAGTGCGTATGTGTTTTTGAAGGCTTTTTCGCTCAAGGGCAAGGAGACGGAGGAGTTTGAGATAAATAAGGTTAACGAGGTGCCAAGCGGGTATGAGACTGGCCAAGCGGCGGGTAATGAATTTGAAAAGAAGCTTTGGCGGGAGTTCTGGAATTACGCGATGGGAGAAGGCTCCAGCGAGGCGGGCATCAAAAATGCGCAGATCGAGGCGCCAGGGACGAGGTTTGTGCCTGGCGTGTTTTATACCATAAAAATCGAGCACGATGGTGGAATCAGGATTGATTCAAAGAAAATACCGGATATTTTTAAAGGTGAAAAGTTATAAAGGATCGATGAATGAAGATTGCGATTGGGAGTGATCATGCGGGGTTTGGATATAAGGAAGTTATTCGGGAGTACCTTGTTAAGGCGGGGCATGAGGTGAAGGATTTTGGGACGTACTCCGCGGCTTCGTGCGATTATCCGGATTTTATTTTTCCGGTGGCACGGGCGGTGGCGGCGGGCCAATACGAGCGCGGTATCGTGCTGGGCGGAAGCGGTAACGGTGAGGCGATAACGGCTAACCGTGTAAAAGGCGTGCGGTGGGGGCTTTGCTGGGATCTGCGGTCGGCGAGGCTTTGCAGGGAGCATAATAACGCGAATGTGCTTTCGCTGGGACAGAGGATGATGTCCATTGAAGAGGGGCTGGAGATTGTGGATCTTTGGCTGGTTACGAAGTTTGAGGGCGGGAGGCATCAGATGCGCATCGATAAAATCGATGCTTAAGGTAAAAGTGAAAGGGCAAAAGGCAAAGGTATGGAATCGCTGCGCGACGCTAATTATGCTGGATACCCGCCTGCGCGGGTATGACAAGTCACTTTGATTTACAGGTTCTGAGTTCTAAGTTTTGAGTTGTGGAATCGCTGCGCGAGGTTTTTATGCTGGATTCGGCGCCTGCGCGGGAATGACAAGTCGTGTTGGTTCACAGGGTGAAGCATTGAAGTGCGGAAGTGGAAAGTGCTGTTGCGGGTTGCGTGTTTGAAGAAAGAGATTCGTTCACCACGGAACACACGGAACGCACGGGAAAAAGTTAGTGCAAATAGTGCAAAAGTGCGAAAGCGGGTAAATAGTAAATAATCAATAATCAATAGTAAATTGGTATGGGGGGGAGCATGGATATTCGAGAGAGGGTTTTGCGCGCGCGGGGGGCGAGGCCTCGGGATGCGGGGGAATTGGCGGGGTGGTGCAGTGCGTTTTTGGGGATGGATGTGCCGGGAGCGGTGTGCGAGGGGCATGATGGGCCTATGGATTATTTGGCGCACAGTTTTTTTTCGGATTACGGGGGCGGGCGCGGGGACTGCGTGGTGTGGGCGAATCGAGGGGGAGGCAAGACGCAGCTTGCGGCGGCGGCGACATTTCTGGATTCAATATTCAAACGAGGTTGTGAGACAAGAATACTTGGCGGGTCGCTGGAGCAGTCGCGGCGGATGTATGAATATATGATGGGGTTTTTGGATGGGGGCGGCTGCGGATTGGGATTTGGGGCTAAGGCGGGGCGGAGGCGGTGCGAATTCGGGAACGGGTCGAATGTGGAGGTCTTAACGCAATCGGCGAGGAATGTTCGAGGGAGGCATGTGCAGAAATTGCGGTGCGATGAGGTGGAGTTGTTCGATGCTGATGTGCTGGCGGCGGCGGGTTTTGTGCCGCAGAGCAGGGGAGGGGTTTCGGGGGCGATGGAAATATTTTCGACGATGCATGAGCCTTACGGGTTGATGAGGGAAGTGGTGGAGAAGGCGGGGGCGAGCGGGGTGCGGGTGTTTAAGTGGTGTTTGTGGGAGGTTATTGAGAAATGCGAGGGGAGGAATTGCAGCAGGTGTGCGCTGTGGTGTGACTGCGGGGGTAAGGCGAAACGCGGGGGCGGGTATTATAGGATTGATGACGCGATAGCGGCGATGGGCAGGAGCAGCAGGGCGGGGTGGGAGAGCGAGATGCTGTGTTTGCGGCCTAGTTTGGATAACGCGGTGTTTGGGAATTTTGATGAGGCGGTGCATGTGCGCGAGGTGGGGTATGATGCGGGGCTGCCTTTGTATCGGGCGATAGATTTTGGGTTTGTGAATCCGTTTGTGTGTTTGTGGGTGCAGGTGGACGGGGATGGGGTTGTGCGGGTGATCGGGGAGTATGCGAGATCGAAGGCGACGGCGGCGGTGAATGGTGAAGAAGTGAAGCGGCTTGGGCCTTGCGGTGAGGGGCAGGTTGCGGGGACGTTTTGCGATCCGGCGGGGGCGGGGGTTAATGATGTTTCGGGGACGAGCGCGGTGAAGGAGCTGCGGGCGATGGGGATAGTATGCAAGTGGCGGGCGTCGGCGATAACGGAAGGTGTGGAGATGATACGGCGGGCGCTGCGGGATGGGCGCGGGGTGAGCAAGCTTGTGATATCGCCTAAGTGTGCGCGGCTTATTGAGGCGATGAGGTGTTATCATTATCCGAGCGGGCGGCATAGTGAGGTGCCGTTGAAGGATGGGGTTTATGATCATGCGATCGATGCGCTGCGGTACTTTTTTGTGAACTGGAATGGAGGCGGTGGGAAGGTTAGGGCGGTGAGGTATTAAATTGTTACGAGTTACGCGTTGCGAGTTGCGGGTTTTAAAAAAGTGCGTAAGTGCGGAAGGGCCTAAGTGCGTAAGTGCTTGAAGAGAGGAAGTGAACGTCCAACATTCAACGTCGAACGTTCAACGTCCAATTTGAAGAGTTGCGAGAAGAGTTTATGAGGTTTGGGTTAGGTGGGTTAGGAATTCGGCGGGGCTGGCTGGGGTTAGGAGGATGGAGTAGCCGAGGGTTGTGGGGATGAGGAGGGCGCGGCGCGAATCGGTGGCGAAGACTAGGTATTTGTGTTTGTGGTTTCGTGAGGAGTACCAGCCCTGGGAGTAGCCGGGGAGGCCGATGCCGTTGGTACGCCAGAAGGGTTTTAAATCTTTTTCGGTTTGGAAGTCAATGAGGCGGGCTTGATTGGTGAGGAGGTTTTGGCGGGGGATGGTTTTGCCGTAGAGGGCGCGAATTATAAGGTGGGAATCGGTGAGGGTGAATTTCATGCGATTGCCGGTGTAGAGGATGTATGTAAATAGAGAGGCAACCAAAAGTATAATGGTGAAAACGACAGCCGCGGAGTAATGGTAATGGTTCGCGGATTTTATTGCCGTCAAAGGAATTAAAATCACAATAAGCAGCGCTGCGATGAAGGCGTATGCGGGCCAACGGATGGGAGCGATTTTGAATTGGTGTTCCTGCATTTTTAATCCTTTAGTGGTTCTCCTTAATTTGCATCACTGTAAACTAAACGCGGAGTATAATATATCCAATCGAGTTTTAGGCCGTCAGAGGCAGGCACAAAAATAAATCGCCAGGTTTCGTTCTGGTCTGCGTGTTTGGCCCAGAGGATGAAAGAGCCGCCGGTTTCGGTAACTGAATCTAATGTGAGGCCTAGTATATCAAGCCTGCTGAAAAACCAGAGTGATAAAGATGGTTTAGTCATGCGTTCGACGAAGCTGTCGTACCCACTACGTTGAAACTCAGCCTGTTTAAAATCATCTGTGAATTGGGACCAAGCAGCTTGATAGTCTTCATTGCTGATGGCATATTTAATTTTTTCAAAGGCAGCGTAAATAAGTTTTTGCTGTTCCTTGCCGACACGTTTGGAATGTGCGTACTTATCAAGTTGTTGTAATGAACTTGCCATGTATGTTTTTTTGCAGTACGGTTTGGCATTGTTTGGAAGTTCGTTGGAATCATATAAAGAAAGTCTTATATAGGTTTGAGAAGTGATTGGGCCCTGGATTTTAAATGCATAGCGCAGTGTTTTGGCCTGGCCAGGTGAGAAATCACAGCCGAACGATGTTCCCCATCCCATGCCGCAGGACGTGTAATCGGGTGATCGAGTGTATATGCCAATACCGAAATGCTGCGGCGAGGAGGTATGGTTTTTCAGGGTAACCGATACAATGTTCTTTCCATGCTGGAGCGGTTGGAAGCTGATATCTAATAATTCGAAAGTTTTTGAAGAATCATTTACGTCATATGGTAAATTCACATCGGATGACGGAGCGAGAGTACCACAAGGGCTTGTCGGTTGCGCTATAAATGTTGGAGGATACTTGGCGGCAGTGTTGTTGGTAGCAGGTTGTTGGGGGTCGGCAGAATTTTCATCAATTCTGCTTAATGACACGTTCATTGCGCTAAGTATCATGGTTTCTTTGTTGCCGGTTTTTGTTCCGCTTGTGGCGAGGCCGCCATCAACTTTTCCATTTTCAATTCTTAGACTTATATAGACCGAGTCTCGTTGTATGTTTTCGCTTTTGATTATCTTGCCTTGCAAGTCACTTTCGATTCGATAAGGATTTTCGTGTTGAAATATCTTTGTATAAATCCAGCTTTTTTTAATCAGTGTGCCGTTGACTAATGTTGCGTCGCCGACTGTGCCAGTTACTGTTCCATCGGAGTTTATTTTGATCTCGATAGGCAGATTTTTTTGCTTTGTCCAGTTGACGATGATTGTGGCGTTGCCTTTCCAGTGGCCGATGTACTCGGTGGGGATGCTGCTGTGGGCAGGTATTGTGAAAGTTGTCAGGGAAAAAATGATGACAAGGGCGAGTACGGTTGGTGAGCTAGAGAATCGCATAACTACTCCTTTAAAAGAAGATTTATATAGCCAATGTTATATAGATGCGCTAAAAGGGGATTTGTTACAACAATTTTTTGGAAAGAAGACAGGAGAAGAGGAGTCGCTGCGCGATGCAATTATTGCTGGATACCCGCCTGCGCGGGTATGACAAGTCGGTGGGGAGTTTGTGGGTTAGACTTACACGGCCTAGCTTTGCTAGATCGTGCCACGGAAAACTAAGAACACGGCCTAGACCGTGCCACTGCTGCAATTGGAAATAATCAATAATAAATAGAAAATTAAAAGAGTGGGTCTGTAAGCCGAGTTTTGTATCCTTTGACGGATGGCAATCATTTATCTGGTCCCGGGCTTGCGTCCGGGTTCAAGCGACCTACCCGCTGGGATATGGCCGGGCCGGCTAACCAGCATGCTTGGTCTTGCAGGCGGCGGGGTTTGCCCTGCCGGCGGTGTCACCATCGCCGCGGTGCGCTCTTACCGCACCATTTCACCATTGCCTCGCCTGAGGCCCAAAGGCTACCCAGGCGGCGGGCTGTGTATTTTCTGTGGCACTTTCCCTCGGGTCGCCCCGGGTGGCCGTTAGCCACCGCCGTGCCCTGTCCTGCTCGGACTTTCCTCCGGCGAAATTGCCGGCGATTGCCCGACCCACTCTATCGTTATTATACGCACAGAAAGGGGGGAAAGCGATTGATTATTGATGATTGATTAATGATTATTGCCAAGGGGGAAAAATGCAAACTTTTTTGGGGTGGCGAGGCTATAATCTAATAGGGATTACAAGTAAATAGTCAACATTGAAAGGCGATTACCATGAATGTACCTTTGGAATTGGTCTTTCGGGGAGTGGAGAGGACCGAGGGGGTGGAGAATCTTATCAATGAACGTGTTAGGAAACTTCACAGGATTTGCAAATACATCAACAGTGTGCGAGTGGCAGTGGAGAAACCACAGACGCACCAGGAGATCGGTAATCCGTTCAGGATACGAGTCGAGATGAGGGTTCCGCCGGGGCATGATCTGGTAGTGCGGCGGGAATCTTCGGAAGGTGATATGCATGACCCGCTGGGAATGATGATCCGGCTGGCGTTTGACGCAGGCGAAAGGCAACTAAGGAAGCTTGTGGGCAAACAACGATATGATACAAAGAATCATATTGATCCGTGGTCGGTCGGGACGGTTGTGAAACTGTTCGGCAAGGAGGATTATGGGTTCATCAAGGCTATGGCGGGCGACAGAGACATATATTTTCATAAGCACAGTGTTTTGAATGGTGCGTTCGAGAAGCTTGTTGTAGGAACGGTTGTGAGGTTCTTTGAAGAGAGCGGAGATGAAGGGCCGCAGGCTTCGACGGTTCATATTCTGGAAAAGGCGCCGATGGCGCAAATAGAAATTTCGGCTAGAAGTGCAGGGTGAGTGTTTTGTACACCAAAGGGGCGGTTTTGTGAGCCGTCCCTTTTATTAAAATTCCAAATAACAAGCTACAAATTACAAACAATTCGAAATTAGGAAAATAAAAAAAAGGAAAACCACGGGCGCTGGGTCCGTGGTTTTTTTGTTAGGACGATTAGATCAAGGCAGAATCAACTATTTGCGTCGGCTGGCTTTTGTTTTCGCATGCCTGACTGTCGCTGCTGTTCTTTTTGAATGAGCTTATCGAGTGCGGCTGTGGTTTGAGTGGCATTTTCCTGCTGTGCAATGGCTTTGATACTCTCAAGTTCGGCGATGAGCTGGGCATGGCGCTGCCGCATAGCTGCTTTGCCGGGCGCGTTTGTATCTGCTGCTCCGTACATGCTCTGGCTCTTTTCAATGCGTTGTTCATTCTGGGCGGCCTGACGTTCTTCTTCAGCTACAATCATGGATTGGTTTGGATCGGGTACAGAGGTGTTTTGAGTGCCTTCGTGCCTTGTGATTGCGGCGGCGTCATTGGCGTCGGTGCTGGCGGAGTAATCGTTTTGTGCCCAAGCGACGGAAGAAAGAAGAATTGTGAATGCGAATGCGAGTGATTTCATAGATGCCCCCTTTAAAGAAGTTAGGTGTTTTTGTGCTTTCACTGATTCAAAAGTATTTGTTTGGGCAGTAAAAATCAACAGTTATTTTCTGGTCCCATAAAAATGCGGAGCGGGGTACTAATGAAGCTAAGTGCCTGTAAAATAAGATATTACAGTACTAGGAATGCAATGCAATTAAGACATAGTGTAATAATTTTACTATATTATAGGTTTTTTTGATTGTTTAGGTGTGGGTGTTTTGATATTATATGATTAGTTCAAATTGGGGATGGACACTCTTCTAAGCAGATACTCCGCGTAATGTTTTTGGCGGAAAGTTTATTTGGCTGAAAGATATTATATATACATTTATCTATTATTTTCGGAGCGAATGATGCGTTATATTTACACCTTTGTAGTAATGCTGTGCGTGACAGGTATGGCAGGTGCGGTCGAAAATGGGAGTTTTGAAGATGGCCTTACGGATTGGGAGGTTAGCGGATATAGCGCTGAGACAGCGCCGCAATTTACAGCAAATTTCCGGAACCCAGAAATCGGTGTGACAGTGGAGCCGGTGGATGGGTTGAACCTGGCTGTGCTAAAAAGTGGTGATTCTTATAATAGATCGTTTAAGTTCAGTCAGATCTCGCAAATGATGACGTTTGAGACCGGCGATATTTTGAGCGGGTCTTATTTTTTTGCAACCAGTGATTATCTTCGTTGGGACGATTTTGCGACGGTGACACTTGTTCCGCTGTCGGAGGACGGCGGATTGACCGAAATTTTACTAGCCCACAAGGATGTTGCGGCAGTTGGGGATTTTGGCTCGATGGATGGATGGGACACATTCGAACAAAAATTTGATCTTTCGAATGCGGGTACATATACGCTGAATTTCAGAGTTGAAGATTTTGAAGACTATCTGTGGTCGTCTTACCTGGTGATAGACGATGTGAAGGTTACGTCTGTTCCTGAGCCTGCGACGATGTGCCTGTTTGCGTTGGGCGGGGTGGCGTTAGGAAGGAGACAGAAGACAGGAGCGTTAGAAGGAGACAGAAGGCAGTAAATAATTACACTTGCAGAAGTATCATACCTTTTGGGTTACACACTCGGCGATTATTTTCATCAATTCTATCAAGGTTCGTTTTTGCCCTATTGACATTTATGCGCAAAGAACTAAAACAGTAAATGTAATCAAGCTGTATGTGTGTGGGCCGGATTGTCAAAACAGCTTTGAAGGGGAGACAACATGGCTTGTTTAAGAATCCTTGCGATATTGGCGTGTGTGAGCATTATGCTGCCCAGCAGCGGATGTGAAAAAAGCTCGGCCCAGGTAGTGACCAGCGGGGAGGGCGGGCTGAGTGTTCCGCTGAATACGCCTGTGGTTGTGACGCTTAGAAACGACATGCTTCGGGCACCGATCACGATAGCAGGTGAGGTTAATACGGGTACGACGGTTACGGGGACCATAACCGCGGTAAGCAATGAGTGGTTTGTTGTATCCACTACGGGGCAGGATATATGGATCGCTCGCGATCTTGTGGCGATTATCCAGGCGGCTCGGTAGAAAAATGTAAGTACGACGTTGACATGACGATTTGCAAATAGTAGTATTGGGTCAAGATTCAAAACGGGGTTTGTACTTTTTGCTTTGCGTAATTTTTGGGGGATTAAAAACTTCGCGGCAATTGTATCGCAGCGTGGATCGGCCAGCTGGATACGCAAATCTATTGTGGTTCTTTATTAGGGAGGATTTTTATGAGAACACATGGGAAGGTTTTAATTTTGTGCCTGGGTGTGCTTGCGATCGTAGCAGCCGGCTGCAAGACCACTCAACCAGGAGTAACTCAGACGTGGAATCGTCTTGAGACACTAGTTGAGGCCAATCCTGCGCAAGTTACGCAGGCGGCGGCTGAGACGCTGCAAGAGCTTGATCTGGCGATAGTATCAAGCACGTCATCGAAGCTTTCGGGCGAAGTTATTGCCCGCACGCCGGATGACAAGAGGGTGACCGTTACGGTCAAGCCAAGGCCGAACGGGCTTAGCGAGATGTATGTCCATACGGGCTATTGGGGTGATACGAACACGAGCCAGCGCATCATCAATCGCATCAAGGCCAAGTTGTATTCAGGCAGGATGGAAGGCGGCTCGATGCAGGGCCAAAGCAGTGATATACAAAGGGATACCAACAGGTAATTTAATTCTATAACTTGGAGCGGTCTTTTGGGCCGCTCTAAGTTTATTTACCGGTGCACATTATCTAATCCCGATCCTTGTCTCTGTCTGGCCTGTTGTAGTACCAATATGGGTACCTGGGATACTGCGGTCCGTAAAAGAAGGGATACCGCGGGAAGTAATTATAGCGGTAATCATAGTAATTATACGGATAGCGGTAACCATAGTACCTAGGTGAATAATAGCCGTATGGGCCGCGTGGATAGGCATAGGAATAGCCGCCCGGCCGATGCGGGGAGTAATACGGCCTGTAAGGTCTATACCAGTTTCGGTAGCCATAGTTTGAGTAACCGTAATCTGGTACTGGATTGTAGGCCGAGCTTCCCTCTTGAGGTAGCGGGGGAGCTACAGCGGCAATGACCAAAGGTGAGATAAGCAGTACAGCCAAAGTTGTAATGACTAAGTATCTCATAGTTGCATCTCCTTTAACCTATTATTAATACGAGTGGATGGGTTGAGGGTTGGTATTTGGGTTGGGCGCAGAGTTTCACATTGCGGTGATCATAAGTAACAGTTTAGCAATTATTTATGGGAGAGTTGGCATGAAGGCGTTACTCTTATGCGCGTTGTGCGTTGTATTCGCGATGTCCCTGGCTGGATGCGAGAATAAGTGGGCGTCTGCTGGGCTTGGGGCTGCTGGCGGTGCGGCTGCGGGCGTGGGTGGGTATGAATACCACTTCAAAAAAGAAAAAGACAATGTCGAACAGGCATATAAGGACGGCAAAATCGATGCGCGTGAGCGCGATATACGGCTGGATCAAATACAGAGGGACTCGCTGTTTCAAAAATAGTGATTAGAGATCAGTGATTAGAAATTAGAGAAAAAGTCATAGAGATATTTGGGTTTGCATAAATGGCGGTGGTGCAATACCATTGGCCGTTATGGAAAAAGATCTTAAAAGTTTGACTGTAACGGAACTGGAACAACTCGTTTTGAGCTTGGAAGAGAAGAAATTCCATGCCAAGACGATTTTTTCATTTATACATGCTAAAGGATCGGGTAGTGTCGAGGAATTGACGACGCTGCATAAGGCATTTCGTCAAAAGCTGACCGAGCAGGGTTATTTTATATCACGCCTGAAGACTGTCGAGGTATTTTGCGATCCGGATGGGACAAAAAAATATCTTTTTGAGCTTGGGGATTCCACAAGGATAGAAACTGTCGAGCTTGTGGATGAGGCAGGGAGACATACGGTTTGCATTTCAACGCAGGTGGGGTGCAGGATGAACTGCCAGTTCTGCGCGACGGCTCATTTGCGGTTTACCCGAAATTTGACCGCGGGTGAAATAGCTGACCAGGTGATCGAGGTTGAAAAACAAAGCGGGGCGAGGGTCGCCAACCTGGTTTACATGGGGATGGGCGAGCCGTTCGATAATTGTGAAAATGTGATCAAGTCTGTTTACATTCTAAAAGACCCATCTGGCAAGAACATCGGGGCACGGCATATTACAATTTCGACTAGCGGAATCATACCCGGCATCGAGAGATTTTCACGCGAGGACATGCAGGTTCGGCTGGCGGTTAGTTTGCACGGGGCAAACGATAATATCCGCGGCAAGATAATGCGGATAGTAAAGAAGTATCCGCTTAATAAGCTCATGGCGGCAGTGAAGGATTATCAGGCAAAGACCGGCAGGCGTGTGACATTCGAATATGTGATGATCAAGGGGGTGAACGATTCGGAAGTGGACGCCAGGGCGCTTGCGAAGCTGATCGGTGGAGTGAAGTGCAATGTGAATCTGATCGAGTACAATCCTCACCCCCTGTGCGATTTTGTGCCGAGCGACCGCAAGACGATCCAAAAATTTGCGGAGTTGCTCGAAGCAAGCGGCATCGAGACGGTAGTGCGATATAAGCGGGGGCAGTCGATTAATGCGGCATGTGGCCAGCTTGGGGCGGGATGGTACGATAAGAAGGAGACAGGAGGAAGGAGACAGGAGACAGAAGAGGGAAGGCAGGAGTAAAGAATCGTTGCGGGTTTGAAGAAGAGTGTAAGAGAGTAGATGTTGGAAATTTCGAAGAGAATAGAGCTGCTGGCGCCGGCGGGGGAATGGGCGGCGATGAAGGCGGCTGTGCTTAATGGGGCGGATGCGGTTTATTTTGGGCTGAGCGATTTCAATGCGCGAAAGCGGGCGGCGAATTTCAAGCTGGAGGAGCTTGAGCAAATCATAGATTACCTGCACGGGCATAATGTAAAAGGATATCTTGCTTTCAATACTTTGATATTCAATGATGAGCTTGGGCGGGCGGCGGATTTTTTGAAGGCGGCAGCGCGCGCGAGGGTGGATGCGGTTATTGTGCAGGATGTGGGGATCGCTGCGCTGGCGCGGAAGATGTGCGCTGGATTTGTGATACACGCATCGACGCAGATGACGATTACCAGCGCCGAGGCGGCTGAGTTTGCAAGAGAGCTTGGCATTTCGCGGGTGATACTTGCGCGTGAGTTGAGCCTTGAGGGCTTGCGAGATATTGCTGCTAAGACCGGGCAGGAGCTTGAGGTATTTGTGCACGGGGCGATGTGCATGTCTTATAGCGGGCAGTGTCTTGCGTCGGCTGTTCTTGCGGGGAGGTCTGCTAATAGGGGAGCGTGCGCACAGCTTTGCAGGCTGCCATATAAGCTAGTTGTAAACGGGCAAGAAGCTGATATTGGCAACAAGGAATATTTGCTTAGCCCAGCTGATCTGAATTTGATCAACAGGGTGTCGGATATAGCTGGTGCAGGGGTAGTCGCGGTTAAGATCGAGGGGCGGCTCAAGAACGAATTTTATGTCGGGGCGGCGGTCGCTGCGTACAGGTATGCGATCGACAAGGCGGCTTCCGGCGAGAAGATTGATCCTGATGACGCGGTGATACGGAGGCTGGAGGATTCTTTTTCGCGCGGGTTCTGCGAAGGGTTTATCAACGGGCGCAGGCACAATGAGCTGGTGCACGGCTTATCCGCGGGCAACAGGGGCAAGCTGATCGGGATCGTAACGAAGGTTGATGGCGATTCCATCGGCATCGAAATGGAAAAGAATTTACGGGCAGAAGAGATCAAGCCGGGTGACGGCATAGTGATAGAATCCGGCGGCAATGTGCAGGGCGGAAGGGTGTACCAGGCATGGACGGATAAAAATTATCTTGCGCTTTGGTTTGGATTCAGAGATGTGGATCTTTCGCTGATTGATGCGGGAGCAGCGGTGTTCAAGACGGATGATCCGGCTCTGAGACGGGAGATAGAGAAAACATTTGCGCGGGATGTTATCTGGCACAGAGAGGGATTGAGTGCGGAGGTTTATGCCGCCGACGGAGAAGAGATTGAGATTACATTTACGGATGATTTCGGAAAGGCAGCGACTGTCAAAGGTCCTGTGCTGGCCAAGGCAAGGACGAGTGCGGCGTGTGTAGAGGATATAGAGAGACAGCTTGGCAGGCTGGGCAATACGCCTTTTGAACTTAAGCAGGTGAAGATAAAAAAGCTTGATGAGGTAATGGTTCCAGCGAGCGTGCTTAATGATCTCAGGCGGCGGGCAGTGGAAGAACTGCTTGCGATGAGAAAACAAGCCCGGCAGATCGCGATAACGGATGAATCTGCGCTTGGCTCGCTGCAATTAGAGGCGCGGGTAATCGTGAACAAAATAAAGATCGAGCACGGGCCGGGGCTGAGTGTGCTTGTGCGGACGATGGAGCAGTTCGAAGCAGCTGTTGAGCACAAGGATAAAATTGGGCTTGTGTATGGGGATTTTGAGAGGCTGGAGGATTTTGAGCCCGCTGCTGCAATAGCGCGCGGTGCGGGAATAAAATTCGGCGGTGCGACGCTGCGAGTTTATGGGCCTGGTGATGAAAAGCACCTTGACGGAATTTTGGATGCCAAACCTAATGTGGTACTTGTGCGGAATTTGACGGCGCTGGCAAAACTCAGGCAAACAACAAAATGCAAGCTGGTGGGAGATGGATCACTCAATATCGTAAATGAAATAGCGGCGGCAGAATTTGCACGCCTTGGGATCGAGCGGATCACGCCTGGTTATGATCTCAACTGGGAGCGGCTAAAAGAGCTTGGGGTTAAATGCGGCGCGGGGTTGTTTGAGATAAGCGTGCATGAGAGGGTGGGGCTTTTTCATACCGAGCACTGCATATTTGCAAATACGCTGGGACATGAAGATGGCTGCGGCAAGGCGTGCAAAAGCGATGTGCAGCTGGTGGAGGTTAAGGGGCTTGTGCACCGGGTGAAGCGTGACTGGGCGTGCAGGAATACTGTGTATGCCGGGGCGGTTTACAGCTGGGCCGAAGAAATGCGCGAGATGCTGGAGGCTGGGTTTGAGAATTTCAGGGTAAGTGTGCTGGAAGAAAATGGGCGCGTGACGGGGGAATTGATAAGTCTGTACTGGGAAATGAAAAAGGGCCGACTTTCGCCGGCCCAGGGATTTGCCCAAGTCTCGAAGTTATACAGAGACCCGTTGAGGAGCAGGATTCGCCGCTGAGGAACCGAAGGCGCGGTCGAGTGTTTCCTTTGATACGGGCTTTGTGAACATGCTCACCACGGGTACCACAATGAAGGGGAGGAAAATACCAATGCTTGCGGAGAATGGCCCCATTTTTGGGCCGCAAAAGGCATAGAAATCTTTAAGCAGCGGCAAGGCTTCGCCTGTCCTGTAATACAAGAAGATCGAAACCGCCACACCTGAGATCATGCCCGCGACGATTCCGCTGTGGGTTGCGCGTTTCCAGTAGAGGCCATAGAAAAACGGTGCCGCAAATGCGCCGGCAACGGCACCCCATGAGAGAGCCATGAGTTGAACGATCAAATCATTCTTAGACTTGGCAACAAAATATGAAAGCGCGACAAAGACGGCGCTCAAAAATCTCATCATGAAGAGGGATGCTTCTTTGGACATTTTTGGATTGATGTGACCCTTGTAAAGATCGATAGCGACCGAGGAGGCTGACACGAGCACCAGGGATGAGAGCGTGCTCATCGAAGCTGAAAGTATCAGCAGCAGGATTACGCCCATCAGTACCTCCGGGAGATACTGCGTGAGCAGTGTTGGTATGACAACGTCGAAATTGGGGCCTTTAGTCGGGTCGGCCATCATTGGGATGGATGCGCTAGTAAAGAAAACGTGTGACAATGCGCCGGTATAATACGCGGCGAAAGTAATAATTATTGAGAAGAGCGTGGTCAGGATGGCTGCTTTTGTTATGACGCTTTCATCTTTGATCGCATAAAATTTCTGAACCATTTGTGGCATGCCCCATACGCCAAAGGAAGTCATGAAAACAAGGGCGCCGAGATAATACATTGAGGGCTGTTTTGCCGCTGGTATAGTTGAGAGCCATTGCTGATAAGCCTGAGTGGCAGCAGTGGTGCCGCCGGTGAGGCCGCCCTGAGTGCCCGCGATTTCCGAGGCTTTATTTGTGAGCACGATGACCATCAGGATTGCGCCGAAGATCATTATAATGCCCTGGATGAAATCGGTCAGGGTGACCGCGAAGTAGCCGCCAAGGATGAGGTATATGCCGGTAATGGCTATCATGATCAGCAGTGCGGTATCGTATGTTATATGGAAGTTTGCTTCGAAAAGATAACCCAGGCCTTTAAAGACGCCGGCGGAATATGGAACCAGAAAAACGAAGATGATGGTAGCGGCGAACATCTTGATATATTTGCTGTCGAATCGTTCCTGAAGGAATTCGGGCATTGTCATCGCATCGAGTCTCTGGGTCATGGTGCGGGTTCTTCTGCCCAGAACGAACCATGCCAGCAGGGTGCCGAAGATGGCATTGCCGAAGGCGATCCAAAGGCCTTTTAGGCCGTCCCCCCAGCCGATAGCGCCGCCAAAGCCGACGAATAGAACTGCGCTGAAGTATGTGGTGCCATAAGCGAATGCGGAAACCCATGGGCCGACCGAGCGGCCGCCAAGAAAGAAATCGTTGAGGGTTGCGGTCTTTCGCATTCCCCAGATTCCGATGCCGATCATCCCAGCCAGGAAGACAACGAGCAGTACGATACTGAATGTCATGTCTCTCTCCTTTAATATGACATTATTACAGCGCCATGCGGTACAGGTTTTGGCATTGTCTCAAAATCCGAAGCCCGAATCCCGAAATCCGAGACAAATTCAAAACGCTAAACGCAAATGACCAAAACAAAAGCACGGCTGGCGATCGTTTTGCCTGGAACATTCGTTTTTTGAGCATTTGATATTGTTTCGAGCTTCGAGTTTCGGATTTCGAGCTTTCAATCTTAATACATCCGGGAGTTATTATTTATCCTTTGCGCGGGCCAGGTATGAACCATCCTCGGTGCTGATGCGGAGCACATCGCCAACTTCGATGAAAGGCGGAACGCGGGTTTTAAGGCCTGTTTCCATGACGGCCTCTTTGAGTTGGTTTGTCGCGGTGGCGCCTTTGGGCTGCGGGGTGGTTTCGGTAACGGTGAGTTCCACAACTTTGGGCAACTCGATCGCGACGACTTTTTCCTCGTGAACGAGGGCGACAAGTGAAGTGTTTGGCTTAAAATATTTGATGCCTTCAGCGAAAATCACGTCGGATACGGTGATCTGGTCGTAGGTGACGCTATCCATTAATACATGTCCGCTCTTGTCGGAATAGAGGTATTCCATGTCGCGGCGGTCGAGATATGCGCCTTCGATATCCTCTGTGGCCCTTAGGCGGCGTTCGAGGGTTGTGCCATCGGCGACGACGCGAATCTTCGCCTGGACGAACGCCCTGAGGTTTCCGGGGGTAACGTGCACGGACTGGACGCAGACGGCCAACTTGCCATCCATTATAACAGCCATACCCGGCCGCATTTCAGTAGCTTTCACATTTATCTCCTGTAAATATCCAAATACAAGCAGGTTATGATAACAAGCTGGTGGGGGATAAGTCAAGGGGACCTTGCAGTTGCCGCTTGCGGCTTATTTGTTCAGAAGAGCTTTGATATCTGCTTGCAGCTTGGGCAAGTGATTTGTCACTATATTCCAGATCTCATTCCAATCGATGCCCATATAATTATGGATCAGTATATCGCGGAGTCCCGCAACTATGCGCCAGCGTATGGAAGGTGATTGTAGTTTAGTGGTTTCGCTGATGCGTTTAGCAGCCTCACCGATAATTTCAAAATTTCGCGCCACGGCATCGCGTGTTTTGGCATCGGCGAAAAAAGCATCTTTACCATCAGCTGTAAAGGCCAGTATCTTTTCAATATTAATATGGAGAATGTAGGCGAGGTCGTTTTTCAAAGGGCGATCCCTTGTTTTAGGACTTCGTCGCGTATAATAGGGGAAAGAGCTTTTTCATTGACCACATCAACTTTGATGTGGAGCAAGTCCTCAAGCTCCTGCATTAGCTCAATCCTGTCAAAAAGGCTGCGATCCGGTTCCATTTTTACAAGAAGGTCTAGGTCGCTTGTTTGGGTATTATCGCCGCGAACGAAAGAACCGAAGACGCGCACATTGGTGGCGCCGTGTTTTGATGCGGTATTCAGGATTTCATTGCGTTTGGATCGAATGTCATTGAAAGACACCATAAGCTTTGTCCTTAAATCTGGCTGCGCTAAGTATAGAAACTTGCCCCTACATAGTCAAGGTTAAGAAACGGAGTAAAAAAATCAAGCCGTGTGGGCCAAAAATTTTAAGTGGTTGTGAAGAATATTTCGTGCAACGTCTTATAAAAACATTTGAAAAAAGGCTGGATTTGGGGAAATGAAGAATTCTCCGCTATGTCTTAATAAATGCTTAACAAATTCTTGGATGGCGGGAGGGTTTGTGGTACAGTATTACTTACGCATCGGTTAGAAATCGGGGGTAATAAACGTGAACACAAACATTGATAACATGATTTTTGCGGTTGAGGGGTGCTGTGGGCCACCGATACGCTACGGAAAACTTGTTTGGCCCAGCTGTATTTGTTTGTTATGTTTTAATTGTAAGTAGTTTGTGGGGGGATTTAAAATGTTACGCAGGTTAATCAAAAAGGCGGTCAAGTCTTGGCCGGGCTCTTGCGACGGGGGAAGAGGCCCGCCGAGATGCAAAGGGAAGATAGTTAAACCGGTTTTCTCAGGTGGATTTGAGAATTGAATGTACTTGAGAAAAACGGTTTTTAAATGCTCTTAAAAACTTGCCAACTTTGCAGATGTTTTCCGGGGGATTTCATGAGGTATTTTGTTATATATAGGTCGTGCCGGTTCCAACCGGGTCTTGAGCATGTCGGCCCTTCACCGCCGAGACGGGCCGGAAAAGATCCAGTTACTTTTTCGCGGCCAATTTCCGCGTGTTTTTGCCAATCAAAGAAGCCGCGGCATTTCGCGGTGCATACCTCACTATCCAATCATCATAAAGCGTCACCTGGCCGGTTTTGTTTCGCGGTGAGGTGAGCCAAGTCGAACGCTGCCACGCGTTTACTTCATCAAAGATTTTTTGAGATTCATTCTTATCGAGCAATATCGGTGCGATCTCACCGGGATCGGACGCGAGGTCAAATTCCACAGCGATCTTTGTAATGGGGTCGATTACTTTTTTTCTTTCTGCGGTGACGTAGCCTGCGGGGCCGTTGAGTATCCAGCCTGAGAAGAAGCATTTACGGTCTGTTTTGAGCAGGGATAAAATGTTCTGGCCATCGAAGCTGGCCGATGGAACTTCGCAACCCATAAGCCCCAGCAGCGTGGGCGTTAGGTCGATAGAGCTTGCGGGTGTTTCGATCCTGGCATGGTTCACCAGCGGCGAATTAATCACCCATACAATTCTGAGCACTTCTTCAAACGCCAGACGGTCGTGGGCGAATGCATCATGTTCGCCGAATGCTTCGCCATGATCACCCACTATACACAAGATCGTGTTTTCGCGTAAATTCAGATTTTCAAGCATTTGCACGAAAGCCGCTATAAACGCGTCCGTGTACTGTATTGTGCGTTTATAACGATCGATGGTCTGTGGGTAAGTTGGGCAAAATGACGCGGGAATTTCGTATGGGTCATGTGTTACAGAGCACAGGACAGTCAGCATGAATGGTCGTTTGTCGGCTCTGAGCCAATCCGAAATAGGATCGAGCAAAGCGAATTCGTCGGCGCTGAGATAGCCGAGGTAGGTGTTGGGGTCGAGCTTGTCGCGGGAGAAGAATTTTTCAAATCCGAGATTATGAGCCAGCGCCGGGCGGGCTTCGAAGTTGCCTTTGGCGGATTGGAAAAATGCCGTTCGTGAATTGAAAAGCGATTTGTGAATGGTCGCCAGCGATGCGTAGGGAGCGTGTGAGGGCACTGCTTCAACAAGGTCCTGCGAGACGGAAGAATACCTGCCTGTGTGCATGGCGAAGACGGATTTGCTGGTGTGGGTAACGACTGTGCGGGCGTTTGCAAAGTGAATGCCGGTGCGAGCAAGGGCATCAAGATTTGGCGTGAGATCGCAGGCATCGCCGGCGAGACTGGTTTTTTGGTACTGAACTCCTTCGAGAATGATCAGGATAACATTGGGTTTTGTCTTGAGATCGGCGGATCGTTTTATGTTGATCTGGTGGGCGTAGGGGATAGGGGGTTTGAATGTGCGGGGTTTAAACGCCGAAACAAGGTCTGCCGAGATCGAGAACACAGCTTTTACATGACAGTTGAACGCGAGCTGGTAAACGGCTGAGGCGGGATTAGGCGGTATGAGTATATATTGCAGGCCGGCCATCGCCGCAAAGATGGCAAAAAAGCCGGATTTGAATTTGATGGTTCGTGAACGTATGACGGGAGTTTGGGCCTGGATCAGCCAGGATATAAACATAGCCAGCGCGCAGGCGGCTGGAGATAGCAGCAGGACGGCTTCGATCGGTCTAAACAAAAGGTGTGTACCCACAATGGCACCGGTGTTTAGCGGGTCGCGGATTAGCGGCCAGATCACGGCTGGCAGGATCTGTGTCCCCGTGGCGATGAGGTAGCCCGCGTTGAAGAGGGCGTAAGTGCAAATGCACGCTGCAATTAAAAGCGTAAGACGCAGCGTGAATTTTGAAGGAAATTTGCGGTAAGCCAGCGAAATGGCCAGTTCCAAGCCGATAAGGACAGCCAGGTCGTTAATGATAAGTGACGGCAAATTCGCCGGTATGCCAAAACGTATCGCGCTGTAACTCTTTACCAGGATTGTACATCCCAGTGCCGCGAAAATGATCACGCTGGCGCTTCGGCAGGCCAGCCGAGCCATTATGCGGCTAAAAATATTTGGTTTAGATGAATCCATGTTGTCCCTCGAGGCAAGGTTAGCAGATAAAATGTTGTGTTGCAAGGGGGTAGCCAGGGGAGGTTCAGGGCGGTATAATGGCCGCTTTTATTAAGGAAAGAACATGACCAAGCAGGAATTAGCCCAGAAAGTCAAGGAGGCATCTTACCTCGAGGGCGATTTTGTATTACGCAGCGGCAAGCGCAGCAAATATTATATGGATAAGTACCTCTTTGAGACCAAGCCGGAAATATTGAAAGCACTTGGCCAGGAATTCGCCAAACACGCCACGGCCGATGTTACCCTTATAGCCGGCGCGGAGCTTGGCGGCGTCGCGCTTGCGGCGGCTACAGCCATGGAGTGCTCCAAGAACTGGATCATCGTTCGCAACAGTAAAAAAGATTACGGCACCAGCAAGATGGTCGAAGGCGTCCTCAACGCCGGCGATGTTGTGCTGCTTGTCGAAGATATCGCAACCACAGGCGGCCAGGTACTCGAGGCTGCCAAGATTATCACCGAAGCCGGCGCGAAAGTTAAGAAGATAGTGGCGGTGATAGACCGCAAACAAGGCGCCGGCGAAAACATCTCGGCGGCGGGGTTTGCGTTTGAGAGTATACTTACAAAAGAAGATTTGGGAATTAAGGACTAGCGGATAGGAAGAGCGTTTAGGAATAGATTAAGAACGATGTTCAAAGTTCTAAGTGGCTAAGTCAAGTGCAAGAGCACAAAATTTATAAGAGAACATAAAATTCCAAAATTACGGCTCGGGCTGAAGAACTGCGTGATATTGTGTTTTGGGTTATACAAATAACCATATTTTTTAGGGGATTTATTTATGGCAGTTGATCCGAATATGGCAATGGTATGTGATCCAACAACACTATATTATGTTTATTCAACCACAGCCCAAGTTTTGGCAGCGGCATTTGCTTTTATAGGCGTTTTCCTTTTATTTCGAGTGGAGGCAATCAATAATGCTCGTGAAAAAATAAGCGAATACCTGTATAACTTGCCCGAAACCAAAAGCAAAGATATGATACAAAGTTATCATCAGAGAAATTGGGTTGCATTTAGCAATGCCTACATCAACCATAATATTAATCGATCAGATAACACAAACAACAAGCCACCCAGTGAAGACCTAAAATCCCAAAGAAAAACACGTTTGCAAGAAATGATCCTGTCTCCATACCTTGTTTTAGCATTCTCTAAGCAATCCAAAGAAGTCATAGAAAATTTTAAAAACTTATCTGCCTGGTTGATATCCCTGATAATTTTATCTCTTATTTTTTTAGCAATATCCGGATTGATTTGCCATTATGTTTGGAGCTTTTGGGGGCCGCTGATTCTGATTACATATTTTTCTGCTTGCTCACTCTGGAAATGCAAGAACTTCATAGTAACATCCTTGCCTGTGTATAAAACAGATCCAGACCAGGAAAAGCCCAAAGCTTTGTAGGATGGCGAAATTCTTTGGTCAATAATTCCTCGTTGGCACAAATGCTGTGTGTGCTTAAAAGATATGGCTATTGGTAGACGCACAAAAGAATTTTGCCCATGCGGAGCAGTGGTGGTTATTTGAAGATTCAGCATGGGCAAGAGTACTTGCCCATCCTACAAACTACAAACTTTTTTTGCGTATTAGCAATCGCAATTCACGAATTGTTGGGGCGAGAATTTTTCCTCTCCCGTTGGGATGGATTTTCGCCAATTTTGTCTGAATTTTTACCCCAAACCACCGCCAGACCACCCTCGAACCACCCCCAGACCCCCCCAAAAATTCAGTTTGAAGAGTACTGGGAAATATCCATTTTGCTCCCAAAAATCAGGCTGCAAATCTGATGTTTTAGTCTTGATGATGAAAATTATTTTCGATTCGGGCCGATAAAAGCTTGGCTATCATAACTGGTTCGGGCATGTTGAAAGGTTGAACAACTTGGGGGTCAAATTTGATTGTCAGTAGGCCTGAAATTGGTATCCTGAAGTTATATTTTTTGCAGTTGAGCAGCAAATTGATTTGTACAAGGAACCGGCATGAACGCAAGCAGGGAAGTTTACGAGCACCGGGAGGGAGATAATGGCAAGATGACTTCTGGGCCGCTGGTCATAGAGGTCGCCTGGGAAGTGTGTCAGCAGGTTGGGGGTATATATACAGTACTGCGCTCAAAGGCGCCGGCTGCGGTGAAGCGGTATGGGCATAATTACTGTCTTGTGGGGCCTTATAACCCGGAGATTTCGCCGCAGGAATTTGAAGAGACCGAGCCGACTGGGATATTCGCGCAGGTGATCGGCTCGCTGGAGCGAATGGGGATAGAAGCGCATTTTGGATACTGGCTCATATCAGGTCGGCCGCAGGCGATATTGTTTAATCCGACAAGCGTATTCAATCGGCTCGGTGAGATAAAATATTACCTTTGGGAACATCATCATATCGCGATGAGCGACGATTCGCTTTTGAACCTGGTGACGGCGTTCGGGTTTGCGGTAGAACACTTTTTCAGGCAGCTTTCGGCGATAACGGCAGGGCAGCCTATAGTCGCGCATTTCCACGAGTGGATGGCGGGCGTTTGCATACCAGAACTGCGGC
>Ga0154575_1067_pt7 | contig 21630 bp, 17 predicted proteins | sample RifGroF2_FD_116004 | JGI IMG/M metagenome (GOLD analysis project Ga0154575, IMG submission 116004) | Planctomycetes bacterium GWF2_50_10
CTCAGCCCGATTTCCGCCGCCTGCGTATTTTCATCATAAATCGCGTTATGAGGCCATACCGTATCCACACGCCCCTGCTTACGAATTTCTATCTGCGGCCCAACCATCATAACCCCGCCGCTGCTCTCATTTCGAAAATCCGTGTATGTAATCGCATGATGCCCAATATTAAGACTCTGACCTTTTTTCAAGCTCAATTCCCTAGCCGCCTGCCCCCAGGCCTGTATCCCTATCGCCGCCGCAAGCACAATAATCCCCAGGTGAGCGATAACCGAACCGCTCTTTGTAAACCAGTGACGGCTTTTGAAATGATCCCGCATCATCATGATCGTCGACGCAATCGCCGCCAGGCACAATGCCTCAAAAAGAACCACCGGCCACGCAATTCGGCCGAATATCATTCCCAGCAAAGCCAGGCCCGCAAACATGATTCCGCAAACAATAAGCATCTTCGGCGCACGCTTTGTGCGAGTCCAGTTATATGATCCTGCCAGTATCAGCCCGATCAGCACAAACACCATCACGACAGATGTGATCTTGTCATAAAATGCCCTGTCCGGTGCCATCACTATCCCTATAAACAAACGAGTGATCACCGGCCACATAGTTGCAACAATTATAACACCCGCCAAAAACAGCAGCCCCAGGTTCCCTGCCAGCGTAAATCTCGCCCGCATCGAAACCACATTTTCACCGCCGCCTGGCTTAAGCAGCCCGATAGCCCTGTAATTCGACGCAAGCCACAACCCCGTAAAAAATCCAATTACTCCAAGCAGCACAGTTGACATCACAGACGTCCCGAAAGCATGCACCGATTGCACCACGCCGCTTCGAGTAACGAACGTCGCGAACAAACAAAGCAGAAACGGCAGGCCCGTAACCGCCACAGTAAAAGCCCCGTACTTTCCCGTCTTGCGAGTCACCGCGATCGCATGTATCGCGCAAATCGCCGCAAGCCACGGCACCAGCGAAGCGTTCTCAACCGGGTCCCACGCCCAGAAACCGCCCCAGCCAAGTTCTACATACGCCCACTTCGCCCCCGTCGCAATGCCCGCCGACAAAAATACAAACGCTATCAAAACCCACGGCCGCACTTCACGAAAGATGTTCCTGTCACCGATCGCTCCCGTAAAGATCGCCGCCGTCAGCAGCGCAAAAGGTACTACAAACAACGAATATCCCGCAAACAGCAGCGGCGGATGGATGATCATCCAGAAATTTTGCAATAGCGGATTAAGACCTGTCCCCGTATCGGTTGTGTAAGGCGTCGCCGCGAATGGCTCAAGCACAAAAAGAAGTATGCCCGCGAATACCGCGCAAACAAGCGAAGCTATCGAAAGCCCCGTCCGCCTTGTCGACTCGTCGTTTTTGCCCCTGCCCCCGCCCCAGAACGAAACCACCAAACACAGCATCGCCGACCACAGCAAAAATGAACCCGGCGCCCCAGCCCATACCGCCGATACTTTATATATCCAGTGCAAATCGACGCCGCTGTGGGACGCGACCGCGTAAATCGAAAAATCATTTGTAACAAACGCGTATGCCAGCAGCCCCACAAGAAGCAGCGATGTCACTGTCCCCGCCCAAACCGCCTTCAAAGCCGCCCCGGATAGAATTTGTGCCCAGCTCTTTTCCAGCCTCAGCGAAACCAGTGAAAAAACCGCCCCAAACACAAAAAACACAAACTGCGCCGTCAGCAGCGATTGCGATAATGCCGTCATTTCGTCTTCCTCGACGTATAACGGGACGGGCATTTTGTCAAAATTGAATTGATCGTAATTCCTCCCTTTTCATCCACCTGCCCATTGACCAGGACATCCGCCCCGACCTTAAAATTCGAGGGATATGTTTTGTCGTAACTCAAATGCATCAGACCTCCCTGGCTTCCCTTCAAGTCAAATCCGCCGCCATTTGCATCCGCCGTCCCGGCCACCTTGCCGTATAACTGGATCTGCTGCTGTTTTAAATTCACCGCCTTGCCAAGGTATTCCTCGACAGACATCGTCTTTATCCAGTTTGAATCCAGCGATGCCCATACAAGCACCCCCGCTCCGACTGCCGCGAACAACAAAATGGCAATGTACTTATTCTTTTTCTGCACGTGCATACCTATTTATAGGGTGTTACTAGGATACCAGTATATGCCTGTATTTACTACTCTAAACTCGCCATTATACCTCTTTACTTGACTTTACTCACGTTCCACCTAAAATGTTTGTCGTATTACCGATTGGTAACTTTTTGCCCGAATGTAGCACAAGCGTCTCGCTTGTGTTCTTCGCCCCGGATGGGCGAATGGGAGCTTGACTCCGCAAGCATTGCATTTGCGTTCTTGAAGCCACGGACGTGGCGATAGGGAGTAGCCCATAGCGCAAGCTATGGGAATAAATAATTGGCCGCATCTCCCTCTTCTTTTTAAAAGCCCCGGATGGGGCGAAAGGGAGTTTGGCTCCGTGATCAAAATGCTAAATGTTACTAAAATATCGCAACCTGACAACCCGGCAAATCGTATATTTGACCGGCTTAATGGAGAATCAAAATGTATAATCTGCCGCTTCAAACGCTGGCTTTCTCAATGCCCGGCGGACTCGAATGGGTCATCATCCTGGTAGTCGCGGTTCTCATATTCGGAAATCGCCTCCCCGAAGTCGCCAAAGGCTTGGGCAAAAGCATAGCCGAACTCAAACACGGCCTCAAAGAAGCCTCCCAGATAAAAGACGGCATCAAAGATGACATCGATTCACACGTCAGCCAGCTCAATCCTGTCGATGACATCAAAAACGAGATAGATAAAGCATAATGCCCAACCTGCAAGCACCAGATCAAGATCGAACCGAAACTCATGGCATTTTCGATTCAGCCATGAGCCTCGGCGAACACCTCATCGAACTCCGCAAGCGCCTCGCCCTTGCCGTAGTCGGCGCGATCATCTGTATAGTAGCCTGCCTTTTTTTCACCGGCGATATTCTCGATTATCTCATCAAGCCATATAACGACGCAATGAAAGCCGCCGGCCTCCAGTCGGGCCTGATTATCCTCGCCCCAACCGAAGGCTTCACAACCTACCTCAAGATCGCCACCTGGGCAGGCATACTCCTTGCCTCACCCTGGATCTTTTACCAGCTATGGAAATTCGTCTCTGCCGGCCTGTATCCCAAAGAACGCCGCTACGTCTACCTCGCCGCCCCAGCCTGCGCCATACTCTTCATTACCGGCGCACTGTTTTGCGTCATTCTCGTAGCTCCCGTAACGCTCCAGTTCCTCATAAATTTCAACAAGGATTTCCTCGCCGGCTCCGTCAGTTCATTCACCTTCAAAGAATACCTCGCCTTCATGGTCTCCATGCTCGTCGCCTTCGGCATATCCTTCCAGACCCCCGTCATAATGTTCTTCCTCAACAAGATCGGCATGCTCCCCGTCCCCCTCATAAACAAGAGCAGGCGATACGTCCTCTTTTTCATCATCGTCGCCGCTTCTGTAATAACCCCCGGCTCGGACCTTATTTCCCTCTTCGCACTTTCCGGCGCGCTTTACTTGCTCTTTGAACTGGGCTTTGTCTCCATCCTTATAGCCGGGCGAAAATAGCCCATGCGTATCCTGCTCATAAACCCGCCCGTCTACGATTTCACCGCCCACGATTTCTGGCTCAAGCCCTACGGAATGCTCACCGCCGCCGCGACTCTTGGCCCCGCGGTCGATCTTACCCTCTTTGATTTTCTCGATCGCCAGAGCACCCTCATGCCCGCCGTAAAAGAAAACCACCCCGACCCCTTCGGCCGAGGCAAATTATTCCAGCAGATAATCCCCAAACCCGCGCCGCTTGCAAATATACCCCGCAAATACTACCGCTTCGGCATCCCCCAAACCGCTTTCCACCGTTGGCTCACCCCCCAGCCCCCCCCGGATGCGGTCTTAATCCAGACCGTAATGACCTACTGGTACCCCGGCATCAAAGAAGTAATAGACGACCTTCGCCGCATCACCCCGCGCGCAAAGATAGTGCTGGGCGGCCCTTACGCCACCATCTGCCCCTCCCACTCCGCCACCCTCGGCCCCGACCTTGTAATATCAGGCCCAAACCTCCACCCCCTCTACCACCTCCTGAATATTAACCCCTCAATTACCCCCATCCCCTGGCACCTCTACCCCATCCTCAAAACCGGCGCAATGACCATAACCCGCGGCTGCCCTTACCGTTGCACATATTGCGCAGCCGCCGCCTTTGGCCCGACCTTCCAGATCAAGCCCTTAGCGGATGTAATCGCCGAATTCGACCTCCTGGCCGCAAGAGGCGTAAAGGATATCGCCTTCTACGACGACGCCCTGCTCTTCCAGGCCGAAAAAACCCTTATGCCCTTCCTCAAATACGCCAGATCCTCCGGCGTTAATTTCCACACCCCCAATGCCGTCCACGCAAGATTCTTAACCCCCGCTATTTCAGCAGCCCTCGTGGATGGCGGCTTCAAAACCTTCCACATAGGTTTTGAAAGCAACGCCGCCGACTGGCACAAAACCACCGGCCAAAAAGTCCTCGCTGAAGATTTCACCCGAGCCGTAAAAAACCTCTTAACCGCCGGCGCCAACCCCCGCCACATCACCGCGTATATCATGCTTGGCCACCCCCAAACCCAACTCCAGGCAATAGAAGATTCCCTAAAATTCGTCGCCGACCTCGGCATCCGCTCCATGCTAGCCGAATTCTCCCCGATACCAGGCACCCCCGACGCCGTTTACGCAGAGAAACTGGTCGATTTGACTGACCCCCTCAATCACAACAAAACCGCCTGGCCGATAACCTTCTTAGGCGAACAAAAAGTCAATCACCTAAAAGAACTCTGCAAAAGTCTCAACCGCTCCGCAATATCCAACCCCTAAGCGCCAGCGCCGGATCTCACTGCCAGACACTAAGCTTTTTCGAAATGCAAATTCAGGTTTATCGTGTTTGCATCTTTGTCTTTTTTGATACACAATTGCGTGGTACATCAAGTCAGGGGCCGATACGCATCCGCAATAAATAGGGGGATCAGGCATGAGCAACAAAAATAAGACCAGTGATTCTGAAAATCACAAACAGGAAAACGGCTCCGTTCCAGGCGGCGAACTGCACCAGGTCGCTGGCGGCAAGCACCCAGCGCTCACCACAAATCAGGGCGTCCCGCTATCCGATAACCAAAATTCACTCCGGGCTAATCCCCACGGCCCTACCCTTCTGGAGGATTTCGCCCTTCGTGAAAAAATCATGCATTTCGATCATGAACGTATTCCCGAGCGAATTGTCCATGCCAGGGCAACGGGCGCACATGGATTCTTCGAACTCACCGAATCATTGAAACAATACACCACCGCCAGGATACTCACAGAGGTAGGCGAGAAAACGCCCGTATTCACTCGCCTCTCAACCGTAGCTGGCGGCGCCGGTTCCGTAGATACCCCGCGTGACGTACGCGGTTTTGCCGTCAAGTTTTACACCAAAGAAGGCAACTGGGACCTGGTCGGCAACAACATCCCGGTTTTCTTCATTCAGGATGCCATCAAATTCCCCGACCTGATCCACGCCGTAAAAATGGAACCAGACCGCGGCTTTCCGCAATCCGCCACGGCACACGACACATTCTGGGATTTCATCTCTCTCACGCCTGAATCCATGCACATGGTGATGTGGATTATGTCTGATCGCACCATACCTCGCTCTCTGCGTATGATCGAAGGCTTTGCTGTGCATAGCTTCCGGCTCATTAACGACGCCGGCCAATCAACCTTCGTCAAATTCCACTGGCGTCCAAAGCTCGGCCTCCAATCCACTGTCTGGGATGAAGCCGTCAAGATCGCCGGCGCCGATCCGGATTTCCACCGCCGCGATATGTTCGACGCCATAACCGCCGGTAATTTCCCCGAATGGGAATTCGCCGTTCAGCTTTTCACTCAGGCCCAGGCCGACAGTTTTCCGTTCGATCATCTCGACGCTACCAAGCTCATCCCCGAAGAACTGGTGCCTTTGAAAGTGATCGGTCGAATGGTACTGGATCGCTGGCCCAATAATTTCTTCGCCGAAACCGAACAGGTTGCCTACTGCCCTGCCAACATTGTGCCCGGCATCGATTTCTCCAACGATCCATTATTGCAGGGCCGTTTATTCTCATATCTCGACACGCAGCTTTCTCGACTGGGCTCAGCCAATTTCCACCAAATCCCGATCAATGCGTCTAAGTGTCCCTTCGCCAACCAGCAGCGAGATGCACACATGCAGATGACCCAGCCGATCGGCCGTGTTGCATATGAGCCTAACTCCCTGTCTGACGATTCACCTCGCGAAACCGCTGCCGGCTTTCGTAGCTATGCGTCAACTGAAACTGGCCAGAAAAGCCGCATCCGTGCCGAAAGCTTCGCCGACCACTACAGCCAGGCCCGGCAGTTCTATCTCAGCCAAACCGTCTATGAGCAGGCGCACATCGCCTCGGCGTTAGTGTTTGAACTTTCAAAGGTCGACCATCTGCATATCCGCCAGGCAATGGTTGGCCACCTCCGCCATATCGACGAAGACCTCGCCGGCCGCGTCGCCGCTGGTCTTGCGTTTGAAAAAATGCCCGATCCGCCCTCAGCCGCAAAACCCGTCCGCGAGATGGCCCCTTCGCCCGCGTTGCAGATCATCGGCAAAATGAAAAACACGCTCATGGGTCGCACAATCGGCATCCTGATCGCGGATGGTTCAGACGCTGCTGCCGTTAAGAATATTAAAAAGGCTGCAACCGATGCCGGCGCCGTCGTCAAGATCGTCGCCCCCAAAGTCGGCGGTGCCACCCTTGCCGATGGCTCGATGCTTGCCGCTGACGGACAACTGGCAGGCACCCCTTCTGTATTATTCGACGCAGTTGCTGTAATCCTCTCCGAGGAAGGCGCAAAGAATCTGTTTACCGAAAGCGCCGCCGTCGATTTCGTCCGCGATGCTTTCGGCCACCTCAAGGCGATCGCCATCGACAAAGGCGGCCAATTGCTGCTTAAAATCGCCAACGTCGGCCATGACGCAGGCATCGTCGATGCCGCCGACGCAGACGTATTTATCGTCGCGGCAAAAACAAGACAATGGGACCGTGAAAAATCCGTCCGAACATTGCCCTGATATCCGAGCCCTAAGAGTCATCGCCCGGGTTTCTTAAAATCAGTGCCACCTTGGCAAAATTTAGGGTTTATTATGCAGCAAAATAGTTACATTACCAACTTGCGCGACCAATTTGTCCGAATTTTGCCCACTTCCATAAAAATCGCTTAGCAAGGAACTTAAGCGAACCGCCCAAAATTCCCGAATTGTTTTGTGACAATAAAACACCCCCAAACACCCCCCAGACACACAGCTTTTCTTCAAATAATCAATAATCCATAATCAATAATCAACGAAATACCCCCCTGACACCCCCCAAATATACACTTTTTGACCCCCCTAAAAAGATTAATCAACAATGTCGAGAAAGCCCAAAATCCGCTTCCACCGCCCCAAAACAGCGAAACAATTGAATTTGCCCATTTGTATTCTGAATTCCTCTACCCCCTCCCTACCTTGCGCCCCAATACCCCCTCTTGCTGCCCCCTTGCTACTTCGCCGCGAGTTTGAAGATGAGTTCTTCCATTGCGACGGGAGCGCTTAATTGGCCGGTTTTTATGGCGTAGTCGGTGGCGGCGAGGTCCTGGATTATTTTGGCCAGCTGCTCAAGGGAGAACTTCGAGAGGAGGCGGAAGAAGTTTTCTTTTTCGTAGAAAATCCGCACCTTGCCTATTACCTGCTGCTGGTTGGCACCTTTTGCGAGCATTGCTTTGGCGGAGAACATTCTTCTGAACTGCCAGGCGAAGGCCCCTACTATCGAATATTCGGCGTCGCGGTCGGCGGAGAACATTGCCCGGAGCTTATCAATGGCTGTAACAGCGTCGGAGGCCATTAGGGAATTGATCACGGCGAAGGCATCGAACATGCGGTTATGGCCGATGAGCTTTTCGACGTGGTCGGGGGCGATAACCTTGGCTTCGTCGACGTAGGTGGCGAGTTTTTGCACCTCGCTTGAGAGGCGGCCGGGGTCGTCGCCGACGAAGTGGACGAGCATCTGGGCGGTGGTGCGGGAAATGGTCTTGCCGAGGCTTGAGGCCTGGGTCATGACAAAATCTGGAAGCTGGGCGGGTTTGAAGGAATCGACCTCGATAAGCCGGCCTGCTGTGGCTAGTTTTTTGGCGAGCTTGGTATTCGACGGCCAGGATTTAACGGTTAAAACGAGAACGCCCGGGCCGGATGGGGAATCGAAATACCGCTCGAGGCTTTCGCGATGCTCGGAGATAAAATCGTCGGCGGCTTTGAGGACGACGACACGCTTATCGCTTAGAAACGGCAACGTGCGGAGTTCGTCGAAGACTTCGGTAATCGTGATCTTGTCCGGGTCGCCGTCGAGGAGGCCCATGGGTCTTTGCTCGGGGGCGATTACCTGGTCAAGGAGCGTCTGAGCGGCCTGGCCGAGGAGGTAGTCATCCTTGCCGGATATGACGTAGATGAGGCTGGAGTTGGTTAATTTTTTAGATGCCATATTCACTAAAACCGTTACGAGTTACGGGTTGCGAGTTACGCGTTTTTAAACAAATCCGAAGCACGAAGCTCGAAATACGAAATAAACTCAGAATATCAAAAAAAACAAATTTCAAACAATACTGGATCCCCGCCTTCGCGGGGATGATAAGTCTCTTCTTGGGCCACAAAGCCCTTGCGAGAGACAGCATGGGCAAGAGTACTTGCCCATCCTACATACTACATACTCCTTAACGCCCCTGCCGGGGCTTACACGGCCTAGCTGCGCTAGACCGTGCCACAAAGCAGGAATCATTCGTTATGCAAGTTCCGTATTACTGGTCGGCGGATTCGTCTTGCGGATCCTCTTCGTCAACTACCTCGACCGGGGGTACATCTGTGGGCGGCTTTGGAGCAGTGCCTGGTTCGGGTACCTTGTCTTCTTCTTCCTCATGGGCGATCTTGGCTACGGCGACGACCTTATCGTCTTCGTCGAGCTTGATGAGGCGAACGCCCTGGGTGTTTCGGCCGATGGCACGAAGTTCCTCGATGCCGGTTCGGATGACGATGCCCTTGGAGGTGATCATCATGAGTTCGTCGCCGTCGGTGACGGATTTGAGGGCGACGACCTGGCCGTTGCGGTCTGAGGTCTTGATATTGATCAAGCCCAGGCCTCCCCTGCCCTGTACGCGGTATTCGTCTACGTCGGTGCGTTTGCCGTAGCCGTTCTCGACGACGGTGAGTACCGACGCGCCCTGCTGGACGACGACCATATCCACGACTACATCCTTTGGACGCAGCGTGATTGCTTTTACACCGCGGGAAGCCCGGCCCATGGAACGTACCTGCACTTCGTTGAAGCGTATGGCCATGCCGTCGCGGGTGGCCAGGAGTATTTCGTCGGCTCCGCTAGTAACGGCTACGCCGATGACGTCGTCATTGACATCGAGTTTGAGGGCTATTATGCCGTTGGCGCGGAAATTGCCATAGGCGGAAAGGACGGTCTTCTTGATAATGCCGTTGCGGGTGGTCATTACGAGCTGACGCTGATCGTCGAAAGCGCGGACGTTTATGATCGAGGCGATCTTCTGGTCGCCGAGATCGAGGAGATTTACGATGTTGCGGCCTTTGCTTTGACGCGACAGGGCCGGGATATCGTAAACCTTGAGCCAGTAGCACTTGCCGCGGTTGGTGAAGACCATGAGATAATCGTGCGTGGAGGCGACGAACATGTGTTCGAGGAAATCGCCTTCCTTGAGATCGGAGCCGATGATGCCTTTGCCGCCCCTGCCCTGCTTGCGGTATGCGTCGAGATCCATACGTTTGATGTAGCCGGTATGGGAGACGGTGACGAGGACTTCTTCGTCGGCGATGAGGTCTTCGAGATTGAACGATTCGACGCCGCCGGTGATCTCGGTGCGGCGTTTGTCGGCGTATTTTTCTTTGATCTCGTGGATGTCCTCGCGGATGATGTCGAGGAGGAGGTTGTCATCGTTAATGATCGCTTCGTGGCCGGCGATCTCTTCTGTGAGCTGAGAATATTCTTTGGCGAGTTTTTCTATTTCCAGGCCTGTGAGACGCTGGAGCTGCATTGTGAGGATCGCGTCTGCCTGCGGGCCGGAGAGGAACTGGTCGGATCTGGATTTGCCGGTTACGAAGGCTTCGGGCAGGATGCGGAGGAGCGTCTCGGTTTCAACGAGCTTGAGAGCTTTTTTCATCAAATTCGCCTTGGCCGCGGGGGCATCGGGCGAACGCTTGATGAGGTCTATTATTTCATCAATATCGCTGACGGCGAGGATAAGGCCTTCGAGGATGTGGGCGCGGTTGCGGGCCTTGGCAAGAAGGAACCTTGCGCGGCGGCGTATGACGATTTTGCGATGCTCGATGAACAGCGTGAGCATCTGTTTGATCGTCAGCGTTTCGGGACGGTTATTGACGAGGGCTATGTTGATGATCGCGAAGGTATTTTGCAGCGGCGTGTACTGATAGAGCTTATTGAGCACGACGTAGGAATCTGCATCGCGTTTTAGTTCGACGACGACTCGCATACCTGTGCGATCGCTCTCGTCGCGGACATCGGATATTTCATTAATAATATCGTTGGTGACACATTCGGCGATGCGTTCGACGATGCTGGTTTTGATGACCTGGTACGGAATTTCGGTGATGATGATCGACTCGCGGCCTTTTTTGTCGGTTTCGATCTCGGTCTTGCCGCGAAGGGTAAGATGGCCTTTGCCGGTGGTGTAGGCGTCGACGATGCCTTTTCTGCCGCAGATGGTTCCGCCGGTGGGGAAATCCGGGCCGGGGAGTACGTTTAGGATATCCCGATAGCCGCAATCGGGCTGATCTATCACCAGCAGCAGAGCATCGCAGACTTCGCCGACGTTATGCGGGGCCATGTTCGTAGCCATGCCGACGGCGATGCCGGTGGTGCCGTTGACGAGAAGATTCGGAAATTTTGCGGGCAGGACGGTCGGTTCGGTGCGGGTTTCGTCGTAGTTGGGTACGAAATCGACGGTATCGCGGTTGAGATCTTCGAGCATCTCCATCGCGGGGGCGGTCATGCGGGCTTCGGTGTAACGCATGGCGGCGGGCGGGTCGGCATCAATCGAGCCGAAATTACCCTGCGGATCGACCATTGTATATCGCAGGTTCCAGTTCTGACCCATGCGGACGAGGGTGCCGTAGGTGGCCTGGTCGCCGTGGGGATGATAGTTTCCGCTGGTATCGCCGACGATCTTTGCGCACTTACGATGCTTTGAACGGGGGCCGAGGTTAAGGTCGTTCATGGCTACCAGTACGCGCCGCTGGGAAGGCTTGAGGCCGTCGCGGACGTCGGGCAGCGCACGAGAAACGATAACGCTCATGGCGTAGTTCAAGTATGAATTTTTCAATTCGTCGAGAATGCGGATATTCTCGAATCTGTCAGTTTGCTGAATCTGATTTTCGTCCATAAAACACGTCTAATCCTATACGTCCCAGCTTTGAAGCGGGACCGATAAATAATCACGTTAGGTTACCGCAAAACGGCTACAAAGTCAAACAGCGATTAGCGATAGGGATATGAAAAAAACCAAATTTTCCGTGCTTTGTAGAAAAGGTATTTATCTCGCCCCTTCAGGGCTTATTTTTGGTTGTATATTTCCCCAGGGCTGCGCTTCGCTTACCCTGGGCTATCGAATTTAGCCCTTTCAGGGCTGAAGCAGCAGAAATCAAAGACCACGGCCTAGCTTCGCTAGACCGTGCCACGGAATTTAGTTGTAGCCGGGCACGCCGCCATAAATAAACCTCAGTGCACCGAAATTCGGGATAAGGGCAGGCAGCCGCGGGTTGTTGAAGGGCGAAAAACCACTTGGCCAATAAACGAACATGGCCTTGCCTACGAGGTAATCGCGGGGCACGATGCCTTTGGGGTAATGCTGCTTGTTGTTGCCGATCCCGTAATTATCCCACCAGCGGCTGTCGTGGCTGTTTGGGCTGTTGTCGCCGCAAACGAAGAACTCGTCTTCGCCAAGCATAAACGCCTCCTTTTCGGAGGCCCTCGACCTCATGCGTCCGTAAGCAGAGACGTCGAGATAAGCGGTGTCACGATAAAGGGCGATGTGGCTTAAAGTAAGCTTTCCTGAGCCGAGAATACCGACATAAGGGGCGGTGCCATATACCCGTTTACCGGCGGAATTGGGGTCGGTGCCGAGGTCTTTGCTGACCGACGAATCGCCTAAGTTGAATGTGAGCATGTGGTCGACGCTTGAAAAACTCACAGGTACAAATTTGCCTTTGGGTATCGATTTGAGAGTTGTCGAGGCCAGAGTAACGGGCTGCGAATCGGCGGTTGACGCTGTGATTGACATAAGACCATTGGCGTCGACGGTGGCTTTGTATAAGGTCTCATACTTGCTGATCGCGATCCCGATAAGGCCGGGCGAAGCGGTGGTATCGGCACTGAACGTGAGCTTAACATCGGTTACAACAGGCATGATATCATTCATGAAATTGGCGTTGTAGGCGTATATTGCCTTTATCTCGTTGCCGACGGCACTGTTATAAACGGCAGTGGACACCTTGCCTGGGCTGTCCAGCGTGAATGCGGACGGATCGGTGAGGGAAGTGAAATTCCAAGTCGAAGGGCCTACATTCTCAAAGGGCTGGCGCCAGGTGTGGCGGTTGAAATAAGGCTGCTCCGGATTGACCGGCCGGTAATCGTTATTATAAACCGGCATCCAGAGTTCATCCTGGACGTGGGGCGGCTTACGAACGAGTTTGTCGTTGATGTATATGTCGCCATCGATGATCTGTATCTTTTCACCGGGCTTGCCGACTAGACGTTTTATAAAGTTAATGCGGGGCATTTCGGGGTTCTTAAAAACAACCACATCCCAGCGATCAGGCTCGCGGAACTGATAAAGCGTCTTGAGGACGAGGATTCGGTCACCGCTGGCGACGGAGCTTTTGGTAGTGGAGCTTAACATATAACCGCAGCTTGGGCACCGCGGCGGTTCGGGGCGGAATTCCTGCTCGTTTTTGGGGATAAATTCTTCACTGAAGCCATAGTCCCTTTGCACAAAGCCGTAATCGTAGCGGTAGCCGCACTCAACGCAGCGAAGGCGGAAATGGGCGCCTTTGAGGGTATCAGCCATTGAGCCGGTGGGTATGCGGAAGGCCTCCATTACGAAAGCTCGAAAGACAAACGCCAGTATGAAAGCCGTTATGAGCCATTCAAACGTGTTGGCGACGGTGTCGGCCATTTGCGTTGAGCGTTTGGCTTGAGGAGTTCTGGCCATCCGTGGTTCCTTATTTTTTTGTTTTGAGGTAGTCGTTAATAGCTGCCGCGGCGATACGTCCCTGTCCCATGGCCAATATTACGGTAGCGGCACCGAGAACAATATCTCCGCCTGCATAAACGCCGTCAAGCGATGTTTTGCAGCTCTCGTCCACTACTATATTGCCCCACTTATTAAGCGCCAGGCCTGGGGTAGTCTGGCCGATGAGCGGGTTGGCGCCGTTGCCTATGGCGATAATCACTGTGTCGACAGGCAATATGAATTCCGAACCCGGTATAACCACGGGTTTGCGGCGGCCGGACGCATCAGGCTCGCCAAGTTCATACTTGAGTATCTCGATGGCCTGGACGCGCGAGTTTTCGTCACCTATGACGCGTTTTGGATTCTGAAGAAGGCAGAATTCAACGCCCTCTTCCTTTGCGTGATGGAGTTCCTCAACGCGGGCGGGCATTTCCTTTTCGCTTCGCCGGTAGACGATGAAGACTTTTTCGGCGCCGAGCCGCAGTGCGGTTCTTGCGGCATCCATGGCGACGTTGCCGCCGCCCACCACCGCTACTCGCTTTGACTGGGCTATGGGCGTATCGGAACCTTTGCCGAATTTGTACGCGTTCATCAGGTTGGCGCGGGTAAGGTACTCATTGGCTGAATATACGCCGATAAGGCTTTCGCCTGCAATATTCATGAAATTGGGAAGGCCTGCGCCGACGCCGATATAAACAGCGTCAAAGCCATCCTCGTTCATCAGTTCACCGACCGTCCGGGTCCTGCCGACCACGAAATTGCAGACGATCTTAACGCCCATTTTCGTGAGTACGTCGATTTCCCTTTGGACGATAGCTTTTGGAAGCCGAAACTCCGGTATCCCGTAAACCATTACCCCGCCGGGCTTGTGAAAGGCCTCAAAAACCGTGACATCATGGCCCATGCGGCGAAGATCGGTGGCAACTACTATTCCGCCGGGCCCTGAGCCTATCACGGCTACCTTTTTGCCCGTGGGGGCAGCAACCTGGGGAATAGAATTACTTTCCTGGTCGAGATCGGCTACATACCGCTCAAGCCTGCCGATCGAGACAGACTTTTCAACATCTTTAAACTTCTTACCTACGGTGCATGTTTCCTGGCATTGCACTTCCTGCGGGCAAACCCTGCCGCACACTGCCGGCAGAAGTGAATTTTCCTTGATCACGGCCAGCGCCTTAACATCATCACCTTGGGCAATAGCCGTTACAAAATCGCGTATCCGTATTTTTACGGGACAGCCCTCCATGCACGGAGCGGTTTTGCACTGGAGACACCGCATGGCTTCGAGCCTGGCCTGGAGCGACGAATACCCGGTGGCAACCTCGCTGATATTACCTTTGCGGACACCCGGATCCTGGGCAGGCATATCCTGTGATGGGATTGCGTAACGGTCGGCTGGCTTAAGACCACCGTTTTTCTGTTTTTCGAGCATTTCCTGCAATAGCTTCTCGGATTCGTTCACGGACAACTCCACTTTATAAACCTATTTTGCACGCGTGGTCTTTGTATTTTTTGAGACTTTCCTGCTCCAAATCCCTATAAGCTGTCATGCGTTTCATCATCAGGTCGAAATTGACCTTGTGGCCGTCGAATTCCGGACCATCGACGCATACAAACATGGGCTTAGAATCCACTTCCACCCTGCACCCGCCGCACATGCCCGTACCGTCGATCATTATGGTATTGAGCGATACGACCGTGGGCACATTCAGCGGTGCCGTGGTCTGGCAGCAGAACTTCATCATGATAGCCGGGCCTATGGCCACAGCCAGTTCCGGCTTGGGCGACCGCTGACAAATTTCTTTTAGCGGCTCGGTAACAAGAGCTTTTTTGCCCACAGAGCCGTCATCGGTGACAATAATTATTTCATCGCTTATTGCCGCAAATTCTTCCTGTAATATCAGCAATTCTTTAGTTCTTGCTCCCAAGATACTTATGAGCTTGTTGCCGGCTTTTTTCATTCCTTCTGCTATGGGTAAAAGCGGAGCGGCCCCAATCCCGCCGCCGATACAGACGACGGTACCGAATTTTTCTATATGCGTGGGCTTTCCAAGCGGGCCGGCGATATTGTCGATCTCGTCGCCGACTTTCATATCCGACATTTCCGCCGTGCTCTTGCCCACACGCTGCCAAATAAGCCTTATAGTACCTTTTGACGCATCCGCGCCGGCTATCGTCAGCGGTATGCGTTCGCTGTAATTGCCCCTGGTACATACAATTACAAACTGTCCGGGCTTGCGAGCCTTTGCGATCAAAGGCGCCTCGATATCCGCAACAAAGACGTTTTCAGAAAGCTGCTGTTTGGAAACAATTTTATGCGACAATTTTAAATTCCTTACCGGCTCAGGACTAAAATACATAAAAATCGTAATATTACCTTTTTTAGCGCCCCGGTCAAGTTATAAACCCCGGCGGCGGGCTTCAAATAGCATACGTTTTTGGGCATAAGCGTTTCGTGCAAAAATTTATCGAAAAATCGCTTGCTGTTTTCAAGTCGTTATTGTATAGTAGTTTGCATCAATCAGTACTTGATTTGCCTTTTTTATTGGCTTTGTTTTTCAAGGTTTGAGATGAGTAGTTTTGAGCGTAACAGCAAAACCAAGCGCCGCCAGGCGAATACACATCGTACCGTACTCTATACTCAAATGTCTTAATGAGGTTTGTCATGTCTACCATAACCAAGAAAGAACTTATTGACCGTATTTCCGAAAACACCCAGGCCAAGAGGGTTGTTGTAAAAAAAATCGTGCAGACCTTCCTTGACGAGATCATGACGGAACTAAGCAACGATAACCGCTTGGAATTTCGCGATTTCGGCGTTTTTGAAACCCGCACCCGCGTAGCAAGGGTTGCCCAGAACCCCAAAACGCTTGAACGTGTGCAAGTGCCCTCCAAACGCAGCGTGAAATTCAAGATGGGCAGGCTTATGAAGGAAAAACTCTGCGGCTCCAACGGTTCTCTGCTGGTGCACGAAGAGGAAGATGACGAATAAGCACTGCTTTAAATGCGAGGAGCAGCCCCAATCACCGGGCTGATGAGGAAGATTTAAGTTTAGTTGCTTTAAGGAGCTATGTATGTCGGAGGGAACTGTTAAGTGGTTCGATGAAAAAAAGGGGTTTGGTTTCATCTCAGGCGCCGAAGGGCCAGATATTTTTGTGCACTACACTAATATTACCGGAGATGGATTTAAGACCCTTGCTGAAGGCGACGCCGTCACTTACGACATCGTAAAGGGCGAAAAAGGTCCCAAGGCAGAAAACGTCATGCGAAAAATCATCAATTAATAAAAAATTTGCTTGCAATGCCGGGCGATTTTTTATACTTAATATTCAGATATATTTAGGGGGTTTATTGATATTTTATGATTTGCAAATCCGGCCATACGCAAAGCACCGATTTTTGGCGTCAATTCTCTTTGAAGCATTTAATGGGGTGGCGCTTAACTTTGTGAAATAGTAATTCTTTTTTTTGAAACGCTTTGGAAAAGGAAAATCAGATGTCACAGGGAACGGTTAAGTGGTTTGACGAAAAGAAGGGTTTTGGTTTTATTTGCGGCGAAGACGGAGCAGATATCTTCGTCCACTACAGCAACATCGCTGGGGGCGGCTTTAAAACACTTGGTGAAGGCGAAACAGTCGAGTTCGACATCATCAAAGGCGACAAAGGCCCAAAAGCCGAAAACGTGGTCCGCATGCAGCCGGCCGCACGCTGATCAGTTGTCCATTGTAAGTCGGGGGATAGACTACTCCTGTTTTGTAGCAGGTTTGGTGTCTTTGCCGTGCCAGACCTCCACAGCGGCATTTCGCCTGTTTTACTGTTTTGGCAGCCAGGGGGCAATTTCTCCTTGTCAATTATCGGACCATCTGCTATCGTTATGCGATAATTGACATTGCAAAGGACTTATGATTTCTGGTCATTACAGTTCGGCGCTGGATTGCAATGTATTGGTTCTAAACAAACATTACATGGCCGTCCGGATAATTGGGGCTAGAAGAGCCTTTTCACTTCTTTCACGGGAGCTCGCCGAGGTGGTCTCCTGCGAAGAAGGTATCTACGCCAATTATAATTTCCAGAACTGGTGCGAAGTAAGTCGCTTTAAACACCAGTTTCAACCCGATGAGCACGACTGGGTCAGCACAGTTAATTTTTATGTCGCTGTCCCAAAGATCATAAGGCTTTTGTTTTATGACCGCCTGCCCCGCTCGCAGGTGAAGTTCAACCGGCGCAATATTTACGCTCGCGATTCAAATAAATGCCAGTACTGCGGCAAAGAATTTGCCACAAACGAACTATCCCTCGACCATGTTGTCCCCCGCTCACAAGGCGGCCAGAGCAGCTGGGATAACATCGTATGCGCCTGCACAGCGTGCAATATTAAAAAGGGCGGCCGAACTCCGCAGCAATCGGGCATGAAGCTAATAACAAAGCCGGTGCGGCCTAACCGCAATCCGGCTATTCATGTGCACCTGACTCAAACGCGCTATCGCACCTGGAAGCAGTTCCTCGACAACGCTTATTGGTCAGTGGAACTCAAATAAAGTCTATCGCTCAATAAAAGTTGCGCGTCATCACAGCCACTACCCCACCTGCCGCGGCTGCAACCCCGCTCAACAGCGCCGTTGCGAACGACCACCATGCCGCTGTTGCCGCCGTCCTGCGGGTCTCGTCGACCTGGTGAAGAGCCTCATCCTTAACATGCTCCACCTTCGCGGCGACCTTGTCCTTCATGCTCTGAGCTTTTCGCAAAAATTCTTCGCGTGAAGACTCGAACTGCTCGACTATCCTTTCGGCATCCTGCGGGGAAACATCTTTTCTTGATGACACGATCGCCTTTATAGATTCCCTGTCCATCGAACGAAGCCTGCTCATCATCGCATCGGCCCCGGCTTTTGGATCGGTAAAGAGTTTCATGAAGTCGGCCTTTATCGAAGAGAATTCAAATTCCGGCCTGCCGAGGCTGTCAAAATAGTTTCGCAGCATACCCTCGAATCTTTCCTTCATGCTGCCCGCACCGCCGCTTATTCCTTCGGCGCCCTGCTGAGTGCCTTCCTTCGCCCTGCCGATAAATCCGAATATCACGGACTGCACTTTATCCACAATCTGCCTGGCCCTGGCTGGATCGATATCCTTGCGCTGAGAGATGATCGAAACTATTGTATCCTTATCTATAGCGGACAATCTTTGCTTAAGAGCATCCATGCCGCCCCTGGGATCGGAAAACAATCTTTCGATATCCGCCTTGATCGCATCCGGATCGAGCTGTTCTTTTCTGGTATTCCGCAGATAGTTCTCGAATTTTTCCCTGTACCCTTTCGCTTCGTCGCTCGAAAGCCCCATAACCCTCATTGCAGCATCACTTGCCTGCTCGGCCTTTGGCTTACCGCTTGCTCGTTCCTCCTTGATCTTCGAAAAAACTTCCTTCACCCCGCCGGCCATAGTGCGCGCCTGTTCGGTAGATATGCCTTTAGCTTCGAGTTTGGCTATGAGCCTTTGGCTCTCGGGCTCCTCACCACTTTCAATAGCGGCTGTGAACTCAACATCATCAAGCAGCTTGGCTATTTCATTTCGCCACTCTTTGGGACTGTACTGAGGTTTGAGCTGGTCGATATAGCTTTGAATAGACTTGCGCAAATCTCCCGCATCCAAATCCCCGAAAAGCTCCTGGCGGACTTCCTTGGTGGCTTTTACAGCCGCGTCAGCAATTTGCTGGGCGGGACTCTTCGTAAATACCGCCGCCGTCGCCTGGTATGCGGATTTAAGCCCGCTAGCTGCCACCCAGCCCACCGAACCAACCAGTGACGCTATCGCGCTTGTCTCAAATGTTATCATCGCCACATAGAATAAACCCCAGACCACAAGCCCAATCACCGCCCCTACCAGTAAACTACCCGTAAGCGATAGTTCAACAGCAAGCCATGTCGCGAAGAACAACGCAATGCTCGCCGTTATCAATGTCCAGGCACCCATCGCCCCGGTTATCTTTCGAACGGTGCCGATGACACCTTCGCCGGAGCTTTCTTTATGTTTTTCTTTGCCATGATGTTTTCCCCTGTACGGGTCTGTGTAGCTGCCAAGTACGTTGAGGCCCGCCGCCAGTGACAGGTTTGTCAGGATCAACTCGAACGCCACCGCCAAGATCACGCCCGTTATCAGCGCGATAAAGAAATTATACGGCAGGATCGGAAGTATCTGCACCACCTCCTGCTGAACGGGAATTGCCTGGTATTGAACTGTCTGGGTCGGAACCGCCGCTGCGCCAAGTATAGCGAATATGCTGTTCATCTTCGGTCTCCTTAAACTCGGTTGTTAATATAAGTTTAAGGACCAAGCTTTGTACGTTGGGAGTCCAAAGACCTGATTTTTGGTGATGTTATTTATTACGTCCGTTTGGGCAATAAAACGCGGGCAATACCTTTTGGTTGATCAAAGCTCCACAAACGCTTTGAATTTTTTTACGAATTCGGTTGGATAGTAGCTCTCTTTAGCCCTTCGCAGGCCCGGCTCGCCCAGGTCCTGTTCAAGATTTACAGTTTCATATTTTTCAGGCAGGATTATCGCGAAACTGTTTGTGATGTACTGGTACAAGCCTTTGTATTTTTCGGTCTCGATGGCTTTTTGAAAATGTATGACAAAGCTTCTGCCCAGTTCCAGCTCTTCGCCGAGCGTATAGCCTACCGGCTTGCCTTCCACATAAAAAATTCCACCGCAAAGCTGCAGTTCACCCATCTTCTCAAGAGCTTCTTTGGCAGCCACATAATCGCCGCTATCACCGTGCTCAGTCTGCCATTTTTCCAGTATTTCGATAGCCTCGCCCGCGCATTCATCAAGCAGAAATTTTGGTTCGCAGCGGTGCTCACGGGTAAATTTGTTTACACGGTTGCGAAGCTTATGCAGATCCCGCCCTTCCAGAAACGCAAGCTGCGCCCGCGGGTAGAGGTAATCATAATTATCCCGGTCTTCGTTTATGTAGTAGCCCAGCAGCGATAAAGACATGCTCTGCGACATCGAAACGCATTTGAGCGTGCGATATTCTTTAAACAGTGCGTCGAGGACATCTTTTTGGGGCAGTCCGAACGGAAGCATGAAAAATTTAGCCCCATTATCCTCTCCGGTGATGATAAATTTAGCCGAGCCGCCAAGCCGGCCTATCCTGTATTGATGAGTCGCCCTGAACAGGTAGATATTGGCAAATGTGAACTCGCTTATGCCGTCGGGCAGCGCAGCAAAAAGCGGATGCAGTTCATCCCGCATTTCAAACGTGATTTCGCCTGTACTTGGATAATCTAACATCAAAGTATTTCGCTTTCGGTTCAACTAATAAAAAAAGAAGTGCCTATAAATGCGCAATTTCCAGCGTTTTTCAACCAATTTCTAAATTTTTATTTGGCCTCGCCTTGGGCCTGAACCTTTTTTATCGCCTCCTGGATCGCAGCCTCGTCGCCTAGATATCGCTTTCCAAGCACGTTCAAACTCGCGTCAAGTTCATACACCAGCGGTATGCCGGTGGGGATATTCAGCCCGGCGATTTGCTCATCGGACATGTTGTCGAGGTATTTTACAAGGCCCCTGAGGCTGTTGCCGTGGGCTGATATCAGAATAGTTTGGCCGGCGCGTATCCTGGGCACAATAGCCTCATCCCAGTACGGCATCACCCTGGCGATGGTATCGGCAAGGCTTTCGCAAACAGGCAGTTCGGATACATCCATGCCCACATACTTGGCTTCAAAGCCGGGATAGCGAGGATCCGTCCTGTCCAGCGCCGGCGGCCTTACATCATAGCTTCGCCGCCAGATATGTACCTGCTCATCGCCATATTTAGCCGCCGTTTCGGACTTATTTAGCCCCTGCAAAGCCCCGTAATGCCGCTCATTTAGCCGCCAGCTATTTTCCACCCTCACCCACATCAGATCCATGTCCTCAAGGACTATCCACAGGGTCTTAATCGCCCTCTTTAGCACAGAGGTAAAACAAAGATCAAAGCTCAACCCCGCATCCATCAGCAGATCGGCCGCGCGGTGCGATTCGGCCACACCTCTATCGCTTAGCCCCACATCTGTCCAACCCGTAAACCGGTTCTCAAGATTCCATGTACTTTCGCCATGACGCAGCAGTACAAGTTTGGCCATGTTCGCCGCCTTTCTTTCAATCACAACCATCGCCAAAACAGTGACTTACAGCACATTGGCCGCTTTTACATGTATTTGCGACCGTCCAAAGCTTATAATATACTTATGAAGCAGCAACTTGTAACGTTATTACTTGGCGAAGCTCAAAAACCAATCAGCG
>Ga0154575_1045_pt4 | contig 21500 bp, 18 predicted proteins | sample RifGroF2_FD_116004 | JGI IMG/M metagenome (GOLD analysis project Ga0154575, IMG submission 116004) | Planctomycetes bacterium GWF2_50_10
GGTATTTCCCGAACCTCTTGCGGCGCAGGCATTCGCCCGCCCTGCACAGGAGGCTTCTTAGCCTTCTCCTGCCCAGTCTTAAAAAGCTTGCCGATCAGCCAGAAGACCGCCAGCACGATAAAAAATATCAGCCTGGGCCACTGGTTGTCGCCATTTTCAGCAAGAACCGGATTATTAAGCAATTCAAGCACTCGCTCGGGGCCTACTCTTTCTTATCAGGCTTGGTGATATTCTCTCGCATCTGCGTATCAGCCATTATGTTCTTGAGCTTGTAATAATCCATTATGCCCAGGTTGCCTTTGCGGAACGCTTCCGATATAGCCAGCGGTATCTCCGCCTCAGCCAGCACGACCTTGGCCCTGTTTTCCTGCACCGCCGCGACCATTTCCTGCTCGCGAGCCACAGCCATCGCCCTGCGCTTTTCAGCCTCAGCCTGTGCCCTTCTCGTATCAGCTTCAGCCTGGTGCTGCTGCAGTATCGCGCCGATGTTCTCACCCACGTCCACATCCGCTATATCGATTGAAAGTATTTCAAACGCCGTACCAGCATCCAGACCCTTGGCCAGTACCTGCTTCGAAATACTGTCCGGGTTCTCCAGCACATGCTTATGTGTAACCGCCGAACCGATAGTAGTAACGATACCCTCGCCGACGCGTGCGATGATCGTCTCTTCCGTCGCTCCGCCGATAAGCCTCTGTATATTCGTTCGCACCGTAACGCGGGCCTTAACCTTAAGCTGAATACCATCCTGCGCCACCGCATCGATAGTATCGCGACCCTTAGCCGGATCCGGGCAGTCGATAACCTTGGGATTAACGCTCGTCTGCACCGCACTCAAAATATCGCGACCAGCAAGATCGATCGCCGTCGCCGTCTTCCATGACAAATTGATATTCGCCCTGTTAGCCGCGATCAGTGCCCGAACAACATTGGGCACCCTGCCGCCCGCGAGATAATGGCTTTCCAGATCCCTGCTGCTTATCTCAAGCCCCGCCTTGACAGCAGTTATCCTGCTGTTGACGATTGTTGATGTATTCACTTTTCTCAGCGACATGCCGATCAGGTCCAAAACCCGCACCCTCGCATCCGACAAGAATGCCCGCAACCACATCCCGCCGAACTTGAGCACAATAAAAAGGAATATGATCGCGATCAGCCCGATCACGAACACACCCAGCAGCCTCAGCGCATTAGCGCCCTCAAGCTGCCCCAACACAAAAAAATCACTCATATAATCCCTTTCCTATTCTTTAGCTTATTTTCTTATTTACTCAAACTGACCGATTTATTGGTAAAATTTGACATACTTCTTTACAAGTAAGTTGTTGTGAAAAATAAAACCATAGTTAAAAAGTCATCCCGACCCTGGTCGGGATTCCTCACTTTTGCCTTTTGCCCTTTGCTTTTTGCCCTCTCAAACTGACCATCGGTCAGTTTGAGTTATTAGAACCTAAACTTCTTCTTAAAATCCGCGAAATCAGCGTAATCCGCGTTTAATTTTTCTCTTTTCTTACCTTGATCTTCTAATCAGTGTTAATCCGCGTTAATCAGTGGTTAACTTTTTCTTAGTTTTCTTCCTTTTTGAATTTCGAATTTGTTTCGGAATTCGGACTTCGTGCTTCGGATTTCCTGTCTTGCACTTGTTGCTTGTCACTAATCTACTTTTCTGACAGTTATCTGCGTTCCATCGATCCCAAGCACTTTCACCTTTTCACCTCTGTCAACATAACCGCTCTCAGCCATACATTCAACCCTCAAATCTCCGAACGCCACCGTCCCTACCGGCCGTAGCATCGTAACTACCTCCCCTTCTTTACCCACCAGCCCGGAAATCACATCAACATCCGGCACTCCGCCGCCCGGCTCGGATTTAGGCGTTTGCAGTATCAGAGTCTTGCCCATCTTCGTCTTTGGCATTAAAACATATGTCGTTATAAGCACCCCCGGCACCATCACCATCGCGATCACTACCCCAACCCACCCCGCGGCAGCGCTGTGCTGAAAAAACAAATATATCCCCGTCACCAAACAGCTAAACGCCATCAACCCCAGCATCCCGAAGCTGGGAATAAACACCTCCGCCACCAGCAGCACCGCACAAATCAAAAACAATCCCGTCGCAAACAATATCCACATATTTTTTTACTCTTAATCTGATTGGGACTCCGCGAAAATCTCATCTTCGAACTTTGGCACGCATACCCTTCAAAAACTCGCAACCCGCAACCCGTAACTCGCAACAATTATCAATAATCACTTATCAATAATCAATTTTCTTACTACAACCCGCACGCCTTCAATAAGCACTATCTTGATCCTGCTCCCAGGCGAAATAAATTCCCCTTCCGCCACCACATCCACCACCGCCTCGCCGAACTTCGCCTTCCCCGAAGGCCGCAGCGTCGATAGCGCCGTCCCCTCATCGCCCATCTTCACATTTACCTGCGCCTCCGGCGGCGCACTCATATTTACCTCAGGCCCACCGCCCGTCGATGCGCTCGTCAGCACCAGCCCCGCAAACAATTTGCTCTTGGGCAGATGCTTGCTGATAAGCCACGCCAGCACCAGGAACCCCAAAAATCCAGCCCCAAGCGTCAGTACCCCGTCCACCACCCTGTTTACATCATAACTCGTCTGCGGTATCGGCAGCTTATCCGGCGGATTACGCACAAACATCCCCAGCAGCCCCACGATCACCAGGATTATCCCCGCCATCCCCGCTATTCCGAAGCCCGGCAGTATCAGCACCTCCACAAACAAAAGCGCAACGCCAACAAAAAATATCAGCGCCTCCACCCAGTTCGCCATCCCTATAAGAAACTTGCTGCCGAACAATATCGCAAAACAAACCACCGCCAAAAGCCCCGGCAGCCCCAGCCCCGGCGAATTAAGCTCCATATACAATCCCAGCAACCCAAGCATAAAAAGTATGCTCGTCACCGCCGGACTATTCACCCATCGCACCATCTCCTCAGACCAGTTCGTCCTCAGTTCCGGCACATCCGTCGCGAATTTCACCCCGTCGCGACCCTCCAAAAACGCCATCGCCGCAGCCCTGTTTTCCACCACAGCCCGCGCGATACCGTATTCATAAGCATTAGAAGCCGTCAGCGTCAAAATATCCTTATCGCTGTTTATTAGCTCCTTAGCCGCCATCTCCCAGTTGTTCACATCTTTAGGCAGCCTGTCCCCCTCGAAAAATTCGAACTTCCCCGTCTTGACGTTCTTTATCCGCCAAACCTCTATCCGGTCCGTCACCATCGCCCTAAGCAGCGGCTTTGGATAATTATTCGCCTCCGCCGCCCTCTCGAATATCGCCCGGATAAAGCTTTCCGCCTTTTCTCGCTCAACCCCCTCAAGCTTACCCGTCATCGTTATCGGCGCACTGTCGCCTATAGTCGTATTCTTTTTCATGATGATATCCTGGCACGACACGCTTATCATCGACCCTGCCGATATCGCCTCGGTCGTAACATAAGCAACCGTCCTGGCCTTAGGCGCCACATCATGAATAAGATATTTGCAGATATTATCCGCAGACTCCACATCCCCGCCGTATGTGCTCACCTCGTAAATGATATAAGTCGCCCCTTTGGCAATAGCCGCATCCGTCCGCCGCCTGATAGACTTATAAAGCCCGTTATCTATCATCCCGCTTACAGATATCGCCGCCGCCCGCGCCGCCTTACCCGGCCCTCTTTTGGCCGTATTAGGCTCATTTGAATCCACCCCAAACGCGATCCCCGAAAACAAAAACAAAACCGAATATATCAACAAATTCTTCATAACCCACAAATTTTAGCCAAAACCGCCCAAACCGCAACCAAATTCCCCCTCCTGGGTAAGTTTGCCGGGGAAGCGATGGAAGCTCGGTGCTCTCCGCAGTATTATAGATCGGAAACCTTGAATGGGAGCAATCTATGTACAGGCTTGGAAGTTTTAGTAAGATTCTGGTGTGTTGTAGTTGCAAGGGTAGGCAAAATTCTTTTTTGCCCACTGACTACTGACCATTTCCCGAATTGTTTATACCGGATAAAACACTCCCCCTTGCATCCCCAGACGCCCATCTTTTCTTCAAATAATCAATAATCCTTAACCAATAATCATGAAATCCCCCCCTGATACCCCCCAAAAAAATTCGCTTGACACACTTTTTTACATGACCCAAAACTCCCGCCATCCCCCTCAAAAACCGCACTGGCTCCCCCAAAAATCCATATTTAACTCAAAACTCAAACTTCAAAACTCCAAACTCTCCCATTCCTCTACCCCCCCTAAACCCCAACTTGCGCGTCCAAAACCAAATTTCCGGGCGTTAGCCGTGTTTGCCACCCCTCGTTTTACCTTCAGACCCTCCTTTGGTCTTTGTCCGTCCCTTGCTCAGCGAACGGCTTTGGCGTGATTTTGTTCTATGCGCCCCCGCATCTGTCGCCTGGGCTTGTTTAATATCCTCCGAGCCTCGCGGCGTCTTTTGCCCCGCGGTCCTGCCCAGAGTCTTTACCCCCGCTGCTCTGGAAACCATTTTGCACCCCCCTGCTAATATTACCAACTTGATTTCATTTTGGATTTAGACCCTTTCGGCCTGCCCGGCCCCCTTGTGGATGATTTCGAACTTGCCTTGCGACCTCTGCCGGCCCGTGTTTCGACTTTGAAGGCGGCTGCCTTCACAGTCGTTTTCCTCGGCCTGCCCGGCCCTCTCCTTACAGACCCCTCCCTAGCTACAATTTTATTGAACCGCGATACCCTGCCCGTCGCCGTCTTATTCTGAAATACCATCGCCAGGTTCTGCTTATCGAACTGGTCGAAAAAATCATCCCACGAAATCTCTTCAAGACTGCCGCCACCCCTGTAACCCGGAAAATCTACCCGCAGCAGACCTGCTTTTTGCCCGCCGCGCTTGGTACTCTTAACTGTTGCAGGGTGCCCGCCCCGCGATTCTACCCATTTTATTATCTTCTCGTGATCTGTGATTAAATTGGCGCTTTTTGCCATGATGCTCTCCTGGAATAATGTAGTTATTTAGACGCTCTTAGCCTCAAGTGTGTAAGTGTAAGCCATTGATCGAGAAGATTTGAATAAGCATTTTCCGCAAATAACGCGTCCATAACCCTTATTTCGCACACTTAGAAACCAAAAAACATTTTACATTCAAACCAGCCCCGCTAGAATCTTCACCAACACTATTTATTTAAGGTGAAGCTATGCCTCTCAAATGTGAAAAGATCGCGTATAAAGGCTGGCCTAATTGCTTGCGGCTCACAAACGGCAAGCTCGAAATCGTCGTTGCAACAGATGTCGGCCCCCGCATCATCCGATTTGGCAAAGTAGGCTCGCAGAACTTCATGAAAGAATTCCCCCAGTTCCTCGGCAAAACCGGCGGCCAGGATTGGTGCATTTACGGTGGCCATCGTTTATGGCATGCGCCGGAAGTTGCCCCCCGCACATACGCCCCCGATAATACGCCTGTCGACTACAAATGGGATTCAAAAGCTCTCAAGTTGATCCAGCCGACTGAACCAACTACCGGCATAGCAAAAGAAATCAAGATCGAAATGCATCCATCCGCCCAGCAAGTCACCATCACCCACAGACTTATAAATAAGAATTCATGGGAAGTAGAACTTGCCCCATGGGCATTATCCGTAATGGCACCCGGCGGCAGGGCCATCATCCCACAGGAAGAATACAGGCTTCATCCCGAATACCTTCTGCCCGCAAGACCGCTTGTATTATGGCACTACACCAACATGGCCGATAAACGCTGGACTTGGGGCGAAAAGTACATCCAGCTCACACAGGACCCCTCCGCAAAGACAAAGCAGAAGGTAGGCTTGTATAACAGCCGCGGCTGGGCTGCTTATGCACTTAAAAACCAGCTTTTCGTGAAACGCTATAAACCAATTTGTGCCCCGCATGCCGATATGGGATGCAATACCGAGCTTTTCACAAACAACGATATGCTCGAACTTGAGACGCTGGGACCGCTAACCAACATTGCGCCCGGCTCAAAAGTCGATCACGTTGAAAACTGGTCGCTCCATGATGTAAAAGTCAGTACCCGTGAGTCAGATATAGATAAAAAGATACTGCCCCTTATTAAATAACTTAGAAAATCAAATGATGTAAACGAATGCTCCAAACAAACTTTTGGAAACCATGCTCTTGTTTGGGGTCATTTGATTTTAGAATTTTGAATTTGTTTCGGATTTCGAGCTTCGAGTTTAGGATTTCAGACTTGATCTGCTTCGCGTGCGGTTTATCAGAGACGCTATATACCCGCCCGCAAAGCCGTTATCTATATTCACAACGCTTACGCCCGAAGCACAACTGTTGAGCATGGTAAGCAGTGCCGCCACCCCGCCAAAACTGGCCCCGTAGCCCACGCTTGTAGGAACCGCTATAACCGGGCAATCCACCAATCCGCCGATAACGCTTGCAAGCGCCCCTTCCATGCCAGCCACCACGACGATCACATTTGCCTTCTGAAGCGTCTTGGTATGATGGAGCAATCGGTGTATGCCTGCCACTCCCACGTCAGCAATGAATTCGACATTATTGCCCATTATTTCAGCGGTAACCTTCGCCTCCGCCGCCACAGGCACATCAGCCGTCCCTGCCGTCACTACCGCAATATACCCTTCGGGCTTTTCACATACCGCCTGCTCAAGAACTATTGCTTTTGCAAGTTTATCGTACCGCACGCCCTCAAACTTGCCGCTTGCGGCAAGCGCATCAAAAACGTGCTGCTCGGCTCTGGTAGCCAGCACATTGTTTTTCTTCAGAGCCAGCCTGTCAAATATCTCGATTATGTGCTCGGTCGTTTTGCCGGGGCAGTAGATAACCTCCGGAAAGCCGCACCGAATCTGCCTGTGATGATCGATATGCGCAAACCCCACATCTTCAAATGGCAAATGCCGCAATTTCTCGACAGCGTCGTTTATATTCGTCTTGCCTGATTGCACAGCTTCAAGCAGCTCTCGTATCTGATCGGCATTCATTGACTACCCGCTTTCGCTTCCATTGTAAGATCACCAAACATCCCCGCTTTGAACTTGTAATACGCAAGGCTCGCCACCATAACCCCGTTATCAGTACAATACTGCTTTGGCGCGATGAGCAGATTTACCCCGATCTTGGCTGCCATATCCGCAAGCCCGTCGCGCAGAGCCGTGTTGCACGCCACTCCGCCGCCAAGCAGGATCGTTTTTGCCCCGGTTTTCTGGGCCGCCCTTTTTGTTTTTTTAATGAGCACATCGATAACGGCCGCCTGAAATGATGCGGCTATATCGGCAAGTTCCTGCTCATCCATCTCCTTGCAGCGGTTTTCGCCGCGCATATCCTGCCCGCAGCAGTGATACAGCACCGCGGTTTTTAGCCCGCTGAATGAAAAATCCAGCGAATCAGGCCCAAGCATAGTGCGCGGAAAATTTACGGCTTTGGCATTGCCCTTTTTAGCTATTTTCTCAATGCTCGGCCCGCCGGGGTACGGCAATCCCAGTATAGTAGCAACTTTATCGAACGCTTCACCGGCAGCATCATTTATCGTCGAACCAAGCAGCGTAAGTTCCAGTGCGTTTTTGCATTGGTATAAAGAAGTGTGCCCGCCGGAAACAACCAAAGCTATCGCCGGCAATTCGAGCTTATCTTCCTGAGCTATCATTGCAGACTGCAAATGCGCATGCACATGATTAACCCCAATAATCGGCTTATCCCAAACCATCGCCAGCGTCTTTGCCGCGGTGACCCCGACCATCAATGCTATCGTAAGCCCAGGCTGATTCGCTACCGCAACTGCGTCGATATCGTTTTTACGCACACCGGCCTTGGTCATAGCCTCGTTAATCACCGGCAGGATATTCTCGATATGCGCCCGCGAAGCAATTTCCGGAACAACTCCGCCATACTTTTGATGAAGCCCCACCTGTGAGGCAACAACGCTTGACTTTATCACGTTGCCGTCAGCCACGACTGCCGCGGCGGTTTCATCACAACTTGTCTCAATGCCTAATATGTTTACCTGCTTGTGCATACCTCGAATTAAACCACAAAACGCTTGTTTTTGAAATGATAATTGCTTTTCGGATTTGTACAAACAAAGCGCATAAAAAAAGGAGTGCCGGCTATGCTCTCCCCCAGAGGGCCAGCCATCACTCCTCCCCCAGATCCATGCTCTCTCGAACGTCTGCAATCCTATCCGGCCCAAAAGGTCTACACAATCAGGTTAATCCTGATTTACTGCTTCCAAATACCTTACCAATAAAAAAAGCCGGCTTTTTAACCGGCTTGTTATTCACTGCGATTTGCGGCTGCTAGTATAGGGCAACAGTGCCGCGCTGCGATTTACGCATACGACGACGCTTCTTTTCAGAGGGCTTCTCGTAGTAGCTTATCCGCTTCATATCACGAATTACGCCTTCTTTTTCGCACATTTTTTTGAATCTTTTCACCATCTGCTGAACCGACTCGCCGACTCTCGACTTAACTTTGATCATCCGATTCTCAACCCTTTAATATTCTAAGTCTTTATTTTTCAGTTATTTACACGCAACCAATGCTATAAATAGCGTGTTTAGCCATTTCTGGAAAAGTCTTAATTTACTATCAGCTCAGGTTTTAGTCAAGCTTATAGCCAATTTTGAACAAAATTTTTACTTTTAAATTCCGCTTGCAGCCGCAGCCGACAATTTTTTAATATAGCACTATTACAAAAAATCCAATATAGGGGGTTATATGTGCCAGACATGCGGCTGTTCACCTTGCAAGAAATGCGGACGCGAAATAAAAGATAAAGTCTGCTCAGGATGCTCAAAACCGTCGGATAAATGCAGCTGCTCGCCTAAAAAGGCCAAAAAATAGTCACGGACAAGATCGGTCTGTAACTTTGCACCCGTTTGTGCTAGAATACAGCACGATATGGAGATCGTTTTTTCAAATTTTTGGCACCTACTAAGCATGGTGGTGTTTCTTTGTGTTTCAGCTTTTTATTCAGGAGCTGAAACTGCCATTTTGAATTTATCCAGGCGGCAGCTGGAATCTTTTTCAAAATCGCCCCACCCGACCGCAAAAACGATTACGGCGCTACTCAAGAGGCCCAAAGATTTCCTGGCTGGTCTGCTACTAGCGATTATGATCGCCAACACGGTGTACTTCGCCTTTGGGTCTGTGCTGGTTTTCGAGATAAATTCCGGCTTGGGGCCTCGATACGCTTCTCTGGCGGCTTTCATTGTACTTGCAACTATGATCCTTTTTGGCGAAATGCTGCCAAAATCACTTGCATATTCAAATTCGCAAATAATCTCATCCATAGCGGCCATACCGTGCCTGTTTACGATTAAGCTGCTTGGCCCTGTACGGGTTATTTTGACAACTATTTTCGTAGATCCAATTCTTCGCCTGCTTTTTGGCGCAAAACCCAAGATCGAGCCGATCACGCTTAACCAGTTCCGATTTTTGATAGAGTCCAGCCGTCAAAGAGGCCTTATCGGCACTGATGAGAACCAGCTTTTGAGCGAAATACTCGATTTCGGTACCCTTAAGATTCGCCATGTAATGCGGCCGCGGGTGGATATTCTGGCAGTGCCGGTTAATTCCGATGCGGGGTTGGCAAAAACCATGATGAAAGAGCACAAGCTTTCGGAACTGCCTGTTTATGGCGATTCCATCGATAACATCCTGGGGATAATAGATTTGCCCGCCCTGCTTTTAAAAGCCGAAAAGTCCATAGCAGACCTGCTCAAGCCGGCTTACTTTGTGCCGGAGCAAAAGAGTATTGAATCGCTGCTGGAATACTTCCGCAAGAGCCGAAGCGAGACGGCTATCGTGGTGGATGAATATGGCCAGATAGCCGGGACGATAAGCCAGCAGGATCTTCTTGAGGAGTTGGTGGGGCCGCTTGAGCCTGTAGCTACGCCGGTTGAAATGGTGGGGCCGCTTTCTTACAGGCTTTCGGGGAACCTGGCAATACATGACTGGGCGGCGGCATTCGACATAGACACCACCCAGATGCGGCTATCTACGATCGGCGGGCTGGTAACTTCTATTCTGGGCAAATTGCCCAAACCCGGCGACCAGGCTCACCTGCGAAATCTGCGTTTTACCGTCGAAAAGGTGCGAAAACGGCGGATTGAAACGCTGATATTGGATTTAGAACCTATTGCGCAGGCAAAGCAGGGAGCCAAATGAGTGACATAGTCATAATTTTGATCATAGTCGCCCTGCTTGCGATTAGCGCCTTCTTTTCGGGGACGGAAACGGGGGTTTATCGGCTTAGCCGATTCCGTCTGCGGCTGGGACTTCAGCAAAGACGAAAGCTTTACGGCTTGCTCGATAAGCTCATGGCAGATAGTCATGGGCTGATATTTTCAATTCTGATCGGCAATAATATAGCTAATTACCTGCTGACAAGCTTTATTACCTACCTTTTCCTGGTAAAAACCGGTTCGGAGACATCGGCGGAGTTGTATTCGACATTAGTAACGGTGCCGCTGCTGTTTGTGTTGGGTGATCTACTGCCTAAGAACATCTTTTTCTACCGGGCGGATGTAATAATGCCTATAGTAGCTCCGCCGGCTTATGTTTTTCACCGGATTTTGACTGTTTCGCAGGTTGTGCCGGTGCTAAAGCTTATTGCGAGGCTGTTTTCCAAGGTGGCTGGGGCACCTGCGGCTACGCCACAGCTTGCTTCGGCTGCTCAGCGACAGCATTTAGTGGAGCTGGTGCAGGAGACGCGTGAGGAAGGGGTGCTGTCGCAAGTGCAGGCGGAGATTATAGATAGGCTCATGAAGATACCGCGGATACCGCTGTCGGCGGTGATGGTGCCGCTTGCGAAGGTGGTGATGGTTGGGGGGGGCGCGGGGAAGGCGGAGGTTGTGGAGGTGTTGAGGAATGAGGGGTTTAGGCGGGTGCTGGTTTATGGAGAGAATCGGGCGCAAGTGGTTGGTTTTGTAGATATTTATGAACTTTTGGCGGGGTCGGGGAATTTTGCCAGTCTGCCGGAGGGGGCGATAGAGCCGATCGCGTCGGCACCGATAAACGCGACTGTGCTGGAGACGCTTAACATGATGCGTAACAAGCACTTAGATATTTTGCTGGTTACGCGCAGAGAGCGGGGTAATTCGGCGGCGGTGGGAATGGTTACGATCAAGGACCTGCTGGAGGAGTTGGTGGGAGAGCTGCAAAAATAGTTGCTGCGAGGGTGGAGTGACGGTGGAGAGAGGGTGTCCTGAGCGGCGCCAGAGAGAGAGTAAACGGGTAGGCTTTGGGGAGGATCAGGGGTAGGTAAATGATTATTATTTAGGTATTGATTATTTGAAGAGCCGTGAGTTTTGTGGTAAGTTGCCGGGCATGAAAACACCTGAAGATATTCTCAATTGCTGGGTCGCGGCTGTAAATGGTAAAGACATTGAAACGCTGGTTGGTCTTTACGGCGAAAACGCAGTGCTGCTGCCGACGTTTTCAAACAGGATGTTCAAAGACCTTAAGGGGATCCGCGAGTATTTTCAAAGATTATCACAACGCAATGATCTTGGCGTTAAATTGCATCACAAGCCATTGATGGTTCAGCCAATCGATTTAGATAAATACGCGCTTTCGGGGGTTTACTGCTGGAGCTTTTCTATTGACGGAGAATTGTTCAGTTTTGAAGCACGGTTCAGCTATATTTTGGATATGGGCCTGACCAGGCCGATCATTCATCATCATTCTTCGCAGATTCCGAGGATGATTTAAATTCTGAATACAGAATTCAGAATACAGGAGACAGCAAACAGGAGCGTTGAATTAGAAAGGCAGGAAATTTAGCCACGGATTTTCACGGATTAACACTGATTTTAAGTAAAACGAAAAAAGAGTTAAAGGAAATTGTTGCTGCTTAGGGTTTAAATACAAGGATTGTATGAATAATCATAGTGAATGTAAGGGTGGAGGGACGGCGATTCAAGATCAAACGCCTAAGACTTGTTTATTGGCGAAGCTGGCTGGCATATGCTTACTGTCATCCATTTTAATAATTATCGCTGCATTTATTGTCGCTGAATCATTGCCAAAAAATTTTGAAGCAACGTGGCTTGAAATTTTTCCGATTTTGGCGGGAGTTGCATTTGCTATCTCACCATTTCTTGCTATCGCAGCTTTGATCAGGATCAGTTTTACTAAAGCCGTAAGAGGAAAGGATATTGCCGTCGCTACATTGATTGTGGGCTGTTTTATTTGGGTAATAGTTTCTATTGGGATGCAAGTTGGCATCCGTTCTACTGCATATAGAATGATGTGTGCTTCAAATCTTTCCGGTTTGGGAAAAGCAATGCAGGCATACGCAAATGATTACAATGAGCAGATCCCAACTGCAAATAAGTGGTGCGATTTATTAATAAAGTATGCTGATATATCACCAAGACAATTTTTATGCGCAGCAACTGATACGCACATCGATGAAAGTTCTTACGCAATGAACAAGGCGGCGGCTGGAAAAAGGCTAATTGAACTTCCGAACGACCTGGTACTGCTTTTTGAGACTGATTTTGGCAAAACCGATGAAGGGCGAACCGCACGGACCAGTTCGAGGGAGTTTTTTGCAGATATTAACGACGTGCATACAGCCAATACAGAAGTTTATAAAGATCGCTGGAACCAGGTTGGCGGGCCGGAACTGTTATCCATAGCACATCATAAGGAGGGATGCCTCATTTTATATGCTGATGGGCATGTGAGCTTTGAGATGACAAGAGATCTGGACCAGTTGCGATGGGTAATTGATGATTCCAATTTCGTTTTTCCTGCGGCGGTTTTAAAGCAAACGGTGGAATCTTATTCTCACAGAATATCCTGGTTGTATTTGGGATTTGGATTAATAATTGCCGCCCTTGGTACAATTACATTTTTTTACAGGAAAGGATTGAGGTGGTGGCTTGTATTGACAATTGTCATACTAGCGACTGGGCCAGGTGCACTGTTTGGAGCAGTTGCGGAGAACATTTATCAATCTAAACAATTTACAGGTTTAGGGGTTTGGGGAGGGGCAGGGCTGGGTGTAATTTTTGCGTTTGCATTTGTTCCATTTGTTATTAGCACAACCCAAAAGTATGGAGTAAAGCAAATCACAATGTACATGGCGGCGGTCGGGATGATAACGGGAATATTGTGCTCTACGGTTCTGCACCTTATGCTAATGATTGCCCATGCCCAAACGTTCCCTTATGGAATTATAATTGGCGTGCCTTTCGGTATAATGTCCGGGGCGATACTGGGTTATATTGCGGGGGTGCTGCTGAAGAAGAAGATCAACTTTGCCACAGAGATCGCAGAGGACACAGAGAAGAAGTTATGAGGTTTGAGTGTTGAGTTTTGAGTTGGAGTCGCTGCGTGTTGAAGATAAAATATAGAAAATAAAAGTAAAAATGCGGAGTCGCTACGCGACGGCTTTTTAATGCTGGATACCCGCCTTCGCGGGTATGACAGTGTCGGTGGTGAGTCGTGGGATTGCGTTGCTGAGTCGTTGCGCGACGCTTTTAGAGAGGTACTTCGCTTCGCTCAGGATGACGGGGCGTTTTGGTTCACAGTAACAGAAGATCAGCATGGGCAAGAGTACTTGCCCATGCTACGAAGGCTACGAGCTAGTAATAAGGATGAGGAATTTTTAAAAGGGAATGGATCAATATGCAAGTGACATTTAATAAATGGTTCACGTTAGTTTTGGCGGGTTTATCGGCGGTGGTTGGAGCAGGGTTCGGGTTTCTGGGGCATTTGCTATATAACCGAGATTTTATAGGTACGGAGGTAGTTAAAATTCATAACAGTTTGGGCATAATTCTTGGGATGGTGCTTGGATTTGGAACAGGCTGGGGTTATTCGCTGATCATGCTTACATTCAAACAATTTACAAAACGTGGCTGGCAATTGGTTATTGCGGGCTGTCTAATAGGAGTTTTTGCAGGCCTGATTTGCTCCACAGTGTTCCATTTTATACTAATGCGTCTGTACAATACAACAAGCACTTTTCCAATGGAGATCGGTGCCTGGTTTGGGGGCGGGGCAGGGTTATTGCTTGGGGTTGTTTTTAGCTCGGTATTGGCGAAGAAAGTTGAAATTCCGGAATGAAAGCATTGATCTGGGTTAGGTTCTGGCGGGCGATATTGAAATGCTTGTGGAAGCTGCCATTTAAGCACGTCATTTATTTCGGCAAGCAGCTCGGGTATGAGAATCCGCACGTTCACGAGGGGAAGGTGCGGGTGAATACGTTTTTTCCGCCTTATCCATCGGCGGCGTTTGAGAGATTTCTGGATACAACTATAAAACGGGCGAGGGTTCCTTTTTCGACTTATTTCGCAGTGACTGATGAGTGTCCTTTTAAATGCGGGCATTGCAGTTATGGCAATCACAAGCCGGGGAAGCTTGATATCGGGCGGGCGCTGCATGTTATCAATGAGATAAAAAGTCTTGGTACGACAACGATAGGGCTAACGGGCGGAGAGCCTTTGCTGCGCCATGATTTGCTTGACTTGGTAAAAGCAATAGGCAACGATACGGCGAGTGTGATTTTCACAACGGGTTACAATTTGACCGCTGAACTGGCAGCCGACCTGAAAAAGGCTGGGCTTGACTGCCTGATGATAGGAATCGAATCTGATCTGGCCGACGAGCATGACAAAATACGGGGGGTTAAAGGCTCGTTTGAGCAAACTCTGGATGCAATTCGAATTTCTGTTGCAGGCGGGTTATACACGGGTATTTCAACTATTGCAACGCGCGAGAAAATAAACGAAGGGGCATTATTGAGGCTGGCAGAGCTAGCCGATAGGTATGGCGTTCATGAATTTAGAATACTTGAGCCGGTGCCGACGGGACGTCTTATGAGCCAAGCAGTTGAAGCCCTAACAATCGAGGAATCGAGGCAGGTTGCCCAATTTCACAAGCAATGGAACAAAAAGGGCAAAGGGGTCGCTATCGCGAGTTTTGCTCATTTGGAATCGGATGAGATGTTCGGCTGCGGGGCTGGATATCATCATCTATTTATCGACGCAGTGGGCAACGTGTGCCCGTGCGATTTAACGCCGCTATCTTTCGGAAATGTTTTTGAAGAAAAACTCGTAAACATTTGGGAGCGAATGGGACGGATATTCAATACGCCAAGGAGAGGCTGCTTTTCAAAAGAGATTTGCAGAAAACTCGTACTTAAAACAGGTGAAAGCCTTCCATTAAATAATGAGCAAAGTGTTTCAATATGCGGGTTGTGCGAGAAAACCGATTTGCCGATGATATATCAGAATCTTCTCAAGGAGCCAAGATAAGAAGATCGAGCACCGCACCTGCCGAAACGGCCGCTATTTCGGCATAGATGAACATTATTCCTGTGTACGGCTGACGTCTTGTGGAAATCACGGCTAGCACAATCGCCATTATCGATGTGATCAAGAAAACTGTCCCGCAGTATCCAAGCATCCAGATCAGCAACGGTAAAAAGCTTGCAACAATCGCTATGATCCGAGCAAACGAGAGAAACCATTTTTGTGAACTGTAGAAAGCAATGCTTTTTGGGCCTGCTGCAACATCACCTTTTGAATCACCGGAATCTTTATACATTTGATAACTGAGGCATGTCAAAAAGAGCCATACTGATGAATAAAACAGTGAATGGGCTTGCGGGCTGGAGTGAACATTTACAAGAGTAAGCGAAAGCGGATATAAAGATGTCATGAGGGCGGCACAAAGCACGTCTTTAAAAAGACCAATACGTTTTGAGAATATGTCATAATAAATCAGCATCGCAGTGATAATCAAAATGCCCGCAAAGAACCATTTTCCGCATAATGCAGCTACAACTAAACCCACACAAAAAAGGAGAATAGCCCAAATTGCCGCATTATGGCAACTTACCATTCCGCTTGAAATCATGCGACTAGGGCGGTTTATGCGGTCAACGGAGATATCTATAACATCATTCAAAATGTATGCGGCGGAAATTGTGCTGCATAACGCCGAACATGCAGTAAGAATCAGAGGCCAGGAGTTAAAAGGCCGGCCTGCATTTAAATACATTGTTATAGCAATCAGACCGCAACTTACAGGAACGGAATAGTGGAGTCGCATCAGCTTTACTATCGGTAAAATCATTTTATGGCTATTCCGGCAAGATATCGATGCGTGATAGTTATTCTGTTATCCCGCATATACTTTTGTTCAATAATCCGAGCAAAGCGTTCAAACACCAGTTGCGCAAGTTCCGGTTTGGCGGCGTATTCGAAACCGGCAGCGGCTCCAGTTGATCGGAGGCGTTCAATGGCGAGAGTGCCACTTCCAACCGTGTAACTTTTTTTGCCCTGCCAGAGGTGGACAGGTTTTAGACCAGCGATGCGCAGCCACAACTGAAGATGCCTGGGCCCAGCTAAAAATCGAAATCGCATAATATTTTCGAGGGCATCGGGATTTTCGAGAAAAGCCAAGCACGAGCAATATAAAACTTCAAAAAGCGAAAAAAGGCTGTTATCGATAACGGCGAAAGTTCCGCCTTTTTTAAGAACTCGTTTAACCTGTTTTAAAACACAAAGTGGTTTTGAGTATCCCAAGCCCCAGCAGCAGGTGATGATGTCAAAACTTTCCGAGGGAGCAGTATGCAGGTAATCAAGTATATCTGACTGCACAAATTCACAGTGGGCATAGTTCTTCCGGGCTTGAGCCAGCATGCCTTGAGACCGGTCGATCCCGATAACCTGTCGACCGGCAGCAGTGCTGAGCAGATTGGTAACATAGCCAGTGCCGCAGGTAAGGTCTAAGACTTTGGCATGGGTATTAAGTTGAAGTCGTTTGATCAGATCGTCTGAGCGATCTCGCATGTGGGCTGTCCAGGCTTCATCGTAGCAGGGACTTATTGTGTCGTAGCTTTTTTCAACCAGCAGTGAAGTGCCATTTTGCCTTGACAGGAGCAGGCGTGTTACCTTGGAAAGGAATTTGAACGGATGCCGCTTTGTATTTTGTATCATGCGGCTATTATAGCCGCAAGTCCTTATTTTTCAAGGGCCTAGCTGTGCCAGGCGGTGCCATTGCTGGGCAAGTAAAACGAGATAGTAAATCATTGACAGGCTCTCTTTCCAATTTTTGTTTGTTTCGAATATATTTACGGCAATGCTATTGACATGGGCACAACTACTTTAATATTGTAGTATCAGAACAATTCTATGGGGGATTTTGCTGCGAATTGTTGATCGGCTAAAGAGCTTATTTCCAAGGTTATAATCAATTTGACCATGGAATGATAAGTCAACAATAGGATAACAACTGGGAGAACACATCATGAGGACGCACTGGGGGACGGCAGTTTTGCTCGTTGTATTGAATTTTTCTGTAACCGCATTTTCAGATGAAATCGTAGTCGACACCAGCAGCAAGGCGGTAATCAGCACTGGGGAATGGCAGCAATCAAACGGCTCAACGGCTCTGTGGGCCAGTGACGGGGCGACTTTCACATGGTTTTTTGATCCACGGCCAGCGGGTCTATATGAGGTGTATATGAAATGGCCCGGCTCGGCTCGGGCGGCAAAAGCTGTGAATGTGGATGTCAATGCTTTCGACGGCCGGCACAGCGTGAAGGTAGACCAGTCGGTAAATCCCGACAATTGGAATCTCATCGGAACCTGGTATTTCGATATGGAGGGGTCTGTTACAGTCACGGCTGCTTCGGGGGCGGATGTAATTACTTTTGCAGATGCCGTGTGGTTTAAGCTCGCGCAAAAAGACGATGGGCCGGCCGCGACAATCGATTCTATTTCACCAAAAAAATCAATTTTGAGCGGCAGTCCTGTGAAATTCGCAGGGCATGGATCTGACAAGCTAGGATCGATCACAGCACGCCGCTGGAGTTCAAATATTGACGGCATCCTGAGCGAAACGGATTCTTTTACCACGACAAAGCTCAGCATCGGCACGCACACTATATCTTACAGCGTTAAGAATGTAGCGGATAACTGGTCAGAACCTGTTACGCAGGAATTGGTGGTGGCAGCGGCTGTGGGGCAGGAGATCGTTGTTGATAACAGCGATACAGCTAATACGGCAAGGTCTGGGACATGGTCGGTTTCCGCTGGGAGCGGGGCCTACGGGACGAATTCTTTGTGGGCACGCAACGGCGCGACGTTCACATGGTATTTTACGCCGACCGAAAGCGGCACGAGTGAAGTTTTCATGTGGTGGACGCAATACGCAAGCAGGACAACCAGCGCAGCGGTCGATGTTACACACGCTGGCGGGACAAGCAGGGTGTATGTAAACCAGCAGACAAACGGTTCACAGTGGAACAGCCTTGGCGAATACAGTTTTAATGCCAATACACGTTACAGCGTGAGAATAACGGCTGCAAACGGCTCGACGATAAGTACCTGTGCGGACGCAGTGCGTGTACTCCTGGCGGGGACAACACCTCCTCCCCCGCCGCCGGATGACAGCGGAACGGAAAATATCTATGTAGGCCAGATATATAGCTGGAACACCTCGCTGGGTTCTTTAGTAAGAAACATGCTCACCAAGATCGGGGCTACAAACCAGACTTCTTACTGGCGTTATACCGCACGCAATAAGACCTACTACATACGGTTCGTGTCTACGCCTGCCGATCTTCTTGCGGCATTAAAAGAAAAGAACTCGCATGTAATTACGGGCGGGCATTCGAATTTCGGTATGGGGCCGACATTCTATTCCGGCGGGCAGAAGCAGAATAATTTTTATTACGTCGATGATGATCATCTGTTGCCGGTTGGATCGGAAACACTCGGACTTAATATAGACGGCATGATGTATGGGCAGGCTTATCCGAATTTCAAGGCCATTTACAAGGATGGCTCCAGCGCGTTAACGCCGTATACGTTCGATGAGGGGACACCGACTTATAACTATTACATCACCTACCAGGTACCCGGTGATTCCAGGTGGTACAGGGTCGAGCTTGCCAACGGAAGTTATATCCAGCGATACGGAGATTCAGACGCGTCGGCTTGGTATTCTGCCACAGGCGCCAAACCCGACCCAGCCAGGAATCCTCAGTACTTTATTACAAATAATGATACCTATTACAGCCGCTGCGGTCTTGTGGGAAGTTGGAGTTGGTCGGGAGTTACCGGCCTTCACGACGATGACGGCGATGATATCGGCTATATGGGTTACTGCTACTATTCGCATAGCGCAGGGAGCGGCTCTAACAGGGTCAACTGGACGCTTGGTATCAATGATGCCGGCCGGTATCGCGTTTTTGCTTCGTGGTTTAACGCGTCGGCCAATGCAACAAACGCAAAATTTACCATCAATCACGCCGGCGGAGCAACTACCGTTACAGTCAATCAGCAGAGGACGGCCACAAACTTCTGGAACGAGCTTGGTACATTCAATTTTAATCTCGGCGATTCCGTTGTTACACTTACCGACAGCGCCAACGGCAGGGTGATCGCCGACGCCATCTGGCTCAGGCCGGCGGATAGTTCGGCAAGCGGGCCTGTTTACTGCGACAATGCCTTCAGATATAAATTCCACTACTACACAAGTTCGTCAAGGCCCAACGGAAAGGTGATCGTAAAACTCAAGAACAGGCCAAATCCCGCGGATATGCAGTTCGCACGCATGTTCTGGGGCACCTGCAACGTCGATACCTATTTTCTCGATACCTTCCACCGTGGAATTATTTTCTTCACAACCGGCAACATAAACAATTACACCGGGGTGAAGTATCTTGAACTGTATTTGAAAGGATATTCCGACGGGCAGATCTTAACGGAGGTCAACAAGATCGAGGCTGTTCACCAATATTATGATTTCAATTTGCTGCCGCCGTCGATGCGGTAAATTACGAGACAGTGTTTTCGAGGAGCCAGGAGTACCAGCGGTCCATTTGCCGGCCGGTGCGGGCGCTTAGTTCGAAGATCTCGCATTTGGGGTTTAGCTGCCGGATGTCGGCTCGGACGCGGGGCAGGTTGAAATCAACGTGGTCGAGGAGGTCGATCTTATTGATTATGACGGCGGCGGCTTTGGCGAAGGTGGCGGGGTATTTGACGGGTTTGTCGTCACCTTCGGCGGTTGAGAGGACGATCACTTTTGCATGTTCGCCTAATTCAAACGCGGATGGGCAGACGAGATTGCCGACGTTTTCGATGACGAGGAGGCCTGGGCCTTTGATTTCGAGTTTTTTGAGAGCGATCGCGACCTGTTCGGCATTGAGGTGACAGCCGCCATGAGTGTTGATCTGGACGGCGGAGGCGCCGGCGTTTCTGATACGCTGGGCGTCAAGTTCGGTTTGGATGTCGCCTTCGACGACGGCGATCTCCAGTTTGCCTTTCAGGTCGGTGATGGTTTTGGAAAGGATGGTCGTTTTGCCCGAGCCGGGGGAGGAGATCATATTGAGGCAAAAGAGGTTCTTAGAATCAAGGTATTTGCGATTTTCGGCGGCGGCAAGTTCGTTGGCGGCGAAGACACGGGTTTGAATATCGATCTTCATTTCAGGTACCCTTAGGCAGACACGTTTATTATTTTGTTATCTTTTCACGGTTGCCCATGTATGGTCGCAATACTTTTGGTATTGTGATCGAGCCATCAGCATTCTGGTAGAGTTCTAAAATCGGGATCAGGATACGCGGAGAGGCTACTACTGTGTTATTCAGGGTGTGGCAGAAGAGATTTTTCTTGGTCGCATCCTTATATCGCAGGTTCATTCTCCTGGACTGGAAATCGTAGAAGCGGCTGGCGGAGTGGGTTTCGCCCCAGTTGTTGCGTGAGGGCATCCAGGCTTCGATATCGTATTTCATGACCTGGCCGCGGCCGAGGTCGCCGGTGCAGACGTTTACGACGCGGTAGGGAATTTCCAGGGCCTGCATGAGGCCTTCGGAATTGCCGAGAATTTCGGTATGGAAGGCGCGGCTTACGTCTTCGTTATTTTCACATATCACAACCTGCTCGACTTTATCGAACTGGTGGATACGGTATAGACCATAGGTATCTTTGCCCGCAGCGCCGGCCTCGCGACGGAAACAGGTGGACATCGCGACAAATTTGATGGGGAGCTGACTTTGATCAAGAAGTTCGCCGCTGTGATAGGCGGTAAGCGGGACTTCGGCGGTGCCGGCGAGGTTTAGTTCATCACGTTCCATGCGGTAGGCTTGTTCTTCGCCGCCGGGGAAATAGGCGGTGCCGCGCATGGCTTCGTCACGCATGAGAAGCGGGACGGACATGGGTTTATAGCCGCGGGCGGCCATGTGGTCTATGGCGAATTTTAAAACGGCCCAGTGGAGCATGGCGCCGTCGCCTTTGAGGAAGTAATTGCGCGAGCCGGAGAGTTTGACGCCTCGCTCGATATCCATAATATCAAGGTCAAGGCCCAGGGCTACATGGTCTTTGGGAGTGAAATCAAATTGCCTTACTGTGCCCCAGCGGCGTATCTCGACGTTTTCGGTATCGTCCTTGCCTTCGGGCACTTCGGGTGCGGGCGGCATGGGGACGTAAAGGAGGAGATTGTTAAGCTCGGGTTCGAGCTG
>Ga0154575_1073_pt1 | contig 20308 bp, 14 predicted proteins | sample RifGroF2_FD_116004 | JGI IMG/M metagenome (GOLD analysis project Ga0154575, IMG submission 116004) | Planctomycetes bacterium GWF2_50_10
ACCGATCCAATTGCCGTCTCTTCGTCATCCATTACAGGCAGAACATAAGTATAGACCGACATCTTGCCGAACTTTTGAAGCGAACCTTTGGCGACCTTGCGATCAACTACTTTTTTAAAGTACTCAGGCTCGTGTTTTTGCCAATCCGCGAAACGCTGCGTTATCGCGACAACATTGCCGTTGGCGTCATATATCGCGCAGCCCTGCAATCTCTCCCGCTGTTGAAAACTGTTAACTACGCGAGCAGCCGAGTGCATGTCATTATTTTTTATAATATATTTAGCCGAAACTTCGATCGATTCCGCAACCGATTTGGCCTTCCTGCGCAGTTCATCCATAAGCCTTTGCTCTTCGGATTGCACCTGAACTATTCCGAAGATCACAAACACCGCCGTCACCACCAGCAATATCGGCAATATAAATAAAAGCAATTTTTTCATGAGACCTCAACTTTTGTAACATTTTAGACAACTGAGCAAAGCCCTCGTAGAGGGCGACAGTTTAATAGCCCCAGGCGTGAGCCTGGGGAAAAAGCGACACAAAAAACTAAAAGCCCCTGTAAGGGGCGACACAAGCACTCGGCTAAAGTGGTACTACTTTTTTAACTCGCGCTGGGTATTCAAAATTTACCCCGTGTACGTCCCCGATCAACGTTTGTTCATTTTTAATCTGCCAAACCAGGCACATGCGCTGTGATCAAAACAGCCATCGCGATTATAACCAGCAGCACTGAATAATTGCGCCAATCCCTCATAGACGCCGGTTCTCCAGTAGAGGTCAAACCGCCCCAATGTTTTATGTCGGTATATCTGATGTAGATCAACGACGAGATTATAAATAAATAAAATGCGTCAGCCCAGCCGATCCCCTTCGGATTATTGTAGATCGAGATCGCCGTGGCAATGAGTAAAATATTTCCTAAGAACATCCAATACAGCCGCCCCAATACCGCTCTGCCCCTGCTCTGCTTTTCATCATGGAACGGCTCAGATTTGACAGTTTTTGTGCTTTTAGTCGTCATTTCATCTCCTGCATTTAAAATGTAGGAAATGGCGGCCCGACCAAATCCGAGTCCTGCGGGACTAAAACCCGCACCCTTACACCCCCATATAAACCACTATCAAAATCATGTCAACCAAAATATAAATAGCGTTCGCATTGTCCCTTGAATTGCACTTTTCTGCCTTTGTTTTTTGTTAGTAGTAACTTGTAAATTTGACAAATTAAATGAATAGGATTAAAATTTCGTCTAATAGCTAATTTGCTTCTTTTTGTTTTGAGGGATAAAATATGATAAAACAATTCATAGCTGGCAGCTGTTATTCATATATTTTAAGTTCTAATACAGAAAGTGCTATTATTGACCCTCATGTGAGCTTGGTAGACACATACAAAAAGTATATTACCAAAAATTCTCTAACGCTTAAATATATTATTGACACACATACACATGCAGACCACTTTTCAGCAGCGGCGGTGCTGAAAAAAGATACCGGGGCACCTGTGCTGATGCATTCAAAAGCCATATCCAGTGTAGCTGATAAGCGGCTAAATGATAACGATAAGTTAATACTGGGTTCGGCCAGTTTCGATATTTTGTATACGCCGGGTCATACAGACGATACGATAAGTATTTTTGGTGAAGGCGGATTATTCTCAGCAGATGTTCTTTTGATTGGTAGTGTCGGAAGAACAGATTTCCAAAACGGGTCGCCGGAATCAATGTTTGATATACTTCAAAGACTTAAAGCATTACCCAGCGAAACAATACTGTATCCCGGACATGATTATAATAATGTTGCGAGATCAACTATCGGCAAAGAGAAAATTGAAAATCCATTTCTCAAGGAGAACAATAAAGAGAAGTTTGTGGGCAATATGCGTTCAAAGGTAATTCCAAAGCCTTTTAATATCGAGAATATAATTCGAGTAAATCAGCAAGGCGGAACATCTTCAATTGAAATGATATCACCTTCTAAAGCCATGGAGATATTAAAAAACGACCCGCACGCTAAGATTTTAGACGTACGTTCGAATGAGGAAGTCGGTCGCTTGCAAGTATCTAATTCTCTTAACATTCCTATCGATATTATTTCTTCAAAAATACAGGAACTCAGTGAATCCAGGCATAACTATCTTGTTCTCTGTCATACCGGTAACCGTGCAGCTATGGCTGCGGATATGCTCATGCAATCAGGAATTCACAATGTTAAAGTGATACAGGGAGGTATCTCGCAATGGCAAAAAGATAAACTGCCAGTTATCAAAGGGAGCAGCCATGTATCACTTGAAAGACAGGTGCGTGTTATCGCAGGGAGCTTAGTGGTTTTAGGAATAATGCTGGCATGGCTGATACATTGGGCTTTTATGATTATACCCTTGTTTGTCGGTAGCGGGCTTGTCTTCGCAGGGATAACTGATAACTGCATGATGGGGATGCTGTTGATGAAATTGCCATATAATAAAAAAATGTACCAGGCTAAAGCGAAATCTGGCACATGCTCTGTAGCCGGCGGAGGGTGTTCTGTAAAATGAGGAGGAGGGCAAGTACTCTTGCCCATGCGGAAACTATTTCCTATCCCTAATACTAAATCAGCGTAATCAGTTAATCAGTGTAATCATAACTTCTTCGCCTTCGTTTTGAATTTTCCGTTTTTGAAATTCGAGTTTGTTTCGGATTTCGAGCTTAGTGCTTTTCCTGTTTCGCACTGAGCGTTACTATTGCGTTTTTGCACAATGCCCTTCTCTGTTGATCATTCTAATCTCACCGACCCATTCACAGTTGAAATGTCCAGCCTTCCCGTCCCTGTTCCGATCTTCGCGTCGACACTCTTACCCAACTTGCCTTTAACCGTCAGCTCCACATCGCTGTGTATTGAGCCGTTTACTGTATTGAGTTTTGCTGATCCCCCAAACCCGTCCGGTAGATTCACGAAAGCCGACCCGTTGACTGTGTGCCCATCGATCGAACTGGCCTTGGAATCTTTCGCAAAGTGCAGCTTGATTGACCCATTAACAGTACTCACCTTCACATCCCCAGCCTGCACATCTGTCGTGATCGAGCCGTTTACAGTTGTCGCCCGTACCGCCCCGGCAATCCCCTGCGTTGAAATGCTTCCATTAACACTCGAAAGCTCTAATCCCGTCGCAGCCTGCACGGCCGCATTGAACTTCACACTCACATACACATCCTTTGGCACCTCGTGTCTGTCCACTGATGCCTTAACCGTATCCCCATCCCGTTCGAACCGCACTACAACCTTGTGCACATATTCATCCGCCTTAGCCTGATCCGCCGCCCGCACCTCGACTTCAGCGGTCAATTTACAGACACCTTCAGAATATCCCGTCACCTCAATTGCCCCGTTCTCAGTCGATGCAGCAAAAAATTTAGCCTGTTCTTCCGCGAAATTCAGCACGTTTACTGCCTTGAACTTTGATTTATTACAGCAGCAGTTTACAACACACCCACCCATAACAACTACCGCAACCGCAAGCACCAAAACCATTCGTCTCATAAATTCTCCTTGAAAAGTTTTCAATCTATCAAAGCGCACATTACATTAGACGCACAATGTTACAGATTCGTTACACCCGCCCCTCCGCGGCAAATATAAAATTAAAAAATCAGCGCAATCATCGTTTAAATTTTCTGCCTTCTTCTCTGCGTGCTCGGTGTTCTCTGTGGCAAAATTCTTTTCTTTAAATCAGCGCCATCAGCGAAATCAGCGTTTAAATGATTCTCCCTTCCACAACTCAAACCTCAAAACCCAAAATTAGAACTTGCCTTCCACTACTGTCTCCTGTCTTGTGTCTCCTGTCTACTCTCTTAACTTCTTCGCCTTTGTTTTGAACTTTCCGTTTTTGAATTCGAATTTGTTTCGGATTTCGAGCTTAGTGCTTTTCCCCGTGTCGCGCTTCCGCACGTACGCACTTACGCACTTCTTCCAAACCCGCAACGCGTAACACGCAACTCGCAACAGTGCTCCTCATTCATTGCACTTTTGCCCAGCACCCAGCAACCAGCACCCAGCAACCAGCAACTAGCAACTAGCAACTAGCAACCAGCCTCCACTTCCAATTCTCCTCCCAGGCTCCTCATCAACTCCACAAAATTCGGAAACGTAACATTCATCGCCTCCGCCGTGTCGATTATAGTCTCTCCCTCAACCGCCATCCCCGCCAGACTAAGCGCCATTACGATCCGATGATCCCAGTGCCCATCCACCCTTGCCGCATGAAGTTTGCTCTTTCGGATAACAAGCCCATCGGCAAGCTCCTCAATATCCGCCCCCATCTTGGAAAGTTCCTTAGCCATGCACGCGATCCGATCCGTCTCCTTGCTCCGCGCCTGCGGAACATTTACAAGCCGAGTTTCCCCCTCCGCAAACGCCCCAACCACCGCCATTGCCGGCAGCGCATCCGGCGTCCCGTTCATATCTATTTCGATACCCTTTAGTGATTTCCCAACCACCCGCAGGGTCCGTTTCCCCACCCCAGTCCCCCCCCTGATTACAGGACAGCCCATATCCGCTAAATACCCCGCAACCGCCTTATCAGGCTGCGAATCTCTAAAATCCAGCCCCTCCATCTCGATATCTGCCCCCAAAATAGCAGCCGCCACCATAAAAAAAGTAGCACTGGAAAAATCCGCCGGTATCGCCATATCAAACGCCTTAAACCCTTGCCCGCCCGGTACTTGCAAATGCCGAAGCGAGTCGTTTTGATACCGAATTCCCTGCCAGTCCAGCCAGTCGCATGTGATTTTCACATAGTCAGGCTCATTGAGCAGCGGCACATCTATTTCCGTATCCCCGTCCCCCAGCGGCGTACAAAGCAATAAGCTCGATAAGTACTGGCTGGTAAAGCAGTTAATGCTTGTCTTGCCGCCTCGCAGCCTTCCTCGCACCTCCACCGGCGCCTTGCCGTTACCCTTTACAGAATAAGCATTTGCGCCAAGATCGCTCAAAGACGTAAGCAGCGGGGCGATAGGCCTGTTCTGTATCTGCTCATCCCCCGTAAGCCGTATAATTTTACTCAAATCCCTGCAAAGCGCCGCCGACCCCGTTGCAAGCCGCATCGTCGTACCCGAATTGCCCACATCTATAACCTCTTTAGGCGCAACAACTTGCCCGCCGTTGCCGCAGATAACCCAGCACTGGTCGTTATCAGTATTGATATCCGCCCCCATCGCCCCATAGCACTTAACCGCGCTAATCGCATCATAAGATATCAATGGCTTCCTTATATAGCTCGTCCCGCTCGCCAGCGACGCGATCGCAACCGCGCGTATCGTATGCGATTTCGAAGCTGGTATCTCCACCTTGCCGCAAAGCCGCGATTTTCTAACCTTGAGTAACATACTTGCCTCCATTTTGCCCCCATTTTTAGCACAGAAACGACGATAGCAAAAGCAAAAAACCGCAATTTCAAAGCAGATGCTAAGTCCATGTAATTTCAAAGGATAGAAATTACAATTATGCCGTTGACATAATACTTTTTGCCAATATACTTGCGAATATTTAACGGTGCAAAGTCATCATCCAATACTACTATTAAAAGGACGTATTTTATGGGAAGAGGCAGTTTCGTCGCAATTATTCTTTTGTCATGTCTAGGCCTGACCGGCGCATTCGCTAAGCAAAAGGTCGAATACAGGCCCGGCCACCTCATCGTCAAGTTCGCCAATGCCAGCAATGCTGTCCCGCAAGGCTTGAGCAGGCCCATGTCGAGCAAGGCTGTAAAGAGCATCGTTGCCAATGCTATCATGGCCGGATCTAGCGTCAAACGCGAATACGATTTTAAACCCGGCCTAAGCGTCGTGAAATTGCCCGCCGGTTCCAGTGTTGATAACGCTTTGTCGCATTTCATGAATAACCCTGCTGTCGCCTACGCAGAGCCGGATTACGCCTACGAGTTGCAATTCACCGAGCCTAACGATTTACGCTACAACGAAATGTGGGCCTTGAGCAACACCGGCCAGGCAGGCGGAAGTACCTTGGCACAGATACACGCCCCCGAGGCATGGGACTACATTCATGACATCACTACCGTCGTCGTGGCGGTTACAGACACCGGCCTTGATGTAAACCATGTTGATATCAATGACAATGTCTGGATGAATCCAAATGAGCTTGTTCCAGATCCTTGTGATGCTAATGCCTATGATGGCCTGGATAGCGATAACAACGGCTACATAGACGACGTCAAAGGCTGGGATTTTGCCGGCGCGGATGGAAATGATCTCTATGATGGCGATAGCGACGTTCGGGACTTCATGGGACATGGTACCCACGTCAGCGGCACTATCGGCGCTGTCGGTAATAACGGCATCGGCATAGCCGGTATTGCATGGAAAGTGCAGATTATGCCTTTGAAAATTTTCGCTGATAACTCTGAATATTGTTATGCAAGCGATGAAATCGCGGCAATTGGTTACGCTGTACGCGAAGGTGCAAATGTAATAAACGCCTCATGGGGCGGTGGTTCATATTCAATAGGTCTCTATGACGCAATCCATTCAGCTAGGGATGCCAACGTAATATTTGTTGCTGCCGCCGGCAATGACACCAGTGACAATGACTTGAATAGCACATATCCTGCAAATTACGATCTGGACAATATAATCAGTGTAATGGCCACCAATAATTATGATTCGCCATCCTATTACACTAACTATGGTCTTATAGAAGTCGATATTGCCGCCCCCGGTGGATCAACTGATTCTTCCGAACAGGGCGGTATTTTAAGTACTTTGCCCGGAAATAACTACGGGTTTTATCAGGGCACATCAATGGCCGCTCCTCATGTCACCGGCGCTGTGGCGCTTGTGATGGAGATTAACCCAACAATTTCATACACAAACGTCATCAAGCTGATAAAGTCTTCCGGCGACAAGCTGCCTGTTTTAACCAGTTTGTGCGATTCCGGTGCAAGGCTCAACCTTTTCAATGCCGTCTATAGGGCAAGGGCTGGAAATGTTATAAATACCCATACGCCTGCTACGGTCTTTCACAGCATTCAGGATGCCATTGATGATGCCGCGACTTTGACAGGTGACACGCTCGTCGTAGATCATAATTTCTGGTATTATGAAAATGTAGATCTGGGCAATAAGGAACTTACGATACGCAGTGGCATCGCAACAGCCGGTGGTATGGGCAATCCTGCTCTATACCCGCAGGACACTGTGATTTCCGCTGCACTTGATGGTACTATGCCTACTCTCAGCATCTACGGAGGCCAGACATCTGCCACTAAAATACAGGGTTTCACCATCCGCGATGGTGATGGTGGCATATACATCGACGGCACAGAACCTGAGATCTCCGATTGCTTTATTCAGGATAACATAAGCACCGACTTGGGTGGCGGCATTCAAATTGACGGTGGTGCAGACCCCGCCATAACCGATTGCAACATCATGGCTAATATCGCCCAGTCAGGCGGCGGTGGTATCTACTTGCTTGATTCATCCGTAACTATCACCAATTCCAATATAATGGATAATAATAGCATAGGCGGCCCCGGTGGCGGTATTTACACTGCAACAGAGGACGATGCGAGTGTAATTACAATTACTGATTCTAATGTAATAAATAACATATCCAGCGCCGATTCAGGTGGCGGCATGTACTTGTTCGACACCACAGTAGCGATAACGGACTGCAACATTTCGACAAATATTTCGCATTTTGATGGCGGCGGTATTTACTGGGAAAATTCAAACGGGTCTATTAGCGGCACTACAATCATGGACAACGTCGCGGATTATTCTGGCGGCGGCATGTACTTCTGGGACTCCTCGCCGACTGTTTTTAATTGCCTTATCGCGAGAAATTCCACGATCGGGGGCGATGAAAGCAGCGGCGGAGCAGGTCTTTATTTAAACGGAAGCACTAGCAATATATCGAGTTGCACATTTGCGGATAACGCAGTGGCCGCAACGGACAGATTCGGCGGAGCTATCTTCCTGTATTACACGACAACTGCCCCGACTATCACAGATTGCATATTCAGTGGCAACAGCAACTACGCCATTTATGAAACAGTTTATACTGAAAATGGTATCCCTAATGTGATAAGTCCTGCTAGTGTTGATTTTTGTCTGTTCGGCGAGAACTTGCCGGCGGATTACTGGAACGCTGATAATGGCAAAGCTTATGATGCCAATTTTACAGGCACCTACAATATCGATCAGTTGGCAGAAGTAGCCAACAGCATTGGAGCAGTACCACTGTTCGCTACCGGCAGACTGGGCGATTACTACCTTAGTCAGATCGCCGCAGGGCAGCTTGTAGACAGCCCGGCTGTCGACGCAGGCAGTGATACGGCTGTCAATCTAGGTTTGGATACAGTTAGTACACGGACGGATAACGAAAGTAATGATGTAAACGTAGTTGATATCGGCTTTCATTACAAAGATTCCACCGTCATAGGCACATTTACTTTGATAATAGTCAGAACGCCGAATGTTGGCGGAACCGTTACTACCGATCCTGATACCATGCCGACCTTCAAAATGTATTCCCAGGTACAGCTTACAGCCGTCCCGGCTTCGGCCTACCAGTTGCAGTCATGGCGTGGCACAGATAACGATGCGATCGATTCCAACGACAACGTCGTTACAATGCTAAGTGACAAGATCGTTTATGTGACATTCGAAACCAAAATGATCGAGTTGCGTGTTATTATAGATACGCAAGGTGATCCGAGTGTCGCAAGCAGTACGTTCACGCTCAATCCCAATTATGATAATGTAAGGACCAAGTCGTATTATCGCGACGCGCTTGTTTATATAACATGTGTACCCGGTAATGCTTCCTACCGTATCGAATGGTCCGGCACCGGCAAGAACGGCGCACCAAACGACGGTTCAAATAACCTTACAAACTGGGTGCAGATGGATGCCCCCACAGGACAGAAAGAGGAAGTTCGCATTACTTTTGTTAAGCCGCGGGTATTAGACGTTCCCGGTGATTATGTTCATATTCAGGATGCGATAGACGCTGCTCTGAATAAGGACACCGTCGTAATAGGCCCTGGCGTTTATGATATAGACGAATCCAGCAACGACAATTTCTACTTAACTGTCAGCGGCAAAGATATAACACTTACCAGCCGCAATCCCAATGATCCGTGTGTGGTCGCGGCAACTGTGATAAGGACGAATTACCATGTGTCTTATGGTGCCTGGGTTGAAGATATCACCGCCCGAGATTATGGCACATGGGTAACCAGTGAGCCCGCATACGGAATGATGCGCCTTTATAATGTGTCACGAAATATGATAATAAAAGGCCTTACTTTCCAGGCGACAGTAACTTCGTCAACATCTGTGCCATCCGAAGACGTGACCAACGACGGCCGCAATGGCAAACCCCTTGTAGGTGGTGCGATAGCTCTTGTTCAAGACGCTTCACCGACGATCATCAATTGCGTATTTGACAACTGCACGATCCGGGCCGGTCACGGTTTGCCCGGCAGAGTGGCTCCCGGCGAAGGTGGTTGGGGTGGCTGGGCTAAGGGCGGTGCACTTTATTGCGGCACAGGATCGAATCCTCTTGTAAGGTATTGTTCGTTTCTGGAATGTTCAGCTAAGGGTGGCGACGGCGGCAATGGAACAACCTCGCCCGCACCAGGCCACGGCGGATCATGGGATACATGGAGTGAACAGGATCTAGGTTGGTATTGGGGTCCGTACCAGCCATATTGGAAATACAGCGGCTACGGCGGAGCAGTATTTGTCGATACAGGCAGCGCGGCCGAATTCCAAAATTGCGTTTTCAAGGATAATGATGCAATGGGCGGCAGTTGCGGTGTAAGTGGTGGTATAGCCGGCTGGCCGCAGCGGCATTTTCAAATCGATGCTTATGGCGGTGCGGTTTATTGCGCAGCCAGCAGTTCGCCTGTTTTCACAAGTTGCCAGTTCATCGATAACCAGCTTGATCCAAATGGCGTTGGTGGCACACATAATGACAATGGCTCAGTTGTTCTCGATAAAACAAATTCCCCGTACACATGGGGCGGCGCGGTTGCGTTTGATGATTATGCAAGCCCGGCTTTCAAGAAGTGCACCTTTACGCATAACAGTGCAGGTGCCGGCGGTGCGATCTATGCGGAGTACGCAGATCCGCTCATATCAGACTGCACCTTCACAAAGAACTTCGGCTGGGACGCCGGCGCGCTTTATCTTGTCGAAGGAAATTACCGCATATCCAGATCAACCTTCAGCCAGAACGAGGCAAACGGCATTTCAGGTGTAGGCGGTGGCATCGTGGCATCGGATGCCAACCTGTGGGTCTGTGATTCTAAGATTCAGACCAACAAGGCAACAGCATCCGGCGGCGGATTGTACCTCTTCGGCAGTGACACAAGCTGGCTGATGAACTGCCTTATCACAAATAACCAGGCAGGCCGTGACGGCGGCGGCATAAGCGCAAACTGGTATGCCGAACCGAATATTATGAACTGCACAATAGCCAGTAACACCGTTACGGGCACAAATGCGGTTACCAAAACGAAATTCGCCAGCAGCTTCGGCGGCGGCCTGAATATGTCGTACTATTGTGATGCAAACGTGGTAAATACGATCATTTACAATAACTCCGCAGCCAATGGCCGCCAGGTATCACTCACAGATGATTTCGTCGACAGCGAAACAGGTGAGGTTTACTATAACCTGCCCTCGTATCTCAGGGTAAAATACAGCGACATCATGGGCAAAACGACCGCTATGTTGTTTGACACTGGATGCAAGGCGTTCTGGGGCGCGGGCAATATTGATGCAGATCCGAAGTTTGTGAGCGGCTTCTACCTCAGCCAGCCCACCGGCCAAACTGTAACCAGCCCGTGTGTCAACAAGGGCACCGGCACGCTTTCAGCCCTGCATTTCACAAGACACACTACCCGCACCGATCTTGTCGTAGATACCGGCGTGCCTGATATGGGATACCATTATATCAAGTATCCCGACGTCCTTGGTGATTACAATTTCGACGGCGCTGTAAATACGACAGACTTGGCACTCTGGGCATTTAACAACTGGATGAACAGGTCGTGCGACTTCCCATACTGGTGCAACGGCCGAGACCTCAACGAAGACGGCATAGTCAACTATACAGATCGTTCGCTCTTCGATAAGAACGTCGGCAAAACGGAAACCTTGGCGCCAACGCCGAACCCGATGAAGTTCGCGAACTCGCCCAGACGCACCACCACCACAACCGCGACAATGACGGCTTATCAGGCTGTTGATAACTCAGCCGGTTCGATTTATTACTACTTTGAACGCCTAAACGCAAACGGCGGAGCCACAGGCGTGCACAGCCCGTGGCAGACGAGCAGGACATGGACTGACACAGGTCTTTCGTCGAGCCTGGTCTATGGTTACAGGGTACGGGCCAAGGACAAAAACGGCAATATGACAAAGTGGTCCACCATCGCGTACATCACAAACTCGGTAAACAACGACGTTACTAAGCCTACGCCCAATCCGCCTACATGGGTAAAGAGGCCTTATGCTGTTAATAACACTTCGGTCTCTATGACCGCCACAACTGCCAAGGATGCAAGCGGTGTCCAATATTATTTCGAGGAAACATCCAACAGAGCCGGCGGTACGGACAGCGGCTGGATAAGCACGCCAACCTATACCGATACCGGCCTTTCGCAGGGTGTGACTTACACATATCGTATCCGCGTCAGGGACAGGTCGGTGGCGCACAATGCCACCGGGTATTCGACAAGTGCTTCGGTGAAAATCGTCGGCGCGCCTAGCCCGAATCCGCCGGTGTGGGAATCGGCGCCGAGGCAATACTCATCGGGTATAAATTACTATCACACGATGACCGTCGCCGAGTGCACAGGCGGTGGCACTGTGGAGTACTTATTTGAATGTGTTTACGGCAACGGCATAAGCAGCGGCTGGCAGACATCAAGAACCTATACATACCTCATAGCCAACAGGTCTATTTTGGCGGGCTACAGGGTCAAGGCCCGTGTGAGGCTGCCGGGCGGACTTACGACCGCTCCAAGCGTGATAGGACTCACCCAGTAAATGGTAAAGGGCCGATTTTTCGGCCCTTTTTTATGCGCTTCCAAACAGGCTCCTTGATAAAGAAGCGCAAAGGCCTTATACTTGCTCCGAAATTGAATTTAAGTTCGAGGCAAAAATGAAAATTCTGCTTGATGCCGCCCAGATCAGTAATTCGCTGGAATACCTCGCCCAGTGCATTGCAGGCGCCGCTGGAACTGGCTCGGATATCGGAATAATCGGTATTCGAAGCAGGGGCGAGATACTTGCCCAGCGAGTTACGAAAATTCTCGCCCAGAAGATATCCAAAGACGTACCCTGCGGCACGCTTGATATAACTCTTTACCGCGACGATCTAAATTCGCCCGCCGGCCAGGAAATACCGCAGGTTCGCAGCACGGAAATCACATTTGATATAAGTGATAAGATCATCTTCCTTATTGACGATGTTCTTTATACCGGCCGTTCCGTCCGTGCCGCCCTTGATGCACTTATGGATCTCGGCAGGCCACGCGCGATAAGACTTGCCGTACTCGTAGAACGATCCGGCCGGGAATACCCGATACAAGCCGATTACGTCGCCTGCAGCGCAAAAGTCGACGAAGGCCAGTTCGTTCAGGTAAAGGTCGTCGAGGTAGATGGAATCGATGAAGTGGTTGTGGAGTAGAACGTGAGCAAGACCGAAACTTTCAAATGGAATCGAAAGCATCTCCTGGGCCTTATGGAATTAAGCCGCCAGGAAATCGAATACATCCTCGATACCGCCGAGGGCTTTCGTGAAATAAGCACCCGCTCGATTAAAAAAGCTCCGCCCCTACGCGGCAAAGTGGTAGTGAACCTCTTCTTCGAGGATAGCACTCGCACCCGCAACAGTTTCACCCTCGCCGCCGAACGGTTAAGCGCCGACGTCATGCAGTTCAGCACCAAGTTCTCCAGCGTCAGCAAAGGCGAAACACTCCTCGACACCGCCAAAAATCTTGAAGCCATGGGCATCGATATAGTTGTAATTCGCCACAGCGCCGGCGGCACCGCCAAACTCCTCAGCAGAACCCTCAACTGTGCCGTCGTAAATGCCGGTGACGGTTACGGCGAACATCCCACGCAGGGACTCCTCGACGCCTTCACGATCCGGCAGATCAAAGGCTCGCTCGAAGGCCTTGAAGTCGCTATCGTGGGCGATATCGCGCATTCCAGGGTAGCCCGCAGCAATATTTGGGCACTCACAAAACTCGGCGCCAACGTCACACTTGTCGGCCCGCCCACTCTCATGCCCCCAGCCGTCAAGCAGCTCCCTGTAAAAGTCAGCTATTCGCTTGACGACGTGATAGACAAAGTCGATGTCGTCAATATGCTCCGTATCCAGTTTGAAAGACTTGGCTCAAACCCGTTCCCGTCCATACGCGAGTATTCGCATTATTTCGGCTTAACTCTAGACCGCATGAAAAAAGCCAAGCCCGACATAATCGTCATGCACCCCGGCCCCATCAATCGCGGCGTGGAAATGGAAAGCGAAGTCGCCGACGGTAAAAACAGCGTCATCCTCAAGCAGGTCGAAAACGGCCTCGCCGTCAGGATGGCGGTTTTGTATCTTGTAAATCAGGCATCCCAGGAACTCAGGAATAAGTAATGTCTAACGATCTGTTGATAAAAAACGGCAGGATCATCGACCCGGCCAATGGCATTGATGCCGCCGGCGACGTCCTCATCACAAACGGCTCCTTCGCAAAAGTTGGCGGTAAAATTTCTGCCCCAGGCGCAACAGAGATCGATGCCTCCGGCAAGTTCGTCACCCCCGGCCTAATCGATATCCATGTGCATTTCCGCGAGCCGGGCGATGAAGAAGAAGAGACTATCGCAAGCGGTTCCGCCGCTGCCGTAAGAGGCGGCTTCACCTCGGTAGTGTGCATGCCCAATACAGACCCGCCCATACAGGATGCAACCAGCGTCGAATATGTCCACAGGATGGGCCGCCAGACTCGCAAGACGCACGTCTATGTAATGGGCGCTCTCACCAAGGAACGTAAAGGCGTCGAACTCGCCGAAATGGGCCTCATGACCCGTGCCGGCGCAGTCGGCTTCACCGACGACGGCTCAGGCGTGCAGGACCCCTCGGTTATGCTCCGCGCCTTAAAATACGCCGCCATGTTCAACACAGTAATCGCCCAGCATTGCCAATACGACAGCCTCGCCAAAAACGGTGTTATGAATTCCGGTTACAATTCAACCGTTCTCGGCCTCCCCGGCCTTGATTCCCTCGCCGAAGAAATGATGCTTTGGCGTGACATACAACTCGTCAAAAAAACCGGCGTCCGCTACCATTGCCAGCATATTTCAACCGCCGGCTCGGTCGAACTTATTCGCCAGGCCAAGGCGCAAAAGCTCCCCGTTACCTGCGAAGTTACCCCCCATCACCTGCTCTTTACCGACGATGCCTGCGCCGATTACGACACCAACTACAAAGTCAACCCGCCGCTGAGAACTGCCGCCGATATTGAAGCTCTCAAGAATGCCATAAAAGAAGGCCTCGTCGATGCTCTCGTCACCGATCACGCCCCGCATCTCCAAAGCGAGAAGGAACTGGAATTCGTCGCCTCGCCCTTTGGCATCGCAAGTCTCGAATGCGCGCTCGGCTTGTACGTCAAAGCACTCATTGAGCCGGGCATCATCGATTGGCCTGCACTGATAAATCTCATGACCGCCGGCCCCGCAAAAGTCGTCGGCCTGAATAAAGGCACCATGACCATGGGCACTCAAGGCGATGTCACGATCTTCGACCCCGGCGCTGTATATTGCGTTGACACCGCGACATTCAAATCAAAAAGCCGCAACTGCCCCTATCAAGGCTGGAATATCAGCGGCAAAATTGAATACACCATCGTAGGCGGCGAAATAAGGTATAATTCTCAACAGGGTTAAATGCCTGTATTGATTGACGGTTACAATCTGCTCCGCAGCGTCGAAAAGGTCAGTGACACCGAAACATTGACCGACACGGCCCTTTGTCGCCTCATTTCCAACTACTTGCGATACATAGGCGAACTCGGCGAAATAGTTTTCGACGGCATCGGCCCCAGAGAAAAAGGCCCGTTCCAGAATCTGCCGAATCTCGATGTTACATTTTCAGGCTCCCAGGTAGAAGCCGACGAGATCATCGAAATCCGCATAGAAGCAAACACCGCCCCAAAACGCCTGATGGTCGTCAGTTCCGATAGACGCATCGTCGCCGCCGCGAGCAAGAGAAAAGCCGTAAGCGTCAAAGTGGAACTATTCTGGGCCGAGATGATGGCAACCCTGGCCCGAATACCAAAAAAGAAAAAATTCGCCGAGCCGCTCGAAAAACGCCAGGGCATTACCGAAGCCGAAACAGATTACTGGCTAAAAGTCTTCGGCTTCAAAGATTAACTTCTCCTGCCTCCTGTCTTCTGTCTCCTGTATTCTATCCTAAAAGGCTTCTACCAGTCATTTCCGCCGGCTTTGGCAATTCCATCATGTCCAGCAGCGTCGGCATTACATCGGCAAGACACCCGCCGCTTCGCAGCTTTCTGCCTTTATTCTTTTCATCGAACACGATCAACGGCACATCGCCCACCGTGTGCGCAGTGTGTGGCCCCGATGTCGATGGATCGTACATCTGCTCAAAATTCCCGTGATCCGCCGTCACCAGTGCCGCGCCTCCCATCGATTTGATTTTCGCAAGTATCTTCCCAACGCACTCATCCACCACCTGCGCTGCCCGTATCGCCGCATCGGGTATTCCGGTATGTCCAACCATGTCGGGATTTGCGAAATTCACAATGATCAGATCGTATTTGTTGGTATCGAGCTTTTCAAGCACAATAGAAGCAACCTCGTAAGCGCTCATCTCAGGCTTAAGGTCGTATGTCCGCACCTTCGGCGAAGGCACTATTTGCCGCTCTTCACCTGGGAAGGGGGCTTCGGTGTAATCATTGAAGAAAAAAGTCACATGTGCATATTTTTCAGTTTCCGCGCAGCGAAATTGTGTAATGCCCAGTTCGCCAAAATACTGGGCCGCTATATTCTTCATCTTCGCCGGCTTGGGAAACGCCACCGGCGCCGGGATCGTCGCGTCGTATTCGGTAAGGCACACATAATAAAGATCAGGCTTGGCCCCGCGGTCGAATCCTTTAAAATCAGGATCAACGAACGCCCGTGTTATCTCGCGTGTGCGGTCCCCGCGAAAGTTAAAGAATATCACCGAATCGCCGTTTTCAACGGTCGCCAAAGGCTTGCCGCCCGCATCGACGATATTCGTCGGCTCGATAAATTCATCCGTAATATCCTTCGTGTAGCTGTCCTTCATTAATGCCACAGCGTTTTGGGCCTTGCCGCCTTTGCCAAACCGCAGGCAATCGTATGCTCTTTGCACCCTGTCCCATCGCTGGTCGCGGTCCATCGCGTAAAATCGACCCGATACCGACGCGATCTTGCCCACCCCGATCTCATCCATTTTATTTTGAATATCCTGCAGATAGGCCGCTCCCGATTGCGGCGGCGAATCCCTCCCGTCCGTAAACGCGTGCAGGTACACTTCCTTAAAATTCTGCCGCTTAGCCATTTCCAGCAGCCCGTAAAGATGCGGCAGCAGCGAATGAACTCCGATATCCGAGCACAGCCCCCAAAGGTGAAGCTTGCCGTTGTGTTTCCTGGCGAAATCAACCGCTTTTATAAACTCTGCGTTTGTATAATATGTACCTTCGCGTATCGCAAGCGTCAGCCGCACCGATTCCTGGTAAACGATCCTGCCAGCCCCGATATTCTGGTGACCCACCTCGGAATTACCCATCGTGCCTTCAGCCAACCCAACAGCCTCGCCAGAAGTGTGGATCAGCGTATTTGGATATTCGCCCATAAGCATATCGTCGGTAGGCGTCTTCGCCAGCTTTATAGCATTGAACTTATCCATTGAAGTATCTGGGTTATAGCCCCATCCGTCACGGATGATAAGTGCGAACGGACGACGAGATAATTTTGCCTTAGACATCGAAAAAGACCTTTCTAATCTCAAATTTAAAGCCGTAGTTGCGATAATTTATAGAAGAATCATCAAAAGGAAAAGGGAAAACTCCTCATAACTGCTCATTTCACCAACATCGCTGCAAAGGTAAAGGTTTGACATCCGCCTGCTTTTGGTTATAATTTTGCCGCGGATATAATCTGTCGATTATTATATAGGTTCTGATTGTAAAAGGAATTGTGATGAGCAGAAGTTTAGCCTGCGTCGTCGTCGCGGCCGTGTCGGTTGTCTCGCTTCTTGGCATGGTCGGCTGTGCCAACCAGGATGCCGTGAACTCTTATGTCGATGCCGTTATGCTCGACGAGATGAACAACGACCAGGAGGCCATCGCCAAGCTCCAGAAAGCTGTCGCCTCAAATCCAAAGTTCGCACTTGCGTGGTCGCTCATGGGCGAGATATACCAGAAGAACAACGAGCTTGAACAAAGCGCAAATGCCTACGAAAAAGCCACAAGCCTCAATCGCTGGTCGTACAAGGATTTCTTCAACCTCGGCAAGGTCTACCAGTCGCTCAATAAATTCACCGCGTCGGTGCGCGCATACGTTCGCGCAACAGAGATATCACCCAATTCTGGCGAAGCCCACCTCGGTGCCGCCCAGGCCTACTATCAGCTAAAGGATTACAAAACCGCCCTCAGGTACGGCAAAAAAGCCGGTGTACTTGACCCCAACCAAGCCGATGTGCAGTCGCTCCTCGGCGATGTCTTCGGCGCCAGCAAGGAATATGACCCTGCCATCGCCGCCTATAAGAGGGCTTTAGAGGTCGATGCCAATAACCCGCAGGTCAACGCCGCCCTTGCCCTGATGTATCTCAGGACAAACAAAGTCGAAGCCGCCCATGAACTCCTTTCCGGTGTAGTCGCCAATAATCCAACATCGTCTGCTTATCAGCAGCTTGGCTACGCGAATCTAAAGCTCAAACGCGTCGATGATGCCGTCGCCGCATACCGAAAAGCCGTCGAACTTGACGAAAAAGACTGGTCGGCTCACAAGGGCCTCGGCGTTGCCCTCATGCTCGCCTCAGGTGTAAAAAACGACCTGGCCCTCAAGGAAGAGGCCATCACCCAATGGCAACTCTCCCTAAAGCTCCAGCCCGAACAGCCCAAGCTAATGGAACTCCTTGAAAAATATCAGCGGTAAGGCAGAATGAAACTGCCTCCACTAAAAGATCACCTCATATTCTGGCCCATAGCGCTGGCCGGTCTCGGTGCCGACCTCTGGACGAAAAGCGCCATATTCAACTGGCTCGGCCAAAAATGGCCCCAGGTTCATGACGTTGTGCCCGGATTTTTCCAACTGGTACTTGCCGAAAATTCAGGTGCAGCCTTTTCAATAGCTCGCGGCAAACGGGTCTTTCTAGCGGCAATTTCAATCGCCGCCCTTTCAGTGGTTTTATACATGTTCCTTTCCAGCCGTATCCGCCCCGTGATCATGAAAATAGCCCTTGCCCTCCTCGCCGCCGGCATAACCGGAAATCTCTACGACAGATTGTTTAACCGGGGCTTGGTACGCGATTTCATATTGATATACTACAAAGACTGGCAATGGCCCGCCTTTAACATCGCCGATTCCATGCTCTGTATCGCCGTAGGCCTTATTATCATAAACACTCTGATAAACGGCGACGGCGAAAAGACCTCCCCCAAAAAATAGAGGTACATTCCCTCGAAAATATGTTACAATCCCGCCAGTTGAGGGATGGCTTATGGATATACCGGTTGAACTTTCTAAGATCATAATAAACGAAACATCCGACCAGCAGGTGATAGTCGTCAAGGAAAAGGGCGGCCAAAGAACCTTCCCCATTGTCATCGGCATCGTGGAAATTTTCGCCATCGACCGCAGGCTAAAAGGCATCATGCCCCCGCGCCCCATGACCCACGATCTTCTCCAGAGCGTCATCGAACAAATGGGCGGCAAGATTTCCAGGATCACAATAACAGACCTCAAAAACCATACTTTCTACGCCCAACTCACCATCCAGACCCAGGCCGATTCCATTGTCATTGACTGCAGACCCTCCGACGCCATCGCCCTTGGCGTAGCCACAAACGCCGCCCTCTTCGTAGCCGAAGAAGTCTTCGAAAAAGTGCTCAAACAATAACCCTGCTCTCCCGCCCGGGCTTGCAGTAGGGTATCTTACCAGCCCCCGATGGTTTCGTGGTACGGCCTATTTTTGACGGTCTGGGATTTAGATTTGCGCAAGTTGAAAAGGGGTAGAGGATTTGGGGATTTTGAGTTTTGAATGCTGAGTTTTGAGTTAAAGGATGGTTTTTAGGGCTTTGAGGGCGGTTTTTGGGGGGCTTGCGCAAGTTGTTGTACATGAAAAAAAGTGTGTCAAGGGAATTTTGAGGGGGGTACAGGGGGGGGTTGCGGGATAGTTTTTAGTCATTAGTGATTAGTTTTTAGTAGAAAAAGCAACAAAAAGGGTGGTTTGGGGGGAGCTGGGTGGGGCAAAGTGCGTAGGTGCGGAAGTGCTTTCGGCTGGGAATATTTGGCAGAAAAAGAGGAGGTCGCATGCGAGCGATTTGGAAATAGTTCTGGAATTTAAATAATGGTAACAAATCCGTAAAGTTGCATGTCTATAGTTCGAGCATAGAATAAAAATAAAGAATTTCAGGAGATGGAATATGAAGATGGTGAGTCTGGCGGTAATCGGGATTTTGGTTGGGTGCGGATATGTTTATGGGGCCCAGAAGTCTGTGAGCATGATGCTGGAGGAGGCGCAGTACCAGGAGGAGACGGTTGGGGATGTGAATGTAGCGATGTCGCTATATGAGAAGATAATTGAGGATGAAGCGGCGAGGCGGCCTGAAGTGGCCAAGGCGATGTATCGGTATGGGGTTTGTTTGGCGAAGAAGGGGCAGAGTGACAAGGCGGCGGAGATATTTAAGGATGTAATTGCGAAGTATGAGGATCAGAAGATATTCGCGATGAAGGCGGAGCGGGAGTTGGAGAAAATTGGAGGTAACGGAACGGGCGGCGGGACAATTTTTACTGATAGTTGTGAAACGGGCGAAGATGTTCCAAGCGGGTGGGAGAAAGGGGCTGATATTACCGGGGTTGAGTACATATGGGACAGGCAGGCGGGCAGTGACGGCAAATCGAGCCTGAGCATAAAGAAAACAGCGGATAAATATTTTCCTATCGCAGAGTGGAGGCGGACCGAGAAGTACGACGGCAAGAGCAAGAAAATCGAAGTGAGTGCGATGGTAAAGGCCCAGGATGCGGGGAAGGCAG
>Ga0154575_1107_pt2 | contig 19719 bp, 18 predicted proteins | sample RifGroF2_FD_116004 | JGI IMG/M metagenome (GOLD analysis project Ga0154575, IMG submission 116004) | Planctomycetes bacterium GWF2_50_10
ACTCATAAACACAAATACAAGTTCATTACAGCCGAAGGCTCGTTTCACGGGCGAACTTTCGCGGCGGTAACAGCTACAGCACAGCCCAAGTACCACGAAGGCTTTTTGCCCATGCTGCCCGGCTTTTCGTATGTGCCTTTTAATGATATCAAAGCCCTCGAAGCGGCATTTACGGACGAAGTGGCAGCTGTTATGGTTGAACCCATCCAGGGAGAAGGCGGCATTAACATCGCCTCGCAGGAATACCTTGGGGCTATCCGTGAACTCTGTGATCTAAATGGCGCGGTAATGATCCTTGATGAAGTGCAGACCGGCATGGGCCGCACAGGCAAATGGTTCGGCTATCAGCACAGCGACATAGAGCCGGATATCATCACGCTTGCCAAGGCCCTGGGCGGCGGCATGGCCATCGGCGCGATGATGGCAAAACCTGAGATCGCCGCTTCGCTGGTGCCGGGTACGCATGCCTCCACCTTCGGCGGCAACCCTGTAGCGTGCGCAGCAGGTATCGCGACAATCGAAGCGATCGAATCCGAATACCTCCTCGATAACGCCGAGAAGATGGGCAAATACGCACGCGAAAAGCTCGATGCACTAAAATCCCGCTTTGCCGTAATAGACCACATCCGGGGCATAGGCCTTATGATTGGCATCCAGCTTACAAGCCCAGGCGCGGTTATTGTTGATAAGTGCCTCGAAAAAGGCCTGCGGATAAACTGCACGCATGACACAGTGCTCCGCTTTATGCCGTCGATGACCATAACCGCGGGCCAAATAGACGAAGCCATTGAAATTCTAACAAGTGTTTTAACGGAACTGCAATTATGAAAGACTTTCTTTCCATCAGTACCTGCACTAAGGACCAACTCCTTGAACTTCTCAAATTGAGCCATGATCTAAAGGCTCTTTATAAATCCGGCGGCCGAGATATCTGCTGCGCCGGTAAAACTCTGGCCATGCTTTTCGAAAAGCCTTCGCTTCGCACGCGCGTAAGTTTTGAGACTGCCATCATCCAGCTTGGCGGCTCCGGCATCTACATCAAGCCCGAAGACATCGGCGGCATCGGCAAACGCGAACCTATTAAGGATATGGCCCGCGTCTTCAGCCGCTATGTAAACGCCATAATGGCCCGCACGTTCGAGCACGACAAAGTGGCCGAACTTGCGAAATGGGCAACAGTCCCCGTCATCAATGCTCTAACAGATTGGTCACATCCCTGCCAGGCAATGGCTGACATCATGACCATGCAGGAATACTTCGGCGATATCGCAGGCCGCAAGATCGCCTATATCGGTGACGGCAACAACGTCGCCCGCTCGCTGGCATTCGGCTGCGCAAAACTCGACATGAAACTCGTCGTCGCCTCACCAGTGGGCTATGAACTCGACCGCGAATCCATCGCAAAGGCGAATTCACACGCATCCGACACCGTGATCCAGACCCACGATCCCCGCTCTGCCGTAGAAGGCGCAGACGTCATCTACACCGATACATGGGTCTCGATGGGACAGGAAAGCGAAGTCGCCAAACGTCGGGCCGATTTCACGGGTTACCAGGTAAATATGGAACTTGTGAAGCTCGCGCCTTCGCACGTTAAGGTCCTCCACTGCCTCCCAGCGTATCGTGGCTTTGAGATCACGGATGAAGTATGCGAATCAGACCACTCCGTCATCTTCGACGAAGCCGAAAACCGACTCCACTTCCAGCGGGCACTGCTGAAAAAGCTGATCTGCGGCTAAAATGACTATGCGCAAAATCCTCATTGCCACAACAAACCCGGGAAAAATGCGTGAGCTATCCGAATTGCTTGATGCGAAAGTTGAATGGGTCAGCCTCAAGGATTTTCCAGGCTTACCTGAAGTGGTGGAAGACGGCGAGACCTTCGCTGAAAATGCCGCGAAAAAAGCACTTGGCTACGCCAAAGCTACAGGTTTGTGGACAATTGCCGATGACTCGGGGCTGTGTATCGATGCCCTGGGCGGAGCACCCGGCATAAACAGCGCCCGCTTTTGCGGCCCTAAAGATCGCGCTGAAAATCGCCATCTTATAGATACAAAAAATATGGAGAAAGTCCTCCAGTTATTAAAAGATTTACCCGAGGAAAAGAGAACCGCAAGATTTGTTTGTGCCATTTGCCTCGCTGGCCCGCAAAAGATACTCGCCCAGACCCAAGCGACTTGGGAAGGCGTAATCGCGACAGCCCCAATCGGCACCGGCGGATTCGGCTACGACCCGATCATGTATATCCCCGAATTAGAAAATTCAGTGGGGCAAATCAGCGCCCCACTGAAAAACCAACTCTCCCATCGCGCCAAAGCGATCAAACTCTTAAAGCCGCATCTATCCGCACTGCTTAAGGCATAGGCATAGGTCCATAAGGCCCCATTGGTGGCCCATAAGGCCAGTAGTATGTCGGTGTAGTGGTTGGGGTACCCGTTTGGGCCGCCCAGATGACCAGCATCGTGAATATCGCGATAAATGCGATTATTCCAACTATCGCCCAGAATCTGCTGTCATGAACGACCCTAGATATACCTATTCCCAGTCTTGCTGGCAGGATGTGTGTTGTAGTTCTCATAATCTTTACCTCCTATCTGTATCCGCTAAATTATACGATAACTAATTCCTAGTTGTTCGGTAGTATTTTGCTGCTTTCTTTCTCTCAAACACTTTCACATCTCCGCCGTAACGCCTTTTGGCTAGTCCTTTGAAGGATGGTTCTAGTTTCGCAGCTTATGCTTTTGTGTTTTTTCTTGACAGTTTTGACGATAACTTGTTATTAGTCCGTTACAAACGCCGAGAATACAAGATATTACTTATTATAAATAGGTTACTAAATGGCAAAAAAAACTTCCGGCTCTTCGCTTGTTATTGTCGAATCGCCGGCAAAGGCAAAAACCATAAATAAATACCTGGGCTCAGGTTACGAAGTTCTCGCATCTATGGGACATGTACGTGACCTGCCCAGTAAGGGTATCTCTGTCGACATTGACCACAATTTCGAGCCTACTTACGAAATCGTCCCGGGCAGAAGAAAAGTTTTGGCCAATATCAAATCCGCCGCAAAAAAAGTCGAGAACCTGTATCTGGCTACCGACTTGGATCGCGAAGGAGAGGCAATTGCCTGGCACCTCGCCCAGGTACTTGGCTTTCCGGAAGACAAGACCTTCCGTGTCGTTTTTAACGCGATCACAAAATCCGCTATCCAGGAAGCTTTTTCCCACCCCGGCAAGATCGACAACGACAAGGTAAACGCCCAGCAGGCCCGCCGCATCCTCGACCGCATCGTCGGCTACCAGATCAGCCCCCTGCTCTGGAAAAAGGTTGCCCGCGGCCTATCAGCCGGCCGAGTCCAGTCCGTAGCCGTGAAAATAATTGTCGAACGCGAACGCGAGATACGAAATTTCAAGGAACAGGAATACTGGCTCCTGCCTGCAGTATTTACCACAGATCTTTCTGCAAACTATACCGCCCAGTGGCAAAAATTTCTCACCGCAGGCGGCCCGGATACAACCCCAACAGTTGCCCAGCAGGCTGAGTGGCTTACCAGCCGCAATGCCTTCAAGGCTGAGATAAACAAAGTCGGCGCCGAGAAGTTCCATGCAGAAAACGAAACCGATGCAATGCGCGTCTTCGATTCCCTTAAAAACGCGCAGTTCAAAGTTGCCTCGATTGAAACAAAGCGATCAAGCTCGCGCCCTGCCCCGCCCTTTATAACCAGTACATTGCAACAGGCCGCAGCCAACCGCCTCGGTTTTTCAACCAAACGCACCATGATCATCGCCCAGCAGCTATATGAAGGTATAGACCTCGGCTCAATGGGCATGCTCGGCCTTATCACCTACATGCGTACCGACAGCACATTTATCTCGTCGGAAGCGATCCGCGCGGCCCGCACATTCATCGAAAATAAACTCGGCAAAGATTACGTTCCCGAAAAGCCCAACTTCTTCGCGCCTAGCCAGGCTGCTCAGCAGGCCCACGAAGCTGTTCGACCGACAGACCCGGATCTCGACCCAGAGCACATAAAGGAATTCCTCACCGACGAGCAATATAAACTCTATGATCTCATTTGGCGTCGCTTCGTAGCCTCACAGATAGCCCCGGCCCAGTGGGATGTCACAACACTCGACATAACTGCCCAGACCGCCATCGGCCCAATAAGCTACCGCGCCTCGGGCAGAGTCCAGATTTTCGACGGCTTTACGCGTCTGTGGCCCACAACAGCTGCAGACCAGCAGCTACCGGCCATGAAGCAGGATGACATCCTCGCGGCGATAGACCTTGAGGCACAGAAGCATTTCACAAAACCCCCGGCCCGCTACACGGAAGCATCACTGGTAAAAGCTCTCGAAAAAGAAGGCATCGGCCGTCCAAGTACCTATGCATCGATCATCTCCACGATCCAGGATCGCGGCTACGTCGAGCAGCTGGAAAAGAAATTCCATGCCACCGCCACCGGCGAAGTCGTAACCGATAAGCTAAATGACTTTTTCCCCCAGATAATGGACATCACCTTCACCCGCTATATGGAAGAACAGCTCGACAAGATCGAAGTCCAGCATCTCGACTGGGTCAAGGTCCTTAGCGAATTCTACGGTCCGTTTAAGGAAAACCTCGAAAAAGCCGGCGAAGAAATGAAGCACGCCAAGGCCGAACTCATCCCCAGCGAATACAACTGTCCCATATGTAATTCCCAGATGATGTACCGCTTCGGGAAGAACGGCCGATTCCTAAGCTGTTCGAAATACCCCGAGTGCAAAGGCTCGGCCCCGATAGACCAAATGGGCAAGATCGTCACCGACCAGGTTACCGAGCATACCTGCCCTAACTGCGGCAAAAAAATGATCAAAAAGCATGGCCCATTCGGAGCGTTCCTTCGCTGCGAAGGGCATCCGGACTGCAAAACGATCTTGAAATTCGACAAAAAAGGCAACATTAAACCGCCCGCACCTCCCGCCGAACTCTCTGGCATCAGGTGCCAAAAGTGCAAGACCGGTGAACTGCTCATCCGCCAAGGCGGTAAAGGACCTTTTCTCGCTTGCAACAAATTCCCGCGCTGTCGCAACATCGTGGGCTACAAGAATTTCGAGCAGCTAAAGGAACTCCAAGCCCAGGGCAAATGGCCGCCGGCTACCCTCGAAGAGGCAGATGCCATCCTTGGCCGCAAGCCCAAAAAAGGCGGCAAGACGAAATAGTTTAAGGGGTTAAAGCCTACATCCTCCTGATTTGAAGTGAGTATAAAAAAAAGCAGTAGCGCACGGTGAAAACACGCTACTGCCTGGAGGAGGAGGAAGAAATTTATTAAGTTCTATATATTAGACGGCCAAGGAATCTTTTTGTTCTGAGTTTCTCAAATAATTTTTAATCTTAACTCTTGTAAACGCAAAGCTTTAAGCTACATTAATGATACTGTTGCAGTTACATTTGGTTCGATAGTTAATAAAATTTACGCATACTGACCAACATATTTTTAACTGCCTGCGACAGCTAACCAAGCTTTAAGCTCTCGAAACGCCAAAAAATCGGATATAATCGCCCAAACGAGTAACTCGAAACCCGTAATTCGTAACGGGTAAAATTTTGTGAGATGTATATGGCAAAAAAAATTGAAACGGCAGCTTCTCCCATCGAAACAGTCGAACCCATCGGCAAACGAGTCCTGATCCGCAAAGATGAAGATAAAAAACAGACAAAAGGCGGCATCCAGCTCCCCGATAATATCGAGATTCCCACCATCACCGGCCGGATCGTCGCCGTCTCCGTCGAAATCTCCAATGCCCACGACATACCACTTAAACAGTACGACAAAGTACTTTTCAACCCCAAAGGCGCAATCCCCGTCGACTTTGAAGGCGATAACCGCCTCTATGTAGTCGAAGTCGAGAACGTCGTCGCGGTATTCAGAAAGGCCTGACCATGACCAGAAAATACGTCCGGGCGGTCTTCCCCGGCTCATTCGACCCAATCACCAACGGCCACCTCGATGTTCTCAAACGTGGCGTTGCCCTCTTTGACGACCTGATCATTGCCGTCGGCCGCAGCGCGGTCAAAAACTCCCTTTTCACACCCGACGAACGCGTTGACATGATAAAAGAACTCGTAAAGGATATACCCGGCGTACTCGTCGAAAGTTTCTCCGGCCTTACCGTCGAATACGCTGCTTCCAAAGGTGCATCCGTCATACTCCGCGGCCTCCGCAATCTCACCGACGTCCAGTATGAATTCCAGCTTGCTCTTACCAACCGCTCCGTCGCGGGCATCGAAACAGTCTTCATCATGACTGCCGAAGAATATGGCTTCACCAGTTCAACGCTCATTCGCGAAGTAGCCACCCTGGGCGGCGACGTCTCGAAACTTATCCCGCCGCTGGTCTTCGATCGACTCCAGCACAAACTGGGACGGCTCTGATGTACACCGTCACCGTTGAGACATCTTTCACCGCTTCCCACCAGCTTCGCCTAGGCGATGGCACGTTCGAACCACTGCATAATCACAACTGGCAAATCCGCGCCGCCGTCACCGCGCAGAACCTCGACAAATTAGGCCTGGCAATCGACTTTAATAAACTAATGAACCTGCTGGATTCGATATTGGCCCCCATGAAAGACAAAAAGCTCGAAACCCTTGTACCTTTCCAAACCCAATACCAAAACACCTCCGCCGAACTCGTCGCTAAATACATCTTCGATTCCCTAAAACCCCTTCTCCCTCCTCAAACAAGCCTCGCATACATCGAAGTAATGGAAGCCCCCAACTGCTGGGCCAAATACTCCGAAAGATGATCCGCCGCCCAGTATTGGAGCCCCGGTCGTTTTGTTCTTCGCCTGAAATCTGTTAAATTTATAAATCTTTACACAAATTTGTGCTTTGCACGTTGAATATACAGGAACATGATGAGTGATGACGGCGAAAAATATTACAAAAGGCTCATAGAACCGATTGAGCAGCAGATGATGTCGATAATTGCGCGCATTGTTCGCGATAGCGAAGATGCGATGGATGTTTTTAATGGAGTTCTTGCCGCGGTCTGGGCACGATTGGATAAAATTGACAAGCATGGCAATCCCCATGCCTACATCCTGAGAATTTGCATCACGCACGCATATGATGCGCTTCGAGACGCCAGCCGCCGCCGTCAAAAAGAATCTATAGCCGCCTCACAGCGAAGTAATGTGTTTGTGGAAAAAAATGATAATGATCCTGTTGACGAGCAAACTCTAAATGCGATCAATAGTGCTATCTGCCAGTTGCCCCATCACCAGGCCAAGAGCCTCTTGTTGCGGGTGATCGAGAACAGTTCTTTCGAGCAGATCGCCGATATCCTGGGCTGCTCAGAGCACACTGCCAGGTCGCATGTCAGTAAAGCAAAGGCCAGGCTGCGCGAAAGGCTTACAAAACAAGGTATATTTTCATAGGAGCCGAACAATGAATCAAAACAATGATTTCAACGATAATGATGATCTCATCGACGCGCTTCGCAAGCAACTGTCCAGCACACCCCAGCCCGCACTCCAGGAAAAAATGAAAAATTCTCTCAAAGAATTCCGGCAGGATCTAAATGGCCATCCATATATTATCTCAAAAAAATACGCTGGCTTCTTTGCCCGAATAATGGATCACAAATTTGTTATTGCCAAAATTTCTGCCGCCGCTGCAGCCGCTATCATTTCTATATTTGCCTTTGTCTTTGTTTCAACGGGCACTCCAACCTACGCCCAGGTTAACGAGCAGTTCAAAACGGTTCCTTATTTCACCGCTATGGTCTACATAAAGGATAGCTGCCTCGCCAAGCCCGAAACAATTGAGCTTTGGATGGATAACGGAAGATGCCGCCTATTAACCGGCACACAAGTGGTCTTCGGCCGCAACGGAGTTGTTGAAGATGCGTATGACATTGTCAGGTCCGTTAAAACAGAGCCTGATGAAACTGCCGCGACCATCATGCGAAGAATAGGCTCAACAAATACTTTTTCACTTGAAACACTGCTCTCTTGCTTATCTTCTGATAAAAATCACAACCTGTCATTCAAAAATGTCCCTTGCGAACTGGCCCAGGAACTTACAATATTCGACAAACAGCTTGTCAGCGGCGACACCGATACAATTCGCGTGTGGGCTTTGCAAAAAAGCAAACTGCCTATCCAGGTAAGAGCCATAAATGGAAATACCAGCATTGATGTATTCCTGTTTTATTCGGAAAAAAAACCGGCCGCATTCTTTGATGCCAAGGCTTTTTCACAAAACATGTCGCAACTGAGCACTTCGCCCGAAAAATTAGCGTACTTTTTTTATACAGCCGACGCCAACCGCTGACACCTCATCTATGATATGGAGATTGGATATGCGCAAGCTGAATATTCGCGCGTTCACTTTGGTCGAATTGCTTGTGGTCATTGCAGTTTTATGCGTGTTGATGGCCATATTGATGCCAGCCTTGAATAGAGCTCGTGAGCAGGCCCGCCGAACAGTGTGTTTAAACTCACTGCATCAGGGTCTTCTGATTAGTTCAATGTACACAGGTGATTACAGGGGGCTTTTGCCGTTGGGAAGCATAATTGATAAAAAAAATCCGCAGTACAATGAATCCTGGGATGCGGATGATCAGTTGTATCTTTTCAATGCCGAAACCCTGGACACTATGGCCAGCCAATATGGCGGCACAGAGCGAATGGCAACTTGTAACAGTGCCGAAAAATACCTCACCGAAAGCAAAAACCTGCTTATGTCCCTGCCCTCAACTTTCGCCTTGACCGAACGAGTACTGGTTGGCTGGATATACTGGGGCAACAGGGGAGACTGGGTTGATAGCGTAACGGGAAAAAAATATATTACTCCAAAAAAGACCGGCGATAAACCGACCTCACAAACATTGATCACATGCTTCTGTGTGTCCGATTTCGCCGTATCGAGCCCTTCGCAATGGTATGCGCCTCATATAGGGGCACAATTCAGAAAAGGCTTTGGCCCAATGTCGCCCCGCCCCGATGGCTTGGGAACCGGGTACCTTGACGGCTCAGTAAAATTCACAAAGTGGACCAGCCTCATCCCAGCCAGCCATGCCGGCCAGTACATAATATACTACGACGCACAATAACTACCTCCGCCAGGTCGCCCGGCAATTGTGAGTTGGCCGCACTTCCAACAGCGCTAACACGAATGGCTGGTGTATTTTTTATCTTGACTCCAACCACTGACCGATACAGAATGTGGTAACTATTCAAGGGGATTAATATGAAAATAGTTACGATTTTCGCGGCATTTCTACTCTCTCAGGCAATCTGTCTGGCCGATGTAAACGAACCCAATACTAATAATTTTGCAAACCAATCGTTTCGCCGCGGGAATTTCCGCTCAGAATCCGCTACAATAAACTGGCATGATGGCATCCAGCACATGGTTGTTTCGCCAAGAGTTGTTCGAGACAATAATTCAATTTGGATTTTCCCGCTAAAATGTAAAAGCGACCAGGTCAAATTCAATCTCACTGGCGACACCCTGCGGCTTAGCGGAATGGATCCTCGCGAAATAGCTCAAAACAAACTCAAATCTGTCAATTACGCATTGATTGCCACTCAGCTTTGGACTCTTCCGATATGTTATTTCAATATGGAAAAATCGACCGGGAATTTCTCCGGCCAGATGTCAAGCCCTGTCGACTCAAACGGTGTGCGTATCGAACTCTTTCAAGCGGACTCGGTACAAACTTTGGCCCAGCAGCTTGAAAGTAAAGGCAGAATCGTACCATTATCTGAACTTGAGCCCTACGCCGCGTATTTAAACAGCGATTATTCCCTCCTCACTGTTTGGCGCGAAGGCAATGAACCAAACATGATGGGTTTGACCCGGGGCAATGAGCCAAATTCGACACGAAGCAGCAATTATCGCAGCTTCCGCCGCCGACCGTCTATTTATGTCGAGTTTCCTTCCGATGCGCCCTATTATGTACTGCCCCAAAAGCCCGGCCGACAGGGACGCGTATCGCTTACCATCGCAGGCTTTTGGCAAATTGCCAACAGGCCTCAGGCCGCCGATTTTCGTTGTAATCAGTTTGTCGTCCCGGATGACAACATACCCGCTTTCTTCGCATCGTCGCAGCCCCTCAAGAATATTCCCATCACAACTATCTCATTGGGCAACCATGCCGGTCCTGTTACAGACCTTTCTTTTGTCCCCGGCAGACTTGAAAACATGGCCTGCGTCGATGGCGTAGCGAATATGTCTCCTTTGGCACTGGTCCCGCTTGGCATCATATCCCTTGCCCTCATTTCATATGTATCCGCCGGTGTCAGCGGGTTGCTCATATATAAGAAATGGCGAGGTTTTGCCACACTCGGCTTTTTCAATATTTTCACCATTCTGGCCGTAGGTGCCGCCATGAATTACCGCAAAACCGATGTCACCGACGTCATCAAAAGTAATAAATGGAAAGCCCGCATATTCCTGGCAGTTTTTTCAGTGCTGGTGGCATTAATCTCACTTGCTGCTTTTGCCATGCTCACAAAATCGTTTTAATATGCCCTGATCCAATTTGGATGCCGGCCATATGCTATTGCGATATTAAAAAGGAGCGCGTAATATCCTTTGCGCTCTTGCACTTTTTGCACTTTTCATCTATCCTCCTAAACCATGTTGATCGTGAAAAACCAGTGGCAAAAATCTTTTCAGTCAAATCTGCGTACCTGTGGTATGAAAACTTCCGATTTAGATTACCAACTTCCCCCCGAACTGATCGCCCAATCTCCCGCCCCGGAAAGATCCGCCTCACGCCTGCTCGTGATGGATAGAAAAACCGGCACCCTCGAAGACAAGATCTTTTCCGATCTCCCCCAATACCTTCGTCCCGGCGACTGCCTGGTCCTCAACGATACCAAAGTCATCCCCGCCCGCTTTTTTGCACGTCGCCCAACCGGCGGCCGCATAGAAGCCCTATATATAGAAACCGAACCCGACGGCTCCTGGCACGTCATGCTAAAAAACGCCCGCACCTTAAAACCGGGCGACAAAATTTCCATCGCCGCTGCCGAAAACCAAAAACCTGTCTCGGCAAAGATCGTGTCTAATAACGGAGACGGCCACTGGACAATCCGCGTCGACTCCGATCTATCCGCCCACGACCTCCTCGACCAGGTCGGAATTATGCCGTTGCCGCCCTATATAAAAAGGACTGCGCCGGAACTGGAATCAAATTTGCCGCCTGAAGCGGCCAGCGGCGCTGCGGGGATAGATGTTAAACGATACCAGACTGTTTACGCCGCCAACAAAGGCGCGATAGCCGCACCTACTGCAGGTTTGCATTTTACGCCGGAACTGATCCAAAAGCTTAAAAAGCAAGGGGTTACATTCGCCACCTGCACACTCCATGTAGGCATTGGAACGTTTAAGCCCGTTGCTGTGGATGATCTGGCTGACCATCCGATGCATTATGAATCATATTGCCTTGACTCGGAAAACGCCGAGATCATAAATCATTCAAAATCAAAGGGTTGCAGAATTATACCGGTGGGTACCACGTCGGTACGAACTTTAGAGACGATCTCCGCCAAACATGGCCAAATCGTTGCAGCTTCAGGAGTTACAAATCTTTTTATCACCCCTGGCTTCAATTTCCGCTCGACTGACGCCCTGATCACCAATTTCCACCTCCCAAAATCCACGCTACTAGCCCTCGTAGCCGCACTTGCATCGCTAGATTTCACCAAAAAAGCCTATTCCCACGCCATCAGAGAGCGTTACCGGTTCTTTTCTTATGGCGATGCCATGCTAATCCAGTAAATTTCCCTTGCCAAACTCGCGGCTTTGCCGTATATTTTTCGGTTTGTTAATAAATTGACGCTTCGCAGATACTTATAACGAGGTAAACATGGCACATAAAAAAGGACAAGGTTCTTCAAGGAACGGTAGAGATTCAAACCCGCAGTTTCGGGGCATAAAGCTTTATAGCGGCCAGGCAGTCGAAACCGGCGGCATAATCGTTAGGCAGGTCGGCTCAAAGTTCTTCGCCGGCTTCAATACCCGCATGGGCAGGGATTGGACCGTTTACGCAGTCCAGCCCGGCACAGTACGTTTCGCAGGCAGAAAGGTACATGTCGACAAAGCCTGATTTCATCCACCTCTGAATTATCACGGCCGGGCTAAAACCCGGCTTTTTTTTTACCCGGCCCGCCCAGCTTGCCACTCCATAACTACTATAATTGTGGCTTTTCAATCCGGCATAATGGGGTTATAATGCGGGGGATTATGGATTTTTGTTTTGCAAGGGAATGATATGCTTAAGTACATACTCGTGTTGCAAGTCATCATAGCTTGTTCCTCTTTGCTCCAGGGCCAAGAGACGCTCCACCTCGGCAAAGACCAGAGCTGGCAGCCCGTACCCGCCGACGAGCGTGGCCGATTCCTTATTGAAGTCGCAAAAGCAAAGCAGCTCGTCACCAGCGGCAAGGAAAAAGAGGCCACAGAGGCACTTGCAAAATTAAAACAGGATTTTCCAGCCATCGCCGGGCCGGATGTCAATGCCTTCATCGCTGCGGATCTGCTCTATGCCAAGGGAAAATTCACCAAGGCCATCCCGCTGTTTGAAAACTTCCTTAATGAATACCCCACCAGCCCGCTTTACGATGCCGGTATCGAACGAATTTTCCAGATGGGAACCGCTCTGCTTGCAGGCTATAGAGTTCCACTGCTCAAAATTTTTCGCGTAAAGGGCTTCGAAGAGGGTGTAAAGACAATGGAAAAACTTGCCGATCGCACCGGCGATGCGCCAATTGCCCAGCAGGCTCTCATAGCCGTTGCCCATCACTATGAAAAACGTAAAAAATTCCGTGAAGCTTATGATACCTGGGCAGATATCGCCTCGCGCTGGCCCACAGGCGAACTGGGTAAAACAGCCCTGCTTTCGATGGCTCGCGATCTGCACTCCGGCTACAAAGGTCCGCGATATGATGCTTCGGGCCTTGCCAGTGCCAAAGGTTATTTCCAGACATACAAGCTGCGTTATCCAGAATCCGCGGCCGAGCTTAAGATCGATGATGTAATTAAAGAAATCGAGGAACAGCTCTCCTATAAGCAATACAATATCGGGAAATACTATCAGCGGACAGGCTCCAAAACCGCGTCGAATATTTACTACACAAGCGTTGAAGAGACATGGCCCGGCACTGTCGGCGCAAAAATGGCCCAGCAGTCGAGCAAAACGAAATAGTACGCGTTTACAGGTATAAAGATGAAAAAATTGGCATTGATCCTGGCTATTGCGGTGATGGGGGCAACCTTGAGCGGATGCGGCAAGAGCCAGCAGGGTTACTCAAACCAGTTCCTCTATCCCGACAACGTCGAGTCGGTGTATGTTGAAATGTTCCAGAATGATACGTTCCGTCGGGGACTGGAATATGAACTTACAGACGCACTTGCAAAACGCATCGAAGCAGAGACGCCTTACAAAATAATCAGCGACCGCGACCTGGCTGATACAGTAATTTCAGGAAAGATCATTGACTGGGATAACGATGTGCTCGCCTACGAACGACAGACCGGAAGGCCTATGGAAGAGCAGGCTGAAGTTGTAGCGGTCGTGAACTGGAAAAACCTCAAAACCGGCCAGTTAATGATCTCCGAAAAGAGAGTTTCAGACTCCATGACGTTCAGCGAGTGGCTGAATCAGAGCTTTAATTACGCCTCGGTCGTGGCCGCGAACAGGCTTGCCGAACGTATCGTAGAACAAATGCAAACAAAATGGTAAAGGATTGAACTTTTTGTGCTAAAAGCGGGGGATTTGATTCATTTTTGAATTCAAGTCCGACCTTTCACTAATTGTGTTCGTAATAAGGTCATACTTAAATAATATATAAGGGTTAAAAAACCACGATGAAGGATGACGGCAAAATTTCAAAACAGAACAAAACCTTAAAAGAGGGCCCGGGCAAAAAACCGCAGTTACCGGGCTATAACAGGGCGCCGTTCGGATGGCTGCTCGTTGCGATACTGCTTTTGTCGGTGCTGGTCTTTGCTCAGAAGTATAACAAAGTCCAGGAAGTCAAGATGAGTGACTTTTTTACTTACCTTGATAAAGGGTACATTGAAAGCGTGCAGATAACCGATACGGAGCTGCACGGCAAGTTCAATGAGGTAGGCCAAAAGGCGCGAGAGGCCCAGGCAGCTGACGCACCGGAATCTTTCAGGGTAATAGTCCAGGAAAGCGGCAAAAAGCTTGTTGAAGAAAAACTGCAGAAATCCGCGGTTAAATGGGAATACAGCAGGCCCCAGATGTGGGTTCCGCTGCTTGTAAACTGGGTGCTGCCGCTGCTGTTCCTTGTGGTACTTTTCTATTTCCTGTTCGTGCGCAATCTGCGCAACGGGCCAGGCGGAATGCTTTCGAGCTTTGGCCGAAGCAAGCACAAGGTGCACGGCAAAGAACATACTAATGTAAATTTCAAAGATGTTGCCGGAATAGAAGAAGCTAAAGATGAAGTTGCCGAACTGATCGAGTTTTTGAGAAATCCAAAGAAGTTCCAGCGGCTCGGCGGTCGCATACCCAGGGGCGTTCTGCTTGTCGGCCCTCCCGGCTGCGGCAAAACTCTGCTTGCAAAAGCAATTGCCGGTGAAGCTGATGTTCCTTTCTTTAGCATCTCAGGTTCGGATTTTGTTGAAATGTTTGTGGGCGTGGGCGCTTCGCGAGTACGCGACCTGTTCAGGCAGGCAAAAGAAAATTCGCCTTGCATCATTTTCCTGGATGAAATCGACGCTATCGGCAGAAAACGCGGGCCCGGCTTTGTCAGCGGCGGCCATGATGAACGCGAACAGACATTGAATGCCATTCTCGTTGAGATGGACGGCTTTGACACTAACGACCAGGTTATCGTGATCGCGGCGACTAACCGCGGCGATATTCTCGACAACGCCCTGACGCGTCCGGGCAGGTTCGATAGGCAGATAGTCGTTCCGCTGCCGGATATCAAAGGCCGTACCGAAATCCTTAAAGTCCATGCACGCAAGGTAAAGATGGGTCCGCATGTGGATCTGGAAAGGCTTGCCCGCCAGACGCCGATGTTCAGCGGTGCCGAACTTGCGGCTATCATAAATGAAGCCGCTATCGGGGCGACAATGGCCAACAAGGATTTTGTTGAGATGGTCGATCTTGAAGAAGGCCGTGATAAAATTCGCTGGGGCAGGGCAAAACGCAGCCGCGTTATCGATAAGCAGGATAAGGAACTTACCGCTTATCATGAGGCCGGTCATACGCTGGTGCAGTCGCTTGCCGAAGGCGCCGATCCGCTGCATAAGGTAAGTATTATACCTCGTGGCCCGATGGGCGGAGCAACTTTCTCGCTGCCGGAAAAAGACCGTACGCATTACACACGCAAGTACTGCATGGCCTATATGGAAGTGTGCTTCGGTGGGCGCGTTGCGGAAGAACTGGTCTTCAACGATATCTCAAGCGGTGCAAGCTCGGATATCATGCAGGCCACCAGCATGGCAAAAGCCATGGTAATGAATTGGGGCATGAGCGACAAACTCGGACCCATTAATTACGGCGACCCGGAAGGCCGAGACATGATGTACGGCATGAGCATGGAAAAGGATTATTCGGATACCACGGCCCAAATGATCGATGCCGAGATCAAGGCTATTTGTGATGAGACCCTTACCAGGGCGCGAAACCTGATCAGCGAAAATCGCGAAAGACTTGATGCGGTAGCCAAGGCGCTTCTCAAATACGAGACGCTCGATGCCGAAGAGGTCAAGACACTGCTGGCCGGCGGCTCGCTGGAAAAAGCGACGGTTGGCGATCTGCTCGCAGCCGAGCAGGCCAAATCCGAAAATAGTTCAAACCAGTAAATCAATCAAAAGGACGTGCCTGAAAAACACGTCCTTTTTTGTTTCATTGCAAGAATCCGGCCTTTCAGGCCTTCGCTGGAGTTAAGCGGATATGCTGAAAAGAGTTTTTGCGATAACTATAGCACTTGTTTCCTCGGCGATGGCGTTCGATCTGACAAACCCAAATAATTCAAACACGCAGCTAGTTAAATTAACGATTGAAAAACAATATGATGTCGTGAGGCCGGGCAGCGAATCATTGATCGCTGTACAGTTCGATATCGACAGGGACTGGCATTTTTACGCAAGCAAAGAAGATGCTCCAGGGGGAGCGGCCTTAAGCATCGAACCCAATGCCCCCGCAATGTTCAATTTCGCACCTGCAATTTTTCCTGCCGGTCAGGAATATAACGATCCCATTACCCAAGTCAAAACACATATATTAACCGGAAAATTTACCGCCTACATTCCTTTTAAAATTCCGCTGGGCTATGATCTGCCGGTGGGACATTTAAATCTTAATTTCAAGATAAGAGGCGCCCTGTGCTCCAAAGAGCAGTGCAGGATGATAAATCTTGCCGGAAATAGCTCGATTATATTGGGGCCTAAAAATGAGCCTGCAATTGCAAGATTTGAATTGCCCACCAATGAACCAGCAAAGGTGATCAAAGATGGGGCGATGCAGTCTTATTCGACTTTGGCTGCACTTGGCCTTGCGTTCATCGCCGGTTTGATACTCAATATAATGCCGTGCGTGCTGCCGGTGATACCGCTTAAGGTGCTCAGTATTTTCGAGCAGGCAAAAGAGAGCAAGTGGCGGTGCATTACGCTGGGGCTTGCGTTTTGCGCGGGGATACTTCTGTTCTTTGCCGTCCTTGGAGCAGCTAACATTTTTTTGCGGCTGTCGCTGGGCATAGTTTTTCAATGGGGCGATCATTTCAGGAACCCTGCCTTTGTCGCGGGTATGGCTATTCTAATGGAAGTGCTTGCACTGGTAATGTTCGGCGTGGCAACTGTCCATGCGCCGGTAATTACCGGCAATGCACAAAGGCGCGGCGGTTACGTCGGCTCGGCAGGAATGGGTTTTCTGGCAGCCCTCTTAAGTACGCCCTGCAGCTTCGCGATCCTCACAGCCGCATTTGCCTGGGCGCAGGCCCAGACACTCTGGCTTGGCACTATCGCCATAATGATTATCGGTATCGGCATGGCTGCCCCTTACGCGATACTTACATCGATGCCGTCACTGCTCAAACACTTGCCGCGCCCCGGCCGATGGATGGAAATTTTCAAACAGGCTATGGGCTTTGTCCTGCTTGTGGTCGCGGTGTGGCTAATGAGTATTTTGCCCGCGGCGGGCCATACATACATTCTGTATTTCGCAGTCGTTGTAGCTTTCTGCGTTTGGATGTGGGGCAACTGGGCAGACCATGACGCAAATGCGGCTAAACGATTTATAGTTAGGCTCTTTGCAGTGGTGATTACGGCGATAGCTTGCTATTATCTGTTAATGCCTGCCTTGGCCGCAAGACCCCAAGACAGTTTATCGAAACAGGGTTCCATCGAATGGCAAAAGTATGATCCAACGATCATCGCCAGTGCCCGCGCACAGGATCGACCAGTACTTATCGAATGGACGGCTGACTGGTGTCTGACCTGCAAGGGCGTAGAACAAACGGTTTACGCGCGCCGGGATATCCAGGAATTAATAAAGCTGAAAAATGTACTTACGATCAAAGCCGATACAACATGGGCTGCAAACCAGGCGGCAATCGATCTGCAGAAGATATATAATGAGCCGGGCGTGCCCGTGCAGATGATCTTTGTTCCGCAAGAACCAGAGCCTGTGCGTTTTCACGGCCTGATCATCGGCGAGCAGATGAAAAAGATTTTGGAGGAATTATAATGGCAAAGAAGATTGTCAAAAGGGCCAGAATCAAAGTTGATAAAGCCGTTGCCGCCCAGCGGATAAAACAAATATACCCGGTTCTTGAAAAAGCTTATCCCGATGCCCGCGTGTCACTGAATTACAAAAATGCCCTCCAGCTGCTCGTTTCCACAATCCTTGCGGCCCAGTGCACAGATGAACGCGTAAATATTGTCACCAAAGACCTTTTCAAAAAATATAAAACCGTCAATGACTACGCCAGTGCCGATCTTGCAACACTGGAAACCGAGATCAAATCAACGGGCTTTTATATAAACAAAGCCAAGGCGATAAAGAACGCCGCCGCGATGATCATCGAAAAGTTCGGCTCGAAGGTTCCAAAAACAATGGAAGAGCTGCTCGAACTACCCGGCGTGGGCCGAAAGACCGCAAACGTAATACTCGGCAACGCATACGGAATTCCTGGAATAATCACCGACACTCATGTGATAAGGCTTTCCCGCCGCCTTGGCCTGAGCGAAAACTCAGAAGACCCCGTCAAGCTTGAATTTGATCTGCGGGAAATCGTCCCACAGAATAACTGGACCGTAATGAGCCACCTGCTTGTTTTCCACGGCAGGGCTATTTGCCAGGCTCGCAAGCCCAAATGCGAACTGTGCCCGATAGCCCAATACTGCCCAGCCGCATTTAAACCGCAGCTTTGGTGAACAAATTTGTCAAATCAGCATAGATAAAATGCCGATAAGAATTGAATTGGCAATGTCCTAAAGATGTTTTCAAACAGGAATAAAAATGACTGACTATAGCTACATGCCGGCTGAAGAACCGTGGCGTATTTTCAGGATCATGGCGGAATTCGTCGAAGGTTTTGATGAACTTGCCCGCATTGGGCCTGCCGTATCGATTTTCGGCTCCGCTCGAACGCCTAAAGACCACCCTTGGTACGCAAAAGCTGAGGAGACCGGGGCATTACTGGTCAAAGCCGGTTTTTCAGTGATTACCGGCGGCGGCGGCGGAATTATGGAGGCAGCAAATAAAGGCGCAGCCGATGCCGGCGGCGTCAGCGTAGGTCTTAATATCGATCTGCCCCAGGAACAAATGCCCAACAAATTTCAGAATCTCTCGCTTAACTACCGCTATTTCTTTGCGCGTAAAGTGATGTTCGTCAAGTATGCCCACGGGTTTATATTCTTCCCAGGCGGCTACGGCACAATGGACGAACTTTTCGAATCGATGGTGCTCATCCAAACGCTCAAGCAGGCGCAGTTCCCCGTGATCATTATGGGTCGCGAATACTGGTCCGGCCTCATCAACTGGATGCGTGATAAAATGTTCCACGAATGGCAGAACGTCAGCCCGGAGGACATGGATATTTTCACAGTCGTTGACGAGCCGGCTGTAGCGGTTAAAATAATCGAAGACTTCTCCAAATCCAATGGCTTCCGAGGCCTGGTGGAACCACCGGGACTAAAACACCGTATGAAGGGACCCGCTCGCGAAGAAGTGCAGGATCACTAGGATTAACGATTTACTCTTTTGATTTATTATTTGGTCAATTCAGTCAACTGCTGGGCAGCAAGGTAATGGTCTAACAAGCCCTGAACAGACGGGCCGCCGAGATGCTGCCAAGGCAGGATTTCATCTGTCGAATATTGACGCTGGGCAAGTGTATTGACATCAGAACCGTTATCCTTAAAAGCATTTCGCCAAATTTCCATATCAAACGCCTCATCCCATAAATCGAATTTGGCCCCGGCCCGGTATGCCGCTTCGATAACATTGCACAGTTTCCTGTCGCCCCGACCTATGGCGGATTCAAGGATAGATTGATTGAAGTTGTGAAATTTGAAGCTGACATATTTTATGCCGAGTTCTTTTTTGCGGGCCAGCAGCAGCCTGCGGGCGTTTTCGAAATATTCCCCGCTCTGCTGGGAAAGGTACTGGAAAGGCGTGTGCGTCTTTGGAACCAGCCAGCTTACCGCGGCAGTGACTTCACCAGTCTTGCCATCAACATTTTTTCG
>Ga0154575_1014_pt3 | contig 19625 bp, 8 predicted proteins | sample RifGroF2_FD_116004 | JGI IMG/M metagenome (GOLD analysis project Ga0154575, IMG submission 116004) | Planctomycetes bacterium GWF2_50_10
GCCGTCTATCTCCTCCCCGTCGGAGCAACCGCATGGGGCCTCTTCTTCATGATCCTAACCACTATAAACATCATCTACGGCGCATTCGGCGCCATAACACAGCGTGATTTAAAATATTTCACCGCCTATTCCTCCGTCAGCCACTGCGGCTTCGTACTCTTCGGCGTAGCCGCGTTAAACATGATGGCCTTCAAAGGCGCCGTCATCCAGATGTTCAGCCACGGCATAATGACCGGCCTTTTCTTCGGCCTCATCGGTATGATCTACGGCCGCACGCACACCCGCAACATCGACGAAATGGGCGGTCTGGCAAAACGTATGCCCTGGCTTGCCGCCGTCTTCTATATCGCCGGCCTCGCCAGCCTCGGCCTTCCCGGCCTTTCCGGCTTCGTCGCCGAAACGCACGTCTTCCTCGGCGGCTTCTTCGGCAACGGCTGGGCGAGCATAACCGTAATGCGCGTCCTCACGATAATCGCCACCATGTCCATCGTCGTCACCGCCGTTTACGTCCTCCGCGGCCTTGGCCGGGTTTTCTACGGCCCCATCACCAACACTCATTTTGAACACCTCCGCGATGCCACCATACCAGAGCGAATTTCAACCGGCATTCTGGCAGTCGTATTGGTACTCGTCGGCGTAGCGCCGTGGTTTTTCATAAATATGATCGAAGGTTCGCTTATGCCGTTGATAAACCGTCTAAATGAAACCGGTGCATTAACTGCCGTGCGATAAGGGATTATGCGATGCTGATGCTTCCTGAAATAATTGTAGTTTGCTCCGCCGCTTTGGTGCTCTTGGCCGATATGCTCTGCGCCGAGCGAAAACGCGTGATCATCACCCCAATAGCCGCCGCTGGCCTTGCCTCCGCTATGCTTGCCTTAATGATCTTCGTCCCCCAAACCGGCTCAATGTTTGGCGGCCGATTCGTTCTCGACTCCGTCGCCTGGTGGTTCAAAATATTTTTCACCTTCTCCGGCCTCATCACCGTCCTGCTCTCGCTTGATCTCCTCGACGGCAGAACAGCCGTTCGCGCAACAGGCATCGGCTTCCGCGGCGAATACTACTCCGTCCTCCTCGCCACCATAAGCGGCATGATGTTCCTCATCTCCGCAAGAGATATCATAACCCTATATGTCAGCCTCGAACTCGCCACCATACCCCTGTTCATCCTCGCCGCCTGGCGTCGCGACGATGTCCGTTCCGGCGAAGCAGGCCTCAAATACGTCATAATAGGCGCAATGGCCTCAGCCTTTGTACTATATGGTCTCGGCCTCTTCTACGGCATCACCGGCTCAACAACGATCGCTAATGTATCATCGCAGTTAAAGAACACTCCCGCCCTTTGGCTCATGGCAGCCATGCTCACCGCCGGCATCGGTTTCAAACTCACGATTGTTCCCTTCCATTTCTGGGCCGCCGATGTCTACCAGGGTGCCCCCGCCCCCGTAACCGCCTATCTCTCCGTCGCCTCCAAAGGCGCGGGTCTTGCCTTCATGTTCCAGCTATTTTACGGCATCGGCCGCGAGTTCATCGCAGACGCCTCGCTGTTCATCGCCGTCTTTGCCGCCATAACAATGACCCTGGGCAACACCGTCGCCATCGTCCAAAGCAACATCAAACGCTTCATGGCCTTCAGTGCCATCTCGCAAGCCGGCTATCTTATCATGGGTTTCCTCTCCTCCGATTCCGGCGGCGCCGCCGCGATGATCTTCTACATGCTGGTCTACGCCGTAACAAATCTCACCGTCTTCGCCTGCATAATCTGGTACTCCAACCAGACCGGCAAAGAGACAATCGAAGATTACCGTGGCCTCTCCCGCACAAACCCCGCCATCGCCCTCGCCATGATGCTGGGCCTCTTCGGCCTTTCCGGCATACCTCCCCTAAGCGGCTTCGTCGGCAAGTTTTTCCTCTTCAGCGTCGCATCCAAAGCCGGCTACCACTGGCTCGTCGCCGTCGCCGCCGTCAACTCCACGATCTCCCTGTATTATTACCTCCGCATCGTCCGCCAAATGTACATCGAACCCGTAGACGAAAACGCGATCAAACTCCCCATAACCCCCACCCTCGCCATAACCCTCACAGCATTAACCGTCGCCGCCGTGATAATGGGTATAGTGCCTATGCTCTACGAAACGATCGCAAAAGAAGTAGTCCAGGCGGTAATTTTAGGTAAGTAGTGTGTTTGCAGTGGTTTATGAAATGGGCAGAGCCGGAGTTGAACCGACACATGGATTTTTAGTCCGATACAGGTTTTTTGTAAGTTGTTGTGCAATAAGCACTATGGTTGTAAATAAAAGAGTTATGAAGCTGACCGAAGCGCAGCCGAAGCCCAACAGTAGCTCAAACGAGCATGTCTGTTGCGCATTTTGTTGCGCGCATGTGGCAGGTTGATCAAATATGGGTGACCAGGACTTTCCAACGCTATGGTTATGGCAGCGGAGCATTTGGCAGTGTAGTCCAGACAAACCGACTGTACGGCACATTGGCATATTCGCGGCAAATCTCATGATGATAGGATGCAGAGGAGCGAGGTCACAACTAGCCCCCTTTGTGAAATTCAACGTACGTTCAAGAGATGTCAAAGCAAACTATCTGGTTTTGTAAAATCAGTCGAGTATTAATTACAGTCTGTGGATTATTTCGCTAGCCTTCTTCTCATACAACTCCTGCCACTGCGGGGCTAGAAGGCACTCGATGACTTCATAGCCTCCCTTGTCGTAGTAACTTTCAGGAGCACCGTAGTGCATATAACCATTTGAGTAGGCAGCCATAAAGGTGTGTTTATAAGGCGAAGCCTTTTTTACATTCAGGCCGATTTCTACCAGTACTTCAGCCGGAGATGTTATCAGTATGCAGTCACCAATTTTAATTCCCTGTATCTCAGCGGATATTGTCGGTTCACCGGCTTCATTGTTTATCGCCTGATGTTTTTCTAATGTTGCTATATCATCCTGAATTTTTGTCAATTTCTCCATGGCATTAACGTTCTTGAGATATTTCTCAATATTCTTTCTGTTGATAGAATCAATGCCTGTAAGTTCATCAGTGCCGATTTTTTGTGCCTTTAGATACCTGTAAGAGTAGTCCGACGGGTAATCTGAACTAATGGAATATTTGACGTAAAGAGGCAGGAAGGTTTTGAAGTCCAGACTGGTATACCTTAAAGTTGCCAGCAGCTTACTCTGTTCCTTCTGCAGAGATTTGATGCGTTCAGGAATATCGGTTCTCCTGGGAAGTTCTATTGTTTCCGAAATAGCATTCAGCTTTACATCTTTAGTCTGTATTTCTCTCAGGGCTTTCAAGGTACTAAGACCAAGCATTGTGCCTAGTGGTTCGACGTCCCTGGAACGATTGAAATCTTTAAAAAGTATATCGACGACGTCCCCGCCTGCTCCCTGTAAGAATAACGCGACGACGTCACTGCCCAAATTCTCTTCGATCACTTTTGATGCTACTGCCGGGAAATTGGCAGTGATAGACCCTTTCGCATCGCCGAAGAGAAGATGGCATGCAAAATTATAAATTACCGCCAGCGGCCGACCATCAAGCCGGTCTATTCGAATTATACCGATTTCAGGGTCAATGGGGCCAATATCCGCGACTTCCTCATCTGGTGGGCAGGGATTACTATGGCGGATGGTCCAGTGTTTGCCATTCTTTAGTCGGAGGGTTCGGTTTATCGTTAGCCTGTCTTCGTAGCCAACGCCCGTGCCTATTTTTACGGGGGTCATATTTTGCAATGCTCGGCTGACCGCGTCGAATGTTCTTTCAACTTGTTCTTTATCATCGCACAAAAGTTTTCCCGGCGGATGGGTGTGAGAGGCATTGACCAAAACGTTACAGCCCGGAATTTTCAACGCTGTCTGGATTCGGCTGCGGAGGTTGGGAAGAAAATCTTCCCCAACATCATCGAGCATTCTCTGGCTAATTCGTCTGCCACCTATTGCTGTGATATCCATTGCAATTATGACCACCTTTGTGCTGCCATCGTCTAAGACGAGTGCCTTGGCGTATAAGGGGTCTTTAATAGCTGTTCCTTTGGCCTCGGTTGTAATATCGCTCTTAGCTACGCCGGCGCGTAAACAACTTGATGTTATAACATTGCCATTTTCTACTAACTGCACGTTATTCATATGGTATTGCTTTTCTGACTTGTTACAACGATCATTTATTTCTTTCATACTGCACGATGCATCCGAGTGCTTGGGGACCGAGCTTTTGATCTATAATAGCTCTGCCATTCACAATTTTCGGCAAAATACTTTTTTCGTTCCACAAATCGTAATACGAAGCACCATCCTTGTGTTCTATTGCCAAAACCGGCCCTCGAATAGTGGTGTATCTGCCATTGTATAAAGTATAAACGGTTTGGCGGTTACCGGCAAATTTATTTGCGTAAACCTTGGCTCGTTCTGTCGGAACCAGCGGAGTAATATTTGCTGAGTAAAAACAGTCACTGAATTGTTTCTTAATAGACATCGATTTGATCATCAGCTCTTTTCTTGTTCTGGTTGCCATAGAAAGCCAACCATTATCATATATGGCATCACCATTGAAGAAAGTAAATTTCAACCGGTTTACACCATTTGCCGCGCTTTCATTTCCTATTGGAAGATCGATTTGTTTTACATTTGGGAATATGAACCGGAACAGATTCGTAGAAGGATCTGAATACATTTCAGCACGCTCGATTGTATCATGCGATTTTGTCCACAGTTCATATAATGTAAGATAATAATATGCGATGTTACCATCAGTAAACTGTGTGTTGAGGTCCGTTAGAGGATATTCTGTCCAGATCGCAACGTGAGGCGGAAGGGCTTCTCGCAGGTGTTTGACGAGATCATATGTTGCCTGATTGTACCAGCTTGGAACCGGGTGGCCATGTTCCTTTGAGTAACAAGTATTTGTTCGCCAGAATCCCACAACATCAAAATACATTATGTCAGCATTTGTTTCACTCTGTACTTTTTTAGCCTTTTTGACGAAATCGTCCAGCCAATCTTTCTGTTGCGGGCACACATACCATGTCGTTTCATTAACGAGTTTGGATTCGTCGGCTCGCAATTTTACCGCTTTTTCGCCAATACGTTTGCCAGTTTCAGTACCAGTACTGCAACGGTCAGGGGCCATATAAAGGGACACAGGGGCATTAAAGTCTTTTTGTATCGTATTTAAAGCCGACTTGAATTTGTCAAGGCCTCCAAAATAATCATAGTCATATTCGCCATATTCTTTGTTGCCATCTTTATCTGCATCTAAATATGACCAATGGAAGAAATGAATAACATCAGGCGTGAGGCCGCCCCAGTAATCTTTATCAAGTTCTAAATATTTCTTTATTCGGAATTCTCCGGCTTTTTTGCTGTACATAGACGGCACTTTCAAGTCCCGCAATGACACTGTTTCATGAAGGAAATAATCTTTGACAAGAGATATTTTGTTAAACCAATTTCTCTGAGAAGAAGTATTTGGCTTGTACCATGTTTTGACCCAAGCCTGATAGGAATCTGCTGCTTGACGCCAGTCGCCATTATGAGAGACAATTGCTGTTTCTGGAAATTCGATCGTTTGTCCAGCTTCTATATTATAGAATTCTTCGGGGTACTGAATGAAAGCAGATACTCCGTTTGTGTTCTTCTGCACAGAATAATCTATAGGGCTATGATTTAAATTATGAGTTACAACAGCCAAGCCGATCCCAACTTCGGGATTATAAACATCATAGAACTGCATGGGAAAAGCATGATCATTGCTGGCGATGTGAAATCCTTCTTGATTACTGATCACATTCCGATATTGTGGAAAGCAAACCCATGTGTTCTTTAGCGTGCCGATCTGGATGTTTTCAAGATAGGGAAATTTGATCTTAGGCTTTATGAGATTTGTAGAAGTGTTTTTCGCAGTCAGACGCATTATCAACTGTGATGTTTCATCTACTGTGAAGCGTATGGTAAGTTTGAGTGGCACAGAATCAATTTTGCTTTTCAGTTCGATATTCGCTTTAAGGGTTTGAATATCGATCTTCTCAACGGCAAAATCTTGTCCTGTCAATATATGGTTGGCTACGTTAAGCTTCAAACCAGAATTTGCATCCAGCACTTGAGATGTGCTAGCAGACCATCGATTGACCAATTTTTCTATTGCCAAGCCATTGCGACAATTTATTACAAGATCAAAGTAGGAATTTCCACACTTGATTAGATCACCATCTTGTTTGATGTACGCCTGCTTGAAAGGTGGTTCGGGCAGCATTGGAACGCGTGTCAACTCCGGCTCTGCAACTAATGGCGGTATAATCCTAACTTGGCTGGTATTGAGTGTTACTGCAGCAATGTTAACGGTAGCGCCAAAAAATCGATTATGAAAAATAATTGACTTGAGCATGCGATTTTCGTCTACGGGCACCGCGTAGATACCAACCGCTCGTCTAATAATATATCCGTGATCTGCCAATGAATAAGGAAATGCTAAATCAGATTCTCCGTCATCATATACAAGTTCTACCGAAAACATTTCAACATCATCGAAGAAAACAGGCGCATCAGGAAGGCCGTAACGGCCTGCTTTAGCTGGAAATTCTGATACCAGAACCAAAAAAGCTTCGCTTACTTTTTTATCGACCTTCAAACTGATCAAATCATCCCGACTCTCCGGGAAAAAGTATTTTTTAGGTACTTGACATCCGGCAAATTCCACCTGCCCCTGGTTTATTGATGTATCTTCTGGAGATGTGACAATATTATTGCCTTCTGCTTTTACTTTAAATGGAATTCCGTGCAGCAACAGGTGTTCCGATCCAAAAACGTTGCAGCTATCAACGGCAATAGTATGCTTTTCCAAGACACGATTGATAGCATTTGAATAAGTATCGTTGAAAAGCGATTCAAGATCGATGTGGGCGAACTGTGCCCTAGCACTTTCAATATTATCTGAACCCAATTTATCTGAACTCCGCCGCTCGTCCGGGACTTGATCAGAGAAGATCAGAGAATCAATGGCAAATGAACCGATTGAATCAATAGTATTGATCTCGATTTCCAAATTATCAGCCGTAAAGCCAATATGTTTTTTGCCGATTAACACATGCCACTGACCATCATTCACAATTTGTGAACAGTCGATCAGCTTCTCCGAAATGACGTTACCTGACGCATCTTTTCCTGACAGTGATACGACACTGAAATTATTGTATTCGCGGTAAAGCCCCTTAGCTTTGTATCGCAATTTGTAGTATTGAAACGAATTGGTGTCCTGTGGTTTAAGGGTAAGAACCCATTTCATGGTTTTTCTATCAGGTACCTGGTTAAAAACCTCAAAGGCAGCACCTTCTCCGCACTTATATACAAAACTGGATTTGGCATGTTCAACTGATTTTCGATTTGAGACAACACCAATCACTTGACTATCGAGTGCTTCTTCTTTTGTCTCTTGCAAAACCGGCTTGAAATTTTCTGCATCAAGGTATATCTGCCACACGTCTGGTGTGAGTTGAGCTTGTGCTGGTTCCAACTGTACAAGACAATGCATACTGAGGCATAAAATCATTCCTTTGAATAAAAGAAAACGGTTTTTTAATGACATGTTATTCCCTTAAATTATATCGACTCTGTTTGGCACATTTCTATCGAATATAGAATTTCCTTGGACTGCAACTGTCTCATAGAATGAAAGATGAAACTCGGCCCACTAATTTATTCGACTTTTGCTCTAAAAGCGGTCACTTCCGTACTTGTTCCATAGAAATACATACGCGATACATTAGCAGGTATGCTCGCATTAAATGAGGTTCCAGTACCTATGATAGTCTTGTTCCATAGATCGTATACTTGCGATGACTGAGGTAGTGATATACTGCCGCTGAAATTTGTGGAACCGTTAGTTATCAGGATAAAATGCTGATCTGCATTCAAATAAAGGTCGTTCTGTGAATAAAGGAGAACACCAGAAACACGACAAATGTCCCTTAGCACCACTGAGGACATGTACGGGATGGCCATAAAAATCGACCTGCCGTTTGAAACCATTTTAGCCGCATAGGCAGTCTTGCCGTTATGAGAATAAGTTCCCAACTGCTCTACGCTGCCATCATTGACATTGAATATTGGTCCAATCTCATATGGTCTTGGATCATGCTCCCATTGATGTGGTTGAAGAGTGTAGCCGACTGGGATATTTGCTGTCAATGAATGGCCTGACAGGAAGCTCACTACGGGAAGTCTTTTCTCAAGTGTAACTTCGGTAATCATACCAGTTAAATCCTGGATATTAACCACTGCGTTAGTTGTGCCATTGTTATATCCGGCACCGTAAAGCCACACAGCCGTCTTGCCTGTTTGTCTGACCACGGCCTTGATGGCGTCTCTTTGTGCGGACGTCAGATTATAAGCGCTCAGAAACACAAAGACTTTGTATTGACTCATACAAGGCTTAGTGATATCGTTAAGTTCATAGTAATCCACTGGTGTCCCTAATTTAGTCAATTCATATAAAACCGTTTGGTATTGTGCACTGACTTGGGGCTTATAACCATCAAATGCATCCATGGCATAAATATCTGCATTATTAATAAACACAGCCACTTCTGCTGAAGAAGGGGATGCTGTATCGCGAATACCGTCATACCACTTCTTACTTTTCACCAAAGCTTCATTTACACTTTCTGAAGCGAACCATGGAATACTTTTGCGGTCTGAACCCGTAGCGCCGGCCGAAAAGCCAACCCACCACAGTGCGTCACCTCTTAGTGCAGCGCCCCAGATATTCTCATATATTACAGAAAGGGTTTCCGGTTCGCTGAACGTGCGATCGTTAAAAACTATCGGCGTGAAAAACGTACGCATATCAAGTTCAACAATGACCATCTTCCCATGCTGGCGTATGCTCTGCCCCTGTTGATAGGCAATTGTAGGCTCACCCCATTGCCTATGTGCATACGAATGAAGGATCGCAAAATAGTCGATGTAGGGCGACGCCAGTGCGGTCTGCAAGGCTGTATGTCCCATGTGCACCAGCTTGCCAGGTTCTGTTCCGGTAGCATAGACTCCGTTACTGTAAAATCCCCAAAGTCCGGTTATATACTTGTTGCCGCTGGCTTCCTTAATAGCTTTTGCTGCAACAATCGCCATTTTGGCCATTGCTTCAGCATGGAACTCCCAGTAGTCCATTGGCATTCTGGTGACTCCTGGATCTTTGAACATAAGCGTGGAATCCATCTGTCGAAGTACGGAGGGAGTTGGATATGCAGTAGCAAAAGTAACATTCGAATCGTGCCACGCCGTTTTCAACGCAGCCTCGGAAACGTATTTTGCCTGGAGCCATGCCCTAAATTCGGTTATATGCGCAGAACTGTAATCGCCTAAAACCATGCTGTTGCGAGGTGTATCAGAGGTATTTTCCCAGCAACCCCAATATTGAGTTTCTTTGGCCATCTCATAACTAACACCTATAATGTGACCGCTATAATTCTGTGTCATCAGATGTGCCACCAGCGCACGATAATCATAGTCAAGTTGACTTGCCCATCTGGCGGAAGAAAGAGAATATGAATAAGGAAACCGCTCTCCATTTGACAGCACAGTACTATCATTGGGCCATCTGGATGACCATGCTTCACTTGCGCGGATCATAAAAGCAGGTAAGATATAGGCATTTGGGTCAACTTTTAGTAGATTATTTATTTTCTGATCCAACTCGGCAAAACATGCTGCATTCTCGGCATCGCCTTCTGGCGTTCCATACGATGCATCTACAGATTTTGTCGTCAATAACCGCCAAAGTTTGCATGTAGCAACGAGTTGTTCACCCATACTTTGATATGTTGTATAATCCGGCGTCGTCATTATATACGGCTGAACCAGATTTCCATTTACATAAAGATTTGCCTGATCATTTTCAATTGCAATTGTTGTAGTGGGAACTGCCGTCGGCCATGGCACAGGATCGGTTGCAAACCGCTGAATCTTAAACGTTCCTATAATATTATTAGCAACATTTGTAATTGTCCCGCGCGAAGCTGCGCACAAGGGGGTTACTATGACAGGCATATTAGCGTGAGGAGCCCATTGAGGTATATATACACTGATTGTCAGCGGATAATCCCTGTTTATAACCCATTGGCTGGTTGGAGTTGGAGGATTGATCTCTGAAACGGCTACAGTATAGTCCGCATAATTGGTATAGTCAAAATATTGGGCGTTAGAGGCTAATTCCCCAATACGAACCTGAAAACCATAATTGGTCGTATCAGCAGTGGCTTTACGCATCTTCAGATTTATTAGCACTTTTGATCCTGGTACTACAGCCGTCGGAGTTGCACTAAAGTATGTGCACTTATAATTAGCGGCACTACTGACTGCGGGAAATGAGGCAGGGTCAGGTTTATACGGCGGTAGTTCCGATTTGCAGGCAGCGATCCAATCCCGTGTTCCATAAACCTGCATCGAAGTAATGCCGGACTGTGTTGCCCCGTTATATGGAGCAAGTGCATAGAATCTAACTTTTGTAATTTCAATTGCGCTAAAAGCTTCAATTATAGTTTGGCCTGGGATTGGATTAGTTTTTGGTCCGACTATTGTTTGCCAGGAGTTTGTATTTACACTAAATACATCTATTCGATACGAGGCTGACAGGTATCCGGCTTTCTCATCGACAACAACAGTGGTTGCGTATATTGGCTGAGGCCACCTTATTTCTATCCAATTTGAGAATGTTCCTAAGGCTGACAGCCAGAATGTATTTGCATCATCATCAATAATATTTTCCACTTCATAGCTCATACTGTCTGACTGTGAAGAGGGTACAGCTATAGCTCCAAGCGATGCATTTGAAATATTAGTGCCTTCTATCGTTGTAAAGTTCCATAAACTGCCAGGCCAGACGCTACTGCCGTTAACTTCGTCGATTCGCCAATAATAAGTAGTACCAGGTTCAAGCTCACCAGGATCATAGTTGGAATGATTTAACGGATAATGGCCTCGATAGATACCATCGCTAAGTTCCAGCCACTCTTCCGCAATTTTAGCGAAATCAGCAAAATTCACTTTGGCATCATCATTAATATCTGCCCAATACTGTGAATTTAATGGGGGAGACTGCAGCCATTGCTCAACGAGAAGCCCTATGTCAGTGAAGTCAACACGACCACTTCCATTTATATCGCCCAACAGCGGAGTTGAATTCTGTACCGCAATCTGATCAGTGCCCAGATAGACATCATGAGAAACCGTTAAGGCCCCTGGTGTCCAGCTAAGTATTGGGTTTACATTTGTAATAGAACCATTTTCTGGATTAGGAGAAGCAGCCGTCAATTCAGATTTTTTAAATAGTATTTCACTCAAACCGGCATGGCTTGTATCACCATAATTGCCAGTAGCCCATTTCAAGCTTAAGACTATTTTTTTTACTGTTATGCCACCAAAATCGATTTTGTTATTACAGGTATAACTGTTTGTACCAGTAGCTTGAGCAAATGTAAGATAGGTATCGCCTCCACCCAAACGCGTCCAGGTAGTGCCGTCGGCAGAATAATCAACCGCAACAGATTCCCAACCACGTCCAAGATAGTTTGGATTATTATAGTTCCAAACCCACATTTGGCTAATCGTTTGAGGTGTACTGAAAGTAAATGCAATCCAACCATCTGTATACACTACGCCACTGGGAGATGTATCGTGTATCAGTGGGCTCGCAAAGCGATCCACCCAACGGCCATCATCTATATGACACAACCAGTTTTGTGTATCTGTGGAATCTGCCGTAAGGTTCAAGTCCGCCGATAAACCTGAACCATCAATCAGGTGCGTGGAACCAGAGCCAGGCCATTCACCTGAGGTAATAACATTTATAGTGCTTGCGTCAACCCAACCATCACTGGGATCTGGCAAAACCGCCAATGCAACACAACTCAAATACATCATCAGAATGACTGCGAAAAATCGTTTACATAACATAATCAATCCTAACTGCCTATCGATGCAGCAATTTACGTTGTTTTTCTTTTTATTAGCAGGGGTTCGAGACAAATATGCTTTTCGACCTGTTTTCCAGCGATCATATCCTCAAGACACTTTGCGGCGACAGAGCCTTGCTCTCTTAATCTATGATCTATTGTGGTAATATCAAAATGTGAGTGTTCCTCAAGAAAATTGCCTCCTCCGGCTAATGCTATTTCTTGAGGGATTTTTTTTCCGATGGAACGTAAATACTGCAGTGCACCCACGGCCTGAAGATCATCTAAGCATAGCACTGCATCCAGTTCAGGGTGCTTTTCCAGCAGACGAAAACATGCCTGACTTGCCGGATTAATTCCATAATCACTCGGTTCATAGCAATCCGGGTCGAATTTAAGCCCCGTATTGACGAATATTTTGCTAATCAACTCTCTATGCTGTTCAAACTCTGACAGCGGCTTGCCTATATACCCGATCTTCTGGTGTCCTAGCCGTAAAAGATATGTTAAAATCAAAAGCAATCCATGTTGGGCGTCGCATTCAATTCTAACTGTTTTCGGTCCAAGAACGATTTGATCATAAGCATGGCCTATGATAACAACAGGTATGTCACGTTTTTCAAGTCGTAGTACTTCCTCTTGTGTCAAATATCCTGTTAATGCTATTACTCCATTGAAATCCGCTGATTCGATAAAGTCAGAAACCATGGCGTCTTTGGCGGAGCGTTCCTCTCCAAGACTTGTAGCTAGCATCTCAAGGCGAAATTTAATATTTTGTGCCATGCTTTGTATGCCCTGCAAAAGTAATTGGAGATAGGGGTAACTTACTGGTGAAGTGTTATCGTGGACAAAAAGATACCTATGTTTAGCAAGTATGTTAGCCCCGGTACGAACAAATGTACCTTGACTTTTTCGGCCCTCAATCAACCCTTCTGTTGCAAGTTCTTGGAGTGCGCGGCGAACGGTAACTCGACTGACACCATATAGCTTCGTTAATTCAGCTTCAGTAGGTATCCTGGTCCCTGGTCTGTACATGCCAGACATAATCGGTTCACGAAGAATTTGATAAAGCTGGCGGTGAATGGGGTCTTTTCGCAGGCTTTTTAATGCAATTTTTTGTGTTGTAGCTAATACATTCATTCTCTTAACAACTCCTTTTGTATTATGATACAATAAAGCATATGGTGCGTCAAGCATAGATTTAGTTTTTGTATTTTCATGTTTAAAAACTGTGCAATATATGTAATTAAATTCTTTACTGCACTACGTTTACATCGATATAGCTTACTTTTACACAAAAAAGAGAAGCTACTCATTTGCAAAAATAGCAAACAATTATGTTGACAGTGTTTGATGTTTGTTATAACATACCGAAAGTTCTAAGTCTAAGGTTAGATCAGTCACCCCTTTGCAAAGGAGGTAAGAGGTGAGATATGAGCATCAATCCTCCGGAAGCAATAAATGAACTGCTGTCTTGGTACAAAAATGCGTAGGAGAACAAGATGAGGCGTAGGACCGCTTTTACACTTGTCGAGTTGTTGGTTGTCATTTCGATAATTGCATTGCTGTTAGCGATATTAATGCCGGCTCTTGGCAAAGCCAGAAAACAGGCACAATCCGTTGTGTGTGCGGCGCATCTTAAACAGTGGGGTTTGGCGTGGACGATGTATTCCCAAGATTATAACGGAAAGTTTTTCCGTGGCATGACAGCAGCGGGTGTTGACACCCTGGATGATTGGTGGCCTGCCAAACTGTGGAAATATGCGTCTGCTGAAGGAATGTGGTTTTGTCCTACGGCTAAGAAATACGACCCGAAATCAACACGTTATATCGGCAGTACATTCGAGGCGTGGGGGCCTTATGAATTTTCTGAAAATGGCGAAAGGACCGGTAAAATGGCTTGGTCCAGCTATGGTATAAATTCGTGGATTCTAAATCCAACTTCTGGAGTAAATCCATACGGATATCAAGCTAAAAACTTCTGGAGAACCCCCAATATAAACGGTGCCAGCAATATTCCTTTGATGCTGGATGCCGCATTTAGTGGTGCTTTGCCGGCTAATATCAGTGACCCTAAAAATGGCGGATCGTATAACAAGCCACTGGATAAGAACGCTTACACTCGTGACTACAGTTCGACAATTAATACGTTTTCTATTGATCGTCACGCAGGCGCAGTGAATAGCGTATTTCTAGATTTTTCAGTTAGAAAAATAGGTCTTAGAGAATTATGGAAACAAAAATGGCATCGTAACTATAAAACAGATGAGTATCCAGTGACGTGGCCAGCATGGATGACAAATTATAAATAGAAGATCCAAATCAATAAAGTGAAAAACAATTTTTTTATGATTTATATTTTAGAGTGGTAGGAGGAATTGATGATGGTAAATAAAAAGTATGTTGCAGCAATGTTGATACTGTTTTTCAGCAGTATTTCCTTAGCGGTACTGCCTGATCCACTTGATGGCTGGGTTGACGCAAGCCTTATAACCCTGACAACTTCTGATGACGTGGACGGTTTTGTTTATTGGAATCCGCCCAGCAAGATTATCGATGGTTCTGGGTTGGGAACCGACCTAAAACATAAGGCTAACACCACTGCTCCAGGTTTTGAAGATTTATGGACATATCGCATAGATTATTCGCGTTGGCTATGGAACGTACCCAATACGCCTCAGCCAAACCTGTCTCCCAGCGGCCTTCAAGGAGACGGCTGGGTTGCATTTACATTCAGTACGCCTCAAGCAATTAGCCAAATTTGGGTTTGGAATCACAATGCAATAAATCACGCAGAGCGAGGTTGGGAGTTTGTCGCGATTGACTATTCCATTGATGGGAGTACTTGGACTCGCTTGGGCGGAACTGATTACTTTTTTACATTTAACAAAGCTCCAGGCACCGATGGCTATATATGCAATAACAAAATTAATTTCGATGGTTTAACAGTTAAGAAAATCGTCATGACAGCACGTTTCGCTGATGGTATCTACGGCGACCCGCAATACGGTGGCCTCAGTGAAGTGCTGTTCAGCACAAATCTTGATCTTATTGGAAAAGCCGAAAATCCAAATCCAACCAACGCTTTTCGTTTTGCGGCGACTACAAACAGGATACTTAGCTGGACAGCAGGGCAGACTGCAGCTACACATGATGTATATTTCGGCACTGACCAGGGAATAGTTGCTAGTGCCTCACGCGCAAATCCTCAAGGGGTCCTGGTCAGTCAGGGGCAAACTGCCACAACTTACGCCACCGGTGTTTTGACTCAGGGAACAACTTATTACTGGCGTATAGATGAGGTCGAGAGCAATGGTCTGGCGATTTATGATGGGGATGTCTGGAGTTTTTCTACGCTTGCAACTGATAGCGGAGGATGGATTAATAGCAAAAACATTTCAGTGGATGTATCTAGTGAAATAAGTGATATGCCTGGAACAAGAACAATTGATGGTTCAGGATTATCAGCAGACCTGCTACATGATACGGACTCGACACATTTCTGGACGACTTACCACACCAACGGCGGTGAACGGCCTTCGCCAAGCGGTTCTACAGGCGCTGCATGGATCGCTTATGAGTTTGGCAAAGTTTATAAGCTTAATAAGATGTGGGTTTGGAATTATAATCCACTTTTTGATCCGGAGGGGTCGCCAACAGGCCGCGGCCTAAAGAAAGTTCACATTGATTATACATCTGACGGCGTGACTTGGACCCGTCTTATGGATGGCACAAATAATTATTTCATCTTTACTGAAGCTCCAGGTCAAAATAATTATGCCTGCGATATAAAGGTAGATTTCGGCGGAGCTGATGTTAATCAAGTTGTTCTAACAGCTCCACTGATTGACGGTCATTACTGGATGGATGACGACTATTATGGCCTTAGTGAGGTGCGTTTTGAAATCCCCAGATTGGCCGCAGAGTTCCCAAGCCCAAGTGACGGCGCTCCATTTGCAGCTACAAATTCCGTACTTAGCTGGACAGCAGGAGTGCTTGCAAGTAAGCATGATGTGTATTTCGGTACCAATCAAACAGCGGTGACCAGTGCAACCAGAGCCAACCCGCAAGGGGTTATGGTGGGCCAGGGACAAACCGGCACCACATATACTCCAACTCTAGTACCGGGCACGATGTACTACTGGCGTGTTGATGAGGTTAGCAGTGATGGATTAACCATATGGCCCGGTGCGGTCTGGAATTTTCGTACATTGTCTAATGATAACGGCTGGATCAATAGCAACAACATTCTCGTAAAGGTATCCAGTGAAATGTCTGATATGCCTGGAGTAAGAACTGTTGACGGTTCTGGTCTGTCGCCCGACCTACTTCATGATACGGACTCAATACATTTCTGGACGACTTACCATACGACTGGCGGAATGACGCCTTCTCCGAGTGGCTCTACAGGGGCGGCCTGGATTGCTTATGAGTTTGGTAAAGTTTATCAACCTCAAGAGATGTGGGTATGGAATTATAATCCACCCGCAACTTATGGACAAACTGGTCGTGGTCTTAAGAGAGTCCACATAGATTACTCCTCTGACGGAGCTGTTTGGACACGTCTGATGGATGGAGCCAATGACTATTTTGTCTTCCTCCAAGCTTCTGGACTGGATGATTATGCATGTGAAATTAAGATCAATTTTGGCGGAGTAAATGTTAAATATGTGGTGCTTACGGCACCAATGATCGAAGGAAATTATGGTTATGATGACTATTACGGTTTAAGTGAGGTTCGTTTCAGAATCCCAACCTCATACGCGAATACGCCCAGTCCGGCTGACACAGGTTCCGACGTCGCTTACCCCGCCGCAGTATTGAGTTGGCTATCCGGAGACACTGCCGTTTCGCATAATGTATATTTGGGCACTGATGAGACAGCGGTTCAAAGTGCAACTCCACTATTTGGCGATGTGAATGGAAGCGGCCTTGTTGACATTAGTGATATACGGGTTTTGGCCGATCAATGGTTAAGTTCGCCTCCCGTAAGTTCACAATATTGGGCTGATATTAATGATGATGGTAAGGTGAATTTTGCCGATTTCGCCAAAGTGGCACAAAGTTGGCTCCAGAGTACTGATGGGATATACCGAGGCCATTATCCTCGAGATCACTCCAGCTATAATGCCGAAAACCTCAATCCTGGTCAGGTTTATTACTGGCGTGTAGATGAAGTGAATGGCGGCACTGTTTGGAAAGGCAGTGTGTGGAGTTTTACGACGGATTTTGAATAGTAAAAACGGAATGCATGTTAGCCAGTCTGAAAACGATCAGTTGTAAATGCGTGAACCGAATATTAAATTGTGAAAAAGAGTAAGTTGAGAATATTAAAAGAGGAGGTGAAAACTGAGTTGGATGTTTACGTTTTGGAATAGAATTTAATTTGTTTACGGTTTAATGTGACCTAAGTTTATTAGTTTTTAAATTGAGAGGAGAAAACGATGTTAAGTAAAAGAATTTATGTAGCGGTTTTACTGTTGTGTTTCAGTGGTGCTGTGCGGGCGAGTTTTATTGATGCAAGTCAAATAACTCTTACGGCTGCGGGTGAATGGGCCGGTTCCGAAGCTGTTCATATGATCGACGGTTCAGGATTGCAGCCTGATCTGACACTTAAGGCAGATGCGACAGATATGCAGAATTATCTATGTGCTGTGGATGATGGCCGATGGCTGCCTCAGTGGCGCCAGGGTACTTATGTACACAACACTTCCCCAAGTGGAATTAATGGTGATGGCTGGATTCAATTCACATTTAGTACTCCTCAGGACATCAGCAAAATGTGGATTTGGAACTACAATAACCCCGGCTATCTCTCGCGTGGTTTAAAAACCGTCGCTGTTGATTATTCCACCAATGGTACTACATGGAATCGTTTGGGCGGAGGCGATGCTTATCAGATACTTGCCCAGGCTCCAGGCACAGATGGCTATGTATGTAATAACAAGCTTGATCTTAGTGCTATAACCGGCATTAAATCAATAATTTTGACCGTGAAATGGAATTTCGGCACGTTTGAAAGTGTAAGCCATGAGGGTTTGAGCGAGGTGCGTTTTGAAACAGTACCCGAACCAGTCACAATGATTTTGCTAGGCCTTGGCGGATTGAGCATGATTCGCCGTAAAAGAGGGTGATACTTTTTGCAAGTATATGTTTTTTAGCAACAAATCGAAGGGCTCACATAGATCCTCATGTGAGCCCTCGTTTTTTTGAAAGAAGGATTTGAATCCTGCAGTGTCAAGCAATTTAGAAAGGATATTACATTAATGCTCGAATTGATCAATAAGTTACCATTTGATGCCAATGCCTGGCCTGGGAATTGGGTTTGGACTCAAGACTCTGGGGACAGTTTCGAAGTAGTACAATTCTGTAGATGGTTTACGGTCAATGATATTCTCCCCGCAAAACTGCATATTTCTGCTGACAACCGATATAAGCTTTATATCGATGGAATATTTGTAGGTTTGGGACCTCAACGGGGAACGCTGGACAGGTACTTTTTTGATACTTACGATCTATCAAATATAAAGCCCGGTGAACATATTTTCTCAGCAGTAGTGTGGCATGAAAGGGATACTGCTCCATCAGCTCAAATAAGCTCACGGCCAGGTTTTCTTGCGGTGGTGGAGGATGCCGATGGCAAGATGAGTGGTCCGCTGGAAACATGGAAATATAAAAGGTGGCATGGTAACGGAACCATTCCAGTGCCAGAAGATGCTTATTGCATTGGTGTTGGATATGACATGACGGGCTTCACCTTAAAAGATACATGTCCTGCAAGGGAGGTATTGGAGAAGGAATTTGTGCCGGTAAAGGCTCTTGGGTATTCCAGAAACCATAAGCAAGGACATCATCAATTACTTATGCAGTGGAATTTGCATCCAAGGACAATTCCAGCTTTGAAAGCAGAGAAACACAATTTGGGATGCTGCAGACGCGTAATAATGCAAGATATTACAATTCATGATGACGCTTTACAAAATAAGATTTCATCACTTGCCCAATGTCCATCTGATACAGCTAAAGTGATAACAATACCAGCTCACAGCAGATACAAAATTCTTTTAGACCAAGGGAATTTAGTCGCTGGCTATCCGACTATATTAGTAAGTGGCGGATGTGGCACTTCTGTCGATGTTACATATCAGGAAGGCTTGCAATCGACCGATGATGTCAGGAGTAAGGGCAACCGCAACGAAGTTGGCGATAGAATATTGGTCGGGATTACTGACCGGTTCAGGTTAGAAGGTAAACGTGATGTCATTCTTGAGCCTTTCTGGTGGCGCTGCTGGCGATACATGGAACTTGACATTCAGACTTCAGATCAGCCCCTTGAGCTAAATGCCTTGTCGTATCGCTCAACAGGGTATCCACTTGAACTTAAGGCGAAGTTTGAGGCTGACGGCTGGTTTGATAGTTTGATTGAACCTGGTTTCCGGACTATGGAGCTTTGCGCCGGCGAGACATATATGGATTGTCCATATTATGAACAACTGCAATACATAGGCGACGCTCGGATAATGGCGTTATTGTCTTATGTTTTGTGTAACGATGATAGGCTTGGCTGTGAAGCAATTACAATGTTTGACTTATCACGTGGTTCCAATGGTTTGCCACAAAGTAATTTCCCATGCCGAAATCAGAATCCAATTCCATTGTTCAGCCTTGTGTA
>Ga0154575_1076_pt1 | contig 19439 bp, 16 predicted proteins | sample RifGroF2_FD_116004 | JGI IMG/M metagenome (GOLD analysis project Ga0154575, IMG submission 116004) | Planctomycetes bacterium GWF2_50_10
TACTCATTATCCTAAATACTATGATTAGGAACCAAACTCCATGGATTCCAAAAATATCCTGAAAAAATCCTTGAAATCTAACACAGCCGCTCCGTGGTAAATGCCTTTAAACTCGAACCCGCAACAATCCCCTCCACTAACCACGTTTGCACTTCTCCGAACTTTGGAACTTTGGCACCTAGGCACATAGGCACTCTTTTTTTTCCCCGCACTTTGCACTAAGCACTAAGCACTTAATAAATGCTCGCTCCGTGGCAGTCGTACGCGACCACCGCCGGAAAATCCTCCACCACCAGCCGCCGTATAGCTTCAGTGCCCAGATCCTCATACGCAACAACTTCGGATTTTTTAATGTGCTTGCTCAAAAGCGCCCCCGCCCCGCCGATGGTTGCAAGATGCACAGCCCCATATTGCTCCATCGCCCTTCGAACCGCATCAGATCGATATCCTTTACCGATCATAGCTTTCAATCCATGTGCGATCAGCACGGGCGAAAACGCATCCATCCTCCCCGAAGTCGTTGGCCCAGCCGACCCTATCACCCGCCCCGGCCGCTCCGGCGTAGGCCCCACAAAATAAATTACCGCCCCTTCAAGCTCAAACGGCAGCTCCTCACCCCGCGCGATCGCTTCGCACAACCGCTTATGAGCCATATCCCTTGCCGAGTAGATCACCCCGCTTATCAACACCTCGTCCCCAGCGTTTAAAGACCTGGCCGCCACATCCGATACCGGCGCAATTAACTTAGTAGCCATCTAACTTTCCTCACACCAAATGCCCTGATTTATCCCCCATTTTTGGAAATAATCAATCATAAATAATCAATTATCAACGGTTTCACCCCCTGACTTATCCGACTTTCACCCCACCGACTTACAGCGCTCCACCCTCACACCCCCCTGGCACCCCCCAAAAATTACGAATTTTTCCCTCACCCATTCACCCCTCCCAACTGTATATTATCTCCATGAACATCCGCGTTATATTATTTCTATTCGGCTCCGTGCTATTCCTAACCTCCTTAGCAGCCCATATTTACGTCAAACTCCGCCTCCGCCCCGGCCCCGAACTCGACGAATATTATCACGAATTCCAGGACACCCACCCGGACCAGATCCGCTACGAAAAATGGTCCACCCGCACCTTCACCGCCGCCGCCCTCGGCTTGATTTTGATCTTCATCACCGCCTTTATCTTCTGATAAATACTTGACTTACAAAACACCGATTTTTATAATATCCTTTTTGTAATTACGCTGGGAAATGCTCTATTTACAAAACCCGGCAAGTTCTGTAAGATTTGTTCCCCACGCCGATGTAGCTCATTGGTAGAGCACAGCTTTCGTAAAGCTGGGGTTGAGGGTTCGACTCCCTCCATCGGCTTTAATGACTAAAGACTTCAAATACCAGCACTTACAACGCATCCTCACGGAAATGAACAAAGTCGTAATCGCCTATTCCGGCGGCGTCGACAGCACCTTTCTCCTAAAAGCCGCCCTAGATACCCTCGGCAAAGCAAACGTCCTCGCCGCTATCGCCGCAGGCTCCTCTTTACCTAAAGACCAGCTGGATAACGCTTTACAGATCGCTTGCGATATCGGAGCAGAAGTTATAACCGTCGAACCCACCGAGATGCACGACCCAAACTTCACCCGCAACGCCCCAGACCGCTGCTTCCATTGCAAAACGCACCTCTTTGAGCTTCTTTTAGATATAGCTCGCGCAAAATCTTTCAGCTACGTCATTTACGGCAACAACTACGACGACCGCAGCGACTTCAGGCCCGGCGCAAAAGCCGCCGAAAAGCTCGGCATCCGCGCCCCCCTGATGGAAGCAGAGCTTACAAAAGCAGAAATTCGCCAACTTAGCCGCGAAATGGCCCTGCCCACCGCCGATCAGCCCGCCTCACCCTGCCTTGCATCGCGAATACCCTATGGCATCGACATAACCCATGAAAAGCTGATCCAGGTCGAACAGGCGGAAAAATTCCTCCGCGAAATGGGCTTTATCGAATTCCGCGTTCGCCATCACGGCCAGATCGCCAGGATCGAGGTACCCGCCAACCAGATCGAATCCATTGCCGCAGCCTCCGTGCGGGAAAAAATAGTCGCTCACCTCAAAAGCCTCGGCTTTACTTATGTAACGCTCGATTTACAGGGATTTCGTTCCGGATCACTCAACGAATCATTGAAAAATAAATAAAATGTTCGTAGGCGTTGCCACAATTCAGATACACATGACAGCGATCTCCTCGCTCAAGGAAAAACGCAGCATTGTCAAGAGCCTCGTCGAACGTCTCAAGAACAGATTCAACTGCTCAGCCGCGGAAGTTGCGCACCAGGACGTAAAAAATTCATCGATTATCGGCCTTGCCGTTGTTGCAAACGACTCAACTTTCGTAAACCAGTCGCTCGATACCATCATTAATTTTGCCTACAACGACGAGCGATTCTTTATAGTAAAAGCCACTCGCGAGGTCTTTCCGCACAGCGATTATTGACGTTAGCACTTGTTTTACATCCGCCCTTTAATATAATCTCCTGATGTTTGCAACACGGAGTTTTAAATAGATGGCTTTCAGTACTAAGTGCCTTGATGGAATATGGCAGTTCAAAGAATACCCCACAGACGCCAGGAACATTTCAGACCTGGACTGCCAGCCATGGCACAGCGCCGGCGTTCCAGGCTCAATATTTGAATGCCTCCAGGATGCCAATCTGATCACCATGCGTGATATCCTCGTAAAGCCCCGTGATTACGACTGGATTTCACACAAACCCTGGATATTTTCTAAAACTTTTGAATGCGACACAGCTTTCCTTGCAGCCGATAACATTGACCTTGTCTTTGATTGCCTCGATACCATCGCTACTATCTGGCTGAACGAAAAAATAATCGCCCGCAGCGCAAATATGTTCATCCCCTGCCGAATAGCCGTAAAAGAATTCCTCCACGCGGGGCAAAACCGAATACTTGTAAAATTTGATCCCGCATGGGCGTATGCCCGGAAGCAATATGAAAAACTCGGCCGCGGCTCTATGCCGGTCGAATCGTTCATACGCAAGCCGCACATCCATTTCCCGACGGATGCCAATTCAATGCCCACTGGCTGCGGCGTATTAAGCTCGTGCAGGCTCGAATCAACCAACAAGGCCCGCATCGAACACGTCCATGTCCGCACCGTCGACGCAAGTGCCCATTTCGCCGACCTGCGCATCGCTTTAAAAATTGGCGGCAATCTCGACGAGCAATACTCCTGCAGGATTACGATCAGTGCGGGAACTTTCAAAATATCCAATGAACTGGTATTCCAACAAGGCCAGGAATTCCAATCCACCCTGTTCCGTATCGACAGGCCTTTTCTCTGGTGGCCCCGGGGTCATGGCATCCAGTTCCTCTACGATCTCAATATCGAACTGCTCCACAACGAAACGGTATTAGACTCTGTAACCCGTCCGCTGGGTTTGCGCACGATCAAAGTCAACACCTCCGATCCAGCCTCAAGTTCCGTCTTTGAAGTCAACGGCAGAAGTATTTATGTCAAAGGCGCCGCATGGAACGCACTTTCACATCAGTCAGCAAGGATCAGCCAGACCCAATACAAGCATCTGCTCGGCCTCGCTTTGCAGTCAAATCTGAACATGCTGCGAGTCTCTGGGTTTGGCGGTTACGAAACCACCGAATTCTACGACCTCTGCGATAAGCTGGGCCTTATGGTCTGGCAGGATTTCGCGATCACAAATTCAAATTACCCCGACAAGCCTGTTTTCACCCAGCAAATTGAACAGGAAGTCGCCGCCAAGGTCACCCAGCTGCGAAATCACCCCTGCGTGGTTGTTTTCTCATCCTGCGCGGATTCACCCCAGCAACTCAAACCCGCCCGGCCAAACAAATTATTCTCCTCACAACTGCCGCGGATCATCTCCGAACTTGACCCATCCGCCGCTTATATCGACAACAGCGCAAACAGCCCTGTTTTCAAATCCGTATTCGACTTGCACCGGCAGGCCCCACCTGCTTTCGACTATTTTTCGTCGTCTGTGCCTGAGCCTGTTTTTCTAAGTGCCTGGGGTTTTGCGTCGCCGCCGCAAATAAAAAACATCGAGAAGCATTTTGCTCTCGACCGCCGCGACCTTTCACTTGCTCAGTTCGAAAGCCTGGCAGGCGAAAAAGTTTTTCTAAGCAGACTTTACCAGTACACAGGCGAGATGTTTGGATTGTGTAAAACGCCCGCAGAACTAAGCCTGCGGTCAGCACTTGTCGCGGCAAGATTTGCCAAATTCCACGCCGAGACCCTCAGGGCAGGCGGCAAAAATGCCGGCCAGATACTCTGGTTCTTCAACGATCATTGCACTTCCATCGGCTTTGGCGCGGTAGATTTTGATCGCAGCCCAAAACCGCTGTACTACTATATGCGACGATTTTTTGCCCCCGTCATGATCACCGCTATAACCAGGAACGACCACGCCCTCGGCCCAGCCATTGAGGTAATAGCCGTAAACGACACAGCTTCTCCGATCACTGCCAATATTATGGCAACGCTGATGAATATTTCCGGCAAAGTAAAAGACAAAACTTCCCTGCCGGTTTCAATGAGTCCCTTTTCCGTATCAGCCCCGTTCAAACTGCCCAAAGCTATCGCCATGCCGGGCGATCTTAACGATTCCATTCTCCATCTGGCCATGCAAAATGATGACAAGCTCCTAGCCCAGAATACGTTTCTTTACTCGCCTGATAAGTTCATCATTTACCCGCGATGCGAGATATCCCAAAAGCTTGAGCGCATAGATGAAGTCACATACAGGCTCCACTTGTCAGCACCGGCCTTCGTGAAAGACATGTTTATCGAGATCCCCTCCGCCCTGCATATCTGGGATAACTTCTTGGATTTGGTACCATCGATTCCCCAGAGCATAAACATAACTGTCGCCAAATCCGCAATTATTGACCCATCGCAGATTACGCTTACCCATCTGTAAGCGCATAAAAAAAGGCCCCTTTCGGAGCCTTCATTATTTTGAAATTTAATTACTGCATTGGCGGCATGCCCATTCCCGGCATTCCCATACCAGGCATTCCCATACCCGGCATACCCATACCAGGCATGCCATCCGTGCCCTGATTCGAGGGTGTATACCCGCGTCTATCCGAACCCCTTGGCAAAAGGTCTTCCCTGGGATCATTTGCTGCCAGGTCTATCTCGCCGAACTTGCTCTTAAGCTCAGCCGGCCAGTTGGGCTTAACTCCCAAACGCCTGATCTGCTTGGAATCCGCAGAATAAAGCACCTGGGCATAATCCTTTTCGCTCTGCGTCGGGCCAAGAACATCTACCACAACCATACTGTTTGTATAGTCGATAAAATTCGGCTCATCGACTGATGCATCTTCTTCCTTAATGTTCTCAACCACCTTGCCTATTGTCTCGCCCGGCCGAACCCTGAAGTCCTTCAAATACCACTTCGCGAGATGGCACCTGGCCACCTTGACCGTAACCGCCTTATCGGCATCGCGGTAATCGAGCGGGAAGAAATACCACCTCTGCGATATCGAAACCGGCGCCGTTTCACGCGAGTAGTTGCTCCAGAGTATCACATCATCTTTATATTTCTCAAACTCCTTTGTGACCCAGCCTGTTCCCGCCGTCGGATTAAAAATGCCTATCCTTATACGGTACTGGTATGTATTGCCCGGCTCCGTGCTGTCATCATGTGCCCAGAAGGTTACCGGCTCTTTGAGTTTCGTATAATCTATTTTGTCGCTTATCCGCATCTTTGCAAGCTGTCCTGCAAAGTCCGTATTCTCTGTTGGACGAACCCTTGGAGCTGCCTCAGCGGCTGTTGTCCGTGGATTAGGCCTGGTAACTGGTTGACGCGTCGTTCGCGCCCCGCCAGCGGCTCCCATACCGGGCATACCGCCGCCCATACCAGGCATCCCGCCACCACCCATTCCGGGCATTCCGGGCATTCCGCCCGCCGCCGCGCCACCCGCGGCCCTGGTATTGGTCCTTGGCGTAACATTGCGTGTCGGCCTGGGTGTGGCAGTCGCCACGTCTGTCCGCCTGGGCTTTGGCTGCGATGCACGTTTTTCTTCCAAGCTTGGCGGCAGCCATTCCTGCGCAGGATATGCCAAATCGTAAGTGCTCGGCTGAAGCAGTTCCGCTTTCACTTCCAGCCTGTCATAAACTCGCATAAGCACATCAAGTCCGGTTTTGAGATCTTTGGCCTGCGCTGGCAAATTGAAAGCTTCTCGCAGCGTCTCAGCTTGAGTTCTCTTTACCACGACCCACTCGCCCCATGAACCATCTTCAAGCATCTGCCTTCTTTGCAGTTCGACCGCGGCGAAAATCGGTTTCGCCCAAAGCGGCCTTCTGAACTCAGCCGCTATTGTCGGATCATTAAATGTGTCGTTGCATAGCTTGCTCAAAGCAGCGGCGTCAATTTTACCTTCTACCGTGACCAGGTCCAGATCGCCCGCCTCAACGTTAGCCTGCCCGTAAGGATTACTCGTGTCCACTGTCTCGGTGGGAATATAGGCCACTGTCGCCAGCGCCTTGACCTTCACATCACACACATCCATCACCACCGGCAGATTGTATCTGAAATCAGGGCCTCGCTTGTTTTCACCCGGCGTGACAAAGCAAAGATTCATATCAATGCCTTTAAACGGCACATTTATAGATGAAACAAATTTATCCAGCCATGAAGCGTACTGAACTGGCGGCTCCGGCGAAGCCTTTATCTTTCTTTCAATGGTCTGGGCCTTGTCCCTTATCGCCGTGTCAAGGCTGCCCGGGCCGAATTTTTCTCCATCATACTCGATGCGTGTCGGGCTGCTTATCACAAACGCGTAAAGTATATAAAGCGCAACCACGCCCGCCACGCCGAAAACGATCTTGTCCAGATGCTGATCGAATATATTGCTGTTTTTGCTGCTCATCCGTATATCTCGCTTAACAAATTCTGATCCTATAATTATTCGTCGTCAGCCACACGCCTCTTGCGACTTCCGCCGCTGGCCGGTGGTGTATAACTCGGTGTTGACGGCTGCGATGGTTGCGAAACCGAACCGCCCGCCGCATCCGTGCCGCTTCCGCTGCCTGGCTTTACAGCCTTGTAACCGGGTTTCATGAAAACATATTCGCAAACCATGCTCAACTGCACCACCGGGTCGTGTCCGTAACGATACCGATCCGAAGACACGCTCCCGTAACCCCCCTGTGCCGTTGCAGCCGCGACCGGCTCGAAAGTGCTCTTTAAAACCGTTATCTGGTTGTGCATGAACTTCTCTTCGTTCTGCTGCCCATCCCAACCTTTAAAAGTATGTTCCTTTGCCGAGCACAACTGGGCCATAAACGGCAGAACCGATTTTGCGTTTACAACCACTGTCACCGCAAAATGCACAACATCCATATCGTCGTTTGTCGATCGTCCCGTCCATGCGGGGCCGAATACCGAAGCCACTGTCCCAGTTGGGGCCGCTGCCCCCGGCGCCGCTTCACCAACAAAACTTGGCATATCCGCGGTGCCAGGCGTGGCACTAGCCGTCGTAGTATTCGCTTTAGGCTCCGCGACGAAGGAAATACCCACAAGCCTCTTCACCGGCGATACGCTCACAGCCGCCGAACCGCTGTTCATACTGCCTATCGTGTCCACTACATCTTTACTTATCCAGTATGCTATCTGCGTCTTCCAGCAATCCATGACCGCTGTATCAGGGCCTTGGTACTGATATTCGTTCCAGAAATTATATGAAGGGAAAGTGTCAGGATTTGCATAAACACTGATTTTGGCCGCCCTGTCCTTGCATATCTGATCCACGATATCCTGGTCGGTGCCCATTCCGGAATTATTATTTCCCGAAACACCGGCTTGCTTGAGCATTTCCCGTAATTCCTCTTCGGTCGGCACATCACGGCCGTTAATACCTGTAACGAGTTCGTCTATTGCAGCCCGGTAACTCTTGCCAAAATTCGTAAATACCGCCGTCGAATCGTCAACTGGCTTGGGAAAAACATTATATGCCAGCAGTTCACGCATGCTCGTTGCAAGCATGGTCCGCTCAACCGAATTGGCCTCTTTCTCATGAACCGCAGCAACCTTGGCCTGCTCCTTCCACTGCTCAGCCGAAACGGCATCACGTGAAAAACTGTCCACCTGTGAAGCCAGGCTCACGCTCTGCTCCATCTCAGTTTTGATCTTCTTGCCTATCATGAACGTCGGCACAAACACCAGCACCGCTGCTACAGTTATGCCTATAGGCAGCACTAGTGCACTGTGACGCTTGATGATTTTCTTTATGTCAAATTGCAGTTGCATAACATCCTCTTACAAAGGCTTTTTATTTACTGTTGTCCGCCCTGATTCTGTGCGACGCCCTTACCTTCTTTATCCCAGGCGAACTTCGCGCTTATTCTGAACCAGTTATCATTCGTCTCATAGATCGCCCTGCCGAACTTATCCCTTATCTCAACACCGGCATCATTTACCTTGGCTACCTTGTTTATGACCTCCCTGGTCATCGGATCAACTAGCACCTTCTGCTTCACCTGCTTGTTACCCTGGCCGATCGTGCGATCCTGTTCGATACCTATGCCCACAGGCATCGGCTTGCCAAGATCGACCTCGCCGAATTCCAGCTTGAAATCCTGGGGCTTGGCTTTATTGAAAAGCTTGAACGCGCAGTTTGGTTCAATTGTATTAAGATTGAGCAGCCTCGTAACAACGCCCCATCTTTCCTTGGCATTGGCCACTCCTGGCGGATCAAGCAGTTCATTGACATTCTTGTAAGGGCTGTAACCTTCGATTACGACCACAAACCCAGGCTCGCTAGGCCCGCTCGCCGCCGCAGGTGCTTGACTATACCCGCCACCACCTCCCATACCGGGCCCACCCATTCCGGGCATTCCCATACCCGGCATTCCCATTCCGGGCATTCCCATACCAGGCATACCCATTCCGCCCATTCCACCGCCCATGCCGCCGCCGCTGTATGCACTTTGGGCCGTTGTCGTCGCCGTCTCTCCAAACCCTTCGCCGGAGATATTCTCAGCATAACGTATAGATGCTCTCGTCACAAAAAGCTGCTTGCGCATCGCTCGCGGCATTGTTTTCACAGCCTCACTGTCGCCGTTATCAAATGCCGCGTAAAGTGTTTTCTGCGCCGCTGTGTTCTGAGAGTTAGGCATACACTTGATTATCAGCGTGTACAATTTCGCCACAATATCACGGTACTTAAATATCCCAAGCTGTTTTTCGATAGACGAATCGTACGTCGTAACCTTTTGATTTTCCCCATCCAGTTTGCTCTTGGCATCTTGCGCCATGCTCAGTATCGATGATGTCTCGTCGCGTATCGACTGCTTCGATACATAATTGCTCCTGTCCACCATCGCCCTGCCCATAGCCATCAGCGATATCACAAGCAGAATACCAGCCGCCGCTGTGAAGTAGCTGCTCTTTCTGCCCCACGCCATGGTCCTGGCTATCTTCCGCGGCAAAAGATTGCTCTCGATCTTCGCCTTGCCCAGCCCCTGAACCGCAAGCCCGTAAACCGTGCCGAAATCCGCCACATTTTCATGGAATTTCGCCGCGCTTACTTCTTTGCCAAGTTCAAGCTGGTCGAACGAATCCGGCCGCACTATCGTCAACTGTATCGTCTGCTGCAGGAATTTCGTAAGTCCCTGCATCTTCATACCGCCGCCAAGCGCTATCACCTTCTGGAATTTCACCTCACGGTTGCTCGTGCTGTAAAACCCAAGCGATCTCTGTATCTCAGCCGCCAAATCCGAAAATACCGGCTTCATCGACTGGAATATCTGCCTTGCATATTTACTCATCGGGGCAGTGCGTTTGAGTCTCTCAGCCTTTTCAAAATCCAGCTTGAACGCCTCCGCCACAGCCCTTGTAAACGCGTTGCCGCCCAGCGGTATCGACCTCTGCCAAACATTCGTTCGCGTCGATATCACAAGGTCAGTATTTTCCGCCCCCATATCCAGCACGATTATCGCCGATTTGTCGTCCGGCCCTTCACCTCGTTCGTAGTTGGCGAAATTATAAAGCGCCATCGGCGCCATCTGCACGCCCACTACCTTGAGGTTTTCCCTTGCGAAATATTCAAGCACCCCGCTTATGATCTCGTTCTTGATGGCGAATATACCAACTTCCACATCCGGGCTGTCCGGCTTGGCCATCACCTGGTAATCCCATTCAACTTCGTTGATGTCGAACGGTATCTGCTGCCCCGCCTCGAATTGCACCATCTGCGGTATCTTCTTAGGCTCCACAGGCGGCAGCTTGATAAACCGGGCAAAACTCATCTGCCCAGCCACCGAGATCATCACCTCGTCGTTGCCAACCTGGTTTTGCTCTACAAACCTGTGCAGACTTGCGGCAATAAGCTCAGATTTTTCCTTATCGCTGATGCCGCTTGCGCCGCTGAGAATTTTACCGTGCTCGATGTGGTCGAATCCGACAACCTCCAGCTTGGCCCCGCCGGTGCGAAGATGTAGGGCCTTGAGAGAATTGTTGCCGATATCTATCGCCCAGATACCTCGGCCTGTTGATGCCATAAACTTCTCCAATTCTAGGTTCGTTATTGCGATAGCCCTGTCATCCCCGCGCAGGCGGGGATCCAGTCTTTCTTTTAACAAGCAGCCGGCACAGGCATCCAGCAACTAAATTTCAAAATCCCTTTTCTTTTGCCTGTTGCCTTTTATACTATTCTTTCCTATGTCTTTACCGCAAACATTTTGCTATTTTACGCTCGGCTGTAAAGTAAACCAGTACGAAGCCCAGCAATTGCGCCAATTTCTTGAGGAACTTGGTCTCCACAAAGCCTCGCCTAAGGAAAAACCCGACGTGGTCGTTATAAACAGTTGCTGCGTTACCCACACAGCTTCCGCAAAGACACGCAATTACATAAGCAAGGCGAGGAAACTCAATCCTGACGCAAAAATAATCGTTCGCGGCTGCCTCCCGGAATCCCAGACTGGCGAAGTGCATGATATTAATAATGGCATTTACCTTATTGGCCACCAGCCTGATATAGCCCGAAAGCTTATCGAGATCATCTATGATTATACGGCCCAATCGCAGGCCGTCGACGCCATAAGTAAACCACCGTTGGTTCATAAAATCAAGCATAAAAACAACTTGCCGCAAACACTCACTCCCCTGTCCTCTTTTGCCGGCCAGACAAGGGCCTTCCTCAAAATTCAGGATGGCTGCGATGGCTTTTGCACCTATTGTATAGTGCGCAAATTGCGTACAAGCCTATACAGCAAACCGCCTTCCGATGTTCTAGATGAAGCGTGCCGACTTGTAAATGCCGGCCATAAAGAGATAGTCCTTACCGGCATTTTCCTCGGAGCCTACGGCCACGATACCGTCCGCCGCAACAAATGGGACCCGAACACCCCCTCCCCACTCGCCCAAATTGTCGACCAGATAGCCCGAATTTCAGGCCTCGCCCGCCTCCGCCTAAGTTCCCTTGAACCCGCCGATCTCACCCCCGAATTACTGGATGTTTTTACTCGACATCCCGCAGTCCTCGCCCCCCACCTCCACCTGCCCCTCCAGTCCGGCTCAGACGCCATCCTTAAAAAGATGTGCCGCCAATATGATATTTCACAGTTCCTCTCGGTTATAGACACCCTCAAATCAACCCTTGACCGTCCCGCCATCACCACCGACATCATCGTCGGCTTCCCAGGCGAAACCCAGGACGATTTCCAGCAGACCATCGACATCGCCAAAAAAGTCGAATTCGCAAAAATGCACATTTTCCCGTTTAGCCCAAGACAGGGAACCCCCGCCGCCGATTTTGAACCTAAAGTACCCCAGCACATTCTCACCCGCCGCGCCACGGAATTAGCCTCGCTCGATTCCGAGTTATCGCTAAAATTCAAACAACAGTTTATCAACGAAACCGCCTCCGTCATCGTAGAGGCCGGCGCAAAAGGCAGAACCCAGCGATATTTCGCCCTAAAACTGCCCCCCAGCCTTAAAAAAGGCTCCCTGGTCAGCGTAACCGTTACCCCCCAAACGCTCCTCAAAGCCGACCCAACTGAATAATTTTGTTTTTTCCTGCAACAAAAAGATCTTCAAAACCATCTTCTAAATTGTGCTCTGTAGAAAAGTTCTGATTTAAGCCCCGAAGGGGCGCAATATGATAGCCCAGGGTGGAGCGAAGCGCAGCCCTGGGTCAAAATCCACCCAAAAGATAAGCCCTGAAAGGGCGAGATAAAAACCTTTCTACGGATCGCTATATTGGTTTTTATTTGTTCAGGACAAACAATCCGTTATAATACGGGTACCAAGTTCAAAAAATAAGAGAAAAGAAGATAAAACCGAGGAGGAGCTTATGAGAGCCCGTATAGGTATCTCATTGTTTATAATTTTCGCACTGTGCTCAACATCTAACGCCGCGATAGCTATTCTGAATGAGCAGATTTTACAAAGATCGTCTTCGGCAGGCGCCTTCCAAACTTTCCAAATAAGCGTCCCCGCCGGCCAAACCATGCTCACCGTCAAAACTTACAGCGGCTCCGGCGACCCAAGCATTTATGTAAAACAAGGATCCTCCGTCTCCACCACTGCTTACACTTATAAATCAACAAACAGCGGCACGACCGATTCCGTCACCATCAACAGCCCAGCCGCAGGCCTCTGGACCATTGGCCTCCACGCCTTTACAGCCTTCTCCAGCGTAAACCTCGTCGCCCAGTACACCGCCATAACCACCCTCACCGACGGCCAGACCGTCTCAAGCCTCTCCGGCCCAGCGGGGCACAAAAAATATTACAAGCTAACAGTCCCGGCAGGAACCAATAAACTCATCGTCAAAACATCAGGCGGCACCGGCAACCTCGATTTCTACGTCAAACGTGACGCCCTCCCGACCCTAACCAGTTATACTTTCAGAGCAAGCCTGGCGGGCAACACCTACACCTGGACTTACCTCAATCCCGCCGCCGGAACATACTATATTATGCTCTACGGCGCACAAAGTTATACAGGCGCCTCACTCAATGTAAATTACTCCTGGACAAAAACCCTCGTCGCCGCCGCTCAAACCATGCTCAGGACCACAGGCCAGATGGTCACAGCCCTTGCGTTCAACGATGGCTCCCTTGAACTGCGAGATTTCTCTGGCAAACTCATCTCCTCCAGAACCGGCCTGGGCACCATAACCGCCATCAACGAATATAGAGACTCCGCCTCAATGCTGCCCAGATTATACGTCGCATGCGCCGTAGCCTCCGGAACTCTCCATGTAATTGACCCCACCCGCCTCACGACCGATCTGCTCACAAAAACAAATCTCGGTACTATTTCATTTATCCAACCCGCCCCCGATAACTTATATATCGCCTCCGCCAAAGACGGCGGTACACTTTATAAACTCAACAGCACAACCCTTGCAACCACCGCCTCAAAAACCGGCCTTGGCACATTCAAATGCATCGGCTATATTGATGGCCCAAGCCCCAGTTTTTACATCGCCGTAAATTACCTATCGCAGTACCATCTCCGTAAGATAAATACCAGCACACTTGCGACCGTAACATCCAATTCAACTTTAGGCACCATTTATAAGGTCACCGCCGCGGATATCATTATCGGCGACAACGGCCAGCAGGAAGTTATCGTCGCTTGCAGCGGTTCAGGAACGGGAACAATTTATAGCTTCAACTCCAGCACCTGGGCAAGAAGCACGATCAAAACTGGCGTTGGCACCATTTCCGCACTCGCCGCCGGCCCCATAGGAATCGACCAAACCTATTTCGGCGAAGGCACGTCGATAGCTTATGCTTCATCAACAGGCACTATCTGCCTTATAAACTCATTGTATCCAGGAACAGTCATCGACACCCGCACCGGCTTCGGAAAAGTCTTCAACATGTCCGTCCGCGATTATTATTTAACAGATATCGGCGCACTTGGCGTAATCTCCACCGACAACGACCTAGCCGCCGTCCACATAATGGATGAAACCCTAACAGACCTAACCCTAGGCCGCGCAAAATAAAAAATTTCCCATTTTGTGGCACGGCCTAGCGCAGCTAGGCCGTGTTTCTGTCATTCCGAGCGCAGCCGAAGAACCTTTCTAAATAGGCATCGCGCAGCGATTCCTTAATATGCTTTTCTACATTAAAATCTGCAACCCGCAATTATCAATAGTAAATAGTAAACCTTTTCCTTTTGCCCTGTACATTTGCCTTTTAACGTTTGCCTTTTGCCTTAATCCCGTCTTCTGAAATCCGTGAAAATCCGTGGCTAAACTTCTTTTCTTAAAATCAGCGATATCAGCGTAATCAGCGTTTCAACATCTCTTTTTTTCGTTTAATCCGCAAAATCCGTGATTAACACTTCTTGCCTTTAGTTTTGAATTTTCCATTTGAGCATTCGAATTTGTTTCGGATTTCGAACTTCGTATTTCGGATTTACTGGTGATTGGACGTTGGATGTGCATTTGAAGAACCCGTAACGGCTCTCTTTAATAATCATTAATCAACTATCAATGACTACATCCAAGTCGCCGCATTCGGCTCGTACTTGTGCTCTTCGATGTTATGTTTGCCCACCGGATTTTCCCCCTTAGCCATTCGCGATTTGAGCACCGCCTCCTGCAGCATCGTCGTGAACTCGTCGGCTTTTTGTGAGCCGATCAACAGCCTGTGCCCGTTTGCAAACTCAAGCTGAACGCCCCTGTTGCCGCTTACGTTATATGCCCGCCCATGTTTGCTTATCCTGATGCCATAACCCTTGAATTCGCTCAAAGGCTGGTACGTCCTGGGATAAATAAGTGTAATATCGTCGAAATCAACCTTGCGGAATCTCCAGTGCAGCGGAAAAAATCTCACATAAAGCCCGTCACTTTCCAGCCGCGTCTCAAGCTTGGCACAAACCAGCACCAGGCTAACGAAAATATTGAGCATTATCCCAAGTATCGAAACCGGCAACGCCCACCCCGGCCACGGATCCTCGCTCCCCTCGAGCATCGGCCGCAGTATCATATGCCCCTCAAGCCCGATCGCCACCACAAAAAGGATCACAAAAGGCATCGTAAGCACTAGCGAAAACCGCTGAACTTCACTGAACAGCAGTTTCGGTTTTTCTATTGTGTCTTTTTCGGCCACTAATTGCTTACCTTTGTTTTAAAAACCACATCATATTTTTACCTTTTTATAACAAAAAGGGCAATACAATTCGGTTCATTACCATGTTTTGCGTCACAAACCCAAAACTCAAAACTCTTCTAAAATTTCTTTTACCTCTTCCTTACTGATCCCCCTTGCGTCGCTTTTCGCAAAATCCCGCCGTAATCTATATAAAAGCCCGTCGGAATCACGTCCGCCAGCCCGAAAGGTTCAGGCAATTCCATTTCGCCAACCCCCGCCGTAACGTAATTTATCCCCCTTGCCCGCGCAAAATCCCGCACAATCTCCATATTCTCACCGGAAATTGCCACAATAGCCAGCTTATCCCCCATCTCTTTTTGTAATTCGATCAACCCCGGTATTTCGGATATGCACGGCCCGCACCACGTCGCCCAAAGCACCAGCACCACTGGTTTTCCATTAAATTCGCTTAATCGCCGACTTTTCCCCTCCACATCAGTGAACTCGAAATCCGCCGTCGGCTTGCCCCAGTATTGCTCATAAGCCCAGCCCCATCCCACCCCAGGAACCTCCGCACCGTACCATTTCCACAAAATTGCGGCAATTACAATCGCAGCAAACACCAAAACAAGTACTCCCAACCACCTGACACCCCCCTGATACCCCCCACTTTTCTGTATATTTTCCACTTTGCGCACTCCTAAACGTTGACAAATTTCACTACCCGTTTTAACATACATCCTTTGAAATAATATGTTTATGGAGATTTACCAGTGCAATCATACACACCATTCTCTAAATCCGCAATCGTCCTCCTAACCCTTACAATCCTAACTTGCACCTCCTGCCGAGAAAATCCGCAGCGCGCCGCCCAGAAACAGGCCGCAAAAGCCGTTTCCGCCGCCCTTCAGACCTACCAGCGAACCTCCAGCTTCGAAGAGGCTCAGAAAGAGCTCCAAAACCTCGATGCCGAAGCTGCCGGCCAGGACACTGCCATTTTCCTCAAAGCCGGGTTCTCCTATACCAAGGCCTCAACCCTTCAGACCCAGCTTCCCAACACCCGCAAACAGATCGAGAACAACATCGCGGCCCTGTCCAAAACACTAGATAAGATTTCCGGCCTTGGTCTCGAAACCGCCGAACTCAACGCCGCAGTAAACTCCCACAAAGAAGCTATCGACTCCATTACCGCCCAGCTAAAAGGCACCGAATCACAGCCCGGCCTTTCAGACCAGGCTCACGAGCTTGAAAACGAACTTGCCCGCCTCCAGGAACAAAAAGCCGGCCTCGACAACCAGGCCAAGCAAACCCAGGATCAGGCCAACAAGCTCCAGCGAGACTCCGCCGATCTCCTTCGCAAAGCTCAGTCCGCCCAGGGCGATGAAAAACTCAAACTCCAGCAGCAGGCCTACGCCCTGCTTTCTGGCGAAAATGGTGGTACCAGCCAGGCAAAAATACTTGCCCAATCCCAGGGTTTTGCCGATCAGGCCGCTGCTATACAAAGCAGGATAAACGAGGTCCAGCCCAAGCTCAAATATCTCCAAGACGCGATCACTGCCGCACGCGAAAAACTCACGCAGCTCGAAAACGCGACACTCGTAACTGATGCCCAGGCCCGCATGGCCCAGATCGAAACCGAGCTTGCCGAATTATCGAAACAGGCGCAGGATCAACTTTCAACAGTCCTCCAGGCAAAGCAGGATTACGAAAAAGCATTTACCGAAATCTCCGGCCTATACACCGATGCTGCAAATGGCTTCAAATCCTCGTCCAGCCAGGCTATGGACCAGCTTGCTAAAATTGCACAGGCCGACGCCTCCTTCCGGTCGGCACTGCTAACCTCCGACTACGCCATTTCGCTAAATCACATCGCTGCCCGCCTGGCCGTACTTCCCCAGATCGAGGGCGTCAGTGATTCAGCAAATGCCGCAACCGAGCAGATAGCTTCTGCCGCATCCGAGATGATCTCAAAGGCCATCGAAGATTACAATGATTCAGCAAATACCTATGACCGCATCCGTGCTCGCCAGGAACTCGGCAAGACAGTCAAGTCTGCCCAACTCCTCGCCCTTGACCAGATGGCCCAGCTTGCTGTTACCAGCGAGCGATCTCAGGTCGCCGCAGACGCATTAGCTCGCGCAAAAGAACTCATCGACGAGCAGATCGAAACCGACCGGTCCTTCATTGATACTCCCCCAGCCAAGTTATATTACCAGCTCAGCGGCACAACACCTCCTCCTCCGCCCGTCGCCCCCGACACCAATGCCCCTGCCGCAGATGAAGATGAGTCCTCAACCCCGGCCGAGGCAAATGCTATAACTGAGCCAAATTCGCCCGATACAAATTCCGCCTTGGAAGAGGTGCCCGATGCCAATGCCGAGCCGAGTATTTGATTGCTGCCTTGCCCAGTGAGCAGGGTTTCTATCATTATTACCAGGCAATAGCACCGATATTTATATTATTGGCTCAGCACGAAAAACAATTTGGTTTCCCAAAAACAAGGCGGCTTGTAAAAAACGAGCAGTTCAGGGCCGTCATAGCCCTGCGAAAACGTGCATCCGATGGCAGGTTAACAATTTATGCCGCACCGAACGGCCTTGATTTCGCCCGTATCGGCATAAGCATCGGCAGATCCTCCGGCTCGGCCGTTTTCAGGAACCGCTTCAAACGCCTCGTTCGCGAGGCTTTCAGGAAAAATAAAGAGAATATCCCTGCTGGTCGCGATTACGTAGTAACACCCGGGCCGCGACTTGAAGCAAACCCGGCTTGGGCCGATATTCAGGATTCGCTTCTGGCCCTTGCGGATTTAAGCAGTAAAAAATGAAAACAATATTCCTGTTTCTGATACGATTATATCAGTTCTGCCTTTCGCCCCTCTTGGGCGGCAGGTGCAGGTTCGTCCCAAGCTGCTCAAATTACGCCGTCGATGCCATAAACACCTTCGGCCCAGTAAAAGGAACCCTGCTGGCCCTGTGGCGAATATTGCGGTGCAACCCATTCTCAAAAGGTGGTTACGACCCGGTGACAAAGTAATGCCGACAGATTTGCTGCAAATTGGCCCGGCCTCAAAATCAGCAGGTGTCTCGACACAGACCCTGCAATACTATATCATGGTGGGACTCTTGGAGCCTACCCAGGTTACAAGTACCGGAAGAAGGCTCTTCGACGCAAAAGCGATCGAAAAGATCAAGCTTATTAAAAGTTTAAATGCAAGCGGCTATCCCCTCAGGGCGATCCGCGAATTGTTTATAGATCAGGAAAGATCACGGAAAGGAACTCTCCCTTGAGCGATTACGATGCCATTCAACGAAGGCGGAATCTGATAGTAGGTCTATTTGTCATTGTCGGTGCCTGTGCCCTGGGCTGGCTCATCTTCAAATTCGGCGATCTCCCCACCGCCGTCAGCGAAATCCGCTCTTACGAGATCTACGCCCAATTCCCCGAAGCCCCCGGCGTCGAACAGAACACCCCCGTCAGGCTCGCAGGCTACCAGGTCGGCTCGGTGATCGCTGTAGAACCGCCCCGCATCATGCCGGATCTCAATACTGGCCAGAACTATCACCAGACTATCGTAGTTATCGCCATAGATAAGCGTTATAATAACATCCCATCAAATGTAAATGTCAAGCTCATGAAACGCGGCCTGGGTTCAAGCTACATCGAACTCGATTACGAACCAAACACACCCAAATTGCGTTTGGACCCCAACATGCCAGAATCCATCTACCTCTTTAATGGCGCACGCCTTCAGGGTTCCACAGGCATGACAAGTGAATTCTTCCCCGAAGAAAGCCAGCGTAAACTCGAAACTTTGATAACTTCACTGAACTCGCTCATCCTCAACGCAAACAAGATCGTCGGCGACATGGATAACCAGAAAAATATCCGCGAGTCACTCGCCGGCCTTAGTGATGCCACTAAGCAGGCAACCGCCACGCTCAAGGAAATAGAAAAACTCTCTTCCTCCGGCACCGATGCCGTCTCCAGTGCAAATAACAATATCGGCAAAGTCACCGACGCCCTCGTCACCACCAGCTTCGAACTTAGCCAGACCATGGCCGAATTTAAAACCATGCTCCAGAATGTGAATAAAGGACAGGGTTCCGCCGGCAAGTTTATCTATGACGCAAGCCTTTACGAAAATCTCTCGGATGCCACAAAGGAACTCCAGCTTGCCATGGATGAATTAAAAGCCCTCATCCAGCAGTCACGCCAGACAGGTATCCCGCTTAAATTAAAATAATTGCCCGCATTCGCGATCTTGGCGATCGGAGTTGATATGGATCTCCCCGTGGATACGCTTTTACAGTTCATCCAGG
>Ga0154575_1038_pt3 | contig 19093 bp, 16 predicted proteins | sample RifGroF2_FD_116004 | JGI IMG/M metagenome (GOLD analysis project Ga0154575, IMG submission 116004) | Planctomycetes bacterium GWF2_50_10
ATCGGCACAACTGATCTGGCAGGCAGCCCATCGATTTCAGGACGGACAGTAATTGACCAGAATGATTTTTATAAAGATTGGGCTGATTTTGACAACAGATTCTATCTGCCACAGGATTCGAATCTGGTTGATTCTGGTGATCCATGCGAAGGACCAATTTGGGGATACACGACAGACCCGAATATTCTTACCGACCCGAACCATGCTGTAATCGATACAAACCGCCGCGACATTGGGTATCACTACCCAACGAATAAGCACAGTGATATTGACGGCCTGTATGATTACCAGGAGTACTGGCTGGGAACCAATCCAAGTTCGGTCGATACCGATGGTGATGGTTTGGTTGATGGTAACAGTACAGCCGTATCTGTATCTTCTTATAATGGCATAGACTCAGATTCCGACGGCTACGTTGATGGCGAACTTACAATTGGAACAAAGCCTGACTGCAATGACACGGATACTGATGGCATGCCGGATGGGTGGGAATGGAACTACAGCTTAAATCCGCTTGCAAATGACGCTAACAGCGATTTAGATGGTGATGGAATGCCAAATGGATGGGAATTTACCTATGGCTTTAATCCAATATCAGCGGCAGATGCCAATGATGACTTTGATGCTGATGATTTATTAAATAGAGATGAATGTATCAATGGCACAGATCCAAATAGTAACGATAGTGATAACGATGGAATGCCGGATGGGTGGGAAGTGCAATACGATCTAAATCCATTGGTCAGTGATGCCAACAGTGATGCTGATAATGACGGCATGACAAATTTTGAGGAATACGAGCTAGGTCGTGTTCCGGGTGATAATTGGCCGACTGAGATGACAAGTTCGATACTGGCATCGGCAATGATTACCAATCCTGTCGATCTAGCGTTTGACCCGAACGGGTATTTATATGTGCTTTCGTCAAGCCAGTCACAGGTTAAGATATATGACTGCAATCTCGTATTAGAAGCGACCATTGATATTAATGCTATCGATCCTGAGGGCTTTGCGGTATATCAGTTGGATGAGCCTAACGCAAGGCCAATGGTGTATATAGCGGATACTGGAAGAGATCAAGTTTTAAGGTATAAGAATGCGTCTGCTTTTAATTTTGCGGTTGATAGTGATTTTGACGACAGCGGTGTGATTGGTCAGACAGGCAGTGGCGATGGCGATTTTAATTTACTCGTCGATATAACGGTTGGCAATGATGGTGAAATTTTTGTCGCCGACAGCAATAACAACCGCTTACAGATTTTTGAGACAGATGGAAGCTTTGTCTCCAAATTTGGTTCCGGCCAGCTTAACCATCCAAATGGTATCTGTGTAATTGGTAGCAGTATTTATCTTGTTGACGCAAATGATTATCTGCAAAAGAGAACTTCAGGCGGCACACTGCTTGAGAGATTTGGAAGTGCTACTAGTGATTTTGGAAAGTTCGGTGATGTATCTAAGGTGAATTATGATGTGAAATGCGACCAGCTAGTCGTTGCAAACCCTGTCAATAACTGGATCGAATTTATAAAGGTGTTCAACTACGGCTCCGGCGATTCCAATAAGTTAATGTTTGCTGGAGTAGTATCAGATCAAAACTTTGCCGCACCGAACGCTGCATTAGCAAAACCTAATCTCGACGAGCCGAACTTGATTATTTATGTAGCTGATACCGGTAATAATCGTATTTTGAAACTTCAACTTGAACAAGATTCTCCAACGAACAGACCGACTGCTAAATTTGCCAGCTTTAAATCCGCACTGGAAGCGAATGACGTGAATGCGACTATAGCTTTATTTATACCGGATGCGGCAGAAAAATATCGGCCGATATTTGAAGAACTCCAGCCCAAATTTGCCGAGATGGTCTCCGACATGGCAGGCTTTGTGCAAATATCAGATAACGGTCAAAGAGCCGTCTACGATGTCCTCCGCGAAGAAAACGGCGAAATGTTCGGATATCCGATTGTATTTGTAAGGGATGAAATGGGCAACTGGCGTATTGAGAAATTTTAGCATTCGAAAGAGCACCCTATGGAAAATAAAAAAGCGAAATTTGAATCACCTGCATGGATTGGAAAGTTATTTCTAATCTCGATTTCTGTTGGCCTTGCTATTAGCATAGTGATCGTTCTGGATTTTATTTTAGCGGGGTCTCAATTTGAATTCAAGTCTCTAAGCGATCTTTTAATCAAGACTAGATTTTTCAGATGGGGCTGGATCATAGTAATAATATTAACACTGTTTGCATTGTTGGGTGTGATTTTCAAACTGGTTAAATCACGATACTCAAGGATATTCATAATTTACAGCGTAATTTTAAATGGCATTATCTCATTACTTTGGATGGCAATAGTGCTTATTTTTGTGACCTTTAAACCTTAACTTTAACGGCTTTAATAATATGTTAAGAAATCCCACTTTGGCCGTAAATTTTAATATTAAGGAACATGCAATGGAAACTGAAAAAACAAAATCGTTCTTAACCAAAATAGACATTGTAATCCTCGCAATATTAGCGACGCTCGTTTTGGTAGTAGGGTTCTTTTCCCTGTCCAGATTCTTGTCGGGCGAAATAGGTTTTTCATTATTGCCGCTTTGGTTCTTTACACCTTGGGGATTGCTATCAATCTTGGTTTTTGACGTTGCATGGTTTGTTGTCGCGTTAAAGTTTTGGCCTAAAGAAAACAGAAGACTTAAAACATATTTGAACGTGCTGATTATTGCTTTTTCAGTCGCAGCATTATTGAGTTTGTACTTAGTTATAGCACTCAGTAACGCTATGCATTAAATTAAATACGAGTTGAATTACACAAGGATAAAAAGATGAAAATACAAAAAGAATATTTGATTGCTATATCTTTGATTTGTTTTTGTCAACAACTCTATGCTTGGGAAAACAGGTTTACTCATCCTGCTATAACGGAGAAAGCGGTTAAAAGTAATGGCACAATAATCAATAACTATCTAACAACTCAATTCGGCCTTAGTGATGGTCTGTCTGCTCAATTATATTGGAACTTTCCATCCGCCATCGAAAAGAGATTGAAGGCTGGCGGAGCTGACCCGGGCATAAAAACCCGGACTGTACTTGAATGGATTAAGGCAGGAAGCAATATTGAGGATATGGATGGTATTAGAAGCCCTACATGGCGGGCACGCCATCATTTTTATGACTCAATTCGAAACTCGGGTCTGGACAATCAAACCGAGCATCCTAATTGGTCAGGTATTGCATATAAGGCAACAGGATGGCTTCCAATCGGACAATCAGCGTTGGAATGGGCCACATGGGGGCAAGCAACCCAAGAGCCAACAACAAATGACAACGAATGGAGTGACGCAAGGGACGCATTTAATGATGCACTTACAAAAACGACCAAAGCCGAACGCGAAGAATCTTTGGCTATGGCTATGCTTGATCTTGGTTGCGTACTGCATATGCTTGGTGATATGGGTGTTCCTGCCCATGCGAGAAATGATTTTATATGGGGACATGTAATGGGAAGTGTCTTTGGTGGGAACGCTTTTGAGAAATGGGTAGAAAAACGTGTGCAAGCCAACAACAATGCAGTTCCAAGTACATTTATGGGGGAAACTGTTCAACCCGTTGCATTTTCAAGGCTTGACAGTTATTGGGATACCGAAGCTTATACTGGCCAATATATCGGAACAAACCCATCGGACAACTGGGGCCTTGCCGAAGCCACAAATTACCAGTTCCTTTCAACAAGTACTATTTTCAGGGCAAATGTCAATGATACAAAATATTATTTTCCACAGCCTGACTTTGCGCACATGGAAACAACCCCAACCACCGGCTATCTATGGTATAAACGAGCATATTTGAAAGGCTATGGTGTAGACCATCAGGCTAGAAAACTGTTTATCGAAAAATACCAAAACAACCCGCCACCTTATCAGCCGGATGAAAACAGCGATTATACTGTCGATGACGATGATGCTATTTATAACGACTACGCCAAGATAACAATTCCCCGCACAATAAACTACGCCGCCGGCCTTGCCAATTATTTCTTCCGTGGCAAGATAGAAGCCGAACAGACCGGAAGTTCTGGCGACATTGCTGAAATCACAGTGAAGAACCTTTCAAAGAATGGCGACGTTGAGCAAGTGCTTAAAGGCGGCCAGTGGAGTTTATATTGGGACGACCAAGATGGCAATAGAGTGTCAGTAGAAAGTACAGTCATAATACTTGAACCAGATGGTACAATCTGGAATTCAGAAAGTATTCTTCATCATAACGAAACAACCAAAATAGAGTTTGTCCCGGTTACCACACCAGAAGGTAAATATATTGAACGCTATATTTTAATTTATAAGGGTGCTATTAATAGTCAGGATGACCCTAACAACACAGATGCGGATGACAGTGAAGCAATTGCCACTACTCTGTTCTATGCCAGTTGTGATTATAGTAATCTTAATTGCGGCTGTTTTTTAGACCCGTGTACACCTCGTTGGGAATCAAATCACGCTTATGACATCAATGATGTTGTGTGGAGTTATTCCAGTAATGGGATATGGAAAAACTTAATCGCCGGCAATTTGTACTGGCCCGATGCTGGTCATGGATGGGCACGATTAACATCAGCTAACCCGTATGGAAACATGAATTGGAATTCTGTGCCGCCGTTTGGTGGTATCGGTAAAACACCGATGCATTATATACTTGAAATGCGCGGTGTGACAAAAGTTGTATCCAAAGCCAATTGTAGCGGAGTAGAACGTAATGGGGCGTATCCTACTACCACTCTTAGGCTCACCTATCGAGGAAGTATTGGGAGTTCATATGCATCCTGTTGGTCAACGCATAACCCTAATGAACCTTCCCCTCAAAGTGGAATGACAGCAACAATAATTTTTTACTGGACGTATAATAGTCCTTCACCCTATACATTAGTAGAAGTTTTTGATTTAGATCGTACAAACCCTTGTGGGTTTTATGGCTATTGGCCGCATCTAATTTTTAAATCTATCCCTCCTAGCAGTTCGGCATATCCGGCGGCCCCATTCTGTGCAATTAGCGACACACTTTCTAACTTATATGGTTGGAGTTGGAACTGGTATATTAATGGTGGCGCGGACGGTTCGGTATCTATTCGTCCACAATGGTGATATAAAATTTGTATCAATAATTGATTCGGATAGACCCAGGTTGCCACTGTGGGCTGGTTGTGTCGCCACGTTCGTGGCTGAAGAGCACGAAATTAGTTTCGGATGGGCAAGTACTCTTGCCCATGCGGGATTTTGGCGATTGACGACTGCGGCCAAACGCGACCAAAACCACGAGGCGGGGTTTCTCCCGCCATCTTTTCAAAATCAACGTTAATCAGCGTTATCCGTGGTTAGGCCCTTCTCCGTATTCTTTAATCTCTGCGGCGAAAATAATCTAAAACTTCACCACGCTGCCGCGGTCGTTATAACATATAAATTTGTGCTTCTCGCCAAAAACCACCGGGTCAGCAAGCACAACTACCTGCTTGCCCGAATTCTGCTCGATATTCGCAAGTGCCATTCGCTTTATATTCAGCAGATAGCTGGCCACTTCCGGCGATACCACCACCTCAACGCGAATAATTTCCTTGTTCGCCATCGCAAGATTTATCATTCTGATCAGTTCAAGAGAAAGCGACTCATGGCTCTTGATAATGCCCCTGCCCGAACAATGCGGACACTCCAGGTAAGTACTCAACTCCAGCGACGGACGCATCCGCTGACGGGTCATTTCGATGATCCCGAATCGGCTGATCTTCAGTATCCGCGAACGCGCGCGGTCTATCTTGGTCGCGTTGCGGAATGTCTTTTCCACTTCTCTGCGATGCTTTTCTTCCCGCATATCGATAAAATCGCAGATAATAAGCCCGCCAAGATCTCGCAGCCTGAGCTGCCTGGCGATTTCATTGGCCGCCTCCAGGTTGATCTTATACGCAGTCTGTTCAGCGTTTGCCGCCATGCTCCTGCCGCTGTTTACATCAATCGCGACTATCGCCTCGGTCTGGTCAATCGCTATCGAGCCGCCGCTGGGCAGTTCCACGCGCCTCGACTGTATCTTGGCGATCTCCTTTTCGATACCGTATTTATGAAACACCGGCACATTATTGTCATAATATGTGACCCGGTTCTTGAGCCGTGGCATCGCTATATTGAAAAATTCTCTTATCTGCTTTGAAACCATTTCCGAATCACAGATGATCTTGCTTATCTCCGGCGTAAACACATCACGCAGCGTTCTTATCACAAGATCCGATTCCTCGTAAAGCTGTATCGGCGCGGGCTTAGAATCTATCTGCCCCTCAAGCGCATGCCACAGCCGATTGAGATATACAAGATCGTTCTGCAGGTCCTTCTTCGATGCCTCCTGGCCTGCCGTGCGTATGATATATCCGAATCCCTTGGGAAGTTTCAGCCCTTCAAAAATATCGCGTATGCGCCGCCGCTGCTCTTCATCCTCGATCTTATGCGATATTCCAACCCGGTTCATCCACGGCATCATCACCAGATACTTGCCGGGCAGCGATATATAAGTCGTAAGCGTCGGGCCTTTGGTCTTTATGCCTTCTTTTGTGACCTGGACAATTATCTCCTGGCCCTTCTTAAGACATTGCTGTATCGAAGGCCTGTCTCTCAGCGCCTTTCGCCTGCCGATCGGCTCGATATCCTCAACCGCGTTCTTTGTAAAGTAACGCGGATGAATATCGGATATATGGAGAAACCCATTCTTGCCGCTGCCAAAATCCACGAACGCAGCCTGTATTCCAGGCTCGATATTCACTACCTTGCCCTTGTAGATACTCCCAACATGACTGGCCAAACTCGTCCGCTCGACATACAATTCCTCAAGAACGCCGTTCTCCACTACGGCGATCCTGCACTCCTCCCCCTGTGCTACATTGATAAGCATTTCTCTAGACATTACACAATTCCTTTGTTCTCAAAATTTCCATTCTATTTCTTTCCGCACCACCGGCGAGCCAAGCTGCTCCTGTTTTAATCCAAGCAGCTCAAGCATCTCCTCCACACGAACAGTGCCGGTAGGCTTGATTTTTGTTTTCCATGACAGTTCGCACCCGTCAAGCGCGATCGAATCGATGTATTCCGAAATATCCCGCGTCTGCGTGATCCCTTTTTTCACATCCACCAGTCGTTTGACCAGCAGCGGCTCGCCCGTGGCGATTTTTGCATTTAGGTTATTGATACCAACCTGAGCATGCTCGCCGTCCAATACTCGCACCTCATATTTTGCCCCCTGCGGCTGAGGCGATATCTTGCCGTCGATCACCTCTATTGAAGCTATGCGCAAGTCTTCCGGCATCTGTGCCCCAAGTGCCCCCTTGAGATCCTCGCCATCAAGTGCGCCTCCTTCGGCCACTTCCATTTGCACGCACGCCAGGTCCTCCTCGGATATTACCCCGACATGTCGCGGCAGCGGCAGCGATATCTTCGGATGCGGATTGAACCCGGATGAAAAATGCAGCGACACCCCGCTCCGCGCAAGCGCACGCGCCCATACCCGCATCATCTCCTGGTGCGACAAGAACCGCAGGTCGCCCCCCACCCTGAATCTTACTAAAAGCGTCTTAACCAAATCCCCTGCCAATTTCCAGCAAGCCAAAAGCTCAATTTTTTCCCGCACTCCCGCTGCCTAAAATACTTCAGGCAATATCTTGCGGGTAGCGTCACGCAGATAATTTATGATCTGCCGTTCGGAATTCATCGTCAATACCTTCCTTGCTATCTGGTTGCACGATTCCGCTGTAACCGAACGAACGATCTGTTTTATTTCCGGCAGCATCGGCGGCGCAAGCGAAAAAGACCGCACGCCCATGCCTATAAGCAGCATGATATATTCCGGCTCCGAAGCCATTTCACCGCAAACCTTAACATCAATCTGTGCCTTGTACGCGTCCTGCACCACCGTCCGCACCAGCCGAAGCACCGCCGGATCAGCCGCCGAGTACAGTGACGACACACGCTCATTACCCCTGTCCACCGCCAGCGTGTACTGTATCAGGTCGTTGGTGCCTATGCTGAAAAAACTCACTTCTCTTGCGAACGTCGATGCCATAAGCGCCGCCGCCGGCGTCTCCACCATCATGCCTATCGGAATATTGTGATTGTATGGCAGACCGTATTCATCGAGGTCTTCCATAACATCCCTGAGGATCATCTTCGCCTGGCGCAGCTCCTGAAGGCTCGTTATCAATGGGAACATCAGCCGCACATCCCCAAGCACCGAGGCCCTTAGTATCGCCCTAAGCTGCGTCTTGAACATCATCAGGTTCTGCAGGCAAAAACGTATCGAACGCAGCCCAAGCTGCGGGTTCGTTTCCGGCACGAATCTTTTGCTCTGCGTATATTTATCCGCTCCAAGGTCCAGCGTACGAATGATCACCGGCTTATTGCCAAGCGCCTTTACGGTTTGTGCATATGCTTCGTAATGATCCTCCTCGGTCGGCTCGTTCTCGCTGTAAAGATATAGGAATTCCGTCCGGTACAGCCCGATCCCCTGCCCGCCCTTGGCAACGACCATCTGCGCCTCATCGGGAAATTCTATATTGCCCAGCAGTTCGATCTTCACGTTGTCGCGAGTCACCGCCGCCAGGTCTTTTATAGAGTCAAGCTCATGCTCAAGCCTGCTGAATTCCAGCGCATACGCCTCATGCTGGAGTATCGTCTCTTCATCGGGGTTAAGTATTACAACCCCGCGATTTCCGTCAATAATTACCGTATCCCCGCCGTGAATATTGGCCGTAACATCCTCAAGAGCCACAACCGCCGGTATGCCAAGCGACCTGGCCACGATAGCCGTATGGCTTGTCCTGCCGCCCGCGTCTGTCGCCATGCCTTTTACAAAGGATTTGTCGAACCCCGCCGTCTGCGTCGGACTAAGTTCGTGCGCCACCACCACAACTTCTTCGGTGATATGCGCCGCCTCCTCTCGTTTTTTACCCAGCAGGTGCTTTAGCAGCCTTCTCTCGATATCATAAATATCCGCCGCCCGCTCGCTGATATATGGATCTTTGATCCTTGAGAAATGCGACGCTATATCGCGCAGCGTCGTTGAAACCGCGAATTCCGCCGTATAATGGTCGCTCTCGATGAGGTCGGTGATCTTTGTTCTAAGGCTTTTATCCCGCAGGAACCGAAGGTGCACTGCGAAAATGTCCTTGATGTTGCTTTCTTTAACATCGCTCTGCGCAGCCTCGAGCGTGTTGACTTCCGTTATGGCATGCTTGAACGCCAGGCGAACCTTCTTGATTTCCACCTGCCTCTGCGATGGCATGATCGTCCGTCGCGGGATCCGGTAGTCTTCCGAGTCTATCACAAGCGCTTTTGCGATTGCGATGCCCGGCGAGACAGCAATACCCTTTTTTATTTCCATCGCGACCTATACCACAAGATGCCTAAGCCTGACCCTCGTCGAACTGGCGAACTTCTACTAGTTCCCGCAGTGCCACGACGGCCTGATCGGCATCCGGCCCCTGAGCTTTGATTTTTAATTTTGTTCCATGCGTTGCCGCCAGCATCGTCATCTGCATTATGCTTTTGCCATCGACAACGTTCTCGTTGCTGCTCACGGAGATATCGCTTGCAAACTGGCTTGCGGTATCCACAAACTGCATCGCGGGACGCATATGGAGGCCGTCGGGATTTCGTATTTGTACTTCTATTTCACTAACGACCTTAGCCACAAACTACTCCGCAATACAACAGCAGCTTAAAACTTTTTATATTATAAGGACGGATTTTCATCCGCTTCCTTTACAAGATCTGCGATCGCCGCGGCAGACTGCGACTGACGCAAAAACTTCCTGAAATTATCCCTTTGCAGGTGCCTGAAAATACTCTCCATCGCCTGAAGATGCTTATCGGGATCGTCTATCGGGCTTATGAGAAGAATTATTGAATACACCGGCTGTTTGTCTAATGATGCGAAACTCACCCCGGCAACGCTTCTGCCTATTGCCGCTACCACCTTCTTAACACCGTTATGTTTGATGTGCGGAACTGCCACACCCCTGCCAAGCCCCGTACTTGCCTCGTTTTCACGTTTGATCACCGATTTGATTATTTCATCGGCACTTGCCGTCCCTAGCGCGCCCGCACCATCCAGTGCCTTTACAAGTTCCGTGATCACACCGTCTCTTGTAGACGACTGCAGATCCGGAAGTATCGCGTCGTAACAAACTACATCGGAAATCTTCATTGAAACTCCTATAAAACTAATGCGCCCGAAAACCGGGTACAACTATAATCCAAAAGGACCACCCGTTTTTACTGGGCCGACGAATCCGTCAAACCCGCCAAACCGCCGCTCTTATTGTCGCGCTCCTTTGTCTTGGCTTTGATTAACTGGCGTTCCAGCTTATGCGATGCCATGTCTATCGCGGTATAAAGATCGCTGTTGGTTTCCTTGGCTACAAACGTCTTATTGTGTTCGCCTCGCGCGATAAATTCCACACTGGGTTCGCCATGGGCATATTCAACTATCGCGTCGATCTGTGATATGCTGTCGTAATAATGAGGCATTTTTGAAAGTTTATCGTCTATGTGTTTCTTGATAGCTTCGGTAATATCAACGTGCTTGCCCGTGATGTTGATCTGCACTTAGTACTCCTTGTAATGCTTGGGTTTAAATTCCGATAATATCTGGCTTAATAGCTTTTCGACGTCCGGCTTCCAGCTATACCAGCAGCCGGCCTTAGTGTTCCTCGCAAGAGGGTTAATTTTACATAAAATCACTGCCAACAAAAGATTACAATGTAATTAGTAACCCATTTCTAGTCAACCAAAAACTCCTTTGGGCCATGTGCGCCTATTGCGTGGATAACCATCCCGCCAAGCGATCCTGCCAGCATTATGATCCGCTGGCTCAGCGCCAGTGCCAATGCCAGTTCTGTCGGCGTACCCGTAAACTTGACAAAAAGGAAAACTATCCCGAATTCAACCACAACTGTACCCCCGATACTCACCGGAAGCACCCCAAGCACCCATGAGGCCGGGAAAAAGATCAAATAGTATGTTAACGAAGCCTTGATCCCCAGCTCCAAACCAATTAGCCACAACCCGAAAATAAACATAAATTGGCAAAAAAACGTGAGTAAAAGCACCCAAGCCATCGAAAACGGACTGGTAAAATACGCTCTTGTCGAAGAAAAAACCCTGGCTGTGAGTTCCGCACCTCTGGTTAGCAGCACCTTGGCAATCTTTGAAATCAGCAGCCTCGTTTCACTGTAAGTCGCTGCAGCAATTAGAATTATGATTGCCCCAGCCAGAATCGCCAGCCCTATTTTGCCGTATTTTTCCACCAGTCCCGCCGAAATGTGCGGTTTTAGCCCAAAATCCGTGATAGCCTTTCGCCCAGGCACAAAAAAGATCGCCGCGGCCCCCATTAATATTAGACCAGCAAACCCCAGCATTCTGTCAAAAACCACACTGAACGCCGCCTCCAGCCGCTTCGGAGTATGCTGCGTAACATACCACGCCCGAAAAGCATCCCCGCCCACCGAACTTGGCAGAAAATTGTTATAATATAACCCGACAAAAGTCAGCTTAATAGCCGGCCAGATCCCTATTTCTATCCCCTGCACCCTAAGCAGCGAGTACCACCTGATCGCAACAAGCACCTGGCTCAAAATAAAAAGAATTAAGGCAGCCGCCGCCGTAAATGGCGAAACATTCCGTATAGATGCCCAGAACGCTCCCCAATCCTGCCCGCTTTTGAGCAGATACAAAACCCCCAGCGCAAGCACGACCACCGCCATCCCAACCCGTAAGATAGATACCCATTTACTTTTTAGCCGTGAGTCCTGCGCCAACGAAAATCTCTCTTAAAATAACTTGTTTTTGACAATGATACAGGGTAAAAGGTGCACCGGCAAGTATTTAGCCCAGGAGATTTATATGGCAGCGAACGTGATAATTGAAGAAGGTACCGATTTTACCCCGAAATTCGACAGCAATGGCCTCATCACCGCCATCGCCCAGGACGTCAAAACCGGCCAGATACTCATGGTCGCATATATGAATAAAGAAGCCCTCGATCTCACCATCGCCACCGGCAGAGCCGTTTATTTCAGCCGCTCGCGTCAGAAACTTTGGAAAAAAGGTGAGGAAAGCGGCCATTTCCAAATCGTCGAGCAGGTCTTAATCGATTGCGATCAGGACTGCATCGTCCTAAAAGTCTCCGTCGACCAGGGCCAATGCCATGTCGGCTACCAGTCCTGCTTCTATCGCAAGCTCACAAACGGCAAACTAGAATTCATCGCCCAAAAAGTCTACGACCCCAAAGCAGTCTATAAAAAATAATCGTGGCACGGTCTAGCACAGCTAGGCCGTGTTTTTTTCCTACTTGTGACCTGTGACCTTGCCTCTTTCTTCTTGCCTTGTTATCCTTTCCCCAATGAAAGAAGATTTCGCAAAACGTATTGAGCATCTGCGCCACGACATTCGACGCCACGACCACCTCTATTACGTCATGGCCCAGCCCGAAATTTCCGACCAGCAGTATGACCGGCTTTTCACCGAGCTTAAAGACCTCGAAAAAGCCCACCCCGAATTTGTAACTCCCGACTCCCCCACCCAGCGAGTCGCAGGCCAGCCCACCCACGGTTTCGCCCAGGTGCGCCATTCCAGCCCCATGCTAAGCATAGATAATACCTATAATGCCGATGAACTCCGCGCCTTCGACGCCCGCGTCCGCAAGATTCTCGGCCCGAATACCGAATATGACTACGTCGTCGAACTCAAAATTGACGGCCTGGCCATAAGCCTGCGATACGAAAACGCCCGCCTCGTAACAGCCGCCACCCGCGGCGACGGCGTAACAGGTGACGAAGTCACCCCAAATGTCCGCACGATTAAATCGGTGCCGCTAGTCCTGCACGAGAAAAAGAGTGTCCCCGAAATTTTCGAAGTCCGCGGCGAAATTTACATGCCCACCTCATCCTTCACCGCCCTCAACCAGGCCCGCGCCGCCGTAGGCGAACCGCTCTTTGCCAACCCGCGAAATGCCGCCGCAGGCTCGCTCAAATTACTGGATTCATCCATAACCGCAACCCGCAAACTTGCCTTCTTCGCCTACGCCGCCGGCGAGATAAGCGAAGAAGTCGCCGATACCCACTGGGACCTGCTACAAGCTTTCAAAAAATTCGGCCTCCCCGTAAACCCGCACATCGAAAAAGCCGCTGATATCGACAGTGTCATAAAAATCTGCGAAAAGTGGGATGCCAAACGCAAAGACCTCCCCTACCAGATCGACGGCATGGTAATTAAAGTAAACCAGCTCAACCTCCGCGAAACACTCGGCTTTACCGGCCGCGCCCCGCGTTGGTGCATCTCATATAAATTCGCCGCCGAACAGGCCGCCACTAAAGTCCTCTCAATCGAAGTCAACGTCGGTAAAAGCGGCATCGTAACTCCCGTCGCAATTTTCGACCCCGTCGCCCTCGCCGGCACAACCGTCAAACGTGCAAGCCTTCACAACTTCGAAGAACTCGCCCGCCACGATATCCGCGTCGGCGATACAGTTATCATCGAAAAAGCCGGCGAGATCATTCCACAGGTTATCGAAGTAAAAACAGACCTCCGCCCCGCCCACACAAAACCATACAAGCCGCCCCAAAACTGCCCCGTCTGTTCTTCCGAGCTTGTAAAAGACCCGCAGGGCGTCTATCTCCGTTGCCTCAACACCGATTGCCTGGGCACCCTAAACGAACGCCTGATTTATTTCGCCGGCCGCGACCAGATGGACATCCGCTCCGTGGGACCAGCCCTCATCGACTCCCTCGTCTCCAGCGGACTGGTAAACAATTTCGCAGACCTCTACAAACTCAAAAAGGAAGACCTCCTCAGCCTCGAACGCCTCGCCGAAAAAAGTGCCTCCAATATCATTAGCGCCATTGAGCAAAGCAAGCACCAGCCCCTCTCGCGTTTCATCACCGCGCTTGGTATCAGGCACATCGGCTCCCAGTCCGCCGAGATCCTCGCAAACCATTTCGGCTCACTCGACGCCATAATTAACGCCGACATCGAAACCCTCGAAACACTTGAAGGCATCGGCCCCATCCTCGCCAAAAGCATCCACCAGTATTTCCGTGACCCCGCCAATATAAAGGTTATCCACCAGCTCCTCGCCGCCGGCGTCCAGGCCAAACACACCAGCCAAAAAGCATCCTCAGCCCTCGAAGGCAAAACCTTCGTCGTAACCGGCACTCTCCAAGATTTCTCCCGCTCCGAGATCGAGCAGGCCATCAAAGACAACGGCGGCAAAGTCTCCTCAAGCGTCAGCAAAAATACCGATTACCTCCTCGCCGGCGCAGAAGCAGGCTCAAAACTCCAAAAAGCAACCGAACTAGGCGTCACCGTTATCGACGAAGAAGAATTCAAAAAAATGCTCGCCTCCGATAAACCAAAACAGAAAAAACCACTCCGTGAAAAAGGCTTGTTTGATGCGTAACATTGAAGAAAAATTCATGCGTGAGGCTTTGGTGCTTGCGGCTAAGGGGATCGGCCTTGTTGAGCCAAATCCGCTTGTGGGCGCGGTTATAGTGAAGAATAATAAGATAATCGGCAAAGGCGCTCATAAAAGATTCGGCGGCCCGCATGCCGAGATAAACGCTTTTACAAATTGCAGGAATGAGCGTAACGATCCGGCCGGCGCGACGATGTATGTAAATCTTGAGCCATGCTGCCATCAGGGCAAGACCGGCCCGTGTACCGAGGCGATAATAGCAGCGGGTATAACCAAAGTTGTTTTCGCCACGACCGATCCGATGCCGCATTGCAGCGGCAAGGGCGCGGAAAGATTACGCCAGGCGGGTATTGAGGTACGGCGAGGCGTTATGGCTCAGGAGGCCACGGCACTTAATGCCCCTTTTTTTAAATTGGCCCAAAAAGGCAAGCCCTGGGTAATACTCAAGTGGGCACAAAGCATCGATGGCAAGCTGGCGTGGTCAAATCCTGATTCGGAGCACAGGTGGATAACGAATGAGGAAAGCCGCAAGAACGCGCACATGCTGCGGCGGCGGGCGCAGGCGGTGATGGTTGGCATAAATACCGTTATAGCGGATAACCCTATGCTGACGCCTCAGCCGGGCAACGATAAAAAGCCTTTGCGGGTGGTGCTGGATAGCAGATTGAGCATACCGCTTGAATGCCTGCTGGTACAGACGGCGGCCAAGTGCCCGGTGCTTATCTATATGAATAGAAATTATTTGCAGGAGAATGAGCTTAAAATAAGCATGCTCGATGCGCTTGGGGTTAAGGTTGTGGGCGTAGCTCCGGCCCAGGACAAATGCGATCTCGATGCAGTTATCACCGATCTAGCCGAAAGAGGAGTTGGTCAGGTACTCGTTGAGGGCGGCCCTTGCGTGCTGGCGGCGTTTTTGGCAAAGAATCTTGGGGACGAATTCAGGATATATATATCGCCAAAAATACTCGGCAGCGACGGTTCAGCAGATATCACCAATGCCTTTGCGAACATAAAAGCCATGCGGCTTATGGATGTCCGCATACGCGAATTTGACGGAGATGTAAGGATACACGCGGTGCTGTAAATCGCCTGCAAAGCGGCGGTTTTTCCTTACGCCATAACTAATGCACTATGTTCCAGGTACGACGGAAAATCGGTGCCCTGGCCGGCCCCGCCGCAAGATAGCCCTTGCTTATCCCGCCGCCGTAAATATAATATCTCCTCTAATGCGTCCGTAGCTCAGCTGGATAGAGCAACGGATTTCTAATCCGTAGGTCAGGGGTTCGAATCCCTTCGGACGCGTTTTACAAGTCTTTGCAAAATCAACAACTTACATCCATACCCTTGTACTTTGAATTTTTGCCGGTAACAATTCGGGTAACAATTTGTGCAACTTTAAAGGAGGTATGTATGGCGAAGAGAATCGATTTGCCGGGGCATTTCTATATGAAACGTGGCCGCTATTACTGGCGTGTACGCTTACCTGGTGAGCAAACTTTTAAGAGCTATGCTCTTGTTCCAGAAGGGATGGCCAAAGGATATGCTGTGAGCGACGAGGCTGAGGCAATGGAGATAGCTAGGCGGATGTACCTGCTATCTGTAAACAAAGCTGCCAATATAGGGAAATTTGATGGGAGCATCGCTTCGCTGGTTCAATTTTTTATGGCCCATGTAAACGCTTCGTTTTCATCAGACAGCGGCGAACCAAATGATTTCAAAAGAGCAAATAAATATCTTGTTATACACTATGGAAATGACCGTGTTATCGACTTTACGCCTCAGAAATTGAAAGTCCTGCGTAAATTGATCGCAACCGAAACTAGGAAGCGTAAAGGACAGGAAGTGCCAATTACCCGATCAATTACAACAATAAACCGGTGGATAAGAAGAATTGTTCGAGCATTCAAATGGGGAATATCTGAGGGGTATGTTCCATCGCATACAGCTTATGCCCTCGAATCGCTTGAGCCGTTAAACAAAACAAACAAAATTGCTGGGGCTTCGGTGGCGGATGTCATCAGGGTTAAGCCAGTAGATCCAAAAAATGTTCAAGCAATTCTTAAATACGTTGGGCCGGTGGTAGCAGACATGCTTAGACTGCAACTTATCACTGGTATGCGCAGTACGGAAATTTGCATTATGCGTCCAGCCGATATTATTAAAGATGAGGAATATTGGACTTATTATCCAACTAAGTTTAAGAATACAACCCATGACGAAAACTATGTCCGCGAAGTTATTCTCGGCAAGCAAGCCCAAGCGATAATATCGCCATACCTTTTGCGTAATCATGAAGACTTTTGTTTTAAACCCGATGAATCAGAAAAGACTCGCCTAGCTGCAATCCATGTCAAAAGAAAAACTCCAATGAATCAGGGCAATAAACCGGGAGTGAAATGCACTGGGAAAGAATATTGCGAACGTTATTATGCTGATACATACTACAGAGCGGTACAACGCGGGATCAGTGCAGCAAGGAAAAATGGCATTCAATTGCCAGACTGGCATCCACACCAGATCCGACATACAGTTACTGATAAATTTTCTAAACAGGTGGGCGAATTTAAGGCTAAAGCGGCTTTGGGACATAAGACGCTTGACGCAACCTTAATTTATCGTCAGATCGAGCGAGAGAATGCCATAGAGATTGCGAAAAAACTTGGGTAAAAAGAAAAAGCCGAGATAATCTGATATTAGCTATTGACTTTTGTATGTTCACGTTTGTAGTATAAGCCCATAATTTAATATGGGCTTGAAGAAGCTTTGGAATTTCGACCGAAACCAGCAAAATTTTAGTCACGAAAAAAACCAAAGCATGTGCTCGTTTGCCCTAGGGCAAAACGGGCACTGCTGGCGTCTTTCGTGACAGGTCTTGCTGGACCTCGGTCGAAGACGATTCGGTGGTGCCCTTATTTTTTGCGCACCTCCAAATCACACTAAGTTCCCAATGAAAACAGGACTCTCCATGTTTAATGTATTTGTGTGGTTGATTTTAGAGCGAGTTGTACGCATACCCACTCGAATACTTATGGTGATAACCAATACTTTCATTGATTTACATCTGTTACTCTTGGCCAAATTAGCTCATGCGGCAAGATCTTGGAGATACGGAAATTCTCGGCGATAGTTATCCGGCCTGACGGTTCGGGCCGGCCTTTATGAACTGGTGAAAATTCACTTGAGGTCGGATAACTTTTGGCAAAAAAAATAGAAAATGGAAAAAGTAGTTGTTGACGACAGAGGATAGAGGTTTTACTATGGGACAAAATTAAATATTGAAAGTCCACTGGGACTTGAGTGTTCTGTCGAAATCGCCAGTTTCAATGCAAAGGAACGCAAGGTTACAGTGCCCCGTAAGGGGCGCTGCCTAAGCGTCCTTTGCTGGCTCTGGCGAGCCAAGACAGGCGTGATGAAGCAGTCGCCCCGCAACGTTTTCCTAGTCCTGCTAAAACGCCAGTCTAATTAGGGGATCATGTAAAATAATTAAAAACCTGAATTTTGTGTTGTACCTTGTACCAACGAAAAAAGTCTTATAATAGTGTTTACATCAATATTGAAGGAGCAAAAATGAAGAATCGCAAGTATTTCAAGGCCACTATTATTGTTCTTGCCACCATTCAGACGATTGCCTTAAATGCCGCATGGCCTGCCATCAGCGGTTACTTTGGCTTTGATTCAGCGTCCAACCTGACACTTGCTTATGAAACACCGGAGCCGGGGACGATTCTGCTGCTTGCTTTTGGCGGTTTGGCACTTCTTAGAAATAAGAATCGCAAAAGCTAACATTATCTAACTTTCACGACAAAACAATAATAATGTGCGCATAGTCTGCGCCTACTTTTTCTGTGGGAGATCGTATGAGGCGGATACTTACAGCAGTTTGCTTGTCATTACTTGCTACTTCTTATGCTTTTGCAGACCGGACATACTCACATACGCTAATAGTCGGTCAGGACGCAAACAGCTACACTTCTATCAATCAGGCAATTGTTGCTATCAGCCAATATACTCTCACGGCGGAAAGTCCCGGCTGTATTCAGGTTTATCCGGGTACTTATGTCGAACAGCTAAACAGTTATTATCCTGGTGGCCATAACCTGCCTGCCCATTGCGATCTTATCGGCATGGGTACAACGCCCCAAAGCGTTGTTATAGAACATAAACGCAGAGCGGAAACTGATCCTAACTTCACGCAGATCGGTCCTGAAATTTATGCCAATGGTGTACTTTGCGATGGTGACAACATCGTCCAAAATTTAAAAATCGCAAACGTAGGCCCCAACCAAAACAGCATCGGCTTCAAAACCAACGGTTCACTGTTAAACTGTATCGTTGACAGCGATCACGATGCCGTAACAGGATACGGGCATTTGATCGTTAGCGGCTGTACGATTTCAGGTATGTACAGGTCTTGCATCTATGCCTTTTCCACTTATGCGATTTCCGACAGTACAATCACACCCGCTACCCGCAGTTGGGGTGGTGAACATCCTGCCGGTATCGAGTTGTATAAATCTGGCACGATTGATAATGTAACGATAACCGCCGATGTTTCATCGAGCGATTATGTTCCGCATTATGACACTCCATGGCTTGTGG
>Ga0154575_1029_pt1 | contig 19027 bp, 17 predicted proteins | sample RifGroF2_FD_116004 | JGI IMG/M metagenome (GOLD analysis project Ga0154575, IMG submission 116004) | Planctomycetes bacterium GWF2_50_10
TGTTGCCGTGTGCCTTCGCCGGCATCATATGTTGGGAGTTCCGAAAAAACGTAGCGGCCTTGTTTTTGCCGGAATCACTGAGCGAAAACTGCTGGGCCGTATAAAGAAGCTTTGCAGAAAGCTTAAATTTGCAAACCCCAATCAGTACAAGCTCCATTCGTTTAGACACCATTTTGCCAGCTTGTGTGCAAATCACCATGTTGCCTTCCGTAAAGCGCTGGCCTAGCTTGGCCATAGTTCGTCGGAAATGCTAGATTTGTACTATCATTTGCATAACGATGACAGTCAAAAAGCCACGGCAGAACTGGCGAATTCGCGTGTGACACAGGGACAATTTGGGGCGGTGGATTTGCTTTTGAGGGCAAACGGCCAGTATAAAATCGAGAAAACTCTTGCAAGTTCCTGAATTTGCAGAGCTTACAGACGTGCTATTAGAAAAAGCGGAGAGGGCGGGATTCGAACCCGCGGTAGGGCAAGCCCTACACAGCCTTTCCAAGGCTGCTCGATCAGCCGCTCCGACACCTCTCCGTAACAAAGAACTATTTACTTTTTTTCGCGTTTTTGCCGGAAGAAATCCGACAGCATCGCAGAGCATTCGTTTTCCAGCACGCCTGATGTAACCTCAAGCCTGTGGTTAAGCCGCGGGTCCTGTACGATATTGTACAATGAGCCGCACGAGCCTGTTTTGGGATCGGAGCAGCCGTAAACAAGCCGCTCCATCCGGGCAAGCACCAGTGCCCCGGCGCACATCGGGCAAGGCTCTAATGTAACATAAATTGTGCAGTTATGCAACCTCCAGCTTTCAAGATGCTGCGAGGCTGCGGTTATTGCGAGAATTTCGGCATGGGCGGTGGGATCGCAAAGCTGTTCGCGTTCGTTGTAGGCTTTTGCGATTATCTGGCCCTGATGAACTATAATGCAGCCGATAGGGACATCACCGTTTTCCTGTGCAATGAGGGCCTGGCGTATGGCGGCCTGCATGAACCGCTCATCTGGCCTGGCGTTGAAGACCGAATCGTTTTGGCTTTCGAGCTGGCTCATTTATAAAGGCCACTCGCCCCAGAAGACTTCTACCGCGGGGCCGGTCATGTAGACGCAATTATCCGTCTGCGACCAGGTGAGTTCGAGATCGCCGCCGGGGAGATGGGCAAGTGCTTTTCGCTGCGAAGAGCCGGTCAGGACGGAGGCGACGAGGCACGCGCACGCGCCTGTGCCGCAGGCGAGGGTTATGCCTGAGCCGCGTTCCCATGTTCGCATAGAGAATTCACGGGGGCCATCGATCTTTACAAAGTGGGCATTTGTCCGCTGGGGGAACAAACTGTGTTTTTCGATCACAGGGCCGATCCGGTCAAGATCGACAGCCGCTAGGTCTTCTGTGAAAAACACGGCGTGGGGGTTTCCCATTGATACGCAGGTCATGTCGAAATCGGTATCGGCGAATTTGACGGGAATATTTACGGCGGATTCACCGGCCAGGGCTACGGGAATCCTTGCTGGTTCAAGGATAGGCTGGCCCATATTGACACAAACCTGCTGAACCTTGTCGCTGGAATCGAGGTCGAGTCCGACGGTCAAGATGCCGTTTCCGGTTTCGATATTGAGGCTTGCCGGGTATGTTGCCTGGCCGGGGACAGAGAATGGGCCTCCAGATCGGGCTAACTGGTGGTCATAGGAATACTTTGCCACGCAGCGGATGCCGTTGCCGCACATTTGCGATTCTGAGCCATCGGCATTGAACATTCGCATGCGAACATCGGCTATTTTCGACGGGCAAATGAGAATAAGGCCGTCGGAGCCTATGCCAAAGTGCCTGTCCGACACCACTTGCGCAAGCGCAGCGGGGTCTGAGATATGCTCTTTAAAGCAATCTATATAAACATAATCATTGCCGATGCCCTGCATTTTTGTGAAACGCATAGAACCTCAAAAAACGTGAATTTAATATTGCTTATCGGTGCTATTCAGTGAAATTGGACGCGCCCGCTTCGATCTGCTCGCCGGTCCAGCGGACATCGCCGCCAAGGCCTTCCATCGTCTGGCAACCGGCTATAACGAAGCAAACAGCGGCCAAAATAAGGGCAAGAATGTTTTTTTTCATGTTACTCTCCAACCAAGCGTGAATACTACTCTTCTTTTATGAAATGCTGGGCACTTTTCTGGGTACCTTCGCCGAGCGACTGGAGGTCTTTGCCGAAGCCTTCAACCATCTGGCAGCCTGCAAAGGTAAACGCCATTGCGACAAGGACGGTGACGAAAATCGCGAATTTAAGCATTTTTACTTTTCTCATGTTTTAAACCCAAATAGAATTAGCGCACATCGCTCAGATTGTAATATACTTGGGCCAATGCACAAGTGTTTTTTAATCAGGTAGTTATAGGATTAATCTATGAAGATTGCTACATATAATGCCAACTCGATTCGGTCCAGAATGGGTATTATCCTGAAATGGCTCCAGGAGCATAATCCCGACGTGCTTTGCGTGCAGGAGACGAAGGTTACGGATGATCTGTTTCCCAGAATCGAATTCGAGTCTGCCGGGTATAAATGTGCGTTTAAAGGCCAAAAAAGCTATAACGGGGTGGCGATTTTGAGCCGGCATGATATGGAGCAGGTGCAATTTGGCCTTGGCGATGGCGAACCAGCCGATGACACGAGGCTCCTTAAGGCGCAAATACAGGGCATAAATGTAGTTACGACGTATGTGCCGCAGGGCTATTTGGCGGGGGATCCTAAGTTTGCGTTTAAATTGGCGTGGTTTAAAAGGCTCCGCCACTGGTTTGAGAGCAATTTCAAACCTACTGATCCGGTTGTCTGGACGGGGGATCTGAATGTAGCCCTTGAGGATATCGATGTTCATGATCCCCAGAGGCTCAGGAACCATGTTTGTTTTCACCCCGACGCCAAGGCCGCGCTGCAAAGCGTTATCCAGTGGGGGTTTATAGATCTGCTGAGGGTTTACCATCCCGAAGCGGGGCAGTACACATTCTGGGACTACCGCTATCCTAAATGGATAAAAAAAGATGTCGGCTGGCGCCTGGATTACATTCTGGCTACAAAGTCCCTTGTTAAAAAGTGCCTTTCCTGCGAAATCGACAGGGGGCCGAGGCTGGAGGCTAGTCCGAGCGATCACACGTTTGTGGTGGCGGAGTTCAAATGATTATATTGTGGACATTGAGGATTAATGTTTGTTTTGGGTCATGTAAAAAAGTTTGTCAAGTGAATTTTTTTGGGGGGTACAGGGGGGGCTTGGGGTAGTTTTTAGTCATTAGTTTTTAGTTTTTCGTAAAAAAACAGCAAAAAAATGGTGGTTTTGGGGGGTAAATGGGTGGGATTTTTTTTGATGAAATGGGGTTGAAAATGGCGGGGGTTTGTGGGAGTGAGCAGTGAGGAGGCAAGGGAGGAAAGAAGTTAGAGTCTGGAAAAAAAGATAAACTTAGTTCTTTACCCACCTCACACAATTAAAGCAGGCGACAAATGCCAGATTCGATGTCGGCTTTGAGCTTTTTGTATTTGCCTGTAATTTTTCGGCCATCATGATACATTACTTCGACTTTTTCATTCGGGCCAATTTTCTTATTTACAGTATCTGTGTTCGCTTTCACATCCAAATATATTTTAAGCGATTCACGATTTGATTTATTGACTACATTAAAAGCTCGCTGCTTAAACAATTGAAAAGGCTTGTGATCTTTAAAAATGTGATTTCGTTCTTCAGAAAACTTCAAGAATCGCCTAGCTGAAGCCAATTCTTCAGATTTTTGTTGCAAAAGGCCATACGCGGCCATTTCAGAGTAAAAAATTGGCGCGAACTCTGCCGATGTATTCTCATCTGACGATTCATAGAAACGTTTAATTATTTGAGTTAAATTTAGTGCTTCTTTATAATAACCCGCTTTTATTGCTTTTACGATAAAATTAGCAAATAAGGCTAAATCGAGTTTATCAATTTTTTCAGATTTGCAAATCAGGTCAATATATCTTTCCTTGAACTCCAGATATTCCGGCTCAGCAGCACAGAATCGGACTAAATCTCTGTAGCAAAGAGATATGAGATTAGAATCATTAAATTCCTTGTATTTAATAATTACCTGTAAATCCAACGCTTTTCCAACTGAAATTCTATTTGTCTGGAAGGCATGTAAGCCCAAGTTATACAATAATCTATTTTCGCTAATATTTTCGTGTTCGACATGCTCTTTCGCGTAAGTGAACAGTTTATTAAAGCCTTCTGTTTCAATTAAAAACAGCTCAACCAGTATGTTATAGAATGTTTTAATACCAAAGTAAAATACTGCTACATGATTCTCAACAGGATTCAATTTCCGATCGAGAATGTTATCAACCAACAGATTAAGCCATCTTTTCTTATCATCATCAGATTTTGAACAAAGCGCTAACTCATAAATTATGTTAGGCCAGAATTCAACATCCCTAAACTCCGATGCCAAATGCATATGTTTCTGAGCTTCATTTAATTCATTTGAGCGATAATAGGCTTGTCCTAGAATAAAATGAGTAATAGCTTTGTAGAAGCCAATATCGTCACTGTTTAACTGCTCGTTATTTTTAATACATTCAAGAACTTCTTCGTTAATCACAATTATCCGATTTTGGTTTGTATCAAAGTCGTTTGTGAATAGTGCATACGATAAAAAGCATGCTGCTTTGAGAAAAATAGTATTGCCTTTGTAATTACAATAAATTTCCTCAAAACAACTAATGCTGGATTTGTAATCTTTTAATACATAATAGGATGCGCCTAAGTGATAGATCTGTTCATAATATAAATGCGCAAAACCTGTTTTGTCATAGAGACAAGCTTTCCAATTCTGAATAGCTTCATTGAAATTATTAACTTTGAAATATGCATATGCTAGCCGATTAGTGCACATTCTCTTCTGAGTTTGAGTCAAGTTTGGTAATTTCAATACTTCAATAGTTTGAGATATCACTTCTGCGTAATTACCCGCTTTAAATAGTGCTTCGACTTGGTCGGTTGCAACTTTTTCTTTCAGCTCAAGTTCCTGTAGCCATTCATCACTGAGACAATTAGCAAGTATTTTGTTTTTAATTTTAATTTCGCTGTTCTCATAATTTGCTGCAATAATTCCACTTAGATATAATTTCTTTCTGATGTCGTTACTTAAAGTGTCACCTTTATTATACCCAATCTGAAAAATTGCATTTCGTATTTCACTATCTCTGGCAACCAGACTTCTAATATGATCAATTGGGGCCTTATCGAAATCAGTCAGATACAATCTTTTTACGATCGAGTCAACATCGCTAGAGTTTATATGTTTTCCGCTTATAAGCAGATTTTCCAACTCAGAACAGATATCCCAAGTCATTCGGGCGTTACCGCCCGCCCAATCGAAAATTCGTAAACTAATCTCGTGGTCTAAACAATCAAGCTTTGCATTTTTTAAAAACCGCATGAACTCGGAAAGGCTGAAATCATTGAGATATATTTTTTCTCCAATGTTAAAAGGTGAAATAGCCTTGTTTTTGATTAATGATGTTGGCTCAGCTACACCTGAAAGAATATAAGTTAATCGGTTATATTCCTCAAAATTAATGCGAGAAAAGTACACACTTCGAATTTGAGCAAATACTTGATCAGAGAAATCGGTTGCGAACAAACCATCAATTTCATCCAATAGTATAATAATATTTTGATCTGTGCTATTTAGAAGCAGTCGAAGCTCGTTTTCGTGTTCTTTGTGAGCGGGTATTTGTTGGGTCTTCTCGTCTTCCTTAAGTCTGGTTTCAATGATTTGTGAGTGAATGGATTGAAAAACATCGTTATTTGTTTCTATTGCTATATCAATAATATTGCGAAAACACGATTGCACATTATTGTATGATTTAGATAAATCAACATAAGCAAACTTATGCTTACTTTTGTGTTTTCTCGTTGCGTTCAGAAGCAGATTTGTTTTGCCCATTTGCCGTGCAACCAATATGTACCCAGGGCGACCCATTTGGTCAATAATGGAAGCAAGTTGTCTATCAGCGCTTCTTTCTACATACAAAGACTCATTCACTAAAGTTGTGAGCTTTAAAACTTTTTGTCTCATTATATGCCCAGTTGAATTAGTGTTTCGCGAATAGATGAATTAATATTGTAATTTGTTTTTTTTCTCAGTATTAAATGATTTTTCGCAAATGTCTTTATAAATCGCGGGGAATTGGTAGAGGCAGCCAATACTTGCTTTATTTCGGAATTTGTGAGTTGAATTTTTAAAGTTCTATTTATTAAGCCCATCAGATTTTCAATCTGGACATCTTCCCATGTTTTATGTGGTATAAACCTCAGATGTTCCGAAATTTTTTTCTGAACAGGTGAAATTCCAGTTGAAGGCGAATTGATGGAAGAGAGTGCAAATTTTAAAGTTGATTTTAAGTGGGTTTGTTTATGAGAAATAATTAAGGAAAAAATATGCTGTACAAAAAGAGCGAACTCAACCTCATCATCAAAGGGTATTTCCTCAATGCATATAATACACTGGTCCGAATTGTTTTGCTTGTTTAATAAATTTGATAGGTGCTTTATAATCGTAGGGGGCCGCAGATTAACAAGTTTATCCGGGCATGCATTCAATTCAAAATAGAGCCCTGCAAAAACTTCATCAGCATTTCCACCAATATAGTTACCTAAGCTAATATAGATATGATTCTTTTTTGATTGCGATAGGTATCTCGAAATAATGCTACTTTTGCCGCATCCACATGGGCCATGAATCCAAGCACTTGTAATTTCTAAAGTTTCTTTAAAATCTAAATCTTCTTGCCTTTCTAAATAAAAAGTTTCACATTCAGGCCTATATGTCTCAAATAACACAAGCTCAGTTAAGTGCCCATCATATTCTCTGTTTATTTCCACTTCTGGCGAGGTAATCTTTACAAATTGCAGTTCACTGAATGCATGTTCATTAGTAAATACATTTAAGCACAGCGATACAGCTGCAACTGCTGCTATTGCCTGATATTGTTCTTTGTTCTGCCCCTTATTACCATCTGCGAAATCGCAAATACCCTTTACAATTATCCATGGCACATTTTTACTTTCGGCCGCAGCAAAAACTCCAGCACCTTCCATTTCACCACCTTGAGCATTCTGCCACTGTGAAAGTAATGCGTCACGTGCTGCTTTATTATCGATTAGCGACTCCCCTGAAAGGAGCTGGCAAACAATGACGTCAGGAATATTCCCTGAAGGTAGATTGTGTCGCCAATTAACCACATACTTGAACCGATTTAACAGAATTTTGTTGGCAGGATGCGGAATGCCTTTGGGGATTATCTCTTTCGCACTAACTCTTTTACGATCATATGGTATAACAGTTTCCGAGACCAGAACATCACCTATTTTCTGCTTTTTATTATCAATACCAAAAGCTATACCGACCATGATGATCGCTTTAGGTTTCCAAGCATCTATCGCATCTCGTACGGTATTTATCGACCCGCCAATACCAAGAGATCCCATTTCGCATTGCACATGAATTGCACAGAAAGCCCCAAATTTCGCTAAGTAGTATGTTTGATTACCATAACAGACTTTTAATATTGCTTTATAGCCAGGAATGGGATTTAGCTTTGAATGCAATGCTTTCGTTTCTATATCCGTAGCGGTCACGATTACAAAACTTATTTTGTCGACCAAAGCAGTTAATTCGTCAAACGAAGTTGCGAGATATTTTTCATCTATTTCTTGAGACAATATAAGTTCCGCCTACTATTCTAATAATCTCACCTATTTTATACATTTCTTACTTAAATACAAGAAAAAGGGTAATTAGAATCACATAGGCCGGATTTGAAGTCGGCTATCTCGGAACGAGGCGATATTGGGGGATTTGGCAATGACATTTGCGTTCGACGCGGGATCGCTTGGCGCTTACGAGTAAAGCAAAATGAGAATCCTGGCGATCACGCTTATAGCTTTGGATGGGATGAAAGGATTTTGAATTCATAGCAGGGGTGGACAGCTTGAATAAAGCACTACACTAGGTAGTGATTATCTTGTTTTTGGCTGGTGATGTAATAGTAATTTCAGGTGGGTGTTGCTATTGGGGCGGGGGGGATTTATAATTGCGCGACTTTTTTATAAACTAATTTTCGTGGCGGCTGTTCGGGGTTAAATCGGGCCTGGCGGCGGCTGGATCAAGGGTTAGAATGAGCCTCAAAATCGGGCTTGGACAATTTGATGCGATAGTCGGCGGTCTGGAGGCCAACGTACGTTCCATGGAGGAGATGTACGCGCGGGCAAAGGCCCAGGATGTCGAGCTGCTCGTTTTTCCGGAGCTGGCCATTAGCGGGTATCCGCCGGAAGATCTGCTGCTTAAAAAGCATTTTTACGCGGATAACTACATAGCCCTTGAAAAACTGGCGATTTCCTGTAAAGAGATCCCCATGCTGGTTGGTTTTGCCCAGCAGCATAAGTGCAAGCAGTATAACGCCATGGCGTTTTTGCAGGGCGGGGTGATCAAAAAGACCTATCAGAAGTGCCTGCTGCCCAATTACGGCGTGTTCGATGAACAAAGGTATTTCAGCGCAGGGTCTGAGCCGGCGATCATTGAGATCAAGGGCATGCGCGTGGCGATGACCATCTGCGAGGACTTGTGGTTTACCGACTGGATAGCCAATTTCCTGGCCTCTTCGGGGCCGATCGACTTAATTGTGAATATTTCCGCTTCCCCGTTCCATGTGGGGAAAATAGTAACCCGCCAGAAGGTACTTGCAGGCTGCGCGAGCAAACTTCGCACAGCTGTTGCGTATTGCAATCTGGTCGGCGGGCAGGATGAACTTGTCTTTGACGGGCGGAGCATGTTGGTTGATTCAAAAGGCGAGGTTCGGCTGCAGGCGAAGGCATTCGAAGAAGATCTGCTGGTGGGGCGAGTAGAACGGCAGGGGGCGGATGTCAATGTTATTGATTCTGAGCCGGTTGCAATGCTGGAGGATGTTGAAGAGATATTTCAAGCGCTGGTGCTGGGAACCCGCGATTATGTGCGCAAGAATGGTTTTAAACGGGTTGTGATCGGCGTAAGCGGCGGTATAGATTCCGCTTTGACGGCGGCGATAGCGGTCGAGGCGCTTGGGGCGGATAATGTTGTGGGCGTTACGATGCCGTCGAAGTTCAACAGTGCCGAGACGATAAGCGATTCGGGGCTTGTGGGCGAAAGGCTGGGGATAGAATTTCACACGATTCCGATAAGTACTGTTCTGGAATCGTTTGACGGGGTACTTGCCACGGTTGAGGGCTGGAGCAATGCCGGGCTGGCTTATGAGAACCTCCAGGCGAGGATACGCGGCTCGATGCTCATGTCGCTTTCCAACCAGATGGGCTGGCTTGTACTTACGACGGGAAATAAAAGCGAGACGGCGGTTGGGTATTCGACGCTTTATGGCGATACGGCGGGCGGTTTTGCGGTGATAAAGGATGTGCCTAAGACGGTTGTTTATCGGCTGGCGGCGTATTTTAATCAGATGCGCGGGGCTGAGGTGATTCCGCAAAGCATAATACACCGCGTGCCGACGGCGGAATTGCGGCCAAACCAGAAGGATACAGATTCTTTGCCGGAATACGAGATACTTGATACAATCCTGCGTTCTTATGTGGAAGAAGACCAGTCGATTAGCTGGCTCATCGAAAGCGGCATGCCTGCGGAGGCGGTGACGCGGGTGGTGCGCATGATAGATAAAAATGAGTACAAACGGCGTCAATCGCCGCCGGGAATAAAAATTACGCCCAAAGCGTTTGGAAAAGATTGGCGATTGCCGATTACCAATGCGTATAGAGGGTAGGTTAGGGACAAGTTGTAAGGAACAAGGTAAGGCAACAGGCAAGAGGCAACAGTGTCTGGGTATGACAGGTGAAAGTGTTTGCGGGTAAGTTAAGCAGTGAAGTTAATTGTGTTATGTAGGTCGGAGATAAGAGTTGGCTAAAATAGCTTTTGCAGACGGGTTGGTTTTAAAGGGTAAGGGGCTTGGGGCTTCTGGCATCACGCATGGCGAAGTGGTGTTCAATACGGCGATGACGGGGTACCAGGAGGTGCTTACCGATCCTTCTTATGCCGGGCAGATAGTTACCATGACATACCCGCTGATAGGGAACTATGGCGTAAATACCGAAGATATGGAGTCGCGAAAGGTATTCCTTTCCGGTTTTGTAGTCCGCGAGGCGTCGGAGATAGTGAGCAACTGGCGGTGCAATGAGATAACGGTTGACGAGTATCTCAAGCGGAATAACATCGTGGCGATACAGGATGTCGATACGCGGGAGATAACCAAGCATATACGAACGGCTGGGGCGATGACCGCGGTTATTTCCAGCGGCGATGAGAGCAATGAGGAACTTGTGGCCAAGGCTAAGGCGGCTCCCGACCTGGTGGGCCGCGATCTTGTCAAGGATGTCATCGAGCAGAATTCGTATATCTGGCAGGACAGGGGCGTTTATAATGTGGTCGTTTATGACTGCGGTATCAAATATAACATACTGCGGCAGCTTGCGGAGGCGGGGTGCAGGGTGGAAGTGGTGCCCGCGACGGCGAGTTCGGCGGATATTTTGGCTAGGAAGCCTGACGGGGTGCTGCTTGGAAACGGGCCTGGCGATCCGGCAGCGGTGAAGTATGCCGTGGAGACGGTTCGCGGGATTCTTGGCAAGGTGCCGATCTTCGGGATATGCCTTGGGCACCAGATGCTTGGGCTTGGTCTGGGCGGAAAGACGTTCAAACTCAAATTCGGCCATCATGGCGGAAATCATCCCGTGAAAGACCTTGCTACAGGCAAGATCATGATAACAGTGCAGAATCACGGGTTCTGCGTTGATATCGATTCGCTCGGCGGCGATCGCAACGTGGAGATCACGCATTTGAATCTCAATGACGGCACATGCGAGGGAATCAATCATAAGCATATACCGGCGTTTTCGGTGCAGTTCCACCCGGAGGCAGGGCCTGGGCCTCATGATGCGAGGACGCTGTTCGGACGGTTCTGTGCGCTGATGAAAGAGCATAAGAAGTAAAGGGCAAAGGTCAAAAGGCAAAAGGTAAAGGTGTGGAATCCTGACGTGGTCAGGATTGCTTTTAGATAATGATAGTAGCAGTAGATTATAAAGCGGGTAATTTGACCAGTGTGCAACTGGCATTTGAGCATTTGGGCGAGAAGGTGCTTATTACGGATAAGCCGGGGGATATTTTACGCGCCGAGCGTGTGGTGTTTCCAGGGGTGGGGGCGGCTGGGGCGGCTATGGCTAATCTGCGTTCACTGGGCTTGATCGAGCCGATCCGGGAGGTTATCGAAAGAGGGACGCCGTTTCTTGGGATATGCATAGGCATTCAACTGCTGCTGGGCTATTCCGATGAGGATGGCGGAGTGGAGTGCACGGGGATAGTCAAAGGCAGGGCGAAAAAATTCAGTTCGGCTGACCCAATGTGCAAGATCCCGCAGATGGGGTGGAACGGGCTTTCGTTTACAAGATCGCATCCGCTGCTTGAGGGTATTGAAAATCAAAGCGAGTTTTATTTCGTGCACAGCTATTATCCGGCGGTGGAAGATGAATCCATTGTGATTGGCAGAACGGATTATGCGGATGTGAATTTTGCGGCGATGATAGCGAGGGGTAACCTGGCAGCTGTGCAGTTTCACCCTGAGCGGTCGGGCAGGATAGGTTTGAAGATGCTTGCGAATTTTGCGAAGTGGGAGGGGACATGCTGACCAAACGCATAATACCCTGCCTGGATGTTCGCGACCGCAAGGTTACCAAGGGAGTGAAATTCCAGAATAATATCGAGCTTGGCGATCCGATCGAAATGGCTGTGGCATACAGTGACGGCGGGTGCGATGAGCTGGTATTCTATGATATAACGGCATCGGCGCAGAGAAGGCCTATCGATATTGAGATGGTACGCGAGGTTGCCAAAGTAGTGCATATTCCGTTTGCAGTGGGCGGGGGGATAGAAAATCTTGAGGATATGCGGCGGGTGCTTTTGGCGGGAGCGGAAAAGGTAAGTGTAAATTCGCTTGCGGTGCGAAATCCAAAGATAATCGCGGAGGGGGCGCGTGAGTTTGGTGCGCAGTGCATAGTGCTGGGCATGGACCCGGTGAAGGTAGAAGACCTGCAAAAATTTCCAAGCGGGTACGAGATCACGATACGCGGTTTTCGGGAGAGGACTGGTATCGATGCACTTGAATGGGCAAAGCAAGCGGAGGGGCTTGGGGCTGGTGAGATAGTCGTAAACAGCGTAGACGCCGACGGGACGAGGGAGGGTTTTGAACTGAACCTTACGCGGCTGATATCGACGAGCGTGCGAATACCTGTTGTGGCAAGCGGCGGGGCGGGGGAGCCGAGGCATTTGGCAGAGGTGTTTACGGCTGGTAAAGCCGATGCGGCTATTATAGCGAGCATGATACATACGGGACAATATACGATCAGGCAAATAAAGGATGAACTTATCGGGGCGAATATACACATAAGGAAGAAATGGTAATTTTGGAGTTTAGAAATGCCGCGCAGAGATGATATACATAAAATATTGATAATAGGTTCTGGCCCAATAGTGATAGGGCAGGCGTGCGAGTTCGATTATTCCGGCGCGCAGGCGTGCAAGGCGCTGATGGCTGAGGGATATGAGCTTGTGCTTATAAATTCCAACCCGGCGACGATCATGACGGACCCGATCATGGCGCAGCGGACGTATATCGAGCCTATAGAGCCTAAGTTCGTGGAAATGATAATCGAGCGGGAAAGGCCTGACGCGATACTGCCTACATTGGGCGGGCAGACTGCGCTGAACTGCGCGATGGATCTTTCAAAGAGCGGCGTGCTTGAAAAATACGGCGTCAAGATGCTCGGCGCAAGCGCAGAAGCGATAGCCAAGGCGGAGGATCGCCAGTTATTCAAAGACTGTATGATAAAGATCGGGCTTGATGTTCCGCGTTCGGGGCTGGCAAGGAATACGGCGGAGGCAGAAGAGGCGCTGAAGATAGTTTCACTGCCTGCGATCATTCGGCCTGCGTTTACGCTTGGCGGTAAGGGCGGTGGTGTGGCATTCAATGAAGAAGAATACAGGAAATTCGTTCAGACGGGCCTGGATGCTTCGCCGATACGGGAAATACTTATCGAAGAGTATCTGGCGGGCTGGAAGGAATTTGAGCTTGAGGTCATGCGCGACAGGATGGATAATGTGGTTATCATCTGCTCCATTGAGAATATCGACCCGATGGGAGTGCATACAGGAGATTCGGTTACGCTTGCTCCTGCCCAGACGCTTACGGATCGTGAGTACCAGGAAATGCGGAACGCGGCAATAAAATGCATTCGCGAGATAGGCGTAGAAACGGGCGGCTCTAACGTGCAGTTTGCGGTCAATCCGAAAAACGGCAGAATGGTTGTGATCGAGATCAATCCACGCGTATCCCGCAGTTCGGCTCTCGCGAGCAAGGCGACGGGTTTTCCGATAGCGAAGATAGCCGCCAAACTGGCTGTGGGTTATACTCTTGATGAAATTCCAAATGACATTACAGCCAAGACACCGGCGTGTTTTGAGCCGACGATAGATTATGTCGCGGTGAAAATTCCGAGGTTTACGTTTGAAAAATTCAAAGGTGCTGAGGCTATTCTCGGTTCAAGCATGAAATCTGTGGGTGAGGTTATGGCGCTGGGCAGGACGTTTAAAGAGGCCCTGCAGAAGGGTTATCGCTCGCTGGAGACAGGTGTTGCTGGGCTTGATGATAAGCTTACCAATATTTCCGATGAACAGTTGAGGCAGGGGCTGATAACGGCTGTGCCGGACAGGCTTTTCTTCGCGAAAGAAGCTCTCAAACGCAATATGAGCGTCGAAGAGGTCGCGTCGCTTTGCCAGATCGATAAGTGGTTTATTTATAATGTAAAACAGTTGATCGATATGGAAGTTAAGATCGCGGCAGCGGCCCAGATCGATGCCGAGTTCATGCTTGAGATCAAACGCTATGGCTTTGGCGATAAGCAGATCGCTAAATTGCGAAAGAGCACCGAGATGGAAGTTCGCAAGCAGCGTCTGGCATTGGGTGTCAAGCCTGTGTACAAGCTGGTTGATACCTGCGCGGCGGAATTCGAGGCTTATACACCTTATTATTATTCAACATACGAACGCACGGACGAAAGTATTGCAAGTGCGTGATTAGTAATTTGTGATTAGTTGTTAGTGTTAGTAATTACTGCCCCTTGGCGAAGTTGTGCCGCCGCCGAGACGTACTCTCGGTGAAGGGCGCAGAACATCAGGCCCAATCGGGGCAGTGGTGCCGGGGCGGATCGCCTGGATTATGGCGCGGGCGAAGAGGGTTGAACTGGCGGGCCCCGCGGCGGTGATTATGCCAGCCTGGGTTTGAACGCCTGATTCGGCATAGGATTGGTTGTTGCCGAGACGGTACTGGCTTTGCCGCTGATAGCTCCTGGCACGGTCTGCTGGGAGTATGCCTGCTTTGGCGAGCAAGGCGGCGCCTTCTCCGATGCCGCCGATTATCTTGCCCTGGTTGGAAGCTGTCGCGATAAGATCAAGTACAGCATCGTTTCGATAGTAGTCCATCATGCCATTTCCGCCGATGAAGATCAGTGCGTCATACTGCTGCAGGTCCAGGTCGGCGATGGTTACGGTTGCGGTGGCCTGGCCCAGATTGATTCCTTCCCTGGGTCCCAGGGTTGTGCTTGCGATCTCGGCGCGTATGTTTGCGATGTCGAAGGCGTCGAGAATGTCAGAAAGTTCCTCATCGCTGTAATTCTTTTCCGGCAAGATCAGTGCTACGGTTTGCGCGGTGGGCTGGGGTCTTGCCTGGGTTGGCTGAGCTGTTATCGCAGTGGAGGGCACACCAATGGTTACCATTGCAATCGGGTCCTGGGCGGCGGGGATGTTGGCCAGTTTGCGAACAAGGATCTGATCGAATGTTGTTGTGATCAAGGATCCCAGGCCAAGGCCGGCGGCCTGCAGGGCGACAGACTGGGCTATCTGACCTGCCTGGGCGTACTCATTAAAACGTGAGCGGGTGGTGGCGGTTTTGCCCTCGGGGCGGGTGAGTATGAGTATTGTCATACCAGCCTGGTTTATGGCAGGCTGCTTGTTGGCGGCGTTGGAGAGGCCAAGGCGAAAATCACGCGTTACGATGCGTGTGAGCGAATGAGCAAGGGGATCGTAAGTGAATATGCCATTGACGTTGAAAACGTAAAGATCGTATGGGAACAGCAGCGGGTTTGGGGCTGATGCCTGGCCGGGGCGGGCTCTTGTGGGCGGTGCGGCACGCGTCGTCTGTATGCGAGCAAGGGCGCGTATGGTCATGTTTGCCGCCCATGTGAGCTGGCTTACCTGCTCGTCGCTGAGGGGGGTTGTAAGATACGCGCGGGTCTGGTCATAGACGGCGATACTGTTTTCGACGCTGATGGTGCCTAGCATATTCGGATCGGGCAATACGATACGCAGCTGCGGGGCGCGGGCGAGCCTGTCGGCTGCGATATTGGAATCCGCCGCCGTGTTGGCATCCTGGGCATGGCCGCAAAACGGCAAACAAAACACAACAGCAGCAATCATAAGTGCTAAGCGCATAAATATCTCCGATATGAATTTATAAAGGCGTCAACTTCGGTCTTGGAAGTTGATACAAATTAGATTATAAAGGCCGCAAAGGAAATTGCAAAGGTTTAGAAGTATTCCAAAATCTCAGTTGGAGATGACTTCTGTAAGTAAAGTTCTTCGATGCTCCAAAAGAATAAATACATAAGGACAGTGTTTATAGTATCGCTGTTGCTGTACTGGCCGGCGATTTTTCTGCTTACACATCTGGAACGGGTGCCGGGGTGGATAATACGCGCCCAGATGTCTGATAAAACCTTGCACTTTATTGGGTATATGCTTTTGGCGTACCTATGGTGGAATGCGATCAGCTATTCGCGACGGCCGGGTCTGAAATACTATTTTACATGGGTTACGCTTGGATTGATGGCAATTTACGGTATTGCAGACGAGATACTCCAGGGTTTAATGCACCGGACGCCGGATTTGACGGATTTTCGGGCTGATATGCTTGGAGTTTTGCTGGCACTATTGATCATGTGGGTGTTTGAGATCCGGGTGGCGACGGCGTGGGTGGTGCTGACGGTTATTTTTGTGCTTACAGTTCTCGCTCAGAGCGATCCATTCATGTTTGCGTCCGTGGTGGGGTATATTTTTTACTGGGGCGGAATGGCTTTTGCGAGTTTGCTGTGGCTTGACTATATCAATGAAAAATACAGGCCTAAAGCAGGTAAAAGCATCGTGGGGTTCTGGTTTTTAGCGATCTTGCTGCCGATAGGGGCGCTTGGGGGTATTTATTTAGCTGCCCATATTGGCGGGAAAGAGCTTTTCGCGGGACGGCTGGGGGCTGGGCTGGTCGGGATAGCGACGGGAATAACCGCAGCGATGATCATTACGGCTGTGAATGAACGTAAAAACTCAGTTTAGAAATATTATATGCAGGTGAAAAATGGAACCAATTGCAAGGGCAAAAACGCTTGAAGTAAGCCTTCTGGCAATAACGCCGGATGCACAAAAGGTGATCGAGTATGCCGGGCGGACATGCTGGCAAAGCTTTGAGAGGATAGGGGCGGACAGTTCGGATACATTCATAAAGAGACTTATCGAAATGGGGCATGAAACGCCGCTGGAGCATGCGTGCGCGACGTTCGAGATCAAGAACTGCTCGCGCGCGATGACGCACCAGATAGTGCGGCACAGGCTTATGTCGGTTTGCCAGCAGTCGCAGAGGTATGTGGAAGAGGATGAGCTGGATTATGTGATGCCGCCCGCTGTGAGTGAAAATGACAGGCAAGAGTTCCAAAATGATATGCAGGCGATAGCTGTGATGTACGCCAAATGGCGCCAGCGGGGCCTTAAGAAGGAAGATGCCAGATTTGTGCTGCCCAATGCCTGCACCAGTAATATCGTGGTGACGGCGAATTTCAGGGAATGGCGGCATATTTTCAGTGTGAGGCTGGAAAAAGCGGCGCAGTGGGAAATCCGGGCGGCGTGCCAGGTGATGCTTGATATACTTCGGAAGCATTCGGCGGCGTGCTTTTGGGATATCTAAGCGTAATACCGCAATTTTCTTGATAAAACAGCGGTGGAGTGGTAAAAATGTGCGTTTTACGGAGAGGTGTCGGAGCGGCTGATCGAGCTGGTTTCGAAAACCAGTGTGCCTTCGGGTACCGGGGGTTCGAATCCCCCCCTCTCCGTATTTATTGATCTTTACTGCCACTTGCACGACGAGGACAGCCAGAACGCTATGATGGAACATCGCTGGGAATGTTTTGATACAGAATTTTCATTCGTTAAATAGAAAATACCCTGTTATACTAAGACCGGACATTGTGCGACTCCTTTCTTTACGCAAGTTCCTTTATACAAAAAATTTACATATCAAAAGGCAGCATGATATCCATACTTTTTATTCAATATTCACCAACTTTTTTGGATAAGAACCTGTTTTTGTATTTGCAATTTATTCGAATCAGGGTAAATCTGTCATCAGATTTGCTTTTATTTATGAGGATAAATTGAGGCGAGGCACCTGTCTGCAACTTGGTTTTTTGATAGCACTATGCTGGTCATCTCTGCTTTATGGCGGCTCTGACGTAATCGCATCCAAGGACCAGCCTGCCATAAAAGCTGTCCGCTACGGCCGTGTGTTGACTCTGCACTTTAATGCCGCTCCTTCATCTGCCCCGACTGTTGACCGGACAAAACCACCGAAATTTGCCATTTATCAGGGTGAACGCAAGCTCCATGATGGCATTTTCGCCTATGGTTGAGGCGGAACCTGCTCGTACTCGTGGCGAGTACCACTAAGCGTTTACGGTAAACTGAAGATATTGCCCGTATCTGACGACGGGACACCATCTGGACAGGCAACATACTATACGTTTCTGCCGTTTTATCATCTGGCCCCGCTGGGGACATGGCTTGTTTTGCTGGTTGCACTTGTGATTCCGGCGCATAACAGGAATGCGCGTGCCTGGGCTGTATTGATCCCGATCGGGGTGGTGCTGGCAATGTGGGGTATTGCCAGGCAGACCTTCTTCAGAGGTGGCGGACTAAACGTTTTCTTTGATTTACTTAGTATGTGCATCATATTTTTGGCGGTTTATCTGCTTGTGCTGCCGTATTTTTGGCGTAAGCGAGGCATCGTAAGGCTAGGCTATGCTTTTGCCATTGCTTTGGGGCTGTTGCTGGTACACATATCAGGTATGGGGGGCAAGTGGAGCATGTCATCAAACAGTATAGTCGTTCCGGTGTATTTCAGCATCTGGTTCGGTGCAACGGTTTTGGCTTTGCTGCTTACGAGATTAAGGATGGGGGCTCAACTGAGCGGCGCAAGGTTCGGCTGGTATCTGCTGATGTTTTACCTGCTGTCTACAATGGCGCTTTCTATGCTGCTGGGCCTGATTCTTTTCGCAACCACGCATTTGGGCGGGATATTCGCGGCCATATCCATAGCGGGTGCTGTATTTGGCCTGGTATTTTACATAATTGCTGCGCCGTTTGCGGTGCTTATGTTCAAAAATGGGCTTTTTAAAGAACGGTTGGCCGAGTGTATGGGCATTGTATTGGAAAAACCGGAAGAATTTGGGCCCGATCCAAAAATTTATTAAAAAATTTTGTAACGAAACCGAAAATTCGGCCATCCAGTAATTATATTGCGAAAACAACCCTGAAGACTGAAAGGGAATTATGAAACTATTGCTGGTTTTTATATTGAATCTGGCCCCAATATGCACCTTGTGGGCGGCGGACGAGCAATGGCTAATGTATCGGAGCCTGGGAAAATCGGATGAGTACGTTACCCATGCGCATGGGCATGGCGTTAAGCTTATATATTCATCGCCGAATAACGTGGCTCTTCCGGCCCTGAAATCATCGCAACCAGCCTTTATGAACTGGAAAAGCCCCATGCTCAAAGATCCAAACGGCATTTTGATGGTGTTTGACAGTTCAAAAGGCAATACCAACTATGACATTT
>Ga0154575_1059_pt2 | contig 18588 bp, 17 predicted proteins | sample RifGroF2_FD_116004 | JGI IMG/M metagenome (GOLD analysis project Ga0154575, IMG submission 116004) | Planctomycetes bacterium GWF2_50_10
GGTACGTTGATAACCACCTAAGCCATAAGCGGGGGCAACTGGAGATTGGAGACTGATATGTCGCTGGCAAAAGCAATTGCGGACAACGATGGGAAGATGAAAAAGACGCTGGAGTTCCTGCATGAGGAACTTCGCGGTGTGCGTACGGGCAGGGCGTCTACCGGGCTTATTGAACACCTGCGAGTCGAATATTACGGCAATCCCACGCCGCTCAAATCACTTGCGTCCTTAACTGTACCGCAGGCGGATCAGATACTTATCAAGCCTTTCGATCCCGCCTGTATCAAGGATATTGAAAAGGCGATCAAAAATAGCGATCTTTCGATGACGCCGATGGTCGACGGCAAGATGATCCGCCTGAGCGTTCCGCCGCTATCGGGTGAACGCCGCAAGGCACTGGTCGGACAGGTTAAACAAAACGGAGAACATGCCAAGGTTACAGTGCGCAATACCCGCCGCGACACGATAAAGCATCTTGAAGAACTGGAAAAGGCCGGAACCATAACCGAAGACGAACTCGATAAAGGCAAAAAGCAGGTTGAGGCCGCCACAAAGGAAAGCGTCGATAAGATAGATGGCCAGGTCAAACTGAAGTCCGATGAAATAATGTCGACTTAGGCACGTTGGCTCGCGGTCTGGCCACGGAAATGGGGAATGAACATGGGGGCTATGGATGAACATACGTCCACTGCGTGCTTGTGTATGAAGGGAAAAGATATGAAGGATAAAGGTACGTCACAGACTAAACACAGGAGCATCTGGAAAACGATAGCGGCCATAGCCGCAGTATTGGTTGTGCTGCTTATCTTGATCATACTGCTTGTGCCCTATTACATATCCTCCGCGAGCGGCACGAACATGATACTGGGCAAGATCAACAGCTCGATAACCGGCAAGGTGCAGGTGAGCGATCTTTCGATGGGCTGGCTCAGCGGCATCAAGCTTAAAAATGTAAAATTCAATGATAACGCCGGCGCGATGGAGTTTACCGCGAAAACCGTATCGACCGACCCGGTCTATTCTTCAATGCTGGGCGGACAAATGGAATTTGGCAAAACAGTTGTAGATTCGCCCGTCGTGCATGTTGATCTGGCAAAACTTGAACAACAAGGCCCTCCGGAGGCAAAGGAAGAACCCGCACAGGAAAGAGCCGAAAAGCCTGGCCCACGCCCCCAAGGCCCAAGCAGACTGCCTGTAAAGCGAATGGATTTTGTGCTCAATGACGGCTCGGTGAATATCACGGATTCCAGCGGGAAAAGGCCATCTGTTCAGCTTGCGGGTATAAATACTCTGCTGAACCTTCGTCCCATCGGCGAGCAGACAACTTTTAAAATCAATCTCGTTGCAGCCAACAATCCGATAAACGCAAACGGAACTGTTACGCCAAGCGAGGAACACGGCTGGAAGCTTGTCGGCACAAGCGGCGATTTCAATATCGACATCAATAATCTTAACCTGGCGTCGCTGGAAAGCGTTATGGCCATGGTTGATCCGAACATCGCTGCCAGCGGTATCATTACCGCTAAAGGTAATGTAAAACTCAATGAAGGGCAGTTCGAAAATATTCAGCTCCGCGTAAACGGAAGCAATATCAAGATAAAGATGCCGGCGCTGAAGGGCGATACATTCGCCACATCCAAACTTATTGCCAATGTCAATGCGGCTGCGGCGGCGAACACTTTTGATATTCAGAATTTCGAGCTACAGACCGACTGGGCAAATGCCGCTTTGAAAGGCGTGCTGCCCAAGTCGTTCAAGAATTTTGCCGAGCTTATGTCGCCGCAAAGTCCCGCGCAGGTGCAGGGCGGCGCTAATATCGATCTCGCAAAGCTTGCAATGCAGCTTCCAAATACACTGGGTTTAAAGCCTGGCACAAAGATCAATAGCGGCATGGTGAAGGCGCAGATAACTACGCAGACACGCGAGTCGGGAAAGGTATTTACCGCAAACGCTAATCTCGCTTCCCTTCAGGGTGTTGTTGGTGGCAAGCCCGCAGCTATTTCTCAGCCCATCACAATCGATGCACAGATCGCCGCTGATAAGAGCGGAGCATTTGTGATCGATCAGTTCAAGGCTTCAAGCTCATTCGTAAACGCAAATGTTTCCGGCACTATGGAAGCTATCAAATATACACTTGACGGCGACCTTGCAAAGATGCAGTCGGAACTGGGCCAATTCGTGGATTTTGCGGGTTATAAATTCGCGGGCAAGATCAACGCGTCGGGCAACGTAGGTTTAATTAATAACATTCTCACCAGTGCCGGGCAGGCCAACCTGGGCCAGCTTACGGTTACCAATCCAAAAGGCGCATCCGCGTCCGAGCAGACAGCACAGCTTAAATATAATATAAAGGTGGATCAGAAAACGAATGTGCTTACGATCCCGGCATTCTCAGCGGTTACGAGTTTTGCCGATGTCCAGGTAAGCAATGCCACTATTCCGCTTAATGAAAAGTCTGACGAATCTGCCAATATGGTGGTAAATGCCAAGGCCGATCTTGGCAAAGCCATGCCGTGGATGATTGCTTTCGGCGGCCTCTCGCAGGATACGCAGATTGGCGGCATTTTTAGTTCCAAGCTTAACCTCACCAGCAAAGGCACGGAATATCACATCGTTACGGAAGATACGAAGATCAGCAATCTATCTATAGTTTCGCCAGGCAAACAGCCTTTTACACAAAGTCAGTTGACTGTCATTGCTGATGTTTTTGTGGATCCTTCTGTGAAAACCTATCGCGTAAAAGATATGAAGATCACAAGCCCGGCTATAAACATTACGCTTTCCAAGTTCAGCCAGACAACGGACAAAAATACTTCAAAGCTCCAGGGGACGATCAATGCCCAATACGACCTGGCGGCTGTGAGTGCGATGGCTTCGCCGTTTATGCCAAGCGGCCTGGCGGTAACGGGTTCGCGCAAAGATACCATTACATTCAGTTCGCAGTGGCCCAGTGACAAGCCCGATTTGATGATGGCCAATATGAACGCGAATCTTGGTTTCGGCTGGCAAAGTGCTGAATATATGGGCCTGGAATTCGGACCTGCTGAAATGGAACTGGCGATTGTAAACGGTAAAATGGATATTGCTCCGTTTACTTGTAAAGTAAATGAGGGCACGCTGAATTTTGCGGCCACTGCTGATTTCCGCAAAAAGCCGACCCTCCTTCGGACACCAGCTCCGATGCAAATCTTAAAGGATGTCCAGATAAACGATAAGATTGCCGCGGTTCTGCTTAAGCAGGTCAACCCGATCTTTGCCAAGGCGCAAGGCACGCAAGGTACAGCTCAATTGCAATGCAAGACATTTGTCATTCCAATAGCCGGCGGTTCGCCCAATGATACGCAAATCGAAGCTACTACCGAGATACAGAATCTTAAGCTCAATTCGCCGATTTTAAACGGCATTGTCAAAGCTATCTCGATGTTGAGGAAAACGCAGAGCACTGATACGACAATGTACCTTCATCCTACGACTTTCGTGCTAAACAACGGTGTGCTTACATATAATAATATGCAGATCGATATTGGCGATTTGCCCACGTTCTTCTCCGGGCGACTCGGGCTTGATAACAGCCTCAAGGCTTCGATAGTTCTGCCCATTACAACTCGCGGGCAGGTAGTTACGACCGGTCAAACGGGTGTAAGTGGAACAACACTGGCCTTTAAAGGCACCGTTGACAATCCTGAACTTGACCTTGCAACAATAATCCGGTCTATTGCCCAGCAGGAGATACAAGATAGATTACTGGGCGGGCTTAAGAAAGAAGGTACTACCCAGCCAACCCAGCCAGGCACACAACAGCCTACTTCCCCTGAAGATGCGGGTCGCAAACTTCTTGAAGAAGGACTTCAGAACATCCTTGGCGGCTCAAAAAAGAAGTAAATTGCTGAATCGACCATCTACTTGCGAATTTTAGCCCCGTTTAGATAAAAAATGGGGCTTTTTCATGCTTTCTTCGTATATAATAAGGATTCAGGATTATATAAAAGGGTTTACATTAGTTGCAGACACTACGAAACGAATTGAAAGTACAAAAAGAACGCGTAATACTTGTCGGCGCATGGCTCGTGGGGGATGGCTGGAAAGACGATGATCTAGCCGAACTTTCGGCTCTTGCTGAGTCGGCAGGGGCCTTGGTGGTAGATAAATTCCAGCAGAAAATACGGAAGATCAATCCATCTACATACATCGGCAAGGGAAAAGCACAGATGCTTTGCGAGCGTGTGCAGAAATATGAAGCAAATTGCGTCATATTCGACAATGACCTCTCGCCCGGCCAGATCCGTGAACTCGAAGCAATAATCAAGGCCAAGGTGCTCGACCGCAGCGAACTCATACTCGATATTTTCGCAAGCAGGGCAAAGACCCGCCAGGCAATGGTGCAGGTCGAGCTTGCCCAGCTTGAATATACATATCCCAGGCTCACCCGAATGTGGTCCCATCTGGACACCGTCGCTGGTGCCGGCGGTGGAACTGCCGCAGGTGCGGTCGGCGGCATAGGTACGCGCGGCACGGGTGAAAAGCAGCTTGAGATCGACCGACGCATAGTAAGCAAACGCATCACCGAACTCAAACGCGATCTGGAAGAGATCGATAAACGCCGCATGCGCGAGATAAGTTCCCGCAAAGATCTTTTTAAGATTTGTCTGGTCGGCTACACTAATGCGGGCAAGAGCACCTTGATGAACGCGTTAACCGATGCAGGGGTGTATGTTGAAGATCTGCTCTTTGCCACCCTTGATACGCGCACACGAAAATGGAAGCTCGCCCAAGGCGCAGATGTGCTCCTCAGCGACACGGTCGGATTTGTACGAAAACTGCCCCATCAACTCGTGGCCTCATTCAAAGCCACCCTGGAAGAGGCTGTTAATGCCGATCTGCTGCTTCATGTGATCGATGTCTCAGCCGCGGACGCACAGGAACAGATCGAATCTGTCAATAAGGTGCTTGGTGAAATAGGCTGCGGCGAAAAGCCGATAATCATGCTGCTTAATAAATCCGATGCCATTGCAAAACAAGGGCATCTGGAAACTCTCGCGACGATATATCCCAGTGCGATCACGATTTCTGCCAAAACGGGAATGGGCCTGACGAAAGTGCATGACGCGGTATATGAGAAATTTTCCGGCGGCTCCGTTGTCGTGCGCGTGAAAAATCACCTCGGCAGAGGCAAGGTGCAGAGCTTCCTTCGCGCAAACGCCATAATAATCAGCGAGGAGTATGTAGATAGTTCCGTGCTCATCGAAGCCAGGCTCGGCAAAAGCCAGCTCGGCAAATTAAAGCACCTCGTACCCGATCATCTCGAAGTAGTTGAGTGAATGATCATTTCATCGCGGCTGCCTGGTTCAAACTCATTGCGGGCGGTATCACATTTACCTGATTTGCCGCCTCATTTGCATCTGCGGTCGCATATTGTTTCTCAATGTATGTGCAAGACGGGTCAAAATCGTATTTCTTATGGAAATAGCTCTGTGAATAAGGCAACCACGCCGGAACCTGGTAGTATTTGTTAAGTGTCCGCACGAGATATTTCAGGCGGTATTCATCATATTTGAAATGGTAGCCAAGCAGCACATAAATTGGAGATTTTTGAACATTGAAAATCCGTGTCTCTGTGTGATCGAACATATTTGAGAACCTGGATATATGTTTTTGATCCTTCAAAAGGATCGCGAAATCCCTGCCGTCAAATTCTTTGAAATCCGTATAAATATCGTCTTGCCTGCCATGCTGTGAGCCACCGCCGAATACCACTGTTCGAACGCCTAGATCATATTCAAGTAGTGCCGAAATCGAATAACTCTGAGTCGCCATTACGAACTTGTCTTTATACGGATCAAGATTTTTGGCAGCCCCCTTGGGATCCAGATGCAGCATGAATGACGCGAAGTCCTTGTTATCTATGCGGCCGGCGAGCAGGGAAAAAGGGAAAAACGGAACGGCGCATACAATAACAGCCTGCACCATGGAAAATGTAAAACTGAACCTGATACATTTGATAAGGTCAGCCGGGTCGATCAATATTCCCGCGATCATGAATATTACAGGCATCAGAAAAAATATCCAGTGCGGCCGAATATCCTTGATAAAAGAACCCAGCACCAAAACCACTAACGGTATCGCGACAATAAGTACCAGCAGCTTGAAATGCCGGCTCCAAAGACACTGGGCAAAACGTTTTCTATTCTTATACAGAAAATAACATACTACCGGCGTGAGCATGTAAGCCGCGCTTGCGGCCAAAAACGAAAGCGATGCAGCAGGGTTTGCGTCTTTCTCAATACGGTTAAAAAAATTATGCATCGCATTGGGCCAGCCGTTATGATAATTCCATGCTATATTCTGGGCTGCCAGAACAGTCGCCGCAATTGTCAGTAGCCCGTAGCCTGTAACCCGTACTGTATTCTTTTTGCCCGCAAAAAAATATACGATGTAAGCCGCAAAAACCATGATCGCGAAATATTTGGAAAGAAACGCAAGCCCCAGGCATATCCCGCTGAGCAGATAGTAAATGCGATTCTCTTTAGTCTCCGCTTTAAAAAGGAAAAATATCGAAAAGAACGCAAAAAACATAAGCGGCGCGTCAGTCATGACAGCAAAGAGCATGAAATCGAAAGGAGAAAACATAAACAGCAAAAACACCAGGTATGCCTTGCGCCTGTCGTAATCTTTGAGAAGCCCAAATATCCCCAGTCCGATCGCCAGAGAAAACAGGATCGTCCCAAGTCGCAGGATCAGCGGGCTTTGCCCGATTTGCAGCAGGGCGTATGCGACCCATCCCGCCATGGGCGGATGATCGTAATATCCCGTGCTTATGTTCTTGCCCCACAGGCCCAGGTAGGCCTCATCGCTGAGAAAGAAAAAGCATTGTGCTATGACGCACTTAACCGCAAAGACAAACAGCAGCACAAGTGCGATATTCTTCCAATCGGCGCGTTCCATTATGCGCCCCGACAAACGGCTCCAAATACCCATGCAATTGCCTCCCTTTCAGATTGCAAATAGGAGTCGACAACATGGGCTAAGTATACCAGCAATCACTTTATCTGCCAGTACTTTTTATTGAAAAAGTGAATTTAGGCTATGCTTTGTCCGGCGCTAGACCATCTTCCTAAGAACTACCGCAGCGGACATCGTTTGCGATGTTGAGCCGGGTTTTACCGTGATGGACATCTCAACGCTTTTGACATTGCCATGAATATCGGTATGTGGTGTAAAAGTCAGACTTTCCACCTTTTCGCAGAGTGTATATGAGCTGCCGTCCTTGTCGAGGTAAAGCTTCTTGTCGCCGCTGTTGTACCTGAAGACGATATCTTCCGAATCGCTGGTTATAACGCTGCATTGTCCCGCTGGGTCATCATCGGCTATTGCCTTTGCGCTTCGCATTTCGGTTGTCATCCGCGTAAGCGCGAGCCTTGCCATGTTCATCGCGTCGGACATATCCCGGTTCTGGTTATAATTATTTCCCGCAGCCGAAAAAGCCGTCGCCACAGCCGTAAGTATCAGCGCGAAGATCGCAAGGCAAACCAGCACCTCCGCTATCGTAAAGCCCGCCACTCGCCGCGACATTCTTTTATTCATGATCACATCCTACAATTTTACCCGCACCCAGCTTGCCCGCGAAAGTTCTTTCCCATTCAAAAATACTTTTACCGTCACCCTGAAAAAGTCGCTCGCGCCGGTCGCATCTATCGCTGTCAGGTCAGTGGCAAGCACCTTATCAATTGTTATTTGCTGCGTATACGCGATATACGCAGTCAATTGCGCCCTGGCGGCATCGATAGGGGGGCAGTATGTCTTAGCTTTGAAATCATCTACATCGTCATAGGTGGCCAGGTTTTCCCCGGTTTCAGCCCCGAACGTCGCCTTGCCTGTTTGTGGGTCAACCGTGGGCAGTCCCGCGGTAAGCTCCCTTATCTGTTCAACAAGAAATTCCGCCGTCGACATCTCGATACCCGCGCCGTTTGCGCTAGTCATAGCCCCGTTTGAAACCATCAGAGCCGCTATCGCAACTCCCAGCAGCACTATCGATATAAGCGCCTCGATGAGCGTAAAACCTCGTTTTTGTCTTCGTGCGTTCATAAAGACCTCTAGTGTTTACCCATAACCAGGCTCGACATCTTGAATATGGGCAATATGATGCTCATAGCGATAAATCCGACCAAAAAACCCATCAGGATGATCATTATAGGTTCGATCATCGCGGTCACGGTCTTGATAGTCGCCCTTAATTCTCTGGCATAATACGCCGAAATATCATGGAGCACATCCGAGAGTTTTCCCGAATCCTCACCCGAGCGTATCATCTGCACAACGCTCGTAGGCATTCGCGAATGTGCCGAAAGACTTGTCGCTATCTTCTGTCCCTGCCGCACACACCCGTGCACCGCATACCACATGTTTTTATACACCGCGTTTCCGCTTATCTCCGCTGTTATCGCCAGCGTATCGAGGATAGGCACGCCCGCGCTTGATAGCACACCCATTGTATGTAGGCTTCGCGTTATATATAAGCTCCTGCACAGCTTTGAAACTATTGGTATTGAAAGCTTTGCCCTGTCCCACCAGTACCTCCCTGTTGGCGTACTGATAGCGAAGAAAAAGCCCCAAGCCGCCGCCCCTAAAGCAGGTACCATGTAATACCAGTACCCTCGCAAACACGAACTTGCGGCCATGATAATCTTTGTAGGCGCAGGCAGCAGCGTCTCCTTGCCCGCGAATATCGAAACGAACCTGGGCAATACGAACGTAAGCAGGAATATCGTAACCGATACCGCCATGAACGCGATAATGGCTGGATATACCATCGCTCCTCGCATCATAGACCGCGTCTCCGCTTCCTGGTCAAGGTATGCGGCAAGCTGTTCAAGCATAGACGCCAGCGAACCCGACACCTCCGCCGCCGCCATCATATTAACATAAAGATTGCTGAACACATCAGGATACCTGGCCAGCGATTGCGAAAAACTCTTGCCGCCCTCGATATCGGCTTTGATCGTAGTAATTATTTCCTTGAATTTTCGGTTTTCCACCTGCTCCGCGATTGCCTCAAGCGCATCATGTATCGATATGCCCGCCTTGATCATAACCGCCAGCTGGTTGGAAAAATTGAGCACGTCTTTTCTGCCGGGTCCGAATTCAAATCGAAACCCCTGTAATTTGGCAAGCGCATTGCCTGCCGTTTGCGCGGCCTGTCCCGTCGATATGCCCTGGCCTGGCTTTTTGAGCAAAGCCGCCGCCGAATTTCCTGAACGCACCTGGTATTCAAAACCCGCCATCTTAATACTCCTACTTGGCCGTTAACATCGCCTCTAATTCGCTCTGGTTCTTCCTGTCGAGGACGGTTATCCCCGCCTGTTCGTGAGGCGTGAGGTTCTTTTCCATCTTGCCGGGATTGGCCGACCTGGCAATCGCCTCGTCACGATCGATAAAACCTTCACTATACATCTGAGCTATGGAATGATCCATAAGCTGCATGCCCACTTTTCGGCTTGTCTCGATAATATTTGGAATCTCGTAAATACGGTTCTCGCGTATGCAGTTGCGCACCGCCGACGTGCAAAGCAGTATTTCGACGCAGGGCACCATTCCGGGCTTATCTATCCGTTTGAACAGTGTCTGTGAAATAACAGCCTGCAAGGTATTCGCGAGCATCGCCCTTATCTGGTTCTGCTGCCCCGAAGGATAAATATCGATAATACGCTCAACCGTCTGCGAAGTATTGATCGTGTGCAAAGTAGACATCACGAAATGTCCCGTCTCCGCCGCCGTGATCGTCGAACTTGCCGTTTCAAGGTCGCGCATTTCGCCAACGAGTATGATATCAGGATCCTGTCGCAGCGAATGCTTGAGTCCGCTTGCGAATTCAGGGCAATCCGAGCCTATCTCTCGCTGCTCGATCATGCACTTGTTATTTTTTAGCGCATATTCAACTGGGTCTTCCAGCGTGATAATATGCTTGCCGTACTTGTTATTTATCGACATTATCATCGACGCCAGCGTCGTGCTCTTTCCAGAACCCGTTGGCCCCGTCACCAGCACCAGCCCGCGAGGCAGTTCGCAAAGCTCTTTTACGATTGGAGGCAGGTGCAGCAGGTCGATATCGGGCACATTGCTCGATATCACTCGAAACGCTATTGCAACCGTATCCCTCTGGTAATGCGCGTTTACACGAAATCGCGACCCGTCATCAAGCGTCGTGGCAAAATCCAGGTCGCGTACGGTCTCAAACCTCGCAAGCCTCTCAGGAGTCGCCATGTCGATCACCATCTTCTTGGCATCTTCAGGCATTACCGCTGGAAATGGCATCGCGCTAAGCTCGGTGTTCACCCTCATCATAGGGGGCAGCCCCACGTTTATATGCACGTCGGACGCCTTAGAACTTATCGCGGTCGCAAGTATAACTTTATAATCTAGCATAATAGCCTCTTTATAGCGATTCCGTAACTCGCAGCACTTCTTCCACAGTCGTCATTCCCGCCCGAACTTTCAGCATGCCGTCGTCAAACAAGCTTGCCTGCCTGCTCGCGGCGAAAGCCTTCCTCATATTGCTTGTCGATGGGTCTTTCGTTATCATGTCCCTGAAAGCATCATCGACCATCAAAAATTCATATATGCCTATTCGCCCCGAATACCCGCTGTTCCTGCACTGCTGGCATCCCGCACCGTGGAACAATTCGTTTTCGCCTATTCCAACTTTTTCCAGCATAGGCTTCATACTGTCTGTAGCTGGCATGTTTTCCTTGCAGTGCGAACATATCTTTCGTACAAGTCTTTGGGCCAGCACAGCATTCAGCGCCGCTCCTATCAGGTAAGGCTCAACGCCTATATCCACAAGCCTTGTTACCGAGCTTGGCGCATCGTTGGTATGCAGTGTCGAAAGTACCAAATGGCCCGTCAGTGCCGCCTGCACCGCGATCCTTGCCGTCTCGCTGTCGCGTATTTCGCCCAGCATTATCACGTCTGGGTCCTGACGCAGCAGGCTCCTAAGCGCCGCTGAAAATGATAGCCCGATCTTTTCGATCACCTGCACCTGGTTGCAGAATGCAAGGTGATACTCCACAGGATCCTCTACCGTCGATACGTTCATAGTAGAGCCGTCCATGTGATTGAGCGCCGAATACAGGGTAGTCGTTTTTCCCGAACCCGTTGGCCCGGTCACCAACAGAATCCCGTGTGGCCTGTCGATCTCCGCCCGGAACTTCACCAGCACTTCATCGCTCATGCCAAGGTCTTCAAGCGTCCGCAGTATAGACCGTGAATCAAGTATTCGTATAACCACCTTCTCGCCGTGGCATGTTGGCAGCGTTGATATTCGAAGATCGATGGGCCTTCCGCCCGCTATGGCCGCTATCCTGCCGTCCTGTGGAACGCGCCGCTCCGAAATATCAAGATTCGACATGATCTTGAGCCTCGAAACCACCGCCGAATGCATCGTGACAGGGGGCTTCATCGCGTCAAAAAGAATTCCGTCGATCCTGTATCGTATCTTGGAATGAGCCTCCTTAGGCTCAATATGAATATCGCTGGCGCCTTCCCGTATCGCATGACTTATAAGATAATTTACGAATTTAATAATGGGCGATTCGCCCGCGATCTTCTCAAGGTCTTCGTTTTCCTGTACCTGGTCCTGTATGAGCTGTATGTCGCTCTGGCTCGTGGCGTCCTCGATAATCTCATCCACCGAGCCGTCAAGATGCGTTTCCGTCAAAGCATCGCATACCTTCTTGATATCGCTCTCAACGCAAACTATCACCTTGATATTTTTGCCCGTGCGTCTTTTCACATCATCAAGCACGAAAATATCAGAAGGCTTGCTCGTGGCGACGACAAGCACAGGCCCGTCGAATTCTATTGGGCACACCGAGTTGGATTTAATGTACTCACCGTCAAGCAGACCGAACGCTGCTTTGTCAACCTTTTCAGGATCAAGCCTGCGGAACTCAAATCCAAAAAGACTCGCCCTGGCCGCAAGGATATCGTCATCGGAAGCAAAACGCATTGCGACAATGATTTCGCAAATATCCGCTTCAGGCTTTTGGGCCATCGCCTGGCGCAGCTGCCCAAGCTGTGCCGAATTCAGTTTACCCGTCTCCTCAAGCACATCCGCTATATCGCGAACATGTTTGAGCTGCTCACTCTCGTGTGGGTCGTATAAATTGCATAACCCGCGGTCGTCTTGGCCTAAATCCGGCAGGGTCGCAACCGCGGTATGCTTTTGATGGTTTTTCGATCGGAAATTAAACACTATCGATGTTCCCGTTTATTGAATGAACTTAAGTACCACCCTCAGATCACCCGCTTTGAGTGACACTCCCTCGTCTGTTATTTCCTCTACCGTCCAGCCTTTGATCGTCTCGCCGCGACCGACTATTTTGTCATCGATCATGCACCGGTTCCCGGCAGGGGACTTGATTATGCTCAAAAGCTGCATCTTCCTGGCCGATTGCTCAAGATCCATTTGCTCGCGCTGTTTTGCGTATGCCTCACTATCCTCGCTGCTCATACCAGCACCAGCTGCGAATTCCTCCAGGTGAAATGGATTCTTCTGCAATTCATTCACCTTTACCTGCTTTACATTGGCTATCTCGTTGAACTTTGTAACAACCCCGTTTATTTCTTTAAAGAACTCAGCCTTCGTGCCTGTCATCTGGGCTATCGCCGTCTCGATAGATTTATTGTCCACGCCCTTGGCAGCAGCCGATTGTGGCTTTGTCTTCTTGGCCATGAACCATAACCCGCCAAGCCCCAGCACTATAAGCATCACCAGCAGATACGTCCCGCGTTTTACCGTCGTATCCTGCGCCGTTGTGGTTATATAACCTTCACTGGCCATCCCGCCGTCGCCTGCGGCATTTGGAGCCGTCGCCTGCTGGTCTTTATTTATCGCCGAACTCTCTTTTAAATAATCTAACATATTGCGTTCTCCGCTTGGCAGCCTCGATTAGCTCTGGGATGCCACCTGCTTATTATCCTGGAAAAATATACTTACCGTAAATTCCGCTATCGCTACACCTTCGTTCTTTGGATCTTTTTTAAGCTGCATATCGCGTATCCGTGTTATGCGGGCCATCTGCTCAAGCTCCAGCAGAAACGAATAGAATGAATCGAAATTGCCCTGCAGTTCCATTTTCAGTGGCTGTTCCACATAGTTATTCCAGTTTTTCTGGGGCATCGTCCGAACAACCTTGGTCTTAAGCCCTTCCTTCTGTGCTATCACTGTTACCTGCTCAAGCACTTTATGCACCTGGCTGGTAGGGGGCAGCTTGGAATTAAAAAATTCCACCGCGTTCTTAAGCTCCGTCATCTGGTTATCAAGATCGCGCATCGCCAGCGTAGCCTTCTCAAGCTCGCTTAGCTTGAGCATCTGTGCCTCAAGCTGTGCTTTCTGCTTGTCCAGATTCGCGTTTACTGGCTTGATCATATACGCCCACGACACATAGGCTATACCCATCAGCACCACAAAGAACACCGCTTTTCGCATTGAACTGTTCATAATTTACGCCCCACCTTATAAAAGGCTCTGCCTCTTAGCTCTTATTCCGTCGATATCCTTCTGCGAAAGATGCACATCCTTGCGTATCGTCGCAGTCAGCTTGAATTCTCGAGTGCTCACCTCTTCCTCCTTGTTCGTCTTGCCGGCTTCTTCTGACAGCACAAGCGCTACATTATCCAGCAATATCGAATTATTCAGCGACGCTATATATCCAGCCACCTGTATATCGCTTGGCGCCAGCCCTTCAAGCTCCAACTTCGTAATCGTGTTATCGACAGGGATGACCTTTTCGTCTTTCAATCCCTTTTTATCCGCCGCCGCCTTTTTAGCGTCCGCGTAATTTCCTTTTGTTCCACTCTTTACCCTTGGCGCCGCTATGACCTGCTCCGTCAGCTTGACCTTCCGAAGCGAAACCCCCGAAGGCAGCGCGTTAGTCAGTTCCGCCAGCAGTATCGTGCGGGGCACAGGCTCGATCAGTTCCGCCGTTGCCAGCGCCGCTTCCATCATGTCCTTACGCTTAGCCTGGAGTTCTTCCAGCTTCGCTATCTCGCTTTTGGCTTGGCTCATCTTGGCGTTAATCACCTGCGCCTGCACGTTCACCGCTCTTTGCCGTATCTTGAGCACCGCAAACGCTCCGCCCAGTGCCGCCAGCACTATCGAAAACAGCACCAGGTACATGATATTGGTGCGCATCGTCTCGCGTTTCTGAATGTAATCGTCGGGTACAAAATTAATATTTACCATAATCTCAGCTCGCTTTTAATTTTCCGAAAAAAGTCCCAGCCCCACAGCTCCCGTCCAGTTAAGCACATTTCCCCTCCGCTCTATTGGCCCGCACGCCTGGCCGTCATCGGTCGATACCTCTATCGCCGCAAGCACATCGCCTATTTGCGCTGGCACCTGCAAATCGCGGGCAAGCTTCACCACGCTTTCGCACAGTATCTTGTCCGTCGATTGACTCGTCAGAAATATCATCCGCTCTATGCGTCCCTTTTGCGTCTCGAAATATCTCGCACACGCCCCAAGTTCGTCTATGAGCCGCCGCATTGTATTTTCATCTTTAAGCTGGTTAACCCCTATATTCACCAGCCTTGCGAAAAGCAAATTGCTGTGCTTGCAAATCACAACCTTAGTGAAATTCGCCCCGATCTCCAGCAGCATCACTGTCGATTCCAGGTCGTTCTTGCGCCTGCCGAAAAAGCTCACATAAGACCACACCATCGCCAAAGGCCATATAGCTATCGCCTGTGCCTCAAGCCCCGCGCGTTCATAAATCGCAAGATGATGGTCAACTTTTACCCTGTCGGTCGCCATTACGATATATTCACTTTCCGAACCCGCCCCGGTCATAACATAGTGCACCATCGCGGTGGCAGGATCAAATGGCAGTTTGGGTGCCACCCTCGCTATCACAGCTTCCCGCACCTTCTCTTCCGCCATTTTGGGAATCTTTATCTGATCAATAAACACATCGCTCGCGGGCATAGCGGTTACAACTTTCCTGCCCTTGAACTTGCCGTCTATCGCGAGCTGTTTTATTGCCTTGATCGCCCAGTGCTGCCACGCGCTCGAACCCGCTTCGATAAACGCGGGCCGCTGTTCCACTGCCGCCCCTATAATAGTAAAGCCGCCCTCAGCTTTTCCAAGTTGGAGCATCTTTATATATTCGGAACCCATATCAACACCGATGGGCGCAGCCTTGTTATTGAACAGCGAAAAAACCATTTTCTATTCCCTGGACATAAAAAAAGACAAACCTCTCGCTTGTCTATAGAATCGAACCTTTTTTTAGCCCCCATTAGCGTTTTATCAGCCCAAACTTAGCCTAAACGCCCTCACCATAGCAAAACATAAGAAATAAACCGCCCCAAAGCAAATGTAAGTACCCCCAACCCGCCCCCGCGTCCGATAACCATGCTTAGCCCCCAGGCTTGTCCTGGGGGTTTCCTTGCCGTTCTCTTAACCAGCACCCAGCAACCAGTTTTACTAATTCAGTCTCTTCCATAAAGCCAGCCCGAATCACTGAATTCCCACTCCACCAGTTCCTCCGGCTTAAAATACAATGGAATTTCATAAGCCGCCGATTCCGGACTGTCCGATCCGTGCACCAGATTATACCCCCGCGAACACCCGAAGTCGCCCCGTATCGTCCCCGGCTCAGCCGTGTATCCGAATGTCGCCCCCATCATCTTGCGCGTCATGGAAATAACATTCGCCGATTCAAGCACGATCACCATCGACGGCCCCGACGAAAGATACCCCACCACGCTCTCGAAAAATGGCTTGCCCTTATGAACATCATAATGCTTTTCGGCAAGCTCCTTGGAGATCGTCATAAACTTCGCCGCAATCAGCTTGAGACCTTTTTTCTCAAACCGTGTAAGTATCTCTCCCGTCAGCCGCCTCGCCACCGCATCCGGCTTAAGAATGATCAATGTCCGTTCCATAGCTCCTTGCCTCTTGCTGATTTTTAACTATAAAAAAACCCCCGTAAGCTCCGGGGGTTTCAAATCTCTGCATAACTAAAAACCTACATGCCTTTAGATACGATATAAATCTCAACTCGTCTGTTCTTGACGTTGCCCTTTTTATTGGGTGCGTTTGGCGCCAGCGGACGATACTCGCTAAAGCCTCTTTCGCTCAGACGTTCAGGCGTCACGCCGAATTCGATAAGCGTATTGACAACCGATATCGCCCTGTGTGCCGAAAGATGCCAGTTGGTCGGATGTGCCGCCTTTGTCTCAGGCCTGGATATCCTCAGGTCGTCTGTGTGACCCGCCACGATTGCGTCATAATTCGCGCCTTCTTCGCTGTTAAGTATCTTCACCAGAGCCTTAAGCCCTTGGGCCGCCTGCGGATCAACCTTGTCCGAGCCTGGCGTAAACAGCAGGTCGCTCTTGAACTTCACGATGCCGCTGTTGGGATCGTATTCGATAAGGTCTGGATACTGTGCCGCAAGATCCGACAGCATTGAATTAAGTTCCGCCGGCAGTGCCTGGCCGCCGCGAAGCAGCTTGCCCTGCAATTGTGCGATGAGCTGATTCTTCTGCTCGATAGCCTGTTCCAGTGCCGCAACCTGCTGCTTCAAAGCATCAAGCTCGGTACCGCCGCGGCTCTGTGCCTCTGCCAATTGCTGGCGAAGCTGATCGAGCTGGAGTCTTGCAGTATTGGCCTCAGCTTCAAGCTGGGCGATACGGTCCTGCTGGACACGGTTCTGCGTCTGAAGATCTTTGTACTTCTGTGCAGGTACGCATCCGTTCGCCATTAAAAAAGCGAACGATACGACCACGATAGAGACAACTGTACTGATTCGCATATCAATCCTTTCTATTTTGCTTTTAAAAATCCGTTCTGCCGATTTATAAACTATCGGCAAAAGCAGTGTTTGCAAATCAAATTTTATTTATAGCCTCTCTAAGGCTCACGTAATTGCTTGGTTACTTTTTCGATCCCATCGCCATGCCGGCCACCATAACGATGATCGCGACCACCGCGGCACCGCCAACGATGTACCAGATGATATCCTGAACCGACATCGCTATCGTCGGCACCGTGCCGACCGTCGCACCGGCCATCACGATCAGGCAGTAGATCGCCGCAAACAGCGGCACAAACATCGCGATACCCATCGCATTGCTCGCCGTATCCGCTTCCGGCTCCATGTATGCCGTCACCATTGTCGCCGTCGTTACCGTCCCTTCGGGTTCCGCGAATATCTGCTCCGCTTCCGCCGCCACCGCAACAGGCCCCTGGGGCGTTCCCGACCCAGCCGGCGAAACATCCGGCGATGCCGGCAGATCCGCGCCAGGATATATCTCGTCAAGAACTCCGCCCAGCGAAGTGTCATCCGCCTGCAGCGAAAGGTCCAGCAGTCCCGAACCCGACCCGAAGCTGTCGAGATTCACGTCATTTTCGATCTTCTCAAGAGAAGGCTCTGCGCCAGGCCCGGAAGCCGCCGGCATCGCCGTCTTGCCCATTGTGTCGTCTGTGATCTTGAACTCGGCACTGTCCGCATCGCCGAGAATATCCACACCTTTGCCCGTCAGCTGCGTATCTTCCGCCGAAAGATCGAATTCATCCGACCCCAGGTCGAATATCGGAGAAGCAGGCGCCGCCGGTGTCAGTGCAGGCATCGTGCTGTCGTCTAGCGGCGTAAGCCCTATACTTGAGCCTTCCGGCATATCCGGCCCAGCCATCGCGTCCACCTGCGAAGCCGGCACAACCGGCCCCTTGGCATCGGTAAACTGCCGAAGTTTGCCTTCTTTGATCAGTTTTTCAACATCCGCTGTGCTCTTGCCGAGTTTGTCGGCCGCTTGTTGAAGCGAATAATACTTGTCAGCCATAGGATTTTCCTAAAATATGAATTATTATTCCAAACTACCGAATATAAACTTATAACTTAAATTACTCAAAGATTCACGTCTTTAGGCTTGTTAGGTTCCAACACCTTTGACTGATCAATATCCTTTGCACCGGGTTGTAAAAGCTGCTCAACCACACGCTTTACCTCATCTGGCTTAGGCTGGCCCGTATTGAACTCATCCAGCAGCCGGTCATACCTGTAGCTTCTGGCCGCTATAAGCCGAAGCTTATTATACGCCGCGGAACGCGAATTGATCTCATATACCCAGATTGTCTGCGTCTTGCGGTCTATCATCGCCAGGCCGTACCCGTCGCGGGCCGTTTGCAATGGTATCACGGAAATATCATCCGATGGCTGTTCTGGAGCCGCCGCAAATGAATTGTCAACGTGTCCGGGGGCAAAAAGCATCGCGCCTCCAGCCGCCAGTATCGATATGAACAGCAGAACCTGAGTTTTTGATTTCATAACTATAATTACATAAACCTTAGAATGTACTGATTATAAGGATGCGCAAAAAGTTTGCAAGTGTTTAAGAACACTCAAATTAACAATAAAATGTCCCAATCCCGTGGCACGGTCTAGCGCAGCTAGGCCGTGTTTCCCTCCCTCGATCTGCACTCCCCATCTAAAGCCCCGGCAGGGGCGTAAGGGTAGCCCATAGCGCAAGCTATGGGAATATTAACGCAAACCCCACCAACCCTCTCTTTTTGAGCCCCGGACGGGGCGAAAG